>JAABUO010007218.1_pt1 | contig 12706 bp, 11 predicted proteins | sample 5559291 | NCBI WGS metagenome assembly JAABUO01 (sample SAMN10711878, study PRJNA513372) | rock metagenome | isolation source: Antarctica rocks | place: Antarctica: Victoria Land, Finger Mt sud
GGATACAGGCATCTCATGTACAAGGTCGAACGCACAGCAAGAGCTTTCATTTGACTGCCTACCATGATAAGATTCTGCAACAGGTCCAGAGTCTTGTCTATGGGTGTCTGCCCGTCAAACTGATGACTGGGCCGCTTCTCAGTCACTACAGCCTCCAGACGCTCTGTGAGGGATGTGTTCTGCTGCAGCAGGTTGTCCTTCTCCTCCTGAATGGTGGCATTGTAATGCTCCAGCTGCTGCTTCTGCTCCTCCAGTTGTTGCAGCTGCCTGCAATAGGTATGCATGCTTCACGGGCAAGCATGTTGCAATATGGGCCATGTGTGCGGTCTGGTGCAGGCCTTGCACATGTTCAAGTCTTTGCCTTGTAGGGTATACATGTATATGCGTCGTAGGGCATGCGCAAATCTGCCTTGCTGGCATGAACCCTGTGCTGAGAAAAAAAAAGCACAGCTTTAGTCATGCTCATGCATGCTGCAGTCTGGATGCTACAACTGCCCATGTGCCAGTTTGTATGCTGCAGCTGCCCAAGAGTCTTGATGGTAAATGGGTACTGGCTTAACCGCTGCAACTGCCCATGTATCTTGACAAGGACTACAGTAAGTGAGTACTGGCTTGAACGCTGCAACTGCCCAAGTAGCTTGACAAGCAGTGCAGTGAGGATGTTGAGGCAGACCTGGCAAGAGCCTCCTTCTGAGTCTGCAGCTCAGCTTCCATCTGCTTCTGCTGCGTCACATTGTACAGCTTAGTCAGCACAGCAGGCTGTCCTGTCACTGGGTCCTGCACTCAAGCCAAGGCATGTCAGGAACAGGACAGGGAGCTACGCAGGATTGTACATACCCAACCCTAGAGGAAGGCATGTCTTCATGTGGAAATTAAATGAACTAATGAATAAGTGAAGGATTGAATGCATAAATGAGTGAATGCATTCATGAAGTCAGTAAGCATGCATGGACATAGCATGTGGGGCCAAGATCACTGCCCTAATCACTGCTTTGCAACAATGCATTGCAACAATGCAGCCCACGATGAGACGACAATCACAACCCTTATCGGCTACTGATATTGGACCTGGACTGCTGAATTTGCTTATGCCATTGGTGAATGCTACAGGCAGCAAAATAAAACAACACAGCATGGAGCCCACTTTGCATCTCAGGCCACCGAAAGGCACTGATCTTTCAAGCAGCTCAACGCATAAACAGATCAATGTATGAAGGCTTTGGGGGACGCAGTGCCAGGCTTTGGGGGGTGCAGTGGCAGGCTTGCTGTGGGCAGGTGACTAGGACGTCAGGTTGCAGGGTTGCTTTGTGATAGGCTCACGTTGATGGGCCACATCTCGAAGAGGGTCCACCTGGCCTTGTGGGGGTGCTTGCGTCTTGTATTGGGCATGGCAAAGCGGTGCACCTCCTCCTTCTGCACAAAGATGTGGCGCATGGCCTCCTCAAAGGCTGCTTCGGGCGTCGTCTGCATGTCTGTGAGTACAACCACAGAAGCAGTTGAGATCAAGCAGCAGGTCAGAGGCTTACCCTGCACTGGCAGAGGCCTGGTGCATGCATGGCGGTGTCTACCTGGCAGGTAGACTTGCTGGCCTTGGAACAGATGTCTACCATTGGACTATAGGGTGCAAACACAGCACCAAACTCAAAGTGATGCTGGGTGTGGGCCTTTTTCCACCAGCACTGTTGGGCTTGCAGCGGCCTTGTTACGAAGGAAAGGGTTCAAGATGGACATGCAGCCCACGAGTGGGCACTCCAACTTGTATGCAGACATTAAACCCAGCTGTATATTATGCTGAGGTAACAGGAGTTGGGTACAGACCAGCTGACTGGCATATATAATGGACATTGTGCTGGCCTCTGCATCAGCTGGGTTGCACCATTAAGCTTATGAATGAAATCAAAGCTCAGTCTATTGTCTTTGCCAAAGACGCATCAGGTAGGCAAGAAGCAGTGAGTGTACAGCAGAAGCTGGTTGGCAGCCTGGGATGAGCGCACCTGTGTAGACACCTTGCTGGAACAGATCCAGCAGGCAGATGTCGGCCCCATTATCTGCAATCAATCACTCATTCAATCACATTTGCTGTCGTTAGGACTTGTCACAGGAGCCAGCAGACTATGACTCAAAAGTCAGCACATACTATGCTTGTACATGTATAGCAATGGGGGTGAATAACCACCTCTCCTGACAGCCTATCAATATGACAGTAAGCATGGCACGTGACAAGGTGCCATGTTCAATGGAAAACTGCAGGATTTGCAATCAGCATTAACAACCATGGTGAAGGGCATGCTGAATTTGCATTCATGAGCCACATGCATAAGGCGGCTGCCAGACCACTTTCCTATTTAAGACCAGGACATGCTCTGTATGCATCATGCTTGCTCAAGCACTGCCATGCCAGATGTATGTTGCATTGCATTTACCACAAGTTGCGTGTGGGCATGCTGTCAACTATCTGTCCATGTGCCCAGCACACCAACCATACTCTGAACACTGCAGACTGGACTTTCATTGCAATGAAACATTCCAAGATGCTCTGTGTGCATTGCAACAGAGACGGATCTCTGTGTGTGCACGACTACAGGAGCTTAGTGAGGTGCACATAGCGCTCCCTGCCCCTCTTGTTTGCCATGAGCAGGCGTCCGGTCTGGGAGAACATGAAGGTATGGATGGGGCCCACATGGTGCATGGCAGCCAAGCGAGCAGACTCCTCTGAGGCCACCTGCTCTACCTGGTTCAGCTGGCATGTCTCCACCAGCCCGGGTGAGGTTTCCACCTTCAGAACCTGCAACCAGATCCAGTCAAGTGCTTGGATGCAGTCAGAGCGTGCAGACCCAGTCAGCTTTCAGACCCGGTCAAAGTGTTCAGAGCCAGTCACGGTTTCAGAGCCAGTCCAAGTGTTCAGACCCAGTCAAGTGTCAGGCCCAGTCAAGTGCTTGGACGACGCAGTCAAAGTGTGCATACCCAGTTAAGGTCTCAGAGCCAGTCAAGTGTTCAGACCCAGTTCAGATTTCAGACCCAGTCAAAGTGTGCAGACCCATTCAAGGTTCCAGAGCCGGTCAAGGTGTGCAGACCCTGTTAAGGTTTCAGACCAAGTCAAAGTGTTCAAACCCAGTCAAAATGTCCAGACCCAATCAAACGTACAGACTCAGTCAAAATGTCCAGACCTAGTCAAATGTCAGACCAAGTCAAATGTTCAGACCCAGTCAAGTGTCTAGACCCAGTCAAAATGTTCAGATCCAGTCAAATGTTCAGATCCAGACGAGTGCTTGGACGCAGTCAAAGCGTGCAAACCCAGTCAAGTGTTCAGACCCAGACAAGTTTACAGCCCCAGTCACAAGTGTTCAGACCAAGTCAAGTGCTCAGACCCAGATAGAACAAGCATGAGGACGCCTTTCATTCACATGCAGACACGACACTTGTCATATGGCGGAAGATGCAAAGGCGCTTCAATTGACTGAGAAGAGGCATGATGATATGTTCAGCTGGCCTGTCCAGCAGCAAATTTCATCATCACGCTGTCAGGTGTGCCACTCACACACATGTGTCCAGTTTGCATGCTACTGGAAATTGCCACCTGGGGCCATAGTCTATTACACACAATAGAATTTGCTGTGAACATGAGCTAGCAGTGACCCAGCATAGCAGTGCGGGGCTTAACACTCAAGTGATCACAAAAGTGGTTGAACACAAGACAGGTTGAAGATGTATGCCTGCACAGGCTTGATAGCAGCTGCAGCTGCTGCTACTTGTAGTTGCTGCAAGCTGCTGCACCTACAGTGTGAGAATGAAGGAGTTACATGACAGGTGATTCGGGTGATGGGGCGTGAAAAGTCAACGCAGTGTTGTAGCATCAAGTGCTGAAGAGACAAGACTTGGCCTGCACGCACCTAGCTCATCATGAGCTGGAAAGCGTTTCACTTATTGTTATTATTATTATTATCAAGTGCTGTGTCTCACCTGCTGCAGCAGAGTCAGATGCCTTTGATCCTCTGGGAGGCCATCAAAGACTGGAGACAGCAGGCTCTGTGCCTGGACCCAAGACCTGTGGACTGTGCCCTGTAGCAGGATAGCTGAAAATGAGCAGCAGCAAGCAGACTTTTGCAAGGACAATGGGCTTGGGAAGTACTCGGGGCTGTGCATCACATGATTGCCAGTGGTTGCAGATGGCAATAAGCTTGTTGAGCTGTCTTCCAGACCATGCCTGCAGATGTGGCCATGCATACCAGATGCAAAACAGCTAGTAGCTCAAGGTGCATAGTCAGCTTTTGCTGCTGGCTAAGGCAGTATTTGAATTTGAATTGGGCTTGGCATCATGCCTATAGCTCAAACAAAGCCCAGCAGAGTATGGCTCACCGGCAACAGCTGCTTATAGAGGTCTCTGCGATTTTGCTTTTCTGGCAGCGTTTGACTGTTCAAGCGCAGCCTGATATCTCCTTGAGAACGGAAAGACCCAAGACTGCGTTTGCAGGCTGCATTTTGGTATATTGGTCGCACAGTATTCTGGAAGCCTCCCGGGCTGCATATCAGACTAAGTGTGTTGCATAGGTGCAGTTTGAATAGGAAGACACCAGACCAAAAGACAGACACTAGCAAAGCTGTTCTGCATACCTGGTGGAATCACTGTATGAGCAAGCAATGGCCAGCCAAACTGGAGTTCCGAGCTTATCTACCAAATCCAAGCTATCTAAGGGCCAAACTCGTTCCTCGTCATCCACACCACATCTGGCATCTCGTTCTGAATAGTGGTATGGGCCACTCACACCTGCACGGACAGTACAATTCGTACGTGATCACAACTTCGAAAAGCACGACAGTGGCACTGAAAGGCACAACGTGGACCTCGTACCGGGAGAAGACAAGGGCATAGCTGCAGAAGAGATCTTCGAGTCTGCTGTGCTGTGAGACGAGTCACGAATCACAGCGGGCAGTGCGCAAGTACGCAGCTTGGCAGCACGTTGCCCACCAAGCGATCACTCAGTACATTGAACAGCCAGCGATGCCGGTAGTTCTGGTCAAGGCACCGATCAAAGCAGCGAAAGTTGCGTAAACAGAAGTCAAGGCAAAATTTGTTTGACTTTTGTGGGAATTCCTCAAATTAGTGATGGTCGTGATGTGATGCCACAGCGCAAGCTTATGACCAGCTTAATGCCGGTAAAGCTCTCAACCTGTGCCGTGCTTTTCGGCTATGCATCCTTAGCTACCCGAGAATCTGCAAGGCGGGCCATCGCTTGGCACTGCTGTCCCAGCAGACGGGACGGACAATACGTTAGAGCCAGGCAGATGCCAACTCTTCGCAGTAGCACTTTCTCAGCTGAGTCGTTTCACGAACGTGCAAGTCACACAAATATCACAGCAGACGCGCAGCGAGACCCAGTGTCGCTGACAGATCAAAAGAAGCAAGCTGAAAACCTAAAACCCAAAAGCAGACCAGCCGGTAAAAAGCGACTAAGGCCTATTGCTTTAGCAGACGAGCCTGTGAATGAGGCAGCAAAGATTGCAAGCGGGCCAGATGTTGCAGCAAGACCAGCAGCTGTGAAAAAAGCCAAAGTCAGAAAGGCCTTGCTGACCACGCTGTGGACAGAGGAGGATCTGCTTACTCTGAAAGTCAAGGCTGAACGACTTTATGATCAGCTTAATCAGCTATATAAAGACCCTCCATGCCCTCTCATATATCAAACTCCATTTCAGCTTCTAGTGGCCGTCATTCTGTCTGCTCAGGTACCTGGCAGAACAGGCATAGTTGTCTTTACATGGCACCAGCAGCCTGCAGCATGTTCTGTCTGCGTCTTGTGTGTCAATGCCAATATTATCTTGCTATTTTCATGACCAACACCTCAGCAACTGCAGTTCATCATTTGACATGCAGACAACAGACAAGAAAGTCAACGAGGTCACTCCAGCACTGTTTGAATTGGCACCAGATGCTGCCAGAATGGCCAACATGGAGGTATCAGCTCAAGGCAGGTGTATTCACTTCATGTGGTCCACATCATCTGCACAGACTGCACTTGCAGAGCACAGAAGGTGCTCAACATCAAGTGCATGCTGTGGTACCAAACATGAAGGCCTGTATCGCACAACTGCACCTCTGCTCTCAGACAAGCCTGTTGCAGGCTGTAGTACTAACTCACATGAGTGTTGCGCAGATTGTTGAAATGCAGGAGCTGATAAGGCAGGTTGGCCTGGCGCCTACGAAGGCTAAAAATATCTGCAACATGAGCAAGGTATGCTGTTGTGGCTGTGTCATGTCCAATGTGTGTTTCTGCAGTGATGTGCTGTGACAGCCACAAGTGCAAACAAACACCTGCAACTGATGAGCCAACTGGCCAGTGCTGTCAGCGCAGTGATTTGGCTGAATTGTAGCATCACAGACTGAGCCATTCATCATGGGGTTAACAAGCGATCACAACCCTGAATCTGCTCCCATTGAGCTTTGTTCAGAAGACATATTTGCCAAGTTTCCTGTCATGAGCAATTTGCTGTTCAAATAGACACACCAGCTATTCTGTTTCAGGGCTTGTCTGCGAAATCTGCTTTTCGCTCCCTTAGAGACAGATCCCATGCAAAGCCAACAGCTTTGCTTTCTGTCCAGCATGTAGCTAACCAACCTGTTGCATCTACACAATGTAGAAACACGGTTTCACCGTCCCCAGGCAGTTGTGAGTCTAGAATTCCACTGCTGGATCAATGTTGCTGGAATGATCTACATGTTCAGGATTGAAAAGAGCTATGTATCACTGATCACTCCGTTGCTGGTCGTCTGACTGCATGTGTGACTGCCACATGCAGATGCTGATGGAAGTCCATGACGGCGTGGTACCGCAGACCTTTGAGGCTCTTGAGCAGCTGCCAGGCGTAGGTCACAAAACAGCCAGCGTTGTCATTTGCACCGCCTTTGGGTACGTGCTCTCCGGGCTGCCGCCTTAGGAGGCTCCCGTTATGATCGCTGAAAAGCGTAAACTTTTCTTTTCTAAACTTTTCTTTTCTTTTCTTTTCTTTTCTTTTCTTTTCTTTTCTTTTCTTTTCTTTTCTTTTCTTGGGTACGTGCCTGCATTGCCTAGGGACCACATGTGCACAGCCTGCACAACACTCCCCTTGAGAATGAGGTGTGTCACATTCTCAAGGGGAGTGTTGTGCAGTACAGTGCTGCTGTGTATTCAGATGACTTGCCTTTGTATTGGGACAGTGCTGTGTGTGTATTTTGATGCTGCCAGCGGTTGATTGGTCGCTCAGCAAGATGTGTAGCGCGCGCATGTAATCTTGATTGCTCTGCGCAGCATTGTGTTTGTAGACCATACCAAGCTGCTGTCTTCCTGTCCTGCCCCCTGGGAGCCCAATAGGGAAGCCCAGGGAATAGGGAAGCCCAATATATTTCCTCCTTGACCTTTTCTTTCATCAATGCCAAAAGGCGCAGTCTTTTCTTACTTCTTTCCTTTGTCCTTTTTTTCTTTCCTTTTTCCTTTTCTTTTCTTGTGTCCTGCCCAGCAGCTGACTCAGGCGTGACGTCCCAGTGTGCTAATGGCAACATGGCCGAATGCAGGACCCCCACATTTCCGGTTGACACACACATCCACCGGTTAGCGCAGCGGTGGGGCTTGACCAAAGGCAAGACCGTAGAACAAACAGAGGCAGACCTGAAGGTAGCTCTCAGGCCTGTAATGACAGCCCTTATGTTGTCAATTGTCATAGGGCTGCTAAAAGATTTGTCTAAATTAGCCATGCCTGATCTAGTCCCTAATGCTTCTAGACTTGGGTTCCCACTATAAAACAGATGTACTGGAAAAAATGACTTGACTGCATCCCCAAGAGCATCTGAGATGTGTCTGTTGGCAGCTGGTTCATGAGAGCAGCTGAACTCACAAGCAGCTGTCAAGTCATCCATGACAGCCTGCATCCATGTTGCTTCAGCCTTTCATTGTCTGTCACAAGCTGCTGAGCACTTACCACCAGACCATTTATTCGTGCATGCGTTTTGGCTCGCTTTCTTGATACACATCAAAGTCCCATGAATCAAAATTGGATCTTGTGACATGCTTTCTTGTCCAGGTGTTGCTGCCAGAGGAAAAGTGGAATAACTACCACCTCAGATTCATCTATTTTGGGCGGGAGCATTGCCCAGCTCAGCGTCATGATCCCTCACAGTGCCCCATCTGCAGCTGGGCTGCTGTGTCACCCTATAACAAGTGAGTGTGCTGTTGGTGTGGCACTTATGTGTTGCTGTTTTGCGGCGTATTGCACTACCCTGGTACGTGCCTTTGTTTTATTTGTGCCCTGCGCCCCTCACATCTAGACCGTGGGGCAGGCTTGCCACGAGCTGGAAGGACTCAACAGGCTGGACCTACATGTCATGGCACAAATGTGTGTTGGCATTGCGATACAGCGCATGCAGATGACTTGCATGACAGTGACTTGCAGGACAATCTTGCTCAGATAAGGTATAACAAGAATGTCATTTTGCAGGCTGGGATCATCACCCAAGAAGGCATGACGAAGAGGCTTGGAGCAAATTGTGGCAGGTGCAGCATAGCGGTCTAGTCTTCTGACATATTTGACCACACAGTGGCACTTTGAAGCTGTCACTCTGTCGGGCCTGCAGCACCTCTGCTATAAGTATACGTAGCTGGTATGTAAGAGTCCAGCTGCATATGAGCAGTAGTCCATGAGTAACAGATGAGAGTGCGCATCTAGCATAATAGCAAGTAAGAGCTTGTGCAGCACCAGTTGAAGGTGCTGAGAGCACACACCGCTGCACTGTGAATGTCATTGGTCGTAGGTAACATTGCCTGGAGCTGGCTGCTTGCAAAAAGCTAGTGATCAGCATGATGTTACTTCACCTAGGAACGACCAGACGTCTTTACAACACTTCAGCTTGCCAACTGCAGATGTCTGACTATAATGGAAATGCATTCATGCTTAGCTCTCTCTCTCATGTAGCCAATGACTAATATGACTCAACCGCCAGGCAAAGCTGCAGAGCAGGCCTGTGTACAGTATATGCTATGTAGCACTTCAAAGAAAGTGTATCAAGAAGCTCATTGACACGTATATGTCTAGATTTTAACAGTAATGTCTGGCACAGCCACACCAAGCCTGCATGCATCATTGTCATAGCGCGTGCTCTGCCAAAACGCATGCACAAATCGCAATATCTAGTGAGACGCACCATCCTCATAAAGACGCACTTGTTCTTCAGCCTCAACTGCACATCTAATAGTTTACCAGACCTCAGCAGGAGGGCAAAGCGTAGACTGATGCAAGCATGGGCCAAGGGCAACAATGCTGTACCACTTAAAGCCTTGCTTGGTGCGCCTCAGGGTGCCTGGAGGGCATAGGCGGAAGAGTCTGCTATCAGACACGTTGTGTTACATAGACTAAGCCTATACACCTGCCAGGTACCACAAGTGCACATGAGCAGCGCCAATTGTGATCAGATTTGCCAAAGATGACAAGGCCATGCAGCATGCCAAACTTTTTGCTGACGCTCTTGTACGCTGGCTGGGCTTTCAGAGCGTCTTGTGATGCTTTGTCACTCTCCAAAGACTTTTCCAACTTGTGCCTATTGTACATGGTAGCTGTTGTTGCTGGCTCTGCAACAGAGCATCAGTAGTCATTGTTTGTGGTGTGTTGTTCTTGGTGTTGCTTGCACGATCAGCACAACAGGTTCTCCTCTTTGCACAGGTGGTACATGCTCAAGTGAACATTGCACATCATGGCATTGATTACAATCATGCTGTGACCCTGATTACAATCATGCTGTGAAGTCAGCAGTGTCTCTTGCATAGGGGCTTTATCATGCAGACCAGGCAATAAGATGCCATGTATGCAGGCCACAAATGGTGCAATGTAGAGGAGCAAACCTATGATAATCTGATTGAGCAGATTGGGCACCAATGCTGTCGTCAGCACCCACATCTGGGCATTGCCTTTACCAAAGAACTGCTTTTGCCCCTTCAATGTAAACATTGCTAATGCCAGTGAAATTGTCAAGACCTGAAATGAAACCCACATTCAGACCTTTGCTCTAGGCCTGCAGCCTGTGAGACCTGTAAGACTTGATACACATTGTGAAAAAGGCTGGATGGCCTGTGAAATGCTATGCCTCACTCAGCATGTGATAGTGGGTTGAAGCATGCACAAGCACACCTGGAAGTACCTAGGGAACAGCTTTGCCTGAAGCTGTCCAAAAGTCTGCCTTGGCAGATTCTTGAAGGCAACTATCCCAAAGACAAATGTCGTCCAATCGCCGATGCCCACTACAAAAGCCGTAGATAGCAAGTGCACGAACTGGGACATTTGAGTTGGGAGGCCTTGCTTTTCAGGGAAAGACCCAGTGATCGCCACACCAACTGCGACGACGCCGAAGAGCGCTGCTCCACGGGAGAGAGGTTTGGAAAGAATACCCATTCTGTTGAAGCCGGTGCCAAGTATAGGCTATTGATGCTCGATTGCGCTGCTCAAGCAAGCGAAGTTTGCAACTGTAAATTTGCCCTTGCAACGAAACCCTCAGGCTGATATAATCTAGTCCGGGCTGTGCGCAACCGGCTAGCCCACTTCAGAATATGCCAGGCGCACAGTCGAAGTGTTCTCAGGCGCAGTGCAATGCGTGGACCAGTCTGCTGCTACTACGTTATTGCAGGCATGACTAACAACATGACCCACTTAACCAAGGAGAGCTCAAGAACAACACATAAGTTCATGATAGTCGTATGCATACATACATATTCACACAAAGTCGAGACTAAAGATTTCAAAAAGTGCCATGTAGTCTTGTGAGCTGCAGTAGAGCGCTTTCCTTCATGCTGCCTGACTAACATGTCAGTTCATGTGCAGGAGCTGAGTCACTTGATTGCAAATTGCACAGTCCTATCTGCCTGTGCATGGCTAACAATGCCGACAGTGCCCAGCGTTGTCCTTTGTAGCGCCAATCTGCACATGTATGAGTAACACAGCAATCAACCAGCCACAACTATGCCTATCTACTCAGGATGATGTCACCAGGACAGGAAGATCTTCCGTCCATGGAACCCTGGTACCACGAGAGTGACCACAACAGTGACCACTACTCTAGAGTCCCTTGCTTAGATTCATGGGTAGTTAAGGCAAATAGTACATCCATTGTACATCAAGACATGCAGAAAGTGGAGAATGCCATCAAGGCGAGCTGTGTCCAAAGGCTAAATTGCAGCAACACAAATCTCAGACGCATCAGTGTACAAATGTCTGTGGTTGTTGAAGAGGCACTGAGAATGTTCAGCCAGCCTGCAGGATGACGCATCAATTGATTGCAAAGCTATGTCCATGTCAATTGCACAACTTCTGTGCAGACTCTTGCAAGCAGTAGCACCTTGTGCTGACAGACTAGCGGATTTTCTCCCAACACATACCAATAGTAAAAGGCCCCGAAAATGTGGCTGGGTGGCCTTCCATCATTGTGCTGAAATAACCATCATAACCATAATATGCATACGCAACAGCGGCCTTCAAACCGTCATGTGTCATCTTGTAGCATCTTCTTAGATACGGGGCACACGTGCACACCTCAAACAAGGTGAATGCTTGCACCTGTTTGGCTATACCGCCATCACAACCAAAATATGCGCCAAACTTTCCTGCACACATGCATGGTGTTTGCATCAACTGTTGCCTGAGCCTGCAAGCTGGATTTGTCACCACATCATCAGAATTGAGGCATGCACTTGATAGGGGGCTGAGTACTTTGTTACTGACACCTACCATTCTTAGCTTGAACACGTAGCTTCATGTCAGTGTCTGCCAAATCATACGTTCCCTGCCACTTGGGCTCCTCTGGACGCATGATGTGGTCTACAAGACGTGTGGTTGTCTCCGCTTTCCCAGTTGGCTGTAGGCATGCTGGCAGAGTATGCTGCTGCACTACTTTGGCCAGAAAAGCTCCAGGCTTGTGGATTGAGTTACTCAGAATCCGCAACAAGACATGCATCTCCTCAAGTTGTAGTGTCTGTAAGCTTATGCATGTCATCAGCTCATCATCAGAAGCTTCAGCTTTCTCCAGAACCTCAAGTACTTGTAGCTCAGTATATGCACCACGCTTTGCATGGTGCAGCAACGTGTTCTTCTTGGCCAGATCCAACCTGTAAACTGGCATCTGAAGGACTGTTGCCAGCTCATTAATTTGATCTTCCCATGGCATTTGTACCATGACTTCAGCAGCAGCCTCACAAAGTGATGCAAGCCCAACGTGATCGCCAAGCTTGGCCAGACTAAGCAAAGCCTTTGTGTCCATTTGCGCAGCCTTACCACCAAGGAATGTAATACAAGCTGCTTCCAGGCACTCTATCTGAAAACAACAACATGCATTTAGGTACTGAAGGCAGACCTTGCAAAGTGCAGCTATACATGCCAGCAATGCAGATTGATGACAGAAGGCTTACCCCTATGGCATTAGCCAACACAAGAATGGGCTCAACATTGCCCATGTGCAAATCTATGCTTCCAGAGTTGAGTCCAGCAACTGCTTGCTGCACAATGGCAGGATCACTTTTGACAGGCAAGATGAGACGCAGGGCTCCCTCTGTGTCCATGTGTTCCTGCACTCTGTTGCGGCCCCAAGTACTGCCAGCCAACAAACAGCAAGCGAGCCAAAATAGTGTCAAAATCACTTGTATAACAGACTAGTTTATAAAGCCCAACCTGCAGAAAGCTAGGTCTGTGAGCGCCATTGAAG
>JAABUO010007221.1_pt1 | contig 12703 bp, 12 predicted proteins | sample 5559291 | NCBI WGS metagenome assembly JAABUO01 (sample SAMN10711878, study PRJNA513372) | rock metagenome | isolation source: Antarctica rocks | place: Antarctica: Victoria Land, Finger Mt sud
CGCCGCCCATGTCGCCGACGAGGCCCACGGGCCGGAAGAAGCCCGAGATGACGCCGAGCGCCGCATGGTGCGCCTCCTCGGCGCCGCTGAGGATCCGGACCGCGAGGCCGCTCTCGGCCGTGATGGCGTGGCGTAGGGCCTCGCCGTTCGAGGCGCGCCGCATGGCCTCGGTGGCGGTGGCGTCGATGCGGGTCACGCCCATGGCGTCCGCGATGGCGCGGAAGCGGCGCACGGCTTCCACGGTGCGCCGAAAGTTGGCGGGCTGGATCGCGCCCGTCTGGGCCAGACCTTCGCCGAGCCGGCACAGGCTCTTTTCATTGAAGCGTGGCAGCGGGGCCCGACCCAGGCACTCGTAGACCACGATACGGACCGAATTCGAGCCGATGTCGATGATGGCGTAGGGGGCGCCGCCCGTCGCGGCGGCGGTGCCCGCGTCGAGGCTGAGCGGCCGGGCGATCCCGGAGTCCAGGGCGTTTGCGACCATGTTCAAGCGTCCCCGCGCAGCATCCCGAGTGATGCAACGCGACGCCGAGCTTCATGGATCCGCCTCGCCGCCGATGCTACGGCACCGGACGACGGGGCCGTCACCGACGCGGTCCCAAACCCTCGACCCGCCATCGCGGGCCTCGACCATCGCGGCTATCTGGCCCGCAAGGGGCTGCCGGCCGCCGGAACCATCAGCGCCGGGCTGGACCACGACCCATCCATCTCACCGGTGCCCCGCGGCGGTCGCGACTCCGGACGCGATCAGCACGCCACCCCCGGCGCGCTTCGCCCATGTCGCGGCGCGCGGTGCCCGCAGCAGCCACGCGGCCCGGGACGCCGCGAGCGCGTAGGCCGTGTCGGTGCCGCCCACCACGAGGCAGAAGGTGGCGATCAGCAGGGCCGCCTGCGCGGCGTAGCCGCCGCCGGGGCTGATGAACTGAGGCACGAAGGCGACGAAGAACACGATCGTCTTCGGGTGCAACGTCCCGACCGCGACGTTGCCCACGAAGGCCGCGCGGGCGCCAGGCCGGGGATGCGGCGCACCGTCCTGGCCGGATCCGCCGCGGCTCCGTGCGATCGCCAGGACGCCGAGACCGATCAGGTACAAGGCCCCGATCCATTTCACGATCGAGAAGGCGAGCGCCGAGGCGGCCAGCAGCGCACCGACGCCGAGCAGCGACAAGGTCATGGCGACGGCGTTGCCCACCATCATGCCGGCCACCGAGGCCAGCGCCACCCTGCGTCCCGCGCCGACCGCGTAACCCACGATGCTCATCACGCCGGGTCCCGGGACCAGGCCCATGACGGCCGAAGCGAGGACGAAGGCGAGCCAGTTGTGCCAGTCCATGGGTCCGTGTCCTCAGCGAGCAGCCTGCCAGCCATCACCCTGGGAGCAAGTTGCTTCCAGGAAGCTAAACTCTCCGCCTTCGATCCTCGGGGTAGAAGCACCAAAGCCGGTGAGCGGGAATGCGACAACGCGCCGAAACAGGGCTGCGCGGCCGTTCCGTGCGATGCCCGAGGCGACAAGGGAGGCTCGGGCGCTAGTCCTCGGCCCGCACCGCCAGCGCCTGCAGCAGGGCCTCGTGGAACTCCTGCGGCACCGTGCGGTCCAGGGCATCCCTCACCCGGCGCAGACGGCGACGCTCGTCGTAGAGCTGGTCGAGCAGCCGCAGGACGATCGGCAGGGCGTCGTCCTGCAGCCCGAGTTCGTGCCGAAGATCCCGGATCAAGCGGAGGCGGGCCACGTCGATCTCGCGGAACAGCCAGGTCCCTCGGCTGCCGGCCGGACGCACCCAGTCCTGGTCGATCCAGCGCTCGACATCCGCCCGGTCGAGGCCTTCGGTCGTGATGATCAGCGCGTCCAGGGTCATCATAGGGCGGCCTCCAGTTCCTTGCGCGGGTTCCAGGAGGGCGCATCCTTGCGCTCGCGCAGGAAGGCCGCCAAGCCTTCGTCGGGCGGTCCCAGTACGACGCGCAGCGTCACGTAGGCGTCTCCGGCCGGCACCGCGCCGGAGCCGGGAACGCCCTTGCCGCGCAGGCGGAGCCTGGTGCCGGTGTCGGACTTCGGCGGGATCGTCATGGTCACAGGGCCGCCGATGGTCGGCACTGTCACCGGACCGCCGAGGACGGCCTCGGCCAGCGTCACGGGAAGATCGAGGTGGATATCGCGCGCCTCGCGCCGGAAAAGCGGATGCGGCGCGACCTCCACCTCGATCAGGGCGTCGCCGGGCGGCTCGCCGGGGCCGCCCTTGCCGCGGAGCCGCAAGGTCTGACCGCTGTCGAGCCCGGGCGGGATGCTGACGTCGAGGCTCCCGCCATCCGGCAGGGACAGCCGCTGGCTGGTGCCCCGCACGGCATCGAGGAAGGGCACGAGGAGGGAATAGCGCCGGTCGGCACCCTGCCGCGCGTCGGCGCGACCCCCCATGCCGGCGCGGGCCCGTGCGCCGAACATGCCTGAGAGGATGTCGCCGAGATCGTCGTCATCGACGCCGAACCCGGCGCCGTAATGCATCCCCCCGGCCCCCTCGGCATGCTCGCGATAGGATCGCTGCCCCGGCGGCGGCCCGGGCGGCGGGCGTTCGTGGCCCGCGGCATCGATCTCCCCGCGGTCGAAGCGGGCGCGGCGCTCGGGGTCGGACAGAAGGTCGTTGGCCGCACTGGCCGCCTTGAACCTCTCCTCCGCCTTGGCGTCGCCGGGATGCAGATCGGGATGCGAGGTCTTGGCGAGCTTGAGGAAGGCGGACCGGATCTGCTTGTCGGTCGCGTCGCGGGCGATGCCGAGGATCGTGTAGGGATCGTCCGCCATGGGATTCCTGCTTGGGCAAGGCCCGCCACCCCGATCGGTCACGATCCGCCGAACCCGTCCCGGCACAACGTCTCGGCGCCGCGGTGGTTCGCGGGACGTGGGGACGCGATGCCCCGCGTCACAGGCCGCTCGCATAGCGCCGAGGCTGCCCCGGCCACCACCTCCAGCCGTCGTCAGGCTCGATCTATCCGGGCAGAATAGCGGCCACGCTTAGCGTTATGGACGTGGATGTAGCTTACATCGGAGTTGGCAAACAGCCGCGCGACGAGCGGCTCGACCGTCGCCCCCTCGCCGCATCGGCCATAACCGAAGCTCCGCAAAGACCGGAAGCCGCGCTCGCTTCCACCAAAGCCTTCCTCTACACCGCGTCCATCGTGATGCTGCGCAGGATGGCGGTCTCATGAGGTCTCGGATTGCGAGACCTATCGTTCCCTCGCTTCAGTGAACCGTCACGACATGGATCAGATGTATCGGCCGGCGAAAGATCCGCGCGGCGAGCCCCCGGCCAAGCGCTTCAGCCTCTGGCCCTCCCCTTGGAGGGCGGACGACGCCGGACAGGCTTTCCACGGCGAGAGGCTGCCGAAGGGGTTCTTCGGGCTCGTCATGCGGCCCGGAGGCGTGATGGGCCTTTCGACAGTTCCCGCGATGGCATGTACCGGGGCCGATAGACCGCCTCGACGAGGGGATGATAGGGGTTGTACCCGTTCCCGCGTCAGCAGTTCGTCAGCGGCATCGCTGCACGATCGCCGGCCGATGTCCACCGTCAGGTGAAGGTACAATGTCCCGTTTCGTTGGTCCCGCGCTCGCACTCGTGGTTCTTTGGTCAGGCCAGGCGTGGGCGCAAGCGCCCGATACCGTCTGGCTCGAGGACCTCACGTGGACCGAGCTCCAGGAGCTGATCAAGTCCGGCACCACCACGATCATCATTCCGGTCGGCGGCGTCGAGCAGAGCGGGCCCGACATGGCGCTCGGCAAGCACGATGTCCGGGCGAGAATCCTGTCCGAGAGGATCGCGCGCGCGGTCGGACACACCCTGATCGCGCCGGTGGTGGCCTACGTGCCCGAAGGCAGCACCAATCCGCCGACCTCGCACATGCGGTTCCCCGGCACCATCACGGTCCCGGCCGACGTCTTCCGCAAGACGATCGCGTCGGCCGCCATGAGCTTCAAGCTGCACGGCTTCAGGGACGTGGTGCTGATCGGAGAGCACGGAAGCTACCAGGGCGACCTGAGCGCCGTCGCCGAAGAGCTGAACCGGACATGGGCCGCGACGCCGGTCAGGGCGCATTTCATGCCGGAATATTACCGGGGCGCGACGACCGACTTCTATCCGACGCTCAAGAGCCACGGGTTTTCGACGGCCGAAATCGGGACCCATGCCGGCGTTGCCGACACGTCGCTGATGATGGCGCTCGATCCCCGGCTGGTGCGCGAGGAGAAGCTCCGGACGGGCCGCGGCCTCGATGCCGCCGAGGGCGTCTACGGCGACCCGCGACGGTCCAGCGCCGAGATGGGCAATTTGGCCGTCGAGGCGATCGTGGCCAAGACCGCGGCGGCCATCAAGGCCGCCGTCGACCGCCCTCGGCACCCGTAATGGTCGTGAACCATTGGCGCTCGGGCGGCGACGCGCGGGCGGCGAGCCTGAGCGTACCTGGGCGTCTTCCCCGCAACCTCGGCGCCGCCGCGGCCCGCCTCACCGCTACATTGGAACGAGCATGCTGAACCGTCATGTGGGATCGGGAACCCGCGCCTTCGTCCTCCTCGCGGCAGCCTGGTGGTGCCTCCAGAACGCCGCCAGCGCGCAAACGCCCGCGGACCTGCCGGAATGGCGGCAGCAGCGGGATGCAACCCTGCAGCCGGTCGACATCTATGCTCATGCCACGGCAGGTCAGCTCAGCGAAGCCGTCGCGGGCGCGCTCGAGCGCGTCTACGTCCCCAACATCGCGTCGCAGGACGTCTATGTCATCGATCCGAACACCCTGAAGGTGGTGGACCACTACGGCGTTGGCCGCGGCCCGCAACATGTCGTGCCGTCATGGGACCTGAAGACCCTCTGGGTCACGGGCAGCGCCAAGAGCGCCAAGATCTGGGGAAGCCTCGCGTCGATCGACCCCCGAACCGGCAAGCTGGAGCAGATCCTGCCGATGGAGGACGCCTACAACATGTATTTCACGCCGGACGGAACCTCGGCCATCGTGGTGGCGGAGTCGAGGCGGCGCTTGGAATACCGCGATCCGCACACGATGAAGCTGCAGGGTTCGCTGACCATCCCGGAATGCGTCGGGCTCAATCACGCGGACTTCTCGCCCGATGGCACGACGGCCGTCTTCACCTGCGAGTTCTCCGGCTCGCTCGCCAGGATCGACGTCGCCGGCCGAAAGCTGCTCGGCCTGCTGAAATTGGCAAAGGGCGGCATGCCCCAGGATATCCGCATCTCGCCCGACGGCAAATTGTTCTACGTCGCCAACATGATGACGGACGGCGTCAGCCTGATCGACGCCGACACGTTCAAGGAGGTCGGTTTCGTCGCCACCGGCATCGGCACCCATGGCCTCAACCCCAGCCGGGACGGCAAGAAGCTCTACGTCTCGAACCGCGGCTCCCACGCGGTCGGAGGGCCGCCACACGGCAGGGGAAGCGTCTCGGTCATCGATTTCGCGACCCGCAAGGTGGAAGCCACCTGGTCGATCCCGGGCGGCGGCAGCCCCGACATGGGTAATGTAAGCGCCGACGGAAAGCGCCTCTGGCTCTCGGGCCGGTTCGACAACGTCGTCTACGCCATCGACACCGCGACCGGCCAGATGTCCAAGATCCCGGTCGGACGAACGCCGCACGGGCTGACGGTGTGGCCACAGCCGGGCCGATATTCGCTGGGCCATACCGGGATCATGCGGTAGCGCCGTGCAGGCGGCCGGACGCGAGGTTTTCAACACGCCGCTCCAGGCCGCACGCAATGTTGGCGCGGGCCGAGTGTCTCCTCGGCTCCGTCACACCAACGTCAGGGTTCCCGGGTTGCCTTTCGATTGGTAACAGGGACTCGACACGAGGTGGACCGGTGGCTCCAAGGGTGTCAGCCGGTTTTCCGAAGTCGGATCGCCGCAAGGAGGCGATCCGACGACGTCTCGCAGAGTTGCGTCACGCGCTCGGTCGCGGCTCGGCCCCAGGGACCCGTCGCGAGCAGGGCTGTGGCGGCCCCGACCAGTGCGGCCCCGGCGATATCGACGGGGTAGTGCGTCCCGAGGAAGACCCTGGCCCCGCCGACTGCTAGGGCCAGGGCAAGGACCGCGATCCAGGTCCAGGGCAACCGCGGCGGGAACCGCAGGCGCAACGCGAAGGCGATCGCGAACAGCAGGGTCGCGTGGTCGCTCGGGAAGCCGCTGTCGCGCACGTGATCGAGATAGTTTCGCGCCGGCCCGTCCATGAAGGGACGGGGTTCGAAGATCAGCGAGGACAGCGCCGCCGCGACCGCGAGGGCGGCGCCGCCCGAGAGCGCCGCCGCAACGCCGACCCGACGATCCTCGGCATCGCCGCCGATCCACAACGCCGCCAGCAGCGCCGGTCCGAGGAACACGGCCCATCGCGCCACGACGACGGCGGCCAGCAGGGGTGCCCCACCGAGATCGGAAGGCGCTCCCGCGAGGGTGAAAAGCCAGTGGTCGAAGGTCATCGGCACGCATCCAGGCCCGGGCGAGGCCGTCCATTTTGGCGAGGAGCGCCCTGAGCGACGCGGCGCATTCCGCTTGCCGGGGAGCGCTCGCCCGCAACGCATCGAGCGCCGCGTCGATCGACCTGTCGACCGACAATCAAGTCGCGCGATCCTTGGGCTTCATCGTGGCTTCCGCATTCCATCGCATCATGAAGCCATCAGAGGCCCGAAAAGAATTGGCCGCCCGGCAGGATGACGGCCAAAGTGACGACCGCGACCGCGACGCAGAGACACAGCATGGCGATCAAAGGCGAGCCTTCCACGGCCTCGTCGCCATCGGCATAGGGCCGCGCGTCCTTGCGACCCGTGACCATGGCGCCGATCAGGTTGTCGCGCTTGACGAACTGATGGAACAGGTTGACCGCAATATGCACGAGTGCCAGCGCCAGGATCATGTAGAACCACCGAGCGTGCAGAGCTGCGGCGCGTGACGACCAGACGTCGCCGACGGCGTCCGCGAAGGGACCCGCGGCCAGGACCCCATCGCTCGAGACGAGGCCAAGCATCACCTGTATGGCGCAGGCGACAAGGAGAGCCACGATCATCAGCCCGCCGACCGGGTTGTGACCCAGGTAGGGCCGCTCCGTCCTGGCATGGACGGCTCGCAGATGAGCCCACACGGCTGCCGGCGATTTCACGAAGGTGGAGAACCGCGCGGTCGAGCCGCCGACGATGCCCCAGAAGATCCGGTACACCACCAGCGTCAGGATGCCGTAACCCGCGGCCTTGTGGACCGTCATGTTCGGGTCATCGAAGCCGCTCGACACCCAGGCCGTAATGACGAGGAGCACCAGTGCCCATTTGAAGAGCCTGGTCGGAAGGTCCCACGCCAGGACAAGGCGTCGCGAGGGCACATCCACGATTTGGTGGCGCTTCAGCAATCGCTCGGCAGCGCTCATTTGTACACCGAATGACACGAGCGGCATTGACTCACGATGCTGCCGAAAGCCGTCTTCAGACCTGCCGGGCTGCCGCCCGCACCGGCGGCCGTCGCGGAGAGCTTCGTGAAGCGAGCCCGGAAATCCTGAACCTTCTGGCTGCTGCCCGGGAAGAGGGCCGAAGCCGATTGGGCCTCGCCCGCGTAGGCTTTCAGGAGTTGCTCGGCTTTGGCGAGGTCATTGGACGACAGGGCCGCCTGGACCGCCTTCGTGGTGGCGGCCATGCTGCTCATCGTCGACTTGAGCGATTCCGCGTCGGCCGGCGTGACGGCCGCCAGGGCCAGCAGCAAAGATGAGGCTGCCGTGATCCTCGGACCCGCCCTCAACGGAACGACTGTATAACGGCTCACCATCGGTCTCTCCTGCGGCTTCGGGTCCCGACGGACGGAGGCAAGAGCGGCGCTCGCGGGCAAGTTCCTCGCCTCTGTCCGTCCGGACCCGCAGAACCTTCGGCGGTGCGCCGCCGAACGGCATCGGATAGCGACCTCCATCCAAGGCGGGAATGTTAAGCGAGACCGCCTGTCGAAAGGCTGTCAGGATGGCGCGCGCGCATGCCGTCGAGGCCGTGCGGGACGGCGCCGCACGGCTCCAACTCGGACCCGTGGCGGAACTCATCAAACCGGAAACCAAAGGCATCGTCACGGCGAGCTACGAGGCTGCCCACCGCCTCGGCATGGACGTCAACATCGCCTAAATCGACGACACGCCCGGCTACGATCCGGCGGCTCCATTCCGGCCGGATTACATGGAGTCCGTGTTCGCCTTGGGCCAGCGAAGCGCCCGAGAAGGCCACCTCTGGCACAAGGCGCTTGCGGGAATGGAGCAGGCGCCGTGCCGTAAGGGGCGCCGGCGGAAGCGACCGGTCCCCCTCGCTTTCATTCAGCAAAATTTCGCTAAAGGCCGCTGCCATAACGATGATCCTGGTACGGGTCGCCCTCGCGAGCCGCCGCGGTCGAGATGACAGACCTCCAGATCACGGGCCGGCTGACAGGCCCGATGGAGGCCAAGCCAGCATGGCGTGGTCTGCGACGCGCCTCAACTTTTCGCGCGACGCGCCGTCCCGCGCCAGCGTCGACAGACCCTGGATGACCGCCATGACGTGCCCGGCCAACGCGATCGCGTCGGTCCCGGCGGGCAACTCGCCGTTGGCGACGGCGCCTTCGATCCTGCCCTGCAGGCAGTCTTCGATGCTCCGGCGTATCCCGGCCAGTTCGGCTTGCACGTCCTTCGCATCGGCCGAGCAACTGATGGCGGAGGTCGCGAGAAGGCAGCCCGAGGGTGTTTGGGAGCCCGTGAAGCCGATCGCCGCCGTTCGCATCAGTTGCTCCGCGGCCTCACGCGCCGTGGTGGCACCCCGGATGATGCCTTCGGAGGTCACGGGCCCCGACAGGTAGCGCCGGACGGCTTCGAGGAAGAGCAGCTTCTTGTCGCCGAATGCCGTGTAGATTCTGGGCGAGGTGACGCCCATCGCGGCGCTGAGGCCCCATCTGCAGTTCCATAGCGTTCGAGCTCGACGGCGTCTTCATCGGCGCCACCTGGACCCGCGGCATGCGCAACTTTGAGCCGGCGGCCCTCGGCTCCTATCTCGCGCTATTCCTCGCGCTGCGGCCGCTCGGCAATGCCGGTCTGTGGACGGCCCTGCTCGGCTTCCTGCTGGCCCGCGGCGCCCTCCAGGGCTGGCGCTACCGGGCGCTGGCCGACGCCACGTTCCGCGCGAGCAGGGCGAGGGTGCGGGGCGATGGGGGTGGTGGGGTGACGGCGAGGGTGGGGTGGGGCGGGTTGGAGGGTCGTAGCCCGAGACGTGCGGGGCCGCGCTGCGCCGGTGGACGGTCGGCGGCCGAGTTTCGCGTTCACCGCTGTTCACCCAAGCTGGATAGCAGCCGAGCACCGACGCATAACCCAAATCAGCCAAGAGCTGTCTGTGGGTTTCTGAGTAAGCGACTCGGACAGGACGGTCGCTCGTGCCCGGCGGCGCGAGTTCTACGAGTTTAGTGCAACGACCGATTTGGTCGCGCCCGCGATGCTGCGACGCACAGCTTCGGAACCGCTTCCTACTTTGAAGTCGGTTGGAAGCGTCGCGAGCGACCGCTCCACCCGGTTGAGCCAGAAGACCATAGCCGACCTCTCCGCCACGCTCATGTCGGCACGCCTAGCGGTGACGAACGGCAAGACGCCGTCGAGGACCCTCACCGCGTAGGAGCGGTGGCTGTCCTCGGACAACATGCCGTCGACGCGCTCTAGGCCATCCAGCACGTCCTGCAGGCGCGAGACAGGGCAACCAGTCCCCTCGTTGATCGCTGACAGCAGCGCTATTCGGAACGCCTGCGTGTCGATCTGGTACGTCTCGAAGCCGGGCCTCAACTCCGCTTGCTCGTAGGCGTTCCGGATGTAGTCCCAGGCCGTATCGAGTCTAGGCAGCTCCGACATCGCGATCGCGTATTGGAGCCAGAACAGCGGCTCGTCACTGATCCGGTCATCGTGGCGGAGCCTTTCGTAGATGCCGATGATCAGCGTCACGACGTCACCGCGCTTTTGTAGCTCCCGGCGGAGGTTGCTGTAGGCCATCATGGCGGACATTAGGATCCGGTAACCGCGTATTGTCTTGCGCTCCGCGGCAGCGAGCGTCACCTCGACAACTCAGTCGGCAATCTCGTCCGGCTCTAGGAAGGCCTCGACCACGAATTCCGAAAAGATTGAGGACCGCACCCGGAAGTCGTCTGACGAGACCTCGAAGACCTCGCTTGCCAACTCCTCTACGGGTTTGAATTCGGCGAAAGGGTCGATCCCAGTCACGGTTCGAATGAAACTGGGATCTACCGCTCTCTGCTTAGTCGCGATCAGCATTGCCATTACCAAAACCCGCCGCTTGGGCCTTGATTGAAATATTGAATTTAGCGTCTTCTCAATCCCGGCGCGAATAGAATGGTTGCCAAACAGCTCAAGCAGCACATCCCGCAATTCCTGAGAACTGGGAGCGGCCTCGCGGGGTATCGGCAATCCAGCCTTGCTGCATAGGCGGGTGAGTGCCTGTCGCTCCGAGCGGTGTAGCTGGTTGAGGCTGACCCGACCAAATGGCCGGGGTAGGATCTTGGCGAGTTCATGGAACCGAACTTCGAAGATGGCGGTACGAACCTCGACTATGAACTTCGCTCCGGGAAGGGCTTCGCTGAGCGCGTGCAGCACGTCTTGCGCTGCCGAGTAGTGTTCGAAGAGGATCGCCAGACGCTCTGCGCCCTGTAACGCCTCGATCTCACGTGAAAGTTCCGGGGCGCCCGGTCGATAAATGAAGCATTGATAGCCACGCGCGGTCAGTTCTGAGGCGAGCAGATGCAGGAAGAGCGTCTTGCCGTTCCCCAGCCGGCTATCGACCACGACAGATCGATTTTCCTCGACGAGGGCCGCTGTCTCAGCGACCCGTTCCGATCGGGATATGGCGTAGTTATCGCCGGGCACGGACCGCGCTAGGCGCGCGCCGTCGAAGCTCCCGTACACTAACAAGTCGTACACCTCGCTTGCCGTGGCCTGGGTAATAGCCTTGCGGTCCCGAATGGGGCTAAGCGATCGAAATGACTTCAGCTTCGAAATATCCGCCAATTGGGCCGGCCGGGGCAGTTCGCGCAACGCGTCGGCGAAGCCGTCGACCCCGATGAACAGTGTTCGACCGTAATCCCTTGTCCGCCGCAGCAGCACGGGGTCCGGCTCATGCCCTTGTATGAAGAAGGTTCTCGCCGCCAAGGCAGGATCTGCTAGCAGAAGCGCTGCAATGTGGTAATCCGCCATGCTGTACCCGACGATGAACAGCTGTGAGGCGAAGCGTAGGTCGCGCTGGAACTGGTCGTACCACAGCGAGCGCTCAAGAAATGTCCTCACATAGGACGCCTCGCCGAGTACGATGCTAGAAAGAACATTGTCGACCGTGACCTCGCGAATGCTGCCGTGCAGGTGGATGACACTGCCATCGGGCAGCTTGGAAGGCACGGGATTGGAAATGTCGAAGGTGTTGAGCGGCCGTTTGAGGCGGAGCCGATGAAGCTCTACTGCGTCGTCGTAGTTGGTCGTATAAACCCGTCTCCAGGGCTCTTTCAGTATCGCAGCCTGGGCGTCGTTGAGCTCGGCGATGCGGAAGATGCGGTAGAGTTCCTGTTGAAGACGCCCGGCATCGCGCTCGGCAAATTCCTCGGTGAGCACCTGAAGGCCGAAGGCCGTGTCGGCGGGAAAGCGAAGGTTGGTGATGAAATGTCGACGAAGTCCTGACCCGTTTGGCGGGTTGCCGCCGGCGATGTTCGTCGCGCCCAGGCTGAAGCCTGATCCGAGGAAGAGCACGGAACCAACTGGGTCGATCTCGCCGATCGCGGCTACATCGACGATCATCTCTCGATTGTCCATTCCTTACATTTGCACGTTAGAGGCGTGCTGACGAGAGAATTTCCCGCTGAGACAAATCTAACACCCAATCGTACGCGACCCGGCCGCCCTCCAGCGCCCCCCGCCCTCCCCACCACCCCCACCTAACCCCCGATCTCCGTCAGCATCGCCTCTAGCGTCGCGCCGGCGCCCTTCGCCTTGATCGAGCCGCGGAGCCGCGCGTAGTCGGCGGCAAAGGCCGGGAGCGCTTCCAGCCCCCAGCCCGCGAAGACGCCCATGGCGAGGCCCTGGGCGAGGTCGGGGTCGGCCGCGAGGGCCATGTCGGCGGGGCTGACGTGGGGCTCGACGACCGGGAAGCGCTCGCCGCGGTCGTCGACGCCGCCGAGGTATTCGGTGAAGCAGGCCAGCAGGAAGGCGATGCGGCGGTGGTCGGTGCCGCGTTCCAGCACGGCGCCCAGCGTCTCGCGCACGAACTGCGGCAGCTTCGAAGCACCGTCGCTGGCGATGCGCAGCAGCTGGTCGCGGATGGCCGGGTTGCGGTAGCGGCGCAGCAGCATGGCGGCATAATCCTCGACCGACATCGAAGGCGGCGCGTCGAGCAATGGTCCCGCGTCGCGCGACAGGAACTGCTCCAGCAGCGCGTCGATCCTGCGGTCCTGCATGGTGAGCGGCACGATGCGGTGGCCCAGCATGATGCCGGGGAACGCCATCATGCTGTGGGAGGCGTTGAGCATGCGCAGCTTCACCTGCTCGTAGGCATTGACGTCGCGGGTGAACTCCACCCCGACCTTGTCGAGCTCCGGCCGGCCGTTGCAGAAATCGTCCTCGATCACCCATTGGATGAAGTCCTCGGCGAAGACCGGCGAGGCGTCGTCGATGCCGCTGAAGGCGTTGAGCCGCGCC
>JAABUO010007224.1_pt1 | contig 12699 bp, 7 predicted proteins | sample 5559291 | NCBI WGS metagenome assembly JAABUO01 (sample SAMN10711878, study PRJNA513372) | rock metagenome | isolation source: Antarctica rocks | place: Antarctica: Victoria Land, Finger Mt sud
CTTATGCGTATGACTCATTTTTATTAATTAGTCTTAAAGATTAACTCTGTTTAATTTTATTAAACGTTTTATTCACATATTAACATATTGTAAAAAAACTTTACTCGTACGTTTTAATAAGATTAAACATGTTATATTAAGTTAAATTTTAAGCTTTATATTAAAAACTTTAAAACAGAGTTATTATTAATAACGCTTACGTAATAATTAACGCTTTTAATTAAGATATTTAAATATATTAATTATAATCTTAAAACTCTTATTCGTAAAATAATCTTAATTATTAAAATGATTAATTTAATGTTAAAATCAGAGAAGAAGAAAAAGAAGAAGAAGAAGAAGAAGAAGACGTCTGAGTCAGCAGCGGGTCACGTGTTGCACTCAGTTCGAAGATGCTATATATATATAATATATATATATAGTGTGTTGGAAATCAGTGTCAGCCCTATATGCTTGGCACCATGTATTTAGTAGAACACGTCTTCATAGCTAAACAACTAATCGTTTAATCGTTGATCATTTAACATAGTAATCTTTAAAACTGAACAGCACGTGACATTCTATTAACTAAGGATATTACCACTCTGCTCGCTCACTACTACGTAGTAACGCCTATTTCGTTTATCTACTCCCTCTCTGCTCTCTCATGCTTTCTCTTTGCTTCCTCGTGCTTACTCGTTGCTTACTCTCACAATTTTGTCTTAATAATTCTCAGCGACGGATGAGCCCAACGAAGTTTATCGAGTGGCGCGTCGGTTGAGCTGAGAGGTGCGGCTGCTTAGTAAGCTCAGCTTAAATTTAAGTAGGTTGGTGCCCCCCACCGGAAGAAAGACTCCATCCTCCTTCCGTAAATTTGTTTGGGTTTGGGAAATCTTCTAGTGAAGCTGTCTCAGAGAGTTATCATTTGAAGATAAAGACAAAGGTTCTTCGGTCTAGCCTTTGTCCTCCTCAGAAGCGATGGACTTCCTGTTATGTTGGAAGTAAATATAGAAGGGTACACCTGGCAATCGGACAACCGGCCACGCCCTATAGGGCTGTAGGGCTGTAGGGCTAATCTTTAATTCTTTTGCTCGCAATCGTACTTCTTTACTAGTTAATCCTTCTAGCATGATTATTCTTTTATTTACATTCTTCTTTATCTTTTTCTTTATGTTTTTAAATTTTAATATAAACGAACAGTTTAAAAAGTAACGAGTTTAAAATGTTTACAGAGCTTATTTAACTGCTTAAGATAAATTATTTACTCGTAAGATTATAAAGTAATATAAAATATTTAAAAGTATCTTATTTAACAGCATTATTAAAAAAGTCTTAAAGAAAATAATTAATTAACGTTAATAAAGACTATTATTTAAAGAAAAGTAATCATTAATTACGTTAGTTTTAGATCTTTAAATCTGAGATTAATTAACTTAAATTAAATAAATATTACAAATAAGTTAGAAATTGTTTAAGAAAAAAAATGATTTAAGATTACTAAAAATTAATTAATCTTAAAAATTTTTAAGCAAACATTCTGAGCTTAAAACAGCATATATTTCTTCTTTAAATAAGAAACGTTACGAATTTTAAGATTTTAAAATTCTTACAGATTAATTCGAGCTGTTTTTACGAATTAAAAAGAAGTATTAAATTAAAGATGAAAATATTTAAAATATAAATGAAAAGAAATTTATGTAAGAAGTTATCGTTAAATTTAAAGTTATGATTTTTAAATACGAAAAGTAAGCTTTAATGACTCAGTATAAAAATCGCGAGTATGTATCTTTAATTAAATGTGTTTTCATGTTAGAAAGAATTTTAAAGTCATAAATTATCTTTAAAGACAAGTAATAACAGTAAAAGTAATACAGAACTTTTTAAAAATTTACTATTTTTAATAATTATATAACTATAAGCGATAATGATTAAATTAATAACGAATTAAAAATTTTTTAAATTATAAATTACTTTAATCTCGAGATTAAAACTATTCGTAAAGATTAATAACGAATGCTAATATTAAATGAACATGCTTTTCATATTATTATAGCTGCGATTAAGTATTACGAGACTCATAAAATTATTCTTTTATGTTTTTCTGCTTATATTACGTATATTTTTTAATCTTTAAATGTAAAAATTTTTACTTTTTTAATAATTGCTTATAAAGTTAACGTTTAACGAGCGACTCGTTTTTACGAAGATTATTACATTAAAAAGATAAACTTCTTAAAGCTTTATTTACGAGCACGTTAAACTATTATTACGTTAAAAATCATTTAAAATCGTAAGTAAAAGCAGATCTTTCGTCGTATTAACTCGAGTTAATTTTATAACATTTTTAGTTTACTGAGTAATTAAATTTAAATTAATATAAACATTATAATATTACGATTTAATTTATTACTTCGCTTAAAGAAATCGTCATTTATTTAAAATCTGATGATTATTTTAAATATGCTTTAACTTAATTATTAAAGCTTTTAATAACTTTTAAATCGTACTTAATGTAATTAAAAAGCTTAATAAAAGATTTAAAAAGACGATTATTAATTTTACAATTCACGAGATTACGAATGCTAAGCTACTTATTATTAACGCACGTAAAAAGATAAAGAATAATTAATTATAAACTTATTATGAAATTGCTCGTGTTATAAGTTTAAACGTCGTATAAAAAAAAACATTAAAACATTAAGAAAAGTAAAAGAACGACGCTTTAAGATCTGTATTAAAGCATGAAATTAAGAATAAAACAGTATACGCAGTTTAAAATTTAATATGTTTACTTCGTCTTAACGACGAGTCTTCGTAATATTTTAAAAACGAGTTCTTATATTAGTAATTAAATTAACGAAGCTAATGATACTTTAAGTTTACGTAAAGAATAAAGAATTATAACAGAAAAATAATAAGAAACAGAAAGATTATAAGAAGTAAAAACAGAAGCAGAAATAAAAGTAAAAGTTTTTTAAATAATCTGAAAAGCGAATATTTAACAGAGATAAAAGAATCGTATTTAGAAAGAGATTTACATAAACTAAATTATTTAATTGCGTGTAAAATTTAATAAAAACAAAAATTTAATTCTATAGCCCTACAGCTTTATAAAGCGTAATCGATTACTAAATATGTTTAATTATTAAATGTACTCTTTTATAATAAATTAGTAAAGTTGTAAAGTACGATCGCATTTTACTTTAACTAATTATAAGCTTAATTAACGCGATAATTTCTGTTTACACGTTGTCACGCTATTTACTTTCGTGCGACTAAATCGTACTTAAATTATAAACAAAGCTATTTATAACGAAAATAATAAATTAACTTCTTCGTTTCGTAATATAAAGATTATTCGCTATAAAAATTTATTATATAAGCATCTTTATATAAGCTTTATTAAATTTACGAAGTATTTATCATTTTTTTATTTCTTTCTTAATTAGTTTCTTAAATCTTTTTACTTTAAGCTTTTTATATGACGTTTAAAAAGCTTTCTTTCATGAATTTTAAGAGTTTAATTAAAATTTGAATTAACTGAAAGTAAGATTTATTATTTCTTATATAGCTTCATTATTTAATTAATAATAATTTAAGATTTATTATCATTAACGATTATAAATCTTTAATTTAAAGCGTCTCATTAAGACTTAATTAAAGTCATTATAATATCAGGCTCGTAAGATCTTTCGTTATTTATTTTAAATAAATTTTCGTGAACGTTTAATAGAGAAACGTTAATAAATAAGTTTAATGTAAACATTTAATATAACGAACCTCATTAAAAAAAATTTAAAAGGGTTTCGATTGCGTTATATGAAGATTTTTCGTTAATCTTATTTAAATTTAATGAAATTCGCGTCGTGTCTCCGTTATGGCCAGGTTTCCGTTATTCGGAATTCCCCTATAGGCAGCTTTGCCTGTACAACTGAGGGTCCGAGAAATCAGTCGGACCGTGAAGGTTGGGGTTCGAACCCGTGCGAAAAATTATCAGGGTTTTATTCCACACAAAATCAATCCACCCTATATATTTAGGGGGAGTGTTGGAAGTAAATATATAGTGGATTAGCAAAGTTGCAAAGTGCGGTCGCATTTTGCTCCAACACACTCGCATGACTGGGCTTTGTCAGGCAACTGTCTTTCCATCACGTGTTTACAGCCAACAGCCCCATTCTGGGGATGGCCAATCCGAAGCTGGTCGAAGATTTCTTGTGGAGCAAGAGAAGAACCGGAAGGAGCTACTACAAGAAAGGAGTGAGATAGAGACAGAAGGAAAAATGAACCGTATCGGAAGGGATGGAAGGTGGTATTCGAATTTTTGGGTCATGAACAACATTAATGAACGTATTCGATACTGCTGGCAAGTCAGATCCACAGAACTCTACCTATGACTGGAATTCGCTGTTGAAAAAGACACTCCACCTCTTAACCTTTTGAAAAGTCTACTGTTACAGCAGTGTAACGTAATTCTTTTCGTGCTCTATTGCGCTTCTCGGGTAGACACCGCACTTAATTATGGTTGGTGCTTTACCGCATATCTCATATTTTCTAAGTCTCATTCCATGTAGGCTTGCAGAAACAAGAGCTTCAAGAAATGGCTTTCGAAATGTTTGTCCTTACAATCAGGGCTTGTACAATTCCCAGATGGGCCGTTATTTCGAGTCTTCCAGTGTGGATCTTCGAAGAGCGTTCAGCGGCCAAGGCTCCCAATGAGTAAGAGAAGGTCTAAGATTTGTGGACCAAAGAAAAACCTTTTGCCTGAGAGATTTCGCTCGCATATCCTGAACAAGAGAGGCTGAAAGACGATAATGTGTACAGAGCTCTGATGTGTCTGAAAGCCGGTAGCCGAGAGATCATGGAGTTCCAACAACAGGTGACTAGAAAGTCCTACTATTTTGCGCGTAATTAATGCTTATTACCTTTTCCACCCTCAACACCCATGAAATTTGCTCAGAACACAACCATCGGTGCTCGTTGTTGAACCATAAAACTTTGCTTCATGCTTTCTCAACCTTACCGTGTTTGGAAATGGAAAATGTCAGTATCCTCGTCCCTTTTGATCATCTGATGTTTTCATCGTTGTTAGCAACTGTTTCGAGGGACTCTATAAACATATCGCTTGGCTTTTAAACGAAGCTACCTGTGCTTGTACTCGTACTACTGTCACAGGTTGGGTCTACGGCTGGTTGCTTAAGGTAACTCGTCGACCCCCAAGCCATAGATCATAGCTCAGCAAGCATCGATGACGCCTCCGCAAGCGTTAATGAAGCCTTCACAAGTAATATGGCGCTTCCGCACGGAACGATAACACCTCAACGTGGAGCGAGCGAGATAGCCGCTGAGATTGCTTTGCTATCCACAAAACTTCATGTCATCGTCAAGTATAGTACTGATCTGCGTACAGCCTCACCCCCTACTGTTTCCAATGTAAGTCGCGGTCGTTCACTTGTGAGACGTTCAGCTTAAATGAATCTCACTAGAACTATCACTCCAATAAACACAACACCAAATCGACACTTCCGTGATCGACCGGAGCTTTGGGAACATTCATTCAGACAGAATGAGTATTCCGTATGATCCAGTACGCAACTTGTCTGCTTATGCATCTCATGCCACCCAAAGCGGCAACCCTCAACAATCTGGCCAATTTCTCATTATCCCTTCTGAAATCACTCGTCAGTGCTTTTCCGCTCCACCAGAGTCGTTGCAAACATTTCAAAATGCTGTGGACTTTTCCAGCCAAGCATCCAAGACGAAACGTTCACAATCCGCTTCTCTTGGTGCTGTTCCTCGTGCGAGTTCGATGGCCGAGAAAGACCCTGAGAACGTCGAAATCAAGCGCCTACGTTGTGAGCAAAGGATGAGCTGGAACGAAATCTCGGAACATCTTAACAAGCAGCACATCGCGAAAGGCAAACACTCCCGCTTCACTGGCAACGCAGTCTATAGCCGTCTCAGTCGTAACGCTAGAAATATCGCTGGTGTAAACGGTGAGGTCTGGGAGTCTGACGATGAGAAAGAACAGCGTCCGAAGAAGAAGCGCAAGGGTGGAGCTGCTGATATTGAAGCAACTAAGGCTGTGGCGCCGGTCACTGTCATTGGCTTCAACCTAGCTGAGGATGTATTGCTCGCAGAGGCCTATAACGAGATTGTTCGGGCGACCTGGGTACTTGTTAGCTAGCGAATTACGTAGAGAGGGGTGAAGTTTCATAACCCGGAGATGTGTGCTCGTCGATATCACGCCCTTTGACACAGGAATTTTCGTCTTGTCAGTTCCGGCTATCCGCCCAATTCTTTTTTGCATGGCACAGTGGGATTCACCAGGTCTCCATTCGGCTACGGCGTGTTCCATAAGGGATTTGTACGGTCGATTTTTTTGTTTCCATACACTGTACGTATGGTCCTTTTCATGCCTGTCCACAATCAAGGAAGCTGTTTAGATGGAACATGTCTATGTTACCTGACATACGGCAGCTTTTCATCGGTGGTGGTTTTCACTATCATATAATTGTCAGATATCGCGGAGTACGTGTACTGGGGTATAGTATGTACGAAAGGTGGAAGTGTCAATATAAGATTATCACACTCTCGTAAGGTCCCCAGCATGCATTGGACTGGCTACCGGATATACTAGAATCCTCGCATTGACTCTTACCGCTTAGTTGGTCTCCTGGCTACCTTTCAGATGATATCAATATAAGCGGAAGCCCAAGGAGGCTACATGAGTCTCATCCATTCGTTATTATATAAGATGCTGTACTTGTGCAATTGGCTTAAAACCCCCGCATCAGCTCTTCGAGCGTTATAGGTTTCCTAACCGCATTTGAGAATCCCTCGTGAAAGCTCACCCACACCTTGTTTTCGTCGTTATTTCCTTTGCCAAACTTGTCAGGCTTCTCGCCGCTGTTTGAAATTGACGGAGGTTGAGCATCATGGACAATCCTGCCGAAAAAGTCACATCGCGCTGCAGCAACGTTTGATTTCCCCCCCTCAGTGATTGTAACAGCACCCTCGTTGACAGCGCTGCTAATTTCCTCGCTTTGCCCGGGAGTGGTGCCCACTCTGAACCTTGACTGGGCTGCATCTGCCCTCTGACGGATGAGGAAATTCCGATATTCCTGGTCAAGCGCCTGACGAATGGCGTATCTCGCAGGAGCTGTCGTCTGTCCACCGGAGGACGAAGTCTCAAAAGTTGCAAGCTCGTCGAGTGCTCTACCAGGACTCGTGAGTGTGTCTCCACGAATTTGATGTCAAGGGTTCACTTACGGTTCCATGCGATATATGAACGCACTGACGCCACTGGGACCAGCGTCAACCCTTCCACGTTCAAAGGTCACACCAACGCCGCTCATGACGCCAACAGCCCTCTCTATCATCTCTCGTTCTCCTTCCTTTCGTACACAAACTACACCCCTCTGGTCGCCACTGCCTCCAACGACGACTGGCTTTACGTTCGGTGTCAGTAACCTATTTAGGTAGGGCACGAGGCTGGAGGCAATGTCCTTGGGTGACCTAAAAGAGCGCAGTAAAGGAATAGAGAGCGATGTCTGCAAGCTTGACAGTATTGTTTTGTTCTGCTTCTGAACTTCGAAAGCCGTATAGTCCGCCCTCGGACCGGAGAAAGGGATAGGGTCTTCCTCGTTCTCATCATCCGAAGCTTTATGGTCACTTCCCCACGAATATTTGTGCGGGGAGGCAAATAGAAGATGGAAGCTTAGGATTGGTTGGGATAGGTATGCACTTAGCTCCCATTCTTGTCCAGAGAAAATCTTCGATGATGTGCAGTCATGGAAATGCAGCCAATCGTAGGCGGCGTTGGGCTTCGACAAAAAGGTATCATCCTGAAATGGCTGGGAGGGATAAGCAGCAAAGCAATCAGTCATGATGCGATCGGCATCACCGCTCGTATCAACGATTTCTCGCAGTCGCTCTATAGCATGCCGTTTGCCCAGTCCCACTACACCCAGCGACTTCCCATTTACGGCCAGAGCGAGCCTCCCAGTTGTCAAGCTGGTGGGTATAGGAAAGCCAGCACCCTCGATAAATATTCTCTCAACGGCTTCTTTGGCACCCTCACGACCCAAACCTCGCGCGCCACCGCCGCCGTGAGACAGGGTTTCGAGCATGTTTTGCTCAACCCAATGTTTGGTCAATCGCGCTTGATGTGACGAAGAAGCAATTGTATTTGCCCGTAACTTTGCCGTGACCCATTCACCAACTACCAGGATTCTTCGAATATCACCTTCACCAGTGTTGCTGGAATTTAATCGACTATCTCGTTTGTTACTGATACCCCAAGCAGCTTCACAGAGGCGTCGTACACCATCACTATCGCATGGCACTCCTTCCTTAATGAAGACTGTCTTTAGCCGAGTAACGACTTTATCTAACGGCGGCCTGCGGATGTGGATTATTTCTACCATGACCGAAGAGCGCAATGGCCTCAACGCCGGGTGATACACATCATTACAGATGAGAATCAATGGCCGCAAGAGTCGAAACCGATCCCCTTTCCTAGACTTCTTCGCGCTCGAAACGTTGCCTGAGGTGCCTCCAAGGGCAATTGAGTTCTTCTGGTCAAGGGTCGCTAAGTCCAAGAGTGCCTTTATAAAACCACCTTCACCACCACCACCACTGCCGCTAAAAACCCCATCGACCTCGTCCACAACTACACATACCGGTCTGCCGGCTTTCCGTACGGTACCGCTACCATCTTTTGTGCTTACTCCCTTTACGTTCTCCGTACCAACTATGTCTCTTATCCTTCCCTTGACAACATCCTTACTTCTTTCGTCGCTGGCATTAATTTCAACCACTTCATAGCCTGCTTGTCTCGCACAGACATGTGCCAAAGTAGTTTTACCCAGGCCTGGAGGTCCCGTGAGTAGAAGTATTTTCCGGTGGGGACGATCGTCCTCGGCTCCATCCTGAAACTTTCGCTTCGGCTTCGGCCTATTCGTGCCCCGGAATACAATAGGGTCCCAGCGCTTGATCCATCGAAGTACGTCACGATGTGTGCGTTCGTCACCTACGAGATCTGTAAATTTACGGGCCCGGTATTTCTCAGTCCACATCATTGCTCTACCCTTTCGATTTGTCTTAGTGAGTGTCGTCGCTTCAATTGAAGGTCGAACGGCCTCGATGTTTTCTTTATGATTCTTCGAGGTCTGTTTGATCTCCTTGGTAGCCTGATTGAGTAGATTATGGATGTCGACGCCGTAGAAGCTCTTTGTAGCTCTGCCTGGCGCTATTATAGACCGACTAGCTATGAGCTGTTCGTATGAGACTGAAGATTGGGGAATCTTCTTTCTAATATCAAAGGCTCTGCCTGAAGACGTTCGAGCCTGTAACGAACTGCTACTATGCGTTCTCTGTGGACCACAACCAGTTTGAACCGCGGGTAAACCAGAGCTAGACATTCTCGGAGCATTTCCAACTACGCTCTGAAAGACCGAAAGCATACTAGCAGCTTCCTGAGTATCGTCATCATCCTCATCTTCAACGAAAGGTCCCTTACTTGTGGATGCAACTACGGGCCGGAACTTCGGTGGGAGTGATTTCTTGGGCGGACCAGGGTTGTCTTCAGGATGTTCCCTCGCAAGCGCAGCATGACTATCCTCAAAGCCTAGCAGCCTCCTCTTCGACGACTGAGCTCGACCATTGAGGGTGTTCCTCTTGCGAGCTTCAGGTATAGCAGGGGGAGAAGAACTTGGCGGATAAGATACAGGTGAGGAGATGAAGGGCATTTTGGAGCCCAAGGGTGAAGATAGCAGACAAGGCGTTTCGGTCACAGAATTCTGGATTGAAGAGCCTATGTGTGAGGCCGTGCTTCGCTGTAGACAAGGGCACTCTTCCCATTATCAGCTTCTTCCTCGCGCAAAGCCAAGCTGACTGGCCAGTTCAGGGCCTAGACGATACCACTAACCTAGATGATGGTCTTCATTGCTTCGAAAAACGTCTGCAAGCGTCCAAGCTCGATGTTGTATCACGATTCCGTTTCCTGTCTTCTGTGCTATGGCCTCTACAGTTTGTAGATTTAGCGCTTCTAAGTCATCAGAATAATTATAAGACGGAACGTTGGCTTCAAAAATTTTGTGCTTCTTCAGACTGTAAGTATACTGCGGGCTCAAATGGCGAGGATAAGATTGGTAGTGGCAAGACAGACATTGAAGATACTGTAGGAAACTCGTTAATGCGTAGTGTGTTAAGACGCGTTCTGGGAGAAGTCTAAGGGACGCGATTTAAAGTGTAAGCTAATCACACCCCTGCGTTTTTGATATGCGATGATAGTTAACGCTAAGGCACCCACGCACCTTAGCGTGGCCAAGACAGTTCAAAAGCCGGGCATCTTTGTAACAGAGTTGGACACTTTCCAAATCCCAACTCCTTACATGGGCACACTTTGTATCCTGGAAATATATCATGGGCATGCCACATAGTCCCCTCAAACTGATCGTTAATCCTCCCTCCTTTGATGGGTCATTATTCGGCTGGATCTTTGTACATCCACTACTGCGACTTTGCCTACGAGAACAAGGGTCCATTTCGCATGGCTACTGCGAACATTGGTGACGCGACAGCTAAGACGTTCGCAGAGTAAGAAAATCCCCATTCAATCTAGCAATTCCATCTCCAGGTTCACCCGCTGAAGCGTATGCGCGTCAGGCTCCTGTCCGGATCCCTCATGGATATCTATGTCGGCAAATCCAAGCGTCATTGGTCTCTGCATTCCAATCTCTTGTGCCATCATTCGAGCTACTTTGAAGACCATCTTGCCGAAGAGAACAAGAAAGGAGTTGGCAAGCTCGAGCTCCAGGAGGACGACCCAAGGGCGTTCGAATTACTCGTCAAATGGCTGTACCAGGGCAAGATAGACGACGTTAGTGATATGCCAATGGAGAAGAAGTGGGACTATGCGGAAGCTTGCCAGAAGTTATACCTCTTGTGCGATAAGATAAAGCTGCCTCAGCTTAAAAATTCGGCAATCGATCAATTCAGGAAAGGCTGCTTCGAAGCCGGATTGGTACCTGGCCCTGAAGAGATCCAACCAGTCTACGCTAGTACGCCCCTTTCTTCGCCGTTCCGCAGACTTGTGAGCAAAATTGCGGCTCGACAGATTATGGATCCAGAGAATGAGAGTGACGCAGGAACATACAGAACCTGTTTCGAAGCTAATGCCGATTTTGCTGTCGACGTCGTAAATGCCATTAGGGAAGGTGCCGGAACAAAGCTTTTTCAAGATCCCACCGAGGAAGACGGATGTGCTTATCACGACCACGACAATGGACAGCTGTGCGATGCCCGGTGATTTCCTGCCAGAATGGTATCTTGGCTAGAATAATCTCTAGTGGCTATCAAGAAAACCGGTTGTGTGGAATGTCACACCCACGGGATCCAAACCTCAGAGTCCATATCGTATCAATATCTACTTTAAAGATAGGCCAGTAACATGAGGGTTTCGAGGCATAACCGGCACCAGTAGCTCCAGGTGTAACAGAAATCAGGTGAGGCAGCTGCCGAATAATTGAGTAATGGGTTGGAGCAGCATTCGGCATAAGCACAAAGGATCACAGGAGAGCTCTTTAAGAGGCATTAGTCGGATTGGTTGAACAATTCTAGTGTGTCTTCTTGGGAAAAGCGTGCTTGATAAACACGTTTGGCGGCTATGCTTCTGTGTGTCTTCCTTCAAATCTTCGAGACTTGGTTAGCGACCTCGGTGTGGACGGATTAAAACCGCCTCAGCGTAGCTTTGAGTCTACGAGGTGCCAACGTACAATCACGGGTACCCTTGTGTCGTCTTTGACCGTATAATCGGTTCATTTGGCCACGGCTATCTCGTAACTAAAGATTTGGGAAGGTTGGAAATGATAGCGAAGCAAGAACAGATGTGATAACATCTTCTAATGATCTCCTTGCGGATCATACACTGTCGCTCCTTACTCCACAGAGGTACGTTGTGAGTCTAAAAGGTGGTGAACTCTTGCGTGGAATGGTGTCTTGACTCCAATGATATCTGAAGCTGTTGGGGGCCGATTTGATTGATTTACGAAACAAACCGAGGCTGTGATTGGAGCTTTGGTATGGAGTAGAGTAGAAGTACACCGTACGCACTTCCATGTCGGGGTAATAACTGTTAGTACCAACAATTACTAACATTAGTGCAGAAGATCCTCTTACCATTCATAGCTAGGTTACTACCTACTACAGTTACTCCCCTGCCTGTATAGGCTAGAGTCTATCTGGAACCTTCTGCCAAGAAAACTGTGTACTGTGTACTAACAATTAATACCTCCAGCACCCCAGTAAACGATATAAACACTCATTAAGGTTAGTGCGCAAGATCCGCTTACCACTCATAGCTAAATAAGTGCCTACTCTACGTAGTAATTACTTTACTGCCTGCCTACCTAAGTTAGAGTCTATCTAGAACATTCTGCCAAGAAATTTGTGTACTAACAAGTAACAACTGACCAGATACCACAGTACTGGTACGTATGACACATGTCTTAGATCATGCAGCCTTCACGTTTTGGCTCACATGACACGATAAATGAAGCGTATACCCGGATGCAAAAATCGTTGGACAGCAAAACTGAACCCTACCAAATATCTCTGAATATCACTAAAAAATTGAAAAACAATCTTAAGCATCTAATCTATACTTCTGAGACTTTTGAAACTCTATTGATTAGTGTAAAGTGATAGGAATCAGACTGT
>JAABUO010007227.1_pt1 | contig 12696 bp, 9 predicted proteins | sample 5559291 | NCBI WGS metagenome assembly JAABUO01 (sample SAMN10711878, study PRJNA513372) | rock metagenome | isolation source: Antarctica rocks | place: Antarctica: Victoria Land, Finger Mt sud
ACGTCCACGCCATTCCGTGTTCGAACATGTGCGCGGCTACGCCGACCGGCGACGTGAAAAGGATTGCCAGCGTCGACGTTGCGGCGACGACGTGCGGCGGCATGCGGAAGAGCCCGATGAAAACCAGTACGAAAATGATCCCGCCGCCGACCCCGAAGAAGCTCGAGACAAATCCCAACGCGACGCCGCAGGCGAGCACGAGCGGCACGCTCGTACCGTAGCGAAACGTCTCGCCGCTGCGATCGACGAGCGTTCGTTCGCGCATACCGCGTAGCGGCGGACGGGAATCTTCACGTAGCCTGCGGCGACGCACGATATCGATAAAGAAATACGTCAGCAAGGCGCCGTAAAGCAGATCGAAGGTCGTGGGCGACGCAAAGCGCACCAGATGCGCGCCGAGCAGACTCGCCGGGATGCCGGTCATCGTGACGAGCAGCGCGGTGCGCACGTCGGCGCGGCCTTGCCGCAAATATGCAATCGAACCGCTCACGGTATTGGCGAAGACGATGAAGAGCGAGATGCCCGCGCTTTCGGCCGGCGGGAGGAGAAAAACCAGCCGCAGGACCGGGATGACGATAAAGGCGCCGCCGAGCCCGACGAGCGTCCCCAAAATCCCTGAGGCCACTCCGATTGCTACGAGTGTGGCGATCGCAACGACCGCGTGTCCGTTCACGGCCGCCTCGCGATAGAGGCTACTGCACGCGGCCGATGTAGCGGCGATCGCGCGTATCGATACGGATCAAATCGCCGACGTTGACGAAGAGCGGAACTTGCACGCTCGCGCCCGTCTCGAGTTTCGCGGGTTTGGACGTACCTTGCGCGGTATCGCCTTTGAAACCCGGATCCGTCTCTTCGACGCGGAGTTCGACGTGCGCCGGCAAACTCACGCCGATCGGCGCGCCGTCGTGCATCTGCACGTCGATTTTCATACCGTCCTTAAGGAAGTCGGCCGGATTGCCGATGACGTCGCGTTGCAGCGTAAAGTTCTCGAACGACTCGACATCCATGAAGTGGAAGCCGTCCTCGTTGTTATACAGCATCTGCATCTCGCGGTTGTCCACCGTCGCGCGCTCGAGTTTTTCGCCGGCCCGAAACGTGCGCTCGACGGTCGAGCCCGTCTTCACATTTTTGAGCCGCGTCCGTACGAAGGCCGATCCTTTACCCGGTTTGACGTGGAGAAACTCGATGACCGTCCACAGCTGACCATCGATGAGAATGGTCACGCCATTGCGGAAGTCGTTCGATGAAATCATGTCGCGCCCGAGTACGGCGGAGATTAAGAAAGGTCATCTTTTGAAGAGCGTGAGCCGGTTCTCCGTGCCGGCACCCAAACGCCCCACATTTTCGCGGTGTTTCCAGAGCACGATCAGCATCGAACCGAACGCGAAGACGACGGCGCTAGGGCCGTCGCGTGTCCCGGTCGCGATCAGGAGCGCGCCCGCGACGACCGTACCGAGCAGCGAGCCCAGCGACGCGAGACCGGTCGGCACGACGACCGCAAGCCACACGACGACGAAGGCGAGCCCGCTCTCCCAAGAGAGCGCGAACGTCGCTCCGAGAAAGGTCGCGACGCCTTTGCCGCCGCGAAAACGCAGCCAGGGCGAAAAGCAGTGCCCGAGCACCGCCGCGAGTCCGGCGAGGGGCACGAGCGCCCGGGCCGCGTCGTCGGCGGCGTCCGCGGCGACCGGAATGAAAAGCCACTGGTGCGACGCGGCGGCGATTGCAAGCACACCCTTGGATGCGTCGAGAGCCAGCACGGCGGCACCCGCTTTCTTGCCCAGCGTGCGCAGCGCGTTCGCCGCGCCGATATTACCCGACCCGCTCGCGCGAATGTCGGATCGAAAAAAAACGCGCGAAATCACGAGCCCGAACGGAATCGAACCCAGGACGAACGCGAATAACAGATACGGCCAGCCGGCGATCGTCACTCGCGGGCGGCATCCTCGTCGCGGCGCGCCCGAAATTCCAGGGTCAGCGGTACGCCTTCGAAATCGAAGGCCGAGCGGATCGTGTTTTCGAGAAACCGCTTGTAGCTACTGCCGACGAGATTGGGGTCGTTGCAATGGAAGATGAAGAGCGGCGGGTGCGTCGCCACTTGCGCCGCGTAATAGATGCGCAGCGGTTTCCCTTGATGGCCGGGCGCGGGATGCGCGTAGACGGCATCGCGGACGATCGCGTTGAGTTGCGGGGTCGGGATGCGGCGGTCGAGATTCGCACGCACTCGCATGACCAGCGGCATCAGGCTTCCAAGCCGCCGTTTCGTCATCGCGGAGAGAAACGTTACGGGTGCGAACGCGGCGAAGGGGACGTCTTGATGGATGACGTCGATCAACTCGTTCTGACTGAAATCGCCGTCTTGCTGCAGCGCCAAATCCCATTTGTTGGCGACGATGATCAAGCCCTTACGTTCTTCGAGCACCATGCCCGCCATGCGGCGATCCTGATCCAGGATGCCCGTCATCGAATCCATCACGAGGATCGCGATATCGCAGCGCGCGATCGCGCTCAAACTTCGTAAAGAGGCGTAGTATTCGATCGCACCGTGGTGCTTGGTCTTGCGCCAGACGCCGGCGGTATCGATCAGACGGATCTTGTGCTCGTGGAATTGGAACACCGTATCGATCGCATCGCGCGTCGTGCCCGGAACCTCGGAGACGATCGAGCGATCCTCGCCGAGCAGGGCGTTGAGCAGCGACGATTTGCCGACGTTGGGCCGGCCGACGATCGCGAGTGCGAGCTCCGTGTCGTCGACGCTATCGATGCGTTCGGGCGGCAGTCGCTCGACGATCGCATCGAGCAGATCGCCCGTGCCTTCGCCGTGCAGTGCCGAAACCAGAATCGGTTCGCCGAATCCGAGCCGCGCGAATTCGCCGGGAATGAGATTCTTGACGCGCTCCGATTCGGCTTTGTTCGCCGCGAGCACGACGGGGTGGCGCGTCTTGCGCATGATGTGGACGACGTCGTCGTCGAGGGGCGACAAGCCGGCGGCGCCGTCGACGACGAAGACGATCACGTCTGCGTCGTTGGCAGCGATTTCCGCTTGCGCCCGCGTTTGGCGTGCCATGTCGTCGCTCGAGATGGCGTCCGGGTCGATGCCCGCGGTGTCGATGACGCTAAAGGTGCGCCCGCGCCATTCGGCCAGCGCGTAGAGCCGGTCGCGCGTGACGCCGGGCGCATCGTCGACGATCGCGAGGCGTTTGCCGACGAGCCGGTTGAAGAGCGCGCTCTTGCCGACGTTGGGGCGGCCGACGATGGCGACGGTCGCGGGCCGGACCTTCGGTAAGACTTCGAGCTCCATGCCTGCGACTTCGCCGTGCGGGGCGCTTCGACCGTGTGGCGAACCGGGAACGCTAGTGACGAAGGCGTTATCGAGCCTGCTTACCGCGTGCTGGCTGACCGGACTGGCGGTCGGCACGAGCGGCGCCGCGTCCGTACACATGCCGACCGGCGCAACGTACGTGACGACGTTGCCGAGCGGTGCCGACGTCTGGTGTGACGGCACGTACGTCGGCCGCTCGCCGTTGCTCGTGGATGGGCTCGTCGAAGGGCGTCATACGATTTCGATGCTTAAGGGCGGCTGGACGGCGCAAGAACTCAACATCGCCGTCGTTCGCGGGACGGTCGCGATGGCGAGCTCGCGCCTGTCTTCGGGAAAACGTCAGCCCGTGGGGACCGGCGTGGAGTCGGGCACCCTCGTCGTGCGCGACACGCCGGCCGGTGCCGAGATATTCCTCGACGGTTCGCCGCTGGTCTCGGTGCCGAGCCGGGGGCTCGTCCTGCCCGCGGGCACGCACGAACTCGCCGTGCGGACCGCCCGCGGCCGCTCGACGCGCGCCGTCACGATCTATCCCGATCTCACGACGGACGTGATCGCACGCGAGACGGCGGGACGCCGTGATGCCTCCGCCGTCGTCGCGCCCGCCGAAGACTATCTGCCGACCAACGCTTTCGCCGTCGAGGGGCGGCGGATTACCGTGCGCTATGCGGGCCACGTCGTGATCGCGCGTTTCGGCGAAACGACGTATCGGGTCGACGGGACCGCGACCGATTTCGATAGCGCTCCGGAATCGATCGGTGGAAAGTTATACCTTCCGCTCGCCCTTCTTGAAAAGTTGAGCGGCGACGTGTCGAACGGGCGTTAGTCCATGGCGAGCATCTATATCGAAACGTACGGCTGTCAGATGAACGAGGCCGATTCGCAGTATATCGCGGATCGTGCGTCGACAGCGGGCTACGCCGTCACCGCCGACGCCGCCGGCGCCGATGTCGTCATCATCAATACGTGTACCGTTCGCGATAACGCCGAGCGACGTGCCTACGGTCGCATGGCGCAATTCAAGGCGCTAAAAATCGCCGATCCGAACGTCAAGTTGGTCGTCTGCGGCTGCCTCGCCGAACAAGACAAAGACGTCATGCGCAGCAAAGCGCCGTACGTCGACGCCGTTTTCGGCACGCGCGACCTCGCGCGTCTCGGCGACGCGCTCGCGACCTGGCGTCCCGAATTTGCTGCCGGCGACGCCGATCTCACCGAAGACAATCTCTTACTCGGTACGCTCGGGGGCCACGGTGACTGCGTGGGCGACGCCTACGCGCACGTGCGCGCGTTCGTCAACGTACAGCGCGGCTGTTCGTATTACTGCACGTACTGCATCGTCCCGCACGTGCGCGGCCGCTTCGATAACCGGCCGCTGGCGGACATCCTCGCGCAGTGCACGACCGCGATCGAACGCGGTGCGCGGGAGATCACGCTCGTCGGTCAGACGGTCAACGCGTATAGCGAGCCGACCAGCGGCGCGGATTTCGCCGATCTGCTCGCCGCAGTCGCCGCCCTGCCGGGCATCGACCGGCTCACGTTTCTCACCTCGCACCCCAAAGATTACATGCCCAAACTCGCCGCCATGATGGGCGCCTTAGGCTGCCTGAACCCGCGCTTCCATCTTCCCGTGCAATCCGGCTCGGATCCGATCCTGCGGCGTATGAATCGCAAATACACGGTCGCCGCATATCGCGAGAAGATCGCGCTCTTCCGGACGACGTGTCCCGACTGGGCTTTGACGACCGATGTGATCGTCGCGTTTCCCGGCGAGAGCGAGGCGAATTTCGAAGCGACGCTCGCGCTCTGCGAGGAGCTGGCGTTCGCGCAAGCGTTCATGTTCGTCTACTCGCCGCGCCGCGGGACCCCGGCCGCGCTGTGGGAACAGATCCCGCTGGAAATTGGCCGGGAGCGGCTGCGGCGGCTGGCCGAGACGATCGATCGCGGCGTTCGCGCGTTTCACGCGCCGAAGGTCGGGCGCGTCGTGCGCGCGCTCGTTCAAGGGCCGTCGCGTAAAGATCGCTCGAAGCTCGCTGCGAAAACGGTCGACAACGTGACGATCGTAGCGCCGGATGCCGGTCTCGGCGAAGCGCAATTGCGCGACCGGCCGTGGCTCGATGTTCGGGTCGACGCCGCGTTGACGTGGGGCTGTACGGGGACGATCGTCGGTTACGCGGAGCGTTTCGATACGCCGAGAATCGCCGTCGACGCGCGCCCGACTTTCGATCTCATCGCGGCGCGCTAACTCGGTCATCGGTGATATCGCAAAACGCCGCTGCGACGGAGGGCGCACGGAGATGAGCGAGACGCGCTATTCCCCGATGTTCGAACAATATTTTACGATGAAGGCGCGCTATCCCGATGCGGTCTTGCTCTCGCGTGTCGGAGATTTCTACGAAGCCTACGGCGACGATGCCACGACGATCGCCACCGCGTTGCAGATCGCGCTGACGTCGAAGGAGGCCGGCGGCGGCCGGCGCGTCGCGATGGCGGGCGTGCCGTATCACGCGCTCGATGCCTACCTGGCGAAGCTCGTCGCCCAGCAGCGGATCGTCGCCCTCGCCGAACAGCTCGAAATTCCCGTCCCGAACAAACTCGTCCGGCGCGACGTCGTACGCGTCGTCACCCCCGGGACGCTCATCGAAGAGAACCTCCTGGAACGCACGAGCAACAACTATCTCTGCGCGCTCACGCTCGCCGGCGACGCGATCGGGATCGCGTACGCGGATATCTCGACGGGCCGCGCCGCGGCGACGGCGTACAGCGGCGACGGCGGCCTCGATGAGACGCTCGCGGAACTCGCGCGCCTCGACCCGGCCGAAATCGTCGCCGACCTGCCGCCCGAGATACGCACGGCGATCGCCGCGCACGTGCCGTCGGTGCGCGTGACCGCGCCGCCGCTCGCGGCCGTAGAGCGCCGCGAACTCTGCGCGATCGAGGGCTTTTCGCTCGACGAGTCGCTCGCGATGCGCCGCTCGCTCGAGGCGCTCGGCGCGTTCGTGCGACGCGTCGGCTTCAACGCCCCGAGCGGTCCGCTGCGGGAGCCGGAGTTCTACCGCGCGCGCACGTTCGTCGCACTCGATACCAGCACGCGCAAACATCTCGATCTCACGAAGGCGCAGGGCCAGAACGGCAAGGCGACGCTGCTCGCGACGGTCGATCGCTGCAAGACCGCAATGGGGTCGCGGCTTTTGGCGCGCTGGATCTTAGCGCCACTGGTGGACCGCGGCGCGATCGCGGAGCGCGCGGATCGCGTGGAGGCGCTGGTCGGAAATTATCCCGCGCGGGCCGGTTTGCAAGAACTGCTGGGCGGCGCGTTCGATCTCGAACGCATCGGGCAAAAAGTGCGTTTCCGCCGCGCATTACCGCGGGATCTCGGGTCCTTGCGCCGGACGCTCGGGCTGCTCGAACCGCTACGCGCCGCGCTGCCTGCGCCGCTCGCGTCTCTCGGCTCGCGGATCGGCGACCACGCCGACCTGTACGCACTGCTCGACGGGCAGCTATGCGACGAGCTTCCCGCCACGCTCGCCGACGGCGGCGTGATCCGTCCCGATGCGTCGCGCGACGTGCGTGAATGCGTCGAAATGCGCGCCGAATCCCGCGAGCGCATCGCGGCACTGGAGCAACGGGAACGCGAACGCACCGGCATCAAAGGGCTCAAAGTCAAATACGCGAGCGCGTTCGGCTATGCGATCGAGATCTCGAAATCGAACCTCGCAAACGTGCCGGCCGACTACGTGCGCAAACAAACGCTTACCAGCGGCGAGCGGTTCGTCATTCCCGAGCTCAAAGAACTCGAAATCGCGATCTCGAGCGCGCAGTCTCGCCAGTACCGCCTCGAGGAAGCACTGTACGAGAATCTGGTCGAAGCGGTCGCCGCCCGCGTCGGCGATCTGCTCGCGACGGCCGACGCGCTCGCCGAACTTGACGTCGCCTGCGCGCTCGCGCACGTCGCGGGCGAGCGCGGCTACGTGCGCCCCGTGTTCGTCGAGCCGAGCACGCTCGACGTCGTTGACGGGCGGCATCCCGTCATCGAAGCGCTCGCGGGCGAAGCGTTCGTGCCGAACGACCTGCATCTCGGCGAACGCAGCGCACGCTTCATGCTGCTGACGGGGCCGAACATGGGCGGTAAGTCGACGTTCTTACGGCAGGCGGCGCTCCTGGTGATTCTGGCGCAGATTGGTGCGTTCGTGCCGGCGCGCGCGATGACGCTCGGGGTGGTCGATCGCATCTTTACGCGCATCGGCGCCGGCGACGACTTGGCCTCGGGCCAGTCGACGTTCTACGTTGAGATGACCGAAGCGTCGAACATTCTGCGCCGCTCCACGCAGCGCAGCTTACTGCTCATCGACGAAATCGGTCGCGGCACGGGAACGATCGACGGGCTCGCAATCGCGCAAGCGATCTGCGAATATCTGCTCGGTCTCGACGCGCGCGCGCCGATGGCGCTCTTCGCGACGCATTTTCACGAACTCGTCGCGCTCGCGGACCGCTGGCCGCTCGTGGCGAACTATCACGTTACCGCGGTCGAGAACACCGCGCGCGCGGGCGTCCCGGTGTTCTCGCATCGCGTGCTCGCCGGGAGCACGTCGCGCTCGTTCGGCATCGAAGTGGCCAAGATGGCCGGCATTCCCTCAGGCGTGATCGCGCGCGCGCGGGAGATCGCGGGGGTTTTGGGCGAACGGCCGACGCTCGAAGCGCAAGCGCCGCTACGCGCGCGGCTGGCCGCGCCGAGCGGTCGCGAGGAGACGCAGCTCGCCTTCGAGATGTAGTGGCCGGCCGCGCGCGACGAACGATTTCGACGTTTGGGTGGCGAACGACGCAGAAAACGCGCGGCGAATCTATCGCGCGCTCGCTACGTTCGGCGCGCCGCTGGAACGGCTGACCGTCGAGGACCTCGTAAGCGACGGCCTCATCTTTCAGATCGGCGTCGCGCCGATTCGAATCGACGTCATCACATCCGTCTCCGGAGTGAGCTTCGAGGAGGCGTGGCCCAATCGAGTCGGTTTCGACTTCGCCGGGGTGGCAGCGAACGTCATCGGGCGCGCGGAGCTCATCCGCAACAAGCGCGCGGCTCGAGCACGACGGCTGATCGGACCGCGTCACGATCCTGGATAGAGCGACGTTTCCCAGGGGCCTCCGAGCCGGCCGTACGACAATGGGACCGATGCTCTTGCGGTCCTCGCGCTCGTTTTGGTTTCTGGCCTGCTGCGTGGCGCTGTTTGGTAGCGTCTCATCGCGCGCGAACGCGGCGAGCGATACCGGCGAAATTACGATTTCGGTCGTAGATTCCAATAGGAGTCTCGCGCTTGCCAACGCGCGCACGATTCTCGTCGGACCGCAAACAGTGAGCTCGCTGACCACGACGGCGGGCGTGATCCACTACACCGACGTGCCGGTCGGCATCTACCGCGTACGCGTCGTGCTGCGCGGCTACGACGGCTCGTCCTCTGCCGAATTCGAGGTTTTGCCGAACCGGGCGGTGAGCGTTCGCGTCGCGCTCGCACTCTCCAGCGGCGGTCTCAAGACGATCGGTAGCGTCACCGCACGCTCCAACGTGACGATCGCTTCGAGCGACATCGATGCCAACAGTCCGATCCGCCGCCTCTCCGATTCGCTTACCGACGCACTCGATAAGGTCGCGGGCGTTTCCGTCACACAGGATGCCACCGATCCCAATAGCGCCGTCACCGTGTCGCTCAACGGCCACGACGAATCGCAAACGGCGATCTCCCTCGACGGCATCCCGCTCGCCGCCGCGGGCGGGGCCGCGAATCTGCGCGCGATCGGCACGGATCTCTTTTCGGGTTCGAGTACGAGCAGCATGCCCGGCGCGGGGTCGCTCGGTGGCGGCGTCAACTTCCGCACGTTGCAGCCGACGCAGTCGCTGCAGCTTCACGCCAGCGGCACGACCGGAACGTTCGATCGCTCGAACTATCAGTTGGCCGCAACGGGCAGCGTCGGCAGCCTCGGACTTGCGGTGCAGCACACGTGGCGCGGCAGCAACAGCCCCTTGACGTTCGAAAATTACCAGGACCAGAGCGGCCTTACGTACCCGCACGAGGGCGAATCGCACAGCCTCGGCGACTTCCTGAAGTTTCGCTACCGGCTCGGTGACGAGCGGACGACGATCAGCGGTACCGCGCTAACGAATAACAACGACGCGCACGCCATCTGCGCGCGCGACGTCACGCTCTTGCCGTGCGGCATCGGGCCGGACAATCAGTCTTACGGCCGCTTCGGCTTCGCCTACGCGACGGTGCAGTCGCTCGTGGGAACCGTCGCGACGACGCTAACCGGCTACGAGAGCGCCGGAACGCAGAACACCGATGACGTCAATCGCTACGTGCTCCTGCCCGATCCTGCGACGTCGGCCACCGGTACGTGCGGTGCAGGTTCCACCGGCTCCGCAAACGCGCTCGCCTACACGGAGCAGCTCTGCCCGTCGGTCGGCGACAGCGAAAATCTTCATCGCGGTTTTGCGTATACGGCGTCGATCGCGCAGGGCAAGCACACGTTTGCGCTGTCGGGCAACACCTCGAGCTCGACCAATACGTCGCATCCGACCGCGGGCTCGCGTTTCGAAACGACGTTCACCGACGCGATCGTATCCTCGAATTACCAGCTCTCCGATAGCTATAAGGTCAACGACCGGCTGACGGTCGCGCCCCGGCTTTCGATTGCGAATACGACGACGCTCGGAACGAGTCTGCTCGGCGGCATCGGCGCAGCGTGGCGGCCGCAGGCGGCCGATACGTTCGGGGCTTCGGCGAACGTCGGCAGTTCGCAGCCGAACGTCAATCTCAACCGGTCCTTCAGCGATCCCGTTGCGGCCCGCTTCGATTGCAATGCGGGCACGGCGCTCGTCAGCGGCCCGGGTGACCGAAACGGCGGGGCACAATCGGCGGTCAGTCTCGACGCGACGTGGACGCATCAATTCGTGCGCTCGGGCGCCCGGTTTTCGCTCGACGCGTTCTCTCAAGTGCAATCGGGCCAGATCATCAACGCGACGATCGCGGAGCCGGCAGCGTACTTTCCCGTGGGGTATCTTACGACGCTCGCAAGCGCGTTCGCCTCGCAAAGCGTCTGCGGCGCGGCGCCCGTGCCGACCGTTTACGTGAACGAAGCCGTCGGCGGGACGCGGCGCGTCTATCAGGGCGTTACGGCGAGCGGGCGTATCGGCGTCGGCCGATACTTCGTAGCCTTACCGAACTACACGCTCAACGTCGCAAAGCTTACCGCTGCGAGTCCGCGTTTAGCCGACGGCCCTTCGACGACGATCGTCGGCCGTCAGCTGCCGAATCGCCCCGTGCATCGCGCCGGCGTGACCTTCGACGGCTTGCTGCCGCGTAGCGGTACGGAACTGCTCGTCAACGCGCAGTACACGGGTGCGAATAACCAACAGAATCTCGGAGCGTACGCGACATTCGCCGCCGGAATCTCCCACGCGTTCGGGCCGGGCCGCGTGACCTTGTTCGAAAACAATATCTTCGATACGTACGGCGGCAGTTTCGCGACCGATACCAACGCGCAAGCCCTCGCGCTCTCCGATAACGGCGTCTTTCGCACGGCGGCGACGCCGCTGACCCCGCGCGTGCTGAGCCTCTCGTACACGCTCAACGTCGGCGGCGCGCGTCCGTCGCCCGCGCTCGCTTCGGTGGTGAACGTCGCGCAGGCGCCCGGAGCGACGGCGCCCGGCCCGGCCCGCTCCCCCGGTCCCGGCGGCGCGGCAGATCGCTTCGTGCCCGTACCGCCGCCGCCCGGCGTCGATCCGCTCTCGCTTGCGACCACGCGCACGTCGTGCGATGCTACGGCGCAGGCGGCCGCCAAGCCGTTGTTCGATGCGCTTCGTGCGTACGTCATGGCGTACGAAGCGAAAGCGCCACTGCCCGACGTCGCGAACGTCGATATCGTCGCGCATCCGCTCGCCCTGGATTCAAAGGTGCCGTACTATCTCGAATTGCGCCCCCGTATTCCGGCGAATTCCGCCGGCATCGTCGGCGGCGGCAACGCAGTCCCCGGCGGCGGCCTTCGCGGCGGCCTTCGCGGCGGCGAGCGAGACGGTCCGCCTGGTGGTCCGCCGCCGGGCGGCATGGGCGCTCCGCCGCCGCCCGACCGCGGAACCGCCAGCGGTGCGCGCGGCGCGGGCATGCGATTGTTCCGCGGACTGACCGGTTGCGCGTACGTCACGGTTTTCACGGCAGCGGATGCGAAAGCGAAGGGCATCGCTTTTCAAGGTGGCCGGCCCGGACTCTTCTACGTTCAGACGGTCGGTTTCGTCTTCGTGCGGCCACCCGAATTACCGCAGGGCGGAGGCAGTCTCAAAGCCGGTCAGTAGTAGCGTGGGACGCGAGTTGACTTGCTCGTACGCAACCCGTACAGTTGGGAGTTCATTGAGAAGACGTGCCGCGTGTATCTGCTTGAAGCGCAGTGAAGCGGTCGTTTACCGGCATTGGAGCCACCATGCGCTTGCAAACCGATCTCGCGAACCGCGTGACGGATCTCGCTCCCGGCGCGGCAGAGCTTGCGAACATCCCGGGGCGTCTCGAGCGCTTACCGATGAGCTCGTATCAACGAAAAATCTTCGCCATTATCGCAACCGCATGGCTCGCTGATCAAGTCGACGTCGCTCTGTTGACGTTTCTCCTCGGGTCGATCGTCGTTACGTTCCACCTAAATCCGATTCAGGCGGTATCTCTTGCGGCGATGACCTTCGCGGGACAACTTATCGGTAATGTCGCCGCCGGTTTGACGGCCGACCGTTTCGGCCGCCGCCTCGTATTTCAGGTGACGATGATCGTGTGGGGACTCGCGAGTTTCGCCGCGGCGGAAGTCCGCCGCCGCACCGGGCGTGAATTGCCGACACCCGCGCTCTTCAAAAGTGAAACGCACGAGCACCCCAACCCGCTCGCGACGATTTTCTCGCGCGCCTATATCCGGCGTACGATCGTGGCGTTCAGCGTGTGGTTCTTCGCCTTGCTCGCTTCTTCGGGCTGAACTCGTGGATCGCCGTCCTGCTCAAGTCTCATGGATTTTCGATCATCGGATCGGTCGGCTTCGTGACGCTCATTACGCTCGGGGGGATTCCCGGCTTCTATCTCACGGGCGTGCTGCTCGAACGCATCGGCCGCAAACCGGTTACCGCCGCCGTGCTCGTTTTTGGTGCCGCGGCCGCGTTCGTCTACGGCAGCGCGACGACTATCACAATCCTCTTCGTTACCGGCTTCGTTATGCAGTTCTTCATGTTCGGTATGTGGCGCGCTCTACGCGTACACGCCGGAATTGTATTCGACGCGCGCGCGGGCCACCGGTGCCGGCCTCGCCTCTGCTTTCGGGCGGGTGGGCGCGATCATCGGTCCGATCGTTTTACCGGTCGTCGTCGC
>JAABUO010007228.1_pt1 | contig 12696 bp, 16 predicted proteins | sample 5559291 | NCBI WGS metagenome assembly JAABUO01 (sample SAMN10711878, study PRJNA513372) | rock metagenome | isolation source: Antarctica rocks | place: Antarctica: Victoria Land, Finger Mt sud
GTCGTCCTCCGTCATTCCCGTCAGCATGGCCGATTCCCTTGATACCGGTCGCCCATTGATTCGATGAAGTGCTGATTCGGGAACCCCCTACGTGATACTTTCCGCTATCCGTCCACACGGCCTAGCGTTCGCCGGGCTGTGATCTTCGGTGGCAGCAAGCCGAGGGACCCGGCCGACCTTCCCGCACGCTTGTACGATCTGCCTGCGACCACGCCAGAGGGCAGGGAGGCCAAGGCTGCGGCGATCCTCGCTCTCGATGACGCCGCCGGCTACTGCGATAGCCGCGACGACATCTGCCAGCTCTACATGGCGATGGCGCGCGATGTCGCTGGAGCCGCCTACCGGCCGCTGGGCGACGGCTGCGCCGGCCAGGGCGGGGTCTGACCTCATGGCGTCAACTCTGGTCCTCCGCTCCGTCCTGAACGGCACCAAGCGCACGACGCTGCGGCTGGAGCCGGAGTTCTGGTCCGCTCTCGAAGGTATCGCGCGGGCCGAGGGCGCTACCGTCAACGACCTGGTGGCGCGGGCGCAGCACGACGCGCGGGGACAGACCGGCTCCGTCCGGGTGTTCGTCCTCCAGTGGTTCGGAGCGCGGCTCACGCGGTCGACGCTGGCCGCCATGGCTTCAACCGAGATTGCGCGAGGCTTGCCGGCAAAGCCGCGGTCCTAGCGCCTTCCGCGCCGGGGCGGCTCCCCGGCACATCCCCCGCCCTCGTGGCGGCAGGCGGGATGGCTGGCGTCGGAAGCGCCAGCCGTCCCTAACCTCACAACACGGATCACCCTCCATGTCGAAGGCTACCGCGACACCTATCACGGCCGGCGCCACCGCGCCCGCCTCCACCCGCCGCCAGGTTCTCGGCGGCGCTGTCCTGGCCGCCCTGACCGGCGGGGCGTTTGGTGCAGCCTTGGTGCTGCCCAACCCGGGCGAGGCGTTCCCGTCGCCAGTCAGCCCCGACGCCGATCTGCTGGCCGCCTGCGTCGAGTTCTTCCGCGTCGACACGTCCGTCGAGGCCGTGCCCGACGACGCATTGTCCCTTGTCATGGAGGCACGGGACACGCTGGCCGAGCGGATCAGCGTCACCCGGGCGGCATCGGCGGCCGGACTGCAGGCGAAGGCGCGTGTCGGCCACTTCCTGATGAACGAACGGCACTGCCCCGGCGTGTCCTTCGATGACGTGGACAGCTACAGCCTGGCCTTGCTGGACGAGCTGATGGCGGGGAGCGTCGAGCCGCTCCCTCTGCCTGTCAGCCGCGACGCAGAGCTGATCCGCCTGTGCGCGGAGTGCGACGTGCTGCAAGCCAAAATCGATGCGTTGTGGCAAGGCGATCCGACCCGGGGCATGTCGCTTGCCGAAGCCCGGACCTTTGAGACGGCACGCGACCTCGAACAGCAGCCCTTTTCCGACGCCCAAGACCCGATCCTAGCGCGCATCTGCGAGCTGCGCGCCACCACGCCGCAGGGACAGGCTGCTCGCGGCAAGACACTGCTGGCCTGGGACAAGAACCCGTGTTGGACGGATGACGGATGCTGGAACAGCCAGCTTCTCGGCGCGATCGTGCGCGACCTGTCGGGGGTGGCCTGAGCCATGGCCGTTCCCCCCGTCGCAAAGACACTCCTGCCGCTCCCGGCGGTCATCGACCTGGGCCGACACATCGCGGCTCTCTCGTTCGAGTGGCAGCGGCAGGAACAAGCCGCCCTTGATGCTCGAGGTAACGGGCCGGCCCATCTGGCGGCACATAACGCCATGGATGCCCTAAACGAGCAGAGCCGGGTGTTGCGGGAGTTGGTCACGACTATCCCGGCGCGCTCGGTGGCTGATGCGGCGGTGCAGCTTGCCGAAGCCTTCGCCGTCGCGGAAAATCTGCAGATCAATGTTCACACTGCTGATGAAGTCGAGTGTCTGGCGGAGGCTCTCACAAGGCTCATTCTGAGCGCCCTTCCGGTGGTCGCTGCAGCCGCCGGTTTGGACCCCGCTGCGATGGATTGGGGCCAGGAAGTGGGCTCGCTCTACGCGGCGCGGTTCGCCGGCCTGGAGGGCATAACGTGATGGTCACGAGGTCCCCGGTGATCCGTCCCGTGTCCTTCGTGTCCTCGGCAAAGCGCGATCTGGCGGGGATGGTCGATGCCTTCGCCCTGCTGGTCACGCTGGAGGCGGGCGCCGACAAGGCCACGGAAGCCGACCAGGAGCTGCTGGCCTGCTGCCGCGAGGCCAAGGCTGCCAACCACGAGGCCGCTGCCGTGATGAACGGTATCGAGGCGTTGGACGACGACGACGCCACGGTAATGCCGGCGCTGGAAGCGGCCACTCCGCTGTTCGTCGCCTACTCCGACGCGATCCTGCGCGCGGGGCAGCTCCCTGCGAGGACGCCGGAGGGCCTGCGTGCGAAAGCGGCGCTCCTGCTGCTGCACCTTACGACGGAGGACGATCCGGTGATGCTGGCGGCCTCGCTGGCGCGCGATGTGGCGGGGAGGGGGTGAACATGCTCCAGCTCCCTCGCCCGGTGCAGGTGGCAAGCCGCGACGCCGATCTCATGTCGGCCTGCGCTGAGGCGCTGGCGATCGACAAGCACTGCGACACCATCTGCGATGCCGTCGAGCACTTGCCGTTCCTTCATCCGCAATCCCTCGCGGTGATAGATGAGTGCCATAGCCTGATGCCGCGCTTCCACGCCGCTGTGGCCCGCGCTGCCGCGTTGCCTGCCACTACGCCGGAAGGTCTGCAGGCTAAGGCCGGGGTGGTGGCCTCCTACCTACGCAACGATGCGAACAGCGCCGACATCGCGCTCTCGCTGGCCCGCGATCTGCTGGAGAGTGCTGGATCATGAGGGCATCCTGTTCATGCCATTGCGCGTCAGACAGGCTCAGAAGCGAGGGCGGGCATACATCGCAAAACTGCCCGCGTTGCATCTAGACAAGGAGGCTGATACGGCCTCCTACACAATCCATCCTGGTGTGAACGAGGGAGCCCCAACGGGTTCCCTTTTTCTTTGGCCAGCCTCTCCGGGTTAGCCTTATGAGGGGACATCCTGCCTACCACCTGCCTTTTTGTGCTATACCGCCGGCTTCGTGTCCGTTCTGTCCGTGATCTGATTCCGCGAAAGGTACTTGATGAGCTGGAAGCCTGTGAAGCCTCACGATGGCCGCCCTGTTCTGCCGGCTGTCTCCGCCGGGATAGTGAAGGGGACTGGCGGTAGCGCTGCGCTGTTCCTCTCCGTCCTCGTCCGGCCCGATCGCTTTGCCTCCGCTCCCTCGTGGTGGCAGGCCGGCGGATCAGTGTCGATTGTCGCGGGGGAAGCGGAGCACGCCGGGCAGCTCCGCATCACGCCGGGCGGACCGTTTCGGATCACCCGACAAGGCAGTCACGCGCAAGACAAGGCTCCGCTGAATGTCCGCATTCCCCTGGAAGAACTGCCCCATGGCGTTGCTTCCGAACGCCGGCCGCAGGAACGTGCCGAGCACCAGGTCAACGACAACGGGCTGTTGATTACCTTGCCGGCCTGGGGGCGGCCCCAGCCGCAGCAGCAAGCCGCCTAGTGCAGCGTGCAGCCGCGCGCTGGCCTAGCCCCGCAGATACCGGGCGCTGCTGTCACTCGGGCGGGCGTGCGCGTATCGACTGGTGGTGGCAAGGCTCGCGTGCCCGACTGTGGCCTGCACGAGATGGGCCGGCGCCCCGGCGTCGAGGGCGTGGCTGACGTGGGCGTGGCGGAGCCAGTGCGCCGACACTGCATTGGACAGCCCGGCCCGCTTCGCTGCCGCCTTCACGATGCGATGCACCTGCGACGGGTCCATGACGTACTCGTTGATCGCCGGCCCGGTGCTCTTACGCTCGCGCGACCGGAACAGCGGCGCGTCGGCGTCGTTGCCGCGCAGCACGGCCAGAGCCTTCCAGATGCTGGGGGTCAGCAGCACCACCCGCGTCTTGCCGCCCTTGCCATAGACGGTGATCTGGCAGGCGTCGCCGCTGGGCTGGAGATCCCGGACGCGGAGCCCGCACGCCTCGCTGATGCGCAGGCCGCCCATGTAGAGCAGCCGCAGCAATGCCTTGTTACGCGGGTCGCGCTCGAGGGTCAGCATCTCGCGCACGTCGTCGTCGGACAGGATGCGCTCGGCCAGGGTCTGCTTGATCGGCGGCAGCTTCACGCGCGAGCCAATGTTGAGTGCGAGGTATCCCAGCTCGTGCGCCGCGGTCAGAAGCGACTTCACCGACGACAAGCGGCGGGCCTGGGTGGCGCTCGCCAACGCCGGCTTCCCGGTTGCCTCGTCCACGACGGTCAGCGCCGCCTTGTAGGCTTGCAGATCACGCAGCGTGATTTTGCGGAGCGGTCGATTAACCAGGTGGTTGAAAGCGCGGATGTCGGCTTCGTAGGCTCGACGGGTCCGCGGGCTCAACCCGTCGAGCCAAAGCAGGATCATGGCCTCGTCCGTCTCGGCCTGTATCGGTGCGGCCGGCGGCAGGGCGACGATTGCGCTGGGCGGCACGATCGCCAGCGCCGTCCCAGGCTGCACCAGGTCATCGGACAGGACTTCTGCCGTCCCCTCGATTGTCGCCATGGCAACCGCATCCGAACCTGCCGAGTGCAAGATAAGCATAATTCTCTTGCACTCACAAGGACGGTGCGATTGCGGACCAAACCTAATACAATCGTATGTGGTTGCGTCTCTGATGGGTCGGCGGATATGCCCGCCGAGCTACAAGCCTTGCAGACCAGGACACAGGATTCGGATTTATGGCAAAGAGCGGAATGCGCGAGCCTCCTAAGCCCGCACGACGAACCGCCAGCCCAAAGCCGTCTCCAGCTATCGCTCCGCCGAAGATCAAGCCAAACCCGGCCACGCCAAAGCCTGTGGCAGAAATGCAACCCAGGACGAAACCGCTTCCCGCCAAGAGGGCCGCCACGGCTCCGTCGAGGAAGCCCGTTGTTGATTCTGGCTGCAACCACAGCGAGCCAGTTCCGGCTCTTTTACAAGTCACTGTCGGCAGAAATCTCCGCGCAGCCCGGTTAGCGGCGGGTCTTACCTTGCGGCAGGTTGCAGAGTTAAGCGGCATCCTGTTTCAATATGTGTATAAGATCGAAAATGGCGAGAAGAACCTAACGCTCTCGACCATCGACAACTTAGCCAAAGTTCTGCGCGTCAACGTCAGCGACCTTTTGCGGGACAATCCCTCTTGATCTGAGGTCGGCCACCAGCGATACGATTTCCCGCTTTCCGCTTGCGCCGTCCGTGGCTGTCCCCTTATAGGGGGACAAATCGGCGGCGCGGTTGTGCGCTGCCAGCAGCAGAAAGCACACATGCCGGAAGCAGTGCAGCTCACATCGCGCGAGGAAACGGCCCGGCGGCTTGCCGATACCCTCAGACGCCAGCTTGGCGTGAACCTCTGTGGGCTGCTCCAGACGCCGGGCGTGGTCGAGCTTCTGCTAAATGCCGATGGTCGCGTGTGGGTCGACCGTCTCGGGTCCGGCATGGAGCCCGCAGGCGACATGGCGGCGTCGGCCGCAGAGTCTTTCATCGGCACTGTCGCCAGCACACTCAAGGCCACCGTCAACCGAGAGAATCCGATCCTGGAGTGCGAGCTTCCGCTTGCCCCTCCGTTCAACGGGGCACGCTTCGAGGCGGTGATCCCGCCGAACGTGTCGCCCGGTCCGGTGTTCACCATCCGCCTCAAGGCGTCGGCGGTGTTCTCGCTGGATCAGTATGTGGCCGCAGGGATTATGAACCCGGCACAGTGCGCCGCGATCAAACTGGCCGTGCGCGAGCGCCGCAACATCCTCGTCGTAGGCGGCACCGGCACCGGCAAGACGACGCTCACGAATGCGGTCCTCGCCTACATGGCCGAGGTCGCCAGCGCGCACCGCCTGGTCATCATCGAGGACACGTCGGAGCTGCAGTGCAGCGCCGAGAACACGGTTGTCCTGCGCGCGACGGCGGGCGTCTCGATGCTGCTGCTGCTCAAGACCACCATGCGCCTGCGACCGGACCGGATCATCGTGGGCGAGGTCCGCGGCGGCGAGGCGCTGGCTCTGCTCAAGGCGTGGAATACCGGCCACCCGGGCGGGGTCTGCACCGTCCACGCCAACACCCATGAGAATGCGGCTCGCGCTGGGTTGACGCGGATCGAGCAACTGATCGCGGAAGCCAGTCCTTCGCCCATGCGCGAGCTGATTGCCGAGGCTGTGGACCTGATCGTGTCCATTACCAAAGCGAACAACGAGCCCGGCCGTCTTGTGCAAGAGGTCGTGTCCGTCAACGGCGTGGTTGACGGGAAGTATCAACTCTCCAACGCGGAGTAATCCTGTGCGGACAATTCGTGTCCTCGTGCGTGACAACTGGAAGCCTATCGTCGGCGGCGCGGCCCTCGGGGTCGTGGCGTGCTACCCGAACCTGGCGCACGCCTCCACTGCTGGCGGCAGCCTGCCGTGGGATGCGCCCCTGACCACGCTGCGCAACGACATCACCGGCCCCGTGGCCTTCACCATCTCGCTGCTCGCCATGGTGGCCTGCGGCGCGGCGCTGGTGTTCGGCGGCGAGGTCAACGAGTTCATTCGCCGGCTCATCATGGTGGTGCTGGTCGCGGCCTTTCTCGTGGGTGTCACCAACCTGGCGTCCTCGCTCGGCATCTCCGGGGCTATTGTTTGAGCCTGCGGCGGACCCCGTTCTATCGCGTGCTGCACCGCCCAAGGTTGTTCTTGGGCGGTGAACGCGAACCTACGCTCATCATGGCGATTGTGGCGGCCAGCCTCGCGGTCAGCGGGCAGAACATGGTCGCTCTGGTGATCGCCGCCGTCCTCTGGTTCGGCTGCATCGGCATCTTCCGGCAGATCGCCAAGGCGGACCCGCAGATGAGCCGGGTCTATGCCCGCCACATCAAATACCGCGGCTATTACCCCGCCCGCTCGCGCCCCTACCGCGATGCGGAGAAGTCGTCGTGGGGCTTCTACATCACGTTGGCCGCGATCATGGCCGTGCTCCTGTACTGGATGCTCTGATGCTCGCGCTCAAGCACTTCCGCGACACGGCGGCCGGCGTTGCCGACCTGCTGAATTGGGCGGCGCTGTTCGAGGACGGCATCGTGCAGTGCAAGGACGGCTCGCTGCTGGCCGGCTGGTATTACCAGGGCCCGGACATCCAGAGTAGCACCGACAACGAGCGCAACCACCTGACCGGGCGCGTCAACTCAGCGCTGGCCCGCTTCGGCGCCGGCTGGGCAACGTGGGTCGAGGCGGTCAACACGCCGGCCGCGGCCTACCCGCCAGCCGAGATATCGCACTTCCCCGATCCCGTCTCGCGCCTGGTGGATGAAGAACGCCGCCGGCAGTTCATGCGCGAGGGGATGCACTTCGAGAACCGCTATGTGCTGATCGTCCACTACACGCCACCGCTGCGCCGCAAGAGCAAGGTCGCGGATCTGATCTATGATGACGATGTGACGAAGCGGGTCAGCCCCGCGGATCGTATCCTCCAGACTTTCCAGAAAGCCGTTGCGGACTTCGAGGACGCCATTGGGGACGCGCTGCGCCTGGAGCGGATGCGGTCCTACGTCGTCACCGATCGGCATGGCCGCGACCACCTGCGCGACGAGCTGGTGAACTACCTGCACTTTGCCCTGACCGGCGAGGTGCTGGAGCTGAACATCCCCCCGGGTGCTTGCTATCTGGACGCGGTGCTGGGCGGTCAGGAGCTATGGGCCGGCGACACGCCGAAGCTCGGGCAGCAGTTTATCGCTTGCGTCGCGATCGAGGGCTTCCCGGCAGAATCCTGGCCGCAGATGCTCGATGCGCTGAACCACCTGGCGATCCCCTATCGCTGGTCCTCGCGGGTGATCTACCTCGATCAGCACGAGATGCTGGGCGAGCTGCGCAAGTTCCGGCGCAAGTGGAAGCAGCAGGTGCGCGGCTTCACGGCGCAGCTTTTCCGCACGCAGGGCGGCAGCATCAACGAGGACGCCTTGCTGATGACGGGCGAGGCGGAGGCCGCCATCGCGAAAACCAACTCCGGCCTCGCCGGGTCGGGCTTCTACACGCCGGTCATCGTTCTCATGGGCGCCGATCGGGCCGAGCTGGTGGAGAACGCCCGCCTGGTGCTGCGCGAGGTTCTGCGTGAGGGGTTTGCGGCGCGTGTCGAGACGGTCAACACCATGGAAGCATGGCTTGGCAGCCTGCCGGGACACACCGTGCAGAACGTGCGTCGGCCGCTGATCCACACCGACAACCTTGCCGACCTTCTGCCGCTGGCGAGTATCTGGACGGGAAAGGACACGGCACCTTGCCCCTACTATCCGCCGGCCTCGCCGCCGCTGCTGCACGCCGCGACAACTGGCGCCACCCCGTTCCGGCTCAACCTCCACGTCGGTGATGTCGGGCATACCCTGATCTTCGGGCCGACCGGCTCGGGCAAGACCACGCTGCTTTCCACGGTGGCGTTGCAGGCGCTCCGCTACGAGGGAATGCGGATCTGGTCCTTCGACTACAAGCGCGGCCTGTTCGCCGTCGCGAAGGCGTGCGGCGGGCAGCACTACGACATCGCGGGCGAGAACGACGCCCCGACCTTCTGCCCGCTCTCCACGCTGGAGAGCGATGCCGACATGGTGTGGGCGGAGGACTGGATTGCGGCCTGCTTTGAGCTGCAAACCCAGCGCCTCCCGCTCCCGCACGAGCGCGACGCCATCCACCGGGCGATGACGCTGCTGCGCCAGCCCGGCAGCGAGCGCACCATGACGCACTTCGTGTCGCAGGTGCAGGACGAGACGATCCGCGATGCGCTCCGCTACTACACGCTGGAGGGCACGCTTGGCCGGATGCTCGACGCCGAGCAGGACAGCATCAGCTTCGGCCGCTTCATGGTCTTTGAGATGGAGGATCTGCTTGCCCTGAACGAGCAGGCCGCAGTGCCGGTGCTGCTCTACCTGTTCCGTCGGTTCGAGATGTCGCTGGATGGAACACCGTCCATCCTGATGCTCGACGAAGCCTGGACGATGCTGGGCAAGTCGGCCTTCAAGTCGAAGATCCACGCATGGCTGCGGCTGCTGCGCTCGAAGAACTGCCTTGTCGTGATGGCCACGCAAAGCCTATCCGACGCCGTGCGGTCGGGCATCATGGATGTGCTGATCGAGTCCTGCCCGACCAAGATATTCCTCCCCAACGAGGAAGCCGGCGTGACGGGCACGGTGCAGAACCCCGGCCCGCGGGACTTCTACATGGGCCTGGACCTCAACGAGACGCAGATCGAGATACTGCGGACCGCGACGAAGAAGCGGCATTACTACCTGGTGTCATCCGAAGGGCGACGGCTGTTCGACCTGGGCCTCGGGCCGGTCACGCTCGCCTTTGCCGGAGCAACGGAACCCGCAGCCATCGCGCGCATCCGCGATCTGGAGCGCGTCCATGCCGAGCGCTGGCCGTTCGCCTGGCTCGATGAAAAAGGAGTGTCCTATGCGGCTCTGCAGTAGTTCCGCGGTGCGTGTGCGCCGTACCCTTTCCTTGACGGCGAGCGCGTCGCTGGCAGCCCTGCTCGCTGTGGCAGCACCTGCCCCGGCCGACGCGCAGCTTTCGACCTACTGCGTGAACTGCTCAACCTCTGTGACGCAACTCTCGGAATATGCCAAGCAAGCGCAGTCCATGGCGACGCAGCTCCAGCAGTATCAGACCCAGCTCAACCAATACACCAACATGGTGACGAACACCGTTGCCCTGCCGACGCAGGTATGGTCGACGGCGCAGAGTGACATCATGCGGGTGCAATACCTGTCGAATGCCGCCTCCGTGCTCTCGGGCAACTCCGGCTCGCTGCTCACGCGTCTGCAAAACACCTCGTCTTATGCGAACCAGGCCGCAAGCCTGGTGAACGTCCCCATGCAGTTCACCGGCTACCAGCAGAGCATCGGCAACAACCTGAGCACGATGGGTCGCACGCTCGGCCTCCAGCAAGGGCAGGAGGCGAGCAACGCGGCACTGCTCGCCAGCCTCCAGCAGCACTCGCAAACCGCGCAAGGGCAGATGCAGGCGCTCCAGGCTGGCAACGAGCTGGCGCACCAGAACGCGACGCAGCTCCTTCAAATTCAGACCACGTTGTCGACCACCGCGCAGATGCAGGCGACGCAAATGGCCGTGGATGCCGACCGGCGGGCCACGAATGACGCCGCAATGTTGCACTTCAACTCCGCCCCGCCGGTCGCAACGACCGGCTATCAGTCCTGGTGAGCGGCATGTTGACCCTCAAGGCTTCCGTGGCTGTCGCCATCCTGGCGGGCACCGCGCTCGCGTCGGCCGGCGCGGGCTACGTTGTCTCCCGTACGACCATGACGGCGCAGGTTGCCGTGTCCTGCCCCGCGCCTGTCGCGCCTGCGGTGCAGCCGGAGCGTCCCTGGTCGCTGCCGTCTGGGCCGACGCCCGACATTCATGGAGGCCAGAAGTTCTGATGCGGGCGGTAATCTATCGAAGCGCTCTCGCCCTCGGCCTCGGGTTGGCTGTAGTGCTGCCAGCGCACGCACAAGGCGTGAATGTGCTGGACGGCGTTATCAGGCAGTTTCAAGGGCAGGCGGCCGGCTGGGAAGCCACGCTTCAAGCCCTCGCTCTGCGGACGTTCGGCACGCTCGCTTTGATCGAGATGGGCTGGTCGGCCGCCAAGCTGGCCTTCCGCGGCGCCGACCTAAGCGAGTGGCTGGCCGAGATCGTCAACCAGATCATGACGCTCGGCCTGTTCCTCGCCCTGTTGCAGAACGCCTCCACCTGGGGGACGGCGATTGTTGAAAGCTACCGCGCCGCCGGGGTCGCGGCTGGCGCTACCGCCGTCGCGCCTTCGGATGTGTTCGCGACGGGCGTGTCGCTCGGGCAAAAGGTTCTCGGCCAGATGTCGCTGTGGAGCCCAGCGGCGTCCGTGTCCCTGATGATTGCCGCCATCGTCATCGAAGTCTGCTTTGCCCTGATGGCGGCAACGATGGTGATTACCCTCGTCCAGAGCTACATCGCCATCTCGGCCGGCGTCCTCAACATGGCTTTCGGCGGCTCTCGCTGGACACGCGACATTGCCATCTCGACGTTCCGCTATGCGCTGTCAGTCGGCGCCAAGCTGCTGATGCTCCAGCTCCTTATCAGCGTCGGCCAGAACATCGTTCTAGGTTGGGCGGCGCAGTTCTCCGACATGACAAACTCGTCCCTGCTGATCCTGATTGGCGCGTCCATTGTCATGCTCGCGCTCGTGAAGGTGCTCCCGGACGAGTTTCAGCGCGTCGTGGGGGGTGCCAGCCTGTCGAGCGGATCTGCACTGACCGGCGCCGCCATGGCGGTTGCCGGCGGCGCCGCTGGTGCCGCTGCCGGTGCTGCCGGCGTCGGCTCGATGATCGGGAACGCGGGGAAACTCGCCTCCGCGCAGATGGGCGCGGCGGACAGCAAGGCCGCAGGAGCGAACGGCGGCGAGGCACCGGAGCGGTCCATGATCGGCCGCGCCGCATCCCTTACCGGCGCGACGGCAAAGAACCTGGCCGCCGCGCCGATCCGCGACGTAGGGCGACGTATGGCCGGCACCCCTGGCTCCAATCACGGCATGGCGACCTGGCGCATGGGGGCCGACATGGCGAACCAGCGCCGGCTTCTGACCGACGACAAGAGCAAGCCCGTCGCTCCTGCGGCGAGCGGCACCAGCACCACCAACAGCATCAGCTAGAACGGAGAACGCATGAAGCGGCCGGCGAACACGCCTCCCCTCAACCCGAACGATCCGCACTCGGCTGTCTATGTGGCCGCACGGCGGGAATGGAATGAGCGTTACGGCTCATACATCGCCGCTGCGCGCACCTGGCGCCTGGTGGCCTTTGCGTCGCTCGGGGTGGCGGGGATCGCCGTCGCCGGCAACGTCTGGCAGTCGTCGCAAAGCCGCGTGGTGCCCTACGTGGTCGAGGTCAACAAGCTCGGGGACGAGCTGCCGATCGAGCGCGCCGACCTGTCCGGGCCGCTTGATCCGCGCATCATCCGCGCGCAGCTCGCCCGCTTCGTCACCGATGTTCGCAGCGTCTACATCGATGTGCAGGCCGAGCGCGCGATCATCAATGAGGCGTATGCGATGGTCGACAAGAACGGCCCCGCCTTCTCGTTCCTCAACGACTATTTCGCCACGCACAGCCCGTTCACCCGGGCCGCGGACGAGATGATCGCGGTGCATGTGGATTCCGTCATCCCCCTGCCCGGCGGCAACGCCTGGCGAGCCGAATGGCGCGAGGACACCACCAGCCGCGACGGGCGGCCGGAATCCTCGAAGCAGTGGGAGGCCACCGTCACGGTCAGCCACACCCCGCCTGTCACCGATGCCGACATCCGCGCCAACGCGACCGGCCTGTTTGTCGAGTCCATGCCCTGGGGCGAAAGGCAGGTGGGACGATGAGCGCCGTGAGGCAGACACTCGGGGCCGCCTTGCTGGCCGCCCTCCCCTCGCTTGCCGCTGCGCAGCAGGTGCCGGCTATCCAGGCCGGCGCCAGCGCCTCGGCCTTTGCGGGCACCACTGGCCCGACCGACCAGGGCAACGGCGCACACGGCACACAGATGGCCTCGGCCCCGGTGCCGGCGACGATGCCGCCGCTGATCGCGCTGGTGTCGCCGTCCAGGGCGGTGCTGAACACCAAGGAACGCCGGGCGCTCTCCCTGTCGCTGCGCTGGAAGAACCGGAACGAGATGCCGCACGCGGGCGAGGACGGCTATGTGCGCTTC
>JAABUO010007229.1_pt1 | contig 12696 bp, 10 predicted proteins | sample 5559291 | NCBI WGS metagenome assembly JAABUO01 (sample SAMN10711878, study PRJNA513372) | rock metagenome | isolation source: Antarctica rocks | place: Antarctica: Victoria Land, Finger Mt sud
GCTGTGGCGCGGCTGACTGCCGAAATCACCGCCACCCGGGTCAAGCTGCCGCCGCCTGCGCCTACGGCAGACATCCCGGAGCCACCGAAGGCCGAGGACAGTCCGGCCGATCCTTGGGTGGGCCGGATGTTGCAGGGCGCGGCGCTGCGGCATCTGCCGTTCCTGCCCGGCGAGATCGGCATCACTGAAAACGGCATCCGTGTCGAGGGCTATGCCGGTGCGCCGGAAGGCCTGACCGCCAACATGGCATTCTTCATCAATGGCCGCCGCATCGACCAGGTTGAATACCCGGTGCTCGACGCGGAACTTGCCTCGCGCTTTCCCGACATCCGTGGCATGGGATTTGTGGTGCGGGCGCTGATGACGCAGCATCTGGACGAGCTGAAGGCCGCCCGGTTTTGGCGCTTCGACGCCTCGCCGACCGGCCGCTACATCCCGGCAAGCTGGCGGCAGGCGATGCACTTCATGAACCCGGCGATGGAAGCCTTCCCGTTCCCGCCCGTTGCCAACATCAAGCGGGTGATCGGCGACACCAGCGCGACCCGGTTCGCCATGGGCGGCGCATCCATCTTCAAGAACTTGGAAACCTACCTGGGCGAGCTCGGCTATGGCTGGGCGGATTTCCCGGACATCCTCGATTGGGGCTGCGGCGCCGGGCGCGTCACCCGCTACCTGCTGTCCGAAACCAAAAGCGCGGTCACCGGTGCCGACATCGATCCGGACAACATCGCCTGGTGCCGCAGCGCCTACCCCGCGGGCCGATTCGAGGTTGTTCCGCTGCGGCCGCCAACCGCCTTCGCGGACGGCAGTTTCAACCTGGTGACTGGGCTCTCGGTGATGACCCACCTCCAGGAAGACGACCAGTGGAAATGGCTGGCCGAGCTGCGGCGGATCACCAAGCCGGGCGCGCTGGTGTTCCTTTCGGTGCAGGGACCGACCCAGTATGCCTATAACCGCTTTCCCGCGCATCTGTATCGCCAAGTCGAGGAGCAGGGCTACCTTGACCTGACGCGCGACCCGGCCTTGGACGACGTGATTGCCGATTCCGAATACTACCGGGCCGCCATGCATAGCCGCCGCTACATCACCGAACGGTGGGGTGAGTATTTCGAGGTGCTGGCCATCGTCGACGCGATTGCCGGCCTGCAGGATTTCATCGTCATGCGCCGGAGCTAAATTTAGGCATTTATATACGTGTAGGATCCAATTTGGTGCTAAGGCTTACTGCTTGCAACCTGGGACGATCATGTGAGCTTATCGTAGGCTTTCTTCAATCGAGATGGTAGCGCTACCGACAATATGCATATCGCGATCAGATTGCTTGGCGTTGAACCGAAAAAGCTTTCTGTCATTTGTCGTGCACAAACATTTACTCTTGCTTGTTGTAGTGCAGACTTACTAACGCCCATTCGTTCTGGCGTCGCAGACACTGCGTCTCACATCTACGGATCGCGCTCCACGGGAGGAATACCCTTCCATTCCTCAAGCCCCCAGCCATCTTGCCTGGTGACAACTAGGCCAGACACACGCCCATGCCCGATCGCAGAAGAGAGGTCGGATGTCTCCCTTCCCGGCTTACCAACCCCAATTCTGATGTTGTGCTCTTCCTTCAAGCGCTCCACCGCCTCTTTGGGCTTGATAAATTGCCCTTTTACACGAAGCATCTCTATGAGAGCCTGCCCGGCCTGAGCAGGAAGACCAGTCGCTAACGGACGCACTCTGCCGTAAGTCTTCCTGAAAACCGCGCCATCCTTATCCCTTACTGTCGTGGTACGCACGACAGTGTGCTCCACCGCAGAAGTCGCGTCGGCAGTGTCACGCGGCAATGGCTCAGAAGTTCCGTTCAAACGCGAGAGAACACGAAGCGCAGTGCGAAGCTCTGCTTCCCATTTTACCTGCTCATCGACTTGACGGCGAAGCTTGGCCAGCCTGTCACTGACGTGCCCTAACTCTGTCTCAATCTGCTTCACGTTCACTGCGCCGCCTCCATCCTACAGCGTAGTTTGGCGACAGTGAGGAGCTACGGCAAGGGAATTTGCCGTAGCTCTTGCAGTAGCGCGCGAGTACGGGTATGTGCTGCCGTAGCCGTCACTGGAATAGGAAACGGCCCAGCTTCACGGGCTGAGCCGTTTTAACCATCCGGTCGATTCGCACGTCAGATGGGCTCTGGCGGGCACGCATACTGGGCAAAGCCACAGACACTAGGACACGGGGGTCACTTGTCCTTACCGTCTTTTGGCTGCTGCGGCAAGAGCCTTCCACGTCATGGAGGGAAATACCCTTGACCATAGACATCGAATCGTACACACGCGTACGACTCGGACGCGTTGAGACGGTGCGCGAGCACATTCGACGCTGGCCGAGACTCCGGGCATCAGTCCGTATCGGCGCGCTTGTCGTGGACTGGCTGCACTAGTCGCTTCCGCTTCCCTCTCACCTTCATCTTTGCGGCGGGCTGGATGCCCGCTGCTTTCGTTTCTGATGCAAGTTCCTTCGGGTCCGTCTGAGCAAACCGCTCCAGCGCCTCGCTAAAGTTCATGTCTAGCCAAAACGGTGCCTGGCGCTTTCCTGTTGTCATGCGATCAGCGCCTTGTACGTCAGCCGCCTTTCGACCTGCCCGAGCAGCGCGTTCACGCGCTGGCCTTCGGCCATCTTGCGGCGGTTGTGGCGGAAGGTGAACTCGGTCAGGTAGCGGTCAAGGTGCTCGCCGCTCACCCAATGGTGGATGCCGTCGATCTTGCGCTTGAACAGGCTCCAGGCGTTCTCCAAGCCGTTCGTGTGAATAAAGTAGTGTTTCACGTACTCGCCGATGGAATGGTTGACCGTGTGATGGTGGAACCGCTTGCCTATGCCGATGTAGCCCTTGTGCTCCTCCGTCATCACGTTGGAGTCAGGCGCGACGTTGGCGTCCAATTCGGCGCGCAGCGTCTTGGCCGTAGTGTTCGGCACCACCTTGGCCCGTAGTTCCCCATTGCGTTCCATAATCCCCATGACGGCCACCTTGTTCGCGCCACCCTGGCTACTCGGCATCTTCTTGTGGGCGTGCTTGTTCTTCTCCTTGCCGCCGACATACGTCTCGTCAGCCTCATCCATGCCTTCAAGCGGCTTGTTGAACGACTTCGTGCGCGCGGCATGGCGCAGGCGGTGCAGCATGAACCAAGCCGACTTCTGCGTGATCTTGAGGTCCTTGGCGAGTTGGGTGGACGCGATGCCCTTGGTGTGGCTCGTCACCATCCAGATCGCCATGAACCACTTGCGGAGCGGCAGCTTTGTATCCTCGAAGATCGTGCCCACCTTGACGGAGAACCGCTGGCGGCAGTCGCCGCACTTGTGGGTGCGGTTGTCGGAAAAGTGGTAAACCTTCGTGCTGCCGCAGTGCGGGCAGTATGCGCCGTTTTTCCAACGGATGGCCCGGAGATGGTCGATGCAGACCTGCTCGTCGGAGAAGGTTTCCATCATCTGCATCAGGCTGTCGAACTGCTGGATCATGGCCGCATCCTCTTGATGCAGCCAATCTAGCCCATCATCAAGGTTGGGTCAAGCACGTATATAAGTGTCTAAATTTATGGCCGACGCGCGTCGGGCGGGCTCCGATGCAGCACCAAATGCTGTTCGGTCAAGTCAAAGTTAAAATTCAAATAAGGATCGTGAAGCGCCAACTGTCCCCAGTCACGATGCAGCCGATTGAGTTCCTCGCGAACCTGGCTGCGCCGAGGGCCTAAATGGTCCGGCAGGCGGGACGCGAGCTCCCGATGTTCCAACACGGCATCCGGCGTCCACACGATCCGGTAACCCTGGGCGGTCAAGCGCAGGCAGAGCTCGACATCGTTGTAGGCAACCGGCAATCCTTCGTTGAGGCCGCCCACCTCGACGAACAGCCCTCGCCGCATGGCCAGGCACGCCCCGGTCACGCTCCACACGCTGCGGGACAGCGCCATCAGCCCGGACGGCCCGCAATCGTCCGCGGCGGCGAAACGGAACAGGTGGCGCGGCACGCCGTGCAGGTCGGTCGCGAGCCCCGCGTGCTGCACCCGCCCGTCCGGATACAGCAGCTTGGCCCCGACCGCCCCCACATCCGGCTGCAGCGCGTGCGCCACCATGACTGCCAGCCAATCGGGACGCAGCACGGCAATGTCGTTGTTGAGCAGCAACAGCACCTCGCCGTTCGCCTGGGCGACGGCATGATTGTTCAAGGCCGACCAATTGAATGGGCCGGGCCGTGGCAGCACGCGTATCCGGGGATCGTGGGATAGCGCGTCCATCAGCGCCAATGCCTCGACATCCTCGGTGCCGTTATCCACGATCAGCAACTCGATCTGCCGATAATCGGTGCGGTTCAGCACGCCGTCCGTGCAGGTCTGCAGCAGGTCGGGCCGGTTGCGCGTAGGAACGATGATGGAAACGAGCGGCGCGGATTTCGGCAACGCATAGACCACGCGCTGCCATTCCTGATGCCCGGTGACCGGCTGCACCTGCGCCAGTATGCCCTGTTCGCGCATGCGGTCCGCCGCATGGCCGCGCATGGACGCGGCGTGCCCGATCGGCAGCGGCGCGGCACGATGGCACAGCACGGCGGGCACATGCCGGATGCGCTCCGGGATCGACACAGCGGCGATGCGGCTGGCCAGGTCATAGCGCCAAGCAGGGCTGGGTTGAATTGACCCGGCGAATCGGCGGATCAAGTCGGTGCGATAGAGGCCAAACGGTCCTATGAGATCCAGCCCGCGTTGCAGCTCAGGGTCCCAGTCCGGCTTGAAGAAGGGCCGGCTGCGTTGCCCGGCCGGATCGATCCAGTCCTCGTCGGCGAACAGCAGGTTGGTGTGGGGCTGTTCTGCCAGGATGGCGCTCGCCATCGCGAGGGCCTGGGGTGCGATGTGGTCGCGAAGATCGTGGAAGCAAAGGTAATCCGCCTCCAACCGATTGAGCGCGACCGGGATGACGGACGAACCTCCCTCGCCGGCCTCGATGACCATGTCCGGACGGCTGGCTGCGACCCTGGCCTGTCCGACGGTCGCCACGACCGCGTTCGGGCAGAGCAACAGCACCCTGCAAGCGGCTGGAACATGGGCGAGCGTTGCAACCAGCCTGTCGGCGACGGCGGCGCCATCGGTCTGTTCCGCCCATAGCACCAATCCGAGCCGAGGCTGGACGACCGGCGCGCGCCCGTCGCTGGGACGGAGCAGCACGTCGCATGCGCGACGCTCCTCGTTGTCGATCCACTCCTGGTAGCTGGTGATGGGATCGTCTGTCGCCGCCGACGGCACTGGCGGCTCGATTCGATCCTGGGTTGCTTTTCTGGGCCGAAGAATTTGAAGGGATTTGATCAGACGACGGATGGGGCCTGTCAGACGCCAACTTGTACTAGTCTCGAAAGCACAAACCAGGGTGTTCAATTGATCGATCTCGGTCCGTGCTTGCGCAAGTGCCGCCTCCAGCTCACGCATTTGCCGTTCTGCACGCCCGAGCGAGGGTCTTAACGAGTCATAACTTGCCCGGTTGGCTTCGATGGCTCTCCAAGTTGCCTCGTTACCTCGGCCTGGAGGCACACCATCCACTGTATGAACCACCTGAATAAAGATCGATCGTTGTTGCAACGCTATGATAGCAATACGAAACGTTTTTCCCAACCGATTGCCGGAGGGGAGCCGGCGCCCGCGTTTCTTGGCGCGGCAGCCACGTCGCCCCTATCACTGCGACGAAACGTTCAGCCGAGCCAATGCGGGTTGCGCACCGTGCCGTCGAACTGCTCCGACACCTTGTAACGCTCGGTGGTTCCATCGGCCGCGACTTTGGCGGTTTTGGCCAGGATCGCCGCACGCTGCTCCGGCGTCATCGGCGCGTAGGTCCGCACCGCATCCAGCGCCTGCTGCAGGATGGGCGCGTGGTCGATGCCGCACACCTGCAATGCGGTCGGCAGGCCCATGGCATAGTGCAGCATCTCCATCGGCGTGGCGGCCCCCGATTTCAGGATGAAGTCGTCGCCGAACGTCTTCATCCCCAGCACCGCCGTCCCGTGCGCCAGGGCGATCGGCAGCACGTGCTGCTCGAAGCTGTCGTAGTGGGCGTCCATCACGTTCAGCGGCATCTGCACGGTGTCGAAATGGAAGCCGTGCTGGTCGGCCACCTCGAACATGTGCGCGTGGATCGCCGGGCTCTTGTGGCCGGTGAAGCCGATGTAGCGCAGCTTGCCCTGCTCGCGCGCCCGCAGCACCGCCTCCATCGCGCCCGCGGTGAACACCCGCTCCGGATCGTCCATGCGGATGATCTCGTGGAACTGCAGCAGGTCGAGGTGGTCGGTCTTGAGCCGGGACAGCGACTCGTCGATCTGGTCGGTCGCCGCCTTGGCCGTGCGCCCGTCAATCTTGGTCATCAGGAACACGCGGTCGCGATAGCCGCCTTGCAGCGCAAGGCCGAGCCGCTTCTCGCTCTCGCCGCCGTTGTAGTCCCAGCAATTGTCGAAGAAGGTGATCCCGGCCTCAATGGCTGCGTGCACCAGCTTAACCGCCTCCTCCGCCGAGGGCCCGCCAGGCTTGGCGATGTGGAAGCCGCCCATGCCGATCATCGAGACGCGCTCGCCGGTGCTGCCCAGCGGACGGTACTTCATGTCCGGGTGCTGCGCGATGCGGGAAGTGACCGGCCCAGTCGGCGTGGCCACGCCGCCTTGGGTGGTGTTTTCCGGCCCGGCGCCGACCAAAGCCACCGGGTGCGAGACTGCCTGGGCCGAGGCCGCCGTGGCGGTCGCGAACGCGGCGACGCCGGCTGCTGTGGCCCTCATGAAATTGCGTCGTTCCATCGCTTCCTCCTTACCCGCGCGGTGTGCGCAGGATGCGCATCGCCGCGCACGCTGCGCCGTAGCCGTTATCGATGTTCACCACCAGCACGCCAGGCGCGCAACTGGCCAGCATTGCATCCAGCGCCACGCGGCCGCCCGCCGCCACGCCGTAGCCCACCGAGGTCGGGACGGCGATGATGCAGCCCGGCAACAACCCGCCCACCACGCTCGGCAGCGCCGCGTCCATCCCGGCGACGACGATGACGACCGGAAACGAGCGGAGTTCGTCGATCCGGCGCATTAGCCGCCACAAGCCAGCCACGCCAACATCGGCGATCTCGGTCGAGCCGAAACCGTTGAATTGCAGCGTCCGAGCGGCTTCGCGCGCAGCCGGCAAATCCGAGGTGCCGGCGGTCACGATCGCGACCTGCGACGGCCCGGTGTCCGGCGGCGGCATGGAGAAGGCGGTGCGCGACACCGGGTCGTAGTCGAGCATGTGGCAGAGCGGCAGGGCGGCGAGGCGCTCGGGGTCGAGCCGCGTGAGCAGCAGCGGCAGGGCGCTTTCGACGGCCGCGTGCAGGATCGCGCCGATCTGGGCGGGCGACTTTCCGGCGCTGAACACGGCCTCGCCGAAGCCGATCCGGTCGGTGCGTTCGGTGTCCAGGACGAAGTCGCTCATGCCGCCGGCTGCACGAAAGCGCTGCCGTTGCGATAAGCCGCGAAGGTGATGGGCCGCGCCACGCCGAGCTCGGCAATCTTGGCCCGCAGCACTGCCTCCTGCGCGGACTCCATGCGGGCGAGGGCGTCGGGATCGAGTTCGATGACCACCCCCGCGGCGCGCACCCGGCACCGCACCGTCCGCGGCTGCAATGCGGCGGCGACCAGGGTTTCCGCGCGGTGCACCATCGCCAGGTCCGGCGCCTCGATCCGGATGCCGGTCTCGATCCGGCTGGACAAGCAGGGCGCCGACGGCAGCTCGGACAGCGCGCCCAGCCCCAACGCCCCGGCCAATCGGCGGATCGCGGCCTTGTCGATCCCGGCTTCCACGAAGGGATGACGCACCCCATGGTCGCGCGCCGCGTCCAGGCCCGGGCGATACTCGCCGAGGTCGTCGGTATTGGTGCCGGAGACGATCTGGTGCGTCGTCCGCGCCGCTACCGCGCCATACAGGTTGGTCTTGCAGAAGAAGCACCGGTTCACCGGGTTGGCGCGGTAGGAGGCGTCGGCGAACTCGCCCGCGTCGAACACGTCGAGCGCCCATCCCTCCCGCGCCGCCAATGCCTGGGTCCGCTTCGTGGCCTCGTCCGGCACGGCGGGCGATGTCGCGTGGTGCATCGTGACGCGACCGGGGGCCGTCCGGTGCGCGACCGTAGCCAGCGTCAAGCTGTCGATGCCGCCGCTGACGGCCACGGCCACACGGCCCATTCCGCGCAACACCGTTTCGAGCTCGGTCATCCCGCCGCGTCCTCCGCCCGGCGGCGCAGGCGTGCCCGGCCGGCGTGGGTGGCGGTGGCTGCGAGGTCGTCGAGCTCGGCCTTGCCGGTCGCGCCGCCGGGCCGATCGACCAGCTTCACCCGTACCGTGGCTCCATCGAGCGGCACCTCGGCCATGCGCCGGGGCAGCGCGCGGGCGGCGACGATCTGCGTCCGCAGCCCGATCGTCGTGGTTTCCTGGAAGCACGCCTCGATCACGTCCTCGATCGCCTCCGGTTGCGCCAGCACCTGGATATGGCTCGCGAGCCGGCCCTTCTTGCCGAATGCCGGCATCTGCAACACGTCGTGGACCGCCGGATGGGCCCGAAGCCGGTCGATTCCCGTCGCCAAATCCTCGCCCGATTGGTCGTCCACCTCGAACATGACCACCAGAAGATCGCGATGGCTGCCCGAGCTTGCAACCGTGTCGAACACCAGCAGGCGTAGGCAGTTGCTGCGGCCCGGCAGGGTGCGCGTGCCGAAGCCGATCCCTGAGCGCTGCAAGCGCAGGCCCACTGGCCGCATCCCGCAACCGAGATAGCGCAGGATCGCCGCTCCGGTCGGCGTCACGCGCTCGCCAGGCACGCCGTCGTCCACCACCTCGAACCCTTCCAGCAACAGGGCAGTCGCCGGGGCTGGCACCGGCAGCATTCCATGGGCGGTTCTTACCTGCCCGGACCCGAGCGGCAATGGCGATACGCTCCAGCTCGCTGGCCCGATTGCGTCGATCAACCAGGCTGCGGCCAGGATGTCGGCAATGGAGTCGGCCGCGCCGACCTCGTGGAAGCTGACGTCCTCGGGGTCGATGCCGTGCACCCGGCCCTCGGCGTCCGCCAGTGCCGCGAAGATGCCAGTCGCGTGCCGTCGGACGGCGGGGGCGAGCCCGCAGCCGGCGATGCGGGCGCGGATGTCGGACCATTGGGTGTGATGATGATGGTGGTGGTGAGCCTCGACGACCTCGAACCTTGCGCCGGCGAGCACGTCGTCTCGGTGCCGAAGCAGGCGGCACTGCACCGGCGCGAGTGTCTGCGCGGCGGCGACAGCGCCTTCGCCCAAGTCGGGAAAGGCATCCAGCAGGGCGGCGATGAACATGTCGCCGGCGACGCCGCCAACCGGGTCGAAGTGCAGGTGCAGCAAGATAGTGTCCTAGGTCCGAAATGCGCGACCATGCAACGCGGCCCCGCACCCTTCGTTCTGTCGGAGGACGCGCCGGCACGCAAATCGCACGCAGGGGAGGCTTGGATGGAGCGGAGGACATTGTTCAAGGGCGTGGTCGCCTCGGGGCTCGCTGCCTCGACCGCACACGCGGCCAATAACGCGTCGGTCGGTCCCGTGCCGCCTTTGCCGCGCCTGGCTGACCCCGGCGAGCTGCGGGGCGAGATGTTGTATCGCAAGCTTGGCACGACCGGGGAGATGGTGTCCGCAATCGGCTTCGGCGGCTCCCACTTCGCCAAGCCGGCGGTGGCGGAGGCGGAGTCGCTGCGACTGTGCCACGCGGCGCTCGATCGCGGCATGAACTTCATGGACAACTCGTGGGACTACAACAAGGGCGAGAGCGAAATCCGGATGGGCCGGGCGCTGGCGCAGGGCGGCTACCGGCGCCGGGCGTTCCTGATGACGAAGGTCGACGGGCGCACCAAGCAGGCCGCCACCCAGCAGCTTGAGGAATCGCTGCAGCGGCTGCAGACCGACCATATCGACCTTTGGCAGTTCCACGAGGTGCTGCGCTTCGACGACCCTGACCGCATTTTCGCGCCGGGCGGGGCGCTGGAAGCGGCAATGGATGCCAGGAAGGCGGGCAAGATCCGCTATATCGGCTTCACCGGGCACAAGGACCCGCGCATCCACCTGTACATGCTCGACGTCGCGGCCAAGCATGGCTTCCGGTTCGACATCATCATGTTCCCCACCAACGTCATGGACGCGCATTTCCGCAGCTTCGCGCGCCAAGTCATGCCGCGGGCCGTGCACGACCGCATGGGCATCCTGACCATGAAGCCGTTCGGCGGCGCCGATGGGGTGATCCTGAAAAGCGGCACGGTGACGCCGATGGATTGCCTGCACTACGCGCTGAACCTGCCGGCGACGGTGGTCATCACCGGCATCGACGACGACCGCGCGCTGAACCAGGCGTTCGAGGCCACCAAGACGTTCCGCCCGATGGACCAGGCCAGGATCGCCGCGATCCTGGGCCGGACCGAGCAGGCGGCCGCATCGGGCGATTACGAGCTGTTCAAGACCAGCGCGCATTTCGACGAGACCGCCAAGAATGCCGACTGGCTCGGCGGCGAAAGCCCCGAGGTGCAGAAGCTGGCGCCGAAGAACGCAGGCTAGGTCTCGCCCAAATCCCACCACAGCCCGGCGAACGCCGCGATCCCTTCCCGCGCCGGCGCGATCAGCAGGTGTTCGTCCGGGCCGTGCTGCTTGCAGCCGTTATAGCTATGCGGAATCCAGACGAGCGGCACGCCGAGGTAATCGATGAACACGTCGCCGGGCAGGCCCCCGCCGCTGTTCGGGATGATTTGCGGCGGACGGCCCAAAGTGCGCGCTAGGCTGTCGGCAACCCGGCGCACCCACGGGTTCGCCGGGTCGGTCCGGCTGGCGGCCATGCGCACGGCGGCATGCTCGACTGCAACCTCTGGGAACCCGGCGGCATCGAGATGGCTGCGGAGGGCCGGCGCAAAGTCCGCCGGGTCGCAATCGACGGTGTAGCGCAGCTGGCAGTGGGCGCGGGCGTTTGGGGCCACGGCGTTGACTGGGTTCTCCGGACGTCCCGACAGCAGCGCCAGCACGATGAAGCTGGTCCAGCCGTATATTTTCTCGGCCGCGGTGAACCCGGGCTCACCCCAGCCGGTGTCGATCGCTGCGGCCTCCCCTTCCGCCCGCAGTTCCAGCCCAGCAAGCGCGTCGCGCACCGATGGGGGCATGCCGCCGCGGGGCAGCCAGCCCGGCACCAGGATGCGCCCATGGCGGTCGGCGATGGCGGCCAATGCGTGAGCCAGCACGATGGCCGGGTCGGTGGTCATGCCGCCCCAGTTGCCGGAGTGCACCCCGCCGGGCCGGACATCGACGACCAGGTCGAAGTGGAACGTCCCACGCGTGCCGGTGGAGATGGTCGGCGTGTCGGATGCCACGCGCGGCCCGTCGCTGGCGATCAGCACGTCCGCGCGCAGGGCGTCGGCGTGGGCGGCGATGAACGCGCGCAGGCCCTGGGACCCCCGCTCCTCCGCCGTTTCCAGCACCAATTTCAGGTTGAACCCGAGCCGTCCGCGCTCGGCCAGCACCGCTTCCAACGCGGACAGGTTCAGTGCGTGCTGTCCCTTGTTGTCGGCGGCGCCGCGGCCGTGCCAGCGATCGCCCGCCTCCGTCAGCGTCCAGGGGTCTAGCCCGGGACGCCACTGCTCGGCCAGGCCGCGCACGGTGTCGCCGTGGCCGTAGGTCAGCACGGTCGGGCCGACGCCCTCGATGCGCTCGGCGGTGAGGATCGGGCCGAAGCCCGGACTCGGGTTAGGGTGGAGGGCGACGGTGAAGCCCATCCGTTCCAGCCAGGGCCGGATCGCGTCGGCGAGGTAGCGGTGCAGGTCCGCTTCGTGCCCGGCGTCCTGGGACGTGCTCGGGATCGCCACCAGCTCGGCTAGGCGCGCCTGGAAGCCACCCTCGTCGAAGAAGGCGAGCGCGCGGGCAACGGCTGCCTCGCGGCTGGGTGCGTTCACCGCGACATCGCATGGTATTCGGCGTTGGGCATCATATCGATCCCGTGCGCGACGCGATTGGTGAAGTTGAAGAATGCGGCGATTTCGGTGACGTCGAAAATGTCCTCGTCGGAGAAGCCGAGGTCCCGTAAGGATTGGCGATCGTCCGGGGTCACCTCATGCGGCGCTTCCGTCAGCAGCACGGCGTAGTCCAGCATCGCGCGCTGCCGGTCGTCCAGCGGGGCGACCCGGTAGTTGAACGCCATCATTTCTCCTAGTTGCGGATCGCCGGACAGGGTGCGGACCGCCGCCCCGTGTGCCACCAGGCAGTAGTAGCAGCGGTTGGCCGACGACACGGCGACGGCGATCATCTCGCGCCCCAGCTTGGACAAGCCCGAGGGGGCCAGCATGAGCTGGTCGTACATCTTGATGAAGGTGCGAAGCTTCTCCGGCCGAAGCAGCCAGGCACGCAGCACGTTGGGCACGAAGCCCAGCTTGTCACGGCATTTCTGGAAATACGGCCGAAGGTCGTCCGGCAAGGTTTCCTCGCCGGGCGTATGCAAATCCATCACATGGGCGGGCTGGGGCATGATCCCTCCTGGAGCGGTGCGCCCGACCTTAGCGGGCGTCGCTACAGGTGGCGACTGTCGCTCAGCTCCGGATTTTGCCGACCAGCTTCGCCCCGGCGCGGCTGGCGATGCGGATGCCATCCACCAGCATCGGGGACACGTAGTTGGCCGTGACCACCAGCTTGCCCAGA
>JAABUO010007230.1_pt1 | contig 12696 bp, 10 predicted proteins | sample 5559291 | NCBI WGS metagenome assembly JAABUO01 (sample SAMN10711878, study PRJNA513372) | rock metagenome | isolation source: Antarctica rocks | place: Antarctica: Victoria Land, Finger Mt sud
ACCGCAGTCCGGTCGAAGGTGACGTCGACGGCGTTACCCGTCGTGGGGTCGAAGGCACGGTCCGCCACCGGCACCAGCGGGCGCCAGGTCTTCCCGTCGGAGGTGCCCTCAACGCCGATTCCCTCCACCCGTGCTCCCCAGCCGTCGGGCAGCCGCAGGCGCACCGTGGAGATCTCCCGGGAGACCCCGAGGCTCACCGTCGCAGCCTGGGGAAACGCGTCGGGCGCGCTCTCCCAGTAGGTGGCTGGGTCGGCGTCGGTGAGGTTCGGGCCGCCGTAGCCACCAACCGCACTGGTCACGCTGACGTCCGTGCCCCGCAACACGTCACCGGCGGTCGAGGCGGTGATCGCGCCCGTGAGGTAGACCTGGTACCGCCCGGCCGAGGTGCCGTCGCTGACGGTCACCGCACCGCCGCGGTCACCGCCCGCGGTGGGTACGAACGTGACCGAGATGGTGCACGAGGCGCCGCCGGGCAGCTGCGCCGGGCAGTCCGAGTGGAGCTGGTAGCTGCCGGTGGTGGTGATCGATGCGATCGGCTGCGGCCGCCGCGACGTGTTGGTCACGACGATCGTCTGCGGGTCGCTGGCCACGCCAAGCCCGGTGCTGGTGAACTTCAGACTCTCGGCGCTCAGCTTCAACGGGCCCGGCGCGGGGTAACCGCAGGTGCTGCCGCGCAGACCGAATGACCGGGTGATGGTCAGGGTGAAGCCCGAGGAGCAGTCGTAGCGGGCACCTGCCTTCAAACGCAGAGCCAGCACGCGGTCGATGTCACCCGAGCCGGCGGTGTTGGTCTGCACGGCGAACGTGCCGGTCCCGTCTATCAGGGTGTCGCTCACGTGCACGTTCGACACGGGGTGGTCGCCGTAGGCCTGGATCGCCTCGTAGGCGCTGTCCCGGATGATGTTGCGGCTGACCTCCACGCGCCCGGTCATAGCTGAGTCACCGGCCCAGAACCACACTGCGCCCCAGCCGATGTGGCTGAACAGACCCAGGCTGCCGGTGCGTTCGAGCAGGTTGCCGCGCACCGTGGTGGTGCCCGACAGCGGCACCGCGCCGAACCGGTTGGCGACCTGGACACCGCCGCCCTCGGTCAGGGTGTCGGAGACATGGTTGCCCTCCACGACGTTGTCGTGTCCGCCGTAGATCGCAATGGTGTTGGCCAGCGTCGGGTTCGAGACCGTGTTGTTCGCGAAGCGGTTGCGGGCGTCGGCCTGCTTGTCGGACCACATCGCCAGGCCGTCGTCCCCCGTGCCGCGGACGAAGCTGTTGCTCACCGAGGAGTCGGTCACGCCGAGATGGAAGTTCACCCCGTCCGCCGTCTGGTCCAGGATCCGCAAGCCACTCAGGTGCAGATCGGTCATCGGACCGTCCATCCACGCCCCGACCTTGGTGTGCTGGATCCACAGGTCGGTCACGGTGGAATGGTTCATCGCCCCCCCGATGCCGTTGACCTGAGCGCTGTCGTCGCGGTTGGTGGTCTCGCCGAAGATGGCGAAGTGGGCCAGGTGCACGTTCGAGCTCCCGGTGGGCGCATCCTTGCCGTAGACCCCGACCCCGAGACCGTGCAGGGTGCTGTACCAGGTGCCGGCGCCGACCAGATCAACCCCGTCCACGATGAGGTGGCGGCTGACGGAGAACGTCCCCGGGGGCAGGTAAACCGGCCGGTGGGCCGCGGCGCCCTGGTCGAGGGCCCGCTGGATCGCCGGCGCAGCGTCGGTCTTGCCGGTCGGATCGGCGCCCAGGGTGGTCACGTCGATGGCGTTCTTCGGCGCCGGAAGCGGCGCGGGGACCTCCTCGAAGTCCGCGACGTCGATCGTGGTGGAGGGAGCCGCGTTCGCGCCCACCACGAAGCGAACCGTGGTGCCGGCCGGCAGCGTGTGGTCGAAGCGCATCCGCGTGTCGTCGAAGCGCTGCCGGGGCCCGCCATCGGCCGGGTTGTTGCTCCACGGGTAGACGCCGTAGTACCAGGAGTATCGGGACGTCACGGCCAGGTCTGCAGCTCCCCGGCCGTTGACCTGCACACCGAGCTTGGCGTCCTGGCCGGCGCCGTCGGGGGAATCGGGGATCGAGTACCTCAGGTTCACCGCATTGGCCGGGCGGCGCAGCCGGAACTCGACGTAGTCGCCCTGCTTCGCCAGCAGCACCGCACGCCGGCCGGAGGCCTCGGCGCTGGCCGTGCCATAGGCCCAGTCCGGACCGATCACGGTTCCGTTGGTTCTGCCCTCCTCGGCCTGCATCGAGACGAACGGCGTGCGTGCGCCGACCAGGGGCGCACCTACCTGCGGCGGGTGATCGACGCTGGCGCTGGCCGCGGGCACGGTGCCGGCGACGGTGAGCGCGCCGGCGGCCAAGGCCAGCAGCGCGGCCGCGACGGACCGGGGACGACGGAGAGGGAGATGCATGGGGATGCTCCTGCTCGTGAGTGGATGGGTGGACGGGGGGTGATCGGGTGGGCGGTGCAGGTATGCGGCGGTCTCAGCCCTTGACGGCACCGCCGAGCCCGGCGCTGCGCAGAAACACTCGCTGGAAGATGAGGAACAGCACGATGGGGAACGCGGTGGAGAGGAACAGTGCGGCCGAGTTCGGTGGCGGCCTGCAGGGAGGGCAGCCGCACCGACAACGGTTGCAGCTCCGGGTCAGGCAGCACCAGCAGCGGCCAGAGGAAGTCTTTCCAGGCGGTGATGATCGCGAACACCGACACCACGCCCAGGATGGGTTTGGACATCGGCAGCACGATGGCGGTGAACAGGGTGAACGAACCGGCCCCGTCGATGCGGGCGGCCTCGAAGATCTCCCGCGGCAAATTGTCGAAGAATCTCTTCACCAGCACCACGTTGAACGCGCTGGCCCCGGCGGGCAGCCATACCGCCCAATAGGTGTTGATCAGGTCGCGGTGCACCAGCGGGGTGTCCAGGATGGTCAGGTACAGCGGCACCAGCAGCACCACCGCGGGCACGAACAGGGTGGCCAGCACGGCGGCGTTCAGCACCGGTGCCCACTTCGGGCGCAGCACCGACAGGGCGTACCCGCCGGTGGCCGCAACGATCAGCTGCGCGGCCCAGGAGCCACCGGCTACCACCACCGTGTTCCAGAAGTAGTGGCTCAGTCGCACGTCGTTCCAGGCCGTCGAGAGGTTGTCGAAGGCCGCGCCGTGGGGGAACAGCGACATCGGGTTGGTCAAGGTGTCCTGGGTCGGGGTGACCGCCGACTTGGCCAGCCACAGCATCGGGCCCAGCCCATAGACCACCAGACCGAACAGCAGCAGAAGCTGCACGGAGCGCAGCCCCCAGCGCACCCGCGGCGAACGCCACTCCTCGGCCGACACGATGCCGCGGTCCTGGGTGGGCACGGTGCGTTGCCGCCGCCGACGACGGGAGGGTGCGGGTGGGGCGGAGCCGTCGGCGGCGCCCGGATCGTCGGAGATGCTCACAAGCTCCGGCCGGACGCTGGGGGTGGCCACCGAACCGAACTCGCCGGGCGAGCTCGCGGCGGGCACCGGTACGGGCTCGGACCGAGCTGTATGCACGTCCTCGGGGTGGCGCGGCGTCACGAGGTGCTCCAGGCGCGGGTGGCACGCAGGTAGACCAGCGACAGCACGGCCAGGAAGGCGGCCAGCATCAGGCTCAGGGCCGTCGCGGCGCCGTAGTCGCCCCCCGAACTGTTGGCGAACGCGGAGTTGTAGATCAGCAGCAGCACGGTCAGCGTGGAGTTCGCCGGGCCGCCGTCGGTGAACAGGTAGGGCTCGAGGAAGACCTGGGCCGTCCCGATGATCTGCAGGATCATCGTCACCAGCAGCACCCCTCGCAGCTGCGGGAGCGTGACGTGGAAGATCTTGTGCCAGATGCCCGCGCCGTCGACCTCGGCGGCGTCGTACAGGTCGGAAGACACCGAGGTCAACGCGGCCAGATAGATGATGATCGTCGCGCCGGCGCCGGCCCACGTGGCCTCCAGCACCAGGGACGGCATAGCGCTGGTCGGGTTCTGCAGCCAGGAAAAGGGTCCCAGGCCCACCCAGCCGAGGATGGTGTTGAACACCCCGGTGGAGGAGGCGTCGAAGAAGTATTTCCACAGCAGCACCGCCACCACCGGTGGCACCACCACCGGCAGGTAGGCCAGCGCGCTGAATAGGCCCTTGGCCCGACGGACCTCGCTCATCACCACCGCGAGGACCAGCGGCAGCGGGTAGCCGAAGATCAACGCCAGGAACGCGAACCACGCGGTGTTGCGCACCGCGGTCAACAGCAGGGGGTCGGACAGCACCCGGGAGAAGTTGTCCAACCCGACGAAGACGGGAGGCGTGACCAGGTTGGTCGTCTGCAGGCTCATCACGACCGACCGCACGATCGGGTACCAGGAGAACAGCCCGAAGCTGAGCAGCAGCGGCAGCAGGAACAGCAGGGTCCCCGGCCCCCCGCGCCGCACCCACCTCACCGGGGAGGGGGTGCGGCTCAGGTGGGGCAGCCGGCTGCTACCCGCCGTCACTTCACGATCGCTTCGGCGGCAGTCTGCGCTTGCTTCAACACCGCCGGGATGTCGGCGTTGCGGTCAGTCATCACTTTTTGAACCACCGAGTCCAGCGACCCGTAGAGCGCCTGGGTGTTGTCGGCCGGCTCCGGCTGCAGGTTCTGGTCGTAGACCTTGTTCGTGAAGCCGGTCATCTGGTCCAGCGGGACGTCGATGGAGGACTTGATCCACCCCTGGTAGGTGTCCAGCGTGGACTTGTCGAACAACGGCAGCTGGGGTATTCCGACGGGCTGCTTGTTGGCCACCGTGGTCTTGGCGTCGCGGAGGGCCTGTTCCTTGTCGGTGAGCTTGCTGAGGTAGAAGAAGTCCATCCAGTCCACGGCGGCGCTCTTCTCGGCCGCGGTGGCGGTCGGCTTGACCACGCCGAGGGTCCCGCCACCCAGCAGGGCGGCATCGGGGGAGTCCGACATCGGCAGCGCGGTCAGTCCGTAGGTCTTCGGGTCGATGTTGTTGGACTGCCGCAGCGGGCCGTACACGTCGGAGCCGGAGATGTACATGCCGACCTTTCCGGCGGCGAACGCCTGGTTCATCCCGGCCCAGTCGAGCAGGAAGCTGCTGCCCATCGACTTGTCTTCCCAGCGCATCGCCTTGAGCATCTGCAGTGCTTGCCCGGTCGCCGGGTTGTCGACCGTGGCGGTGGTCTTGCCGCCGGTGGTGGCCTCCATGCGCCCACCCAGGGAGTAGGTCATGGTGGTGAGGTTCCACCCGCCGGTGTTGGCGGTGCCCATCATGACGAAGCCGGCCTTACCGGTCTTGGTGCTAATGGCCTTGGCGTCGGTGCGCACTTCCGCCCAGGTGGTCGGCGGTTTGTCGGGGTCCAGACCGGCTTGGGTGAACAGCTTCCGGTTGTACTGCAGCCCCGTGCCGTAGGCGCCCTTGGGCAGGGCGTAGATCTTGCCGTCGGAGGACATCTCCGACAGGACGGTGGGGTTGAACTTCTTCGCGTACGGCAGCTTGTTCACGTCGTCGGTGAGGTCGGCGACCTGCTTGTTCTGGATGAGGGACTGGGCGTCGGTGAAAGGCACCTCGAAACCGTCGGCAGGGTGCCCCCGGCGAGTTGGGCGGTGAACGTGGTGCCCTTCCACTCGTATTCCTGCGGTGTGACGGTGATGTTCGGGTGGGCCTTGGCGAAGATGGCGACCTGGTCGTCGAATGCCTTGAACGCGGCCTTGTCGGACCCGGGCGGCAGGGAGACGACGGAGATGGTCACTTTCCCGTCGGCTGCGCTCCCGGAGCTCTTTTGGGTGGTGGACGCGGAGGTCCCGCAGGCTGCGGCGAGCACCAGTGTCAGGCCGGCGGCAGCGCCGACCTTCACAGGGCGGAAGAACGACATTGTGTCTCCTCGGTTGTTGGTTTGTTGGTGGTGATCGAAAGGTGGCGGATCATGGGGATAACCAGGCGCACGCATTGGCGGGCAGCACCCCGTCGGCCGCGGGGGCACTGGCCAGCAGCACGTCACCGACCGGTAGCGGTGCGGCGTCCCCGGAGGCGTTGAGCACACAGGTCAGGGTGTGCGGACCCGATGCCTGCCCGCCCCGGGTGAAGGCGAGCAGGCCTTCGCCGAGCTCGACCCACTCCAGTGAATCGTCGGCCAGCGCAGGCAGGGTGCGTCGCAGCTGCAGGGCGCGCGTCGGTACAGGGTCAGCATCGAGCTCGGCTCGCCCGCCTGGAGCTCGACGGCCAGTGCCGCGAAGGCCTGCGGCTGCGGCAACCAGGGTGCGATGTCCGCCGCACCGCTGAAACCCAGGCTCGGGCCGGCCGCGGCCCACGGCATCGGCACCCGGCACCCGTCGCGGCCGGGGTCGACGCCGCCGGAGCGGGCGTGCATCGGATCGACGATGGCGTCCCGGGGCAACTCCGCCTCCGGAAGGCCGAGCTCGTCGCCCTGGAAGACGTAGAGCGCGCCGGGCAGCGCCGCGACCAGCAGTGCAGCTGCCCGGGCCCGAGCCGTACCCAGGGCCAGATCGGTGGGGGTGTCGAACCGCTTGGCGGGAAACGAGAAATTGCTCTCGCGGCGTCCGTAGCGGGTGACCGGGCGGGTGACGTCGTGGTTGGAGAGCACCCAGGTGGCGGGTGCGCCGACGGGTTCGTGCACCGCCAGGGTGGTCTGGATCGACTCCCGCAGCTCCTTGGCGTCGAAGGGACGGATCATCAGGTCGAAGTTGAACGCGGTGTGCAGCTCGTCGGGGCGCAGGTACGCGGCAAACCGCTTGGGATCCTCCAGCCAGACCTCCCCGATCAGCAACCGCGGACCACCAGCTGTCGGTGCGTAGGAGTCGGCCACCGTGCGCCAGGACCGGTAGACCTCGTGCAGCTCGTTGCGGTCGACGAAGGGCCGCTCGCCCGGTGGTGACGCGGCGACGTCAGGCAGGCGCGGGTCCTTGACCAGCAACGCGGCGGAGTCGATGCGGACGCCGACCGCACCGCGGTCGAACCAGAACCTCAGCACTGCCAGGTGTTCGGCGACGACCTCGGGGTGATTCCAATTCAGGTCGGGCTGGTCGGGGGTGAACAGGTGCAGGTACCACTCGCCGGGCGCTCCGTCGGTGTCGGTGGTCCTGGTCCACGCGGAACCCCCGAACTCCGAGGTCCAGTCGTTCGGCGTGAGCTCGTTGTGGTCGCCCTTACCTTCTCGGAACCAGAACTTCTGCCGTGCGGATGATCCGGGCCCGGCGACCAGCGCCTCCCGGAACCAGGGGTGCTGGGCCGAGACATGATTGGGGACCACGTCCACGATCGTCCTGATGCCGCGGGCGGCCGCCTCGGTGATCAGCCGCTCCGCCTCCCCGAGGTCCCCGAAGACCGGGTCGACCGCGCGGTAGTCGACGACGTCATAACCACCGTCGGCCAGCGGGGAGGGGTAGAAGGGCGTCAACCAGATCGCGTCCACCCCGAGCTCGGCCAGGTAGTCCAGGTGGGACCGGACCCCGGCGAGATCGCCGACGCCGTCACCGTTGCTGTCGCCGAAGCTCCGGACGTAGATCTCGTAGATCACCGCGCTGCGCCACCACGGCGGGTGCTCGCGCCCGAGAGTCGTCGGTGGCACCGTGGCCTCCTGCTCCGCTCCAATTCACCACCGCTGCCGTAGCGGTGACCGGAACAGTAAGACCATTACTCTCAAAGCGCAAGACCCTCACTGTGGAACGCAAAATCGCAACATTGGGTCGGAGTGGTTGCGAGTCCCGTCACTGACGCGGGGCGGCTCCAGTGCTGGCCCGCACGACGAGCTCGGGCTCGAACAGCATTTCCGACTGAGCGGTGAACGTCCCCTCGATCTGCCCGACCAGCAGGGTCAGCGCGGCCCGCCCCATCGCCTCGATGGGCTGCCGCACGGTCGACAGCGGTGGGTCGGTGCAGGCCATCAGCGCAGAGTCGTCGAAACCGACGACCGAGACGTCGCGGGGCACGTCCAGTCCCGCCCGCCGCGCCGCGCGGATCGCGCCCAGGGCCAGCGGATCGGAGGCGCACACCAGCGCCGTCATCCCTCGCTCCAACAGCCGCACCGCTGCCGCCTGCCCGCCCTCGAGACTGAAATAGGTGTGCTCGATGGAGCTTGCAGCCGCGCCAGGGATGTCCTCGGTCGCGGCGAAGGCCTCCTGCTTGCGACGCGAGGGCACATGATCGGGTGGACCCAGGATCAGGCCGATCCGGCGGTGCCCGAGCGAGCGCAGGTGCGCAACCGCCAGGTTGATGGCGGCCCGGTCGTCGGTGGAAACCGTGGGAAATCCCAGCCGGTCCACCGAGGCGTTGATCAACACCACCGGGACCGCACGGTCCCTCAGGCGCACGAAATGGTCGTGCGACGCGTCGGCCTCACCCAGGGCACCGGAGACGAAAACCATCCCGGACACCTGCTGCTGCAGCAGCATTTGCACGTAGGCGGGCTCGGACATGCCGCCGGCGCTGCCCACACACAACACCGGGGTCAGCCCACGCGCGGCGATGCCGCCACCGAGCACCTCCGCGAACGCCGGGAAGATCGGGTTCTGCAGCTCGGGCAGCACCAGTCCCACCAGCCGGGCGCGGTCCCCGCGCAGCTGGGTGGGGCGCTCGTAGCCGAGCACGTCCAACGCGGTCAACACCGTGCTCCGGGTAGCGTCCGAGACGCCGGGCTTGCCGTTGAGTACCCGGCTCACCGTGGCCTCGCTGACCCCGACCTTGCGGGCAACCTCTTCGAGCCGACGTGTCATGAACGCAAGAATAGGTCAAGATGCAAGCATTGCCGCAAATTCTTGCGTAAAGCGGTCGACAAGATGACGAGGGTGTCCCACCGCCATCAGCTCGGTCGACTGGTCAGCGGTCTTCATCGCCCTCGCGGACCACGCCGACGGCGCCCGGGTAGATGCTGATCGCTGCGTGGCGCAGCAAGAGCGGGCCCGGGACATCGAGGTCATCAGTGTCTGCTGTCGGCCTTGCGGTGAGGTGGTGTCAGGAGAGGGCTTGTTTCGCTACTGCGCGCAGCTTCTCGTCGATGGTGGGGCTGGGCCTGGGTCATCACCGACCTGGTCGGCAGTCGCTCGTCAACAGGTCGACGTTCCAGGTGAAGTCCCTCCCGGTGAGTAATACCTGTACCCCGAAGTCGAACGATCAATGGGACGACAGGGCGACACCCTGTCCGCGGTACGAGCGCGCCCGGGAAAGCGGCACGTTTCGCGGCAGAGCGGATGTTCGGACTCCGACGCGGTCAAAATTCGCCTCCTACCTGGCAAGCGCGAATGGCCCCACGGGCGGCGGAATGTTGGCTCGCGCGAACAATTCGACGCCAATACAGGTCGGTTCAGTCATAGGTTTTGAGAGGTCAGGGGGGCGGAAGAACCCCGGTGACGATCACTTTCACAGCGCACCTGCAGCCGCACACGCTGACGCTATATCCGGCTTGGTGTGGTGAGGGGGAACTCGACCCAGGCAGGGACCAAGCGTCGCGTGCACTCGGGAAAGTCGTCCGCAATCAGGGCTTGACCTTGACCCTGGGTCAGGGTTGCAGGCTCGGGCCATGACCACGAAACCAGCTATCGAGATCGGCGGCCTCAGCAAATCATACGGCGACCAGACAGTGCTGCGGGGCGTCGATCTCAGCGTCCCGGTGGGCACCATCTTCGCGCTCCTCGGCTCGAACGGCGCCGGTAAGACCACGGTGGTGAAGATCTTGTCCACCTTGCTCAAGGCCGACGGCGGGACCGCCGCCGTCAACTCCTACGACGTGCTCACCCAGGCCGCGGACGTCCGCGCATCGATCAGCCTGACCGGGCAGTTCGCCGCCGTCGACGAGATCCTCACCGGGCGCGAGAATCTCGTGCTCATCGCCCAGTTGCGACGCCTGCCGGGCTCGGGCCGGATCGCGGACGACCTGCTCGCGCGATTCGAGCTGACCGACGCGGGCGGACGGAAAGCGGCGACCTACTCCGGCGGGATGCGGCGCCGGCTGGACATCGCGATGAGCCTGATCGGTGACCCGCCCGTGCTGTTCCTGGACGAACCGACCACGGGGCTCGATCCCCAGTCGCGCATCGAAGTGTGGAACACCGTTCGCGAGCTGGCCCGCCGAGGTACCACGGTGCTGCTCACTACGCAGTACCTCGACGAGGCCGAGCACCTCGCGGACCGGATCGCGATCCTGCACCAGGGCCGGATCATCGCCAATGGCACCCTGGCCGAGCTCAAGCAGCTGCTCCCGCCCACCGAGGTCTCCTACGTCGAGAAACAGCCGACGCTGGAAGACATCTTCCTGGCCATCGTCGGCCACGACGGCCCCCCACCGGTGGGGACCCGGGCATGACCACCCACTTCTTCCACGACACCGGCGTCCTGTTCCGCCGGTCGCTGCGCCATATTTTGCGCAGCCCGGACACGATCATCACCACCGTCATCACGCCGATCGCCATGCTGCTGCTGTTCGTCTACGTCTTCGGCGGCGCGCTCGATGTCGGCGGCGCTAGATACGTCACCTACCTGCTGCCCGGGATCCTGCTCATCACCATCGCCTCGGGGATCGCCTACACCGCTTTCCGGCTGTTCACCGACGTCTCCAGCGGCATCTTCGAACGATTCCAATCGATGCCCATCACCCGCTCGTCGGTGTTGTGGAGCCACGTGCTCACCTCGATCGTGGCCAACCTGACCTCGCTCGTGCTCGTCGTACTCGTCGCGCTGGTCATGGGTTTCCGCTCCGGCGCCGGTGTGCTTGCCTGGCTCGCGGTCCTGGGGATCATGGTGCTGTTCACCGTGGCGCTGACCTGGCTGGCCGTGATCCCGGGTTTGACCGCGAAGTCCGTCGACGGGGTGAGCGGGTTCTCCTACCCGCTGATCTTCCTGCCGTTCATCAGCTCGGCGTTCGTGCCCACCTCGGGCATGCCGGGTCCGGTGCGCTGGTTCGCCGAACACCAGCCGGTGACCTCGATCGTCAACACCATCCGCCATCTCTACGCCCAGCAACCACTGGGCCACGACGGCCCGATCGCGGTGGCCTGGTGCGTCGGCCTGCTGCTCGTCGCCTACGCATTGGCGATGCGCACCTACCGCCGCCGGACCGGAAAGCCCGCAGGATAGGGCCATGCTGACCATCAGCCAGCTCGCGTCCTACGCCGGCGTGACGGTACGCGCGGTCCGCCACTACCACGCCAAAGGGTTACTGCCCGAGCCCGGACGCGACCACTCCGGCTACCGGCGCTACGACGCGGCCGCGGTGGTCGAGCTCGTCAAGATCCGCATCCTGGCCGACGCCGGCGTGCCGCTGTCACGGGTGCGTGAACTACAGGCCGCCGGCGACCGGCAATTCGCGGGGGCCATCGAGGACATCGACCGCCGCCTACGAGCCGAGATCCGGGAACGCCAACATCATCGAGAACGAATCGCCGAACTCGTAGCCGGCGACAGCCTGGCCCTGCCGCCCGAGGCGGTCGCCTACCTCGACCGGATGCGTGAGCTCGGATTCCGGGAGCGGCTGATCAACATCGAGCGGGACAGCTGGATCCTGCTCGCGGCCCAGATGCCAGACGCCGTGCCGGCCATGATGGAAATCAAACACGCCCAGATCGAGCACGAGGCGCTGCGGCGGCTGTATCTCGACGTCGGCGAGCTCGCCGATTGCGCGCCGGACGACCCGCGACTGCCGCAGCGTGCCGACCGGGTGGAGGCCTTCCTTCAGGCGGCAGTTGCTGAGGCCGTGGGGGTGGAGGAGGAACACTTCGTCAGCGAGGACCTGGTCGCGTTGCTCGACGCGGTGTTCGTCGAGTCCTTCCCGTCCGCGTCGCGCCTGCTCGCGCTCCTCGAGCAGCGCGGCTGGACGGGATGGACCAACATACGGCGTACGGACCGCACAGCGTGACCAGGTAGTGCCGGAACATCCGCACATTCCATTCGTGACTGCCCGATTGCCGACCCTCATCCGGCGCCAATTGCATCCCTCCACGAGGGCTCACTCCGGGGCACTGCGAACGATGGCGTGCGTCCGCATCGGCTATCGGTCGGCCAGGTTCAGGGTATCGACTTGACGCTCGACCATGGCCACGTACAGGTGGTCGGCTGGATCTGCGGTTCCGACGAAGTGTCCGGCCAGTTCGAGACTGACGAAACCGACCAGAGCAGCCAGGTCGGCGAGGACGGCGGCGAAGGCGGACGGGTCCGCGGCCGGGATGTGGGCCAAGACGGGCTGAAGTTGGTCGATCAGGGACCGGCTGCCGAAACCGCTGACGGGCTGGCGGCCGCCGGTATCGAGGAAGTGACGGGCCACGGCAGCAGCGGCCGGGATCGTCTCGGTCGGAGCGGCGTATCCGCAGATCGGCGTCCCGTAGATCAGCTGGAACTCGGCGGGCGACTCCCGTGCCCAGGCCCGGAAGCGAGCCGCCAGATGGCGCCATTCCGCAGCTGACGTCGTGTGCTCGCCCTCGCCCAGTGCGTCGTCGAGGTGCTGGTAGCTCTCGAGGATCATCGCGGTCAACAGGGCGTCACGGGTGGGGAAGTGCCGGTAGACCGCCGACGACACCAGGCCCACCTTGCGGGCGATAGCTCTCATCGACAGTCCGATTCCGCCCTTCTCGGCCACCTCCTCGCGAGCGGCAGCCAAGATCGCCGTCTTCGTCCGATCGCGTGCCTGCGCCCTGGCCGTCGCCATCTACGTCCTTCTTCGTCTCATGAACCAGTCTTTCATATTTCAGTGAGCGTTGCTCTTGCAAC
>JAABUO010007231.1_pt1 | contig 12695 bp, 11 predicted proteins | sample 5559291 | NCBI WGS metagenome assembly JAABUO01 (sample SAMN10711878, study PRJNA513372) | rock metagenome | isolation source: Antarctica rocks | place: Antarctica: Victoria Land, Finger Mt sud
TCGCCCAAGCGCACCGTCAGGTCGCGCGCCGCCTCATAGTCCACAGTTTTGAATGTTCGACTCATACTGTTAAGTCTATCAGCACCCACGAGACGGAGAGCCCTCTTCTCTCCGACAAACTGCTAGATTCGAATAGGACGCGCGCTCCACATCCATTCCCGCCGCCCCGCTCACTCGGGCATCTTCACGTCGCCGCTCGTGCATGCCGGCTACACGTTGTTGGAGCGCCAGGAGGGCCCTATCGTACTCTCGTGCAGACATCAAGCATGTCGCGTAGTGATCCAGGACGAACAAGTGGATGTCGGACCCGATTCCGTCGGTTGCCTCAACCATCTCGAGTGTTTCATCGAAACAACTATAGGCATCGTTCTGCCGTTGTAGCGCGAATAGACACACCGCTTGCATGCATCGTGCGTAAGCCGGCATCTCGGCGATTAGTCGGGCGTCAACATTGATGTCTCCGGGAGATGCTGTACCTGCACTCCCCGTAGCCCTCGCCAGGAACTTGCCTACCAGGCCTCGCGCACCGTTCTTATCGTCGGCTAGCGTCCGCGTTTCGCCCTGATAGCGGGCGCATTCCTCAATCGTCTCATGACACAACGCGATTGCCCCCGTCGCGTCGCATCGCTCGAAGGCGACCTTCGCCTCGGTGAGCAGGAGTGCGATGTGCAACGATGGGAACGCACGTCTATCGACCAGGACGAGTTGTCCGTGAGTGGCCCGCACGAGCTTCAGCGCGACGTCGGCGGCCCCATTGCAGCACATGACACTCGCGTAGCGTATGCAGACGCGTATCAGATCCTCGGTCCGCCCTGCCTTTTCATTGCACAACGGCAGCAGCAACTCATGGACCGCATCGTGATCACCCGCGTACATCGCGGCAATAACCATGTCTTGAACGGCAAAAGTAGGTAGATGTGCGCAGGCTGAACGTGTCCCGGCAACGTCACCCTGTGCGTCAAATTGAGCGCGACTCGCCTTCAGCGACGCCCAAAGGGCGTGGACGGCGTCGATACGCCCGTCTTCGAGATAATGACTTGTGGGTCGATATCTGTCCAGCACATCGTGGGCATGCTCGACGTTTCCGGCCATCAAGGCGTGATATGCGCATTCGAGTGTCCACGGCCACCATGTGCTCGTGTCGCGCGCACTGTCCTTGAAACGGATGGTCGCGGCCTCGTACATCCGTGCCGCGTCTATATGGTAGGCGCGCGACTCGACCTGTCGCTCGTACACATAGGCGTAGGCCACGGGATGCACAATCCATCCCTTGTCCACGTAAACGAGACCCATGCGCTCCAATGACGACAAAACGTCCCCTACCGGGTTCTCAACGCCAGCAATAGCCGCACATCGAGCAACAACCGGATCGAGCGGCAACCGTAACGCGGACAAAAAGCGCAACCCACACACTTGTTCCTGCGAAAGGTCCGTGTCTTGCAGGATAGCCCCGGCTACCCGCCGCAAAGCCGGTCCCCACACGCTGACGTCGGCAACGACATCCCCGACTCTCATGCCTCTCGTCGTCGCCACATACCGACGAAGAAGGACCATAGCCAATGGATGATACGCAACGCGACGCGCAAGTGGTTGTGTGACATCCTCCGTGGCCGTGGGGAAGAGGGTGACTGCCAGCCGCTCCGCCGCTCCTACCGATAACCCCGCGACATGGAACGTCTGGCGGTGGCCGATGTGCGCACTGGCCACGGGGATGCGCGAGATGATGACCGTTGTCGTCGACGCGCACGCGGCCAATCCCCCCAGCAACAACTCGACATCCTCGGGAACGCCCCCATCAGGCGAGAGTACCGTGTCGAAACGATCGAGAACGAGCACGGTCCGCTCACGTGCTAGTGCGCCGAGAGCGACAGAGACGGCATCCTCTGGTGACAAGCCACCCACCTTGTTCTTACTCTCGCCCAAGCCGTGGAGGATGGCGGCGCATAGCCTGACACCGTCGATTGTATCCCCGCGACCCGCGTCCAGCCACACAGAACGGCTACGTACAGGTTGCTCATTGGCCATGATCGCGTGCACGCTATCACCGGCCAACGTGGTCTTGCCCGATCCGGGCATACCATGGATGAGCGCGAGGCGTGCGCTCTCACACAGTCGTCGCACATCCCTTTGGAGGTCAACATCTTCGACGTAGTCGTCTGGATGGGGGGGCAACCCTGTAACGAGGCTTTCCACATGATCGTCGCTTACGGCCGCTCCTTGACACGTCTTGGTGCTGGCGCCGACGAGGGTGGGAGCGCCATGCAACTGCCACAAACGGATCTCTTGCTCGGGTGTAAACTTCAACTCCCTAACCAATGCGCGCACACGCGCGACGTCCGGCGTCCTCTGCCCACTCTCCAGCCTTGAGATAACAGACTTATTCACAGCAAGCCTGTTCGCCAGAACTGCTTGCGTCCAGCCTCGCCCTTTCCTCACCTCGGCAATCAGCGCACCGATCTCTTTCCGTCGCTGCGCGTCCTCCGTCACTAGTAGTCCGTCAAGCGCCGTCTTGACAGTTCAATCGCCGTGCAACAGGGGACGGCAACTGTCCATAGTTCGCTTGACGGACTACTAGGCCCTTATCGTCCACCGGAATCAATCCTCCGCGTATACACGAGCCTTCGTCCTATCTGGCGACGCACGGGCGGCCCAGTCCCCGTTGCACAAAGCGACCGCATCGATGGGGGCGTCCCATCGTCTACGTGCTTGTGCGCCTATAGCTCAACGGTGATCGGCAATGCGCCGACGGTGTCATCCCCACTGTAGGGCGCACACGACTACCGTGCCACGCCCTATCCCCATCGCGCACTGACGCGCCGGACGCACCCGTCGCTGACGCGCCTCCAGGCGCACCTGTCGCTGTCGTCCCCAAGCAAAACAGGGGGTTTTGGGGTGATGGAAACAACTGTTGCCGTATTGGCACCGCAGACAACGCAATTTTGCTTCATCGGCATCAAATGTTGCCCCAAAAGCAACTCGTTTCGCCGCAATCTAAGATCAGGCGCCACGATCTACGGCGCGCGACGTGGTCGCGGCGCCAAGAACAGAAGAGTAGTGACTTGTAGGACACAAGTTGGGGGTACGGTAGTAATGGGCGTATGGCTAGTAGTCGTGGCCGCGATACATGTCGCGTGTTCCCTAATCGTGCGCGGGGCGTCGTCGCTTATCGACGACAACAAGGTCATGCGTTACGCGGCCTACATCCGCTGGTCTAGTACAGACCAGGGGTCCGGGTATACACGCGAGGCGCAGTTACGGGCGATCCGGGAGGACGTGGCGCGCCGTGGGGGGCAGCTCGTCGCCATCTATACGGATGAGGGTCGGTCTGGCCGACGGTTGGCTGGGCGACCGGAGTTCTCACGCATGATGGAGGACGCCGCAGAGGGGCATTTCGATTGCCTCATCGTCCATAAACTTGATAGGTTTGCACGCAATCTCAAGGACGCGATCAACCAGATTGATCTCTTAGAGGGCAGCTACGGCGTACAGGTGCGGTCCGTCCAGGAGGACATCGACCCAGCATCACCGTATGCAGGGGTCATCCGCACGCTCATGTTGGCGCTAGCGGAGACATTCTCAAAAAATTTGGCGTTAGAGGTCATCAAAGGGCAAAAGGAGATGTTTGTGGATGGCCGACACATCGGCGGCGTCCCGCTCGGATATGTTGTACTCAATCCCCGGACGCATGAGAGCAAACTCGCGCCGGGCCCGCTCGCCCCACTGATCAAGCAGGCATATGAGCTCTATGCGACGGGGCGTCACGGTATGGCGGACATCGCCAAAACGTTGAACGATGCATGGTCCCTACGCGACGCGGATGCCGACGGGTCGCGCGACGAGCAATCACCTTTCACCCGGAGTTCAATCCGCTATGTCCTGACTAACCGCATCTACCTCGGCGAGATCCGATACGGATCGGACAAGCACGTCGACCCATCGCTGGCCATCGTCGACGAGGATCTATACGCGGACGTGCAGGGGCGGCTCAAACGTGAGCGGCGGCGTCCTACGGATACGCCGCGGACGGTCCATCGCCACCTGCTCGCGGGCATTCTCGTATGTGCGCGCTGCGGCGGCAAGGTGGACGGTTGTCGCACGGGCAAAAACCGCCGCTATTACCGGGATCGCACGCAGACGCTCACGCATGGGTGCGATCAACCGACACTCCGCGGGCACGACCTGGATACCCGCGTTTCACGGTACGTCGCGGGGATCGGCCGCATGCTGCCCGACGACGCCGTGACGCGCGTGCAGGCATCGCTCGACTCTGACGCGGCTAAGCGTGAGGCGCGTGACATGGCGGCGGCCCTGCGTGCGGAACTCGAGCGCTTGGGCCACATCTACCGACAGGGAAACATGACGGGGGATGAGTACGATCGACAGCAACATGACGTCAAGTATCGCATCGCGCGTTGCGAGGAGGTGCTTGACCTCTCGCTCGAGCGATCCTTGACACGCATTATCGAGGCAATCCATGCCATCCCACATCTCCTCCCGTACGATGACGGCGACGCGATCGCCGCGCTTAACCAGGGTCTCCGCTGTCTCGTCACGACCATCCGCGTGGATGCGGTGGCCGAACCGGAGTACGTCTGGTCGCCAGCCGCGCAGGTCCTGTTCGGGCTCCTGGGGGTTGATCCGAACGCGGCGTCGCTCACGCGCGGAGAGGCGCCTTCCCCGGTCGTCGAACACGTCATCGGCGTCTACCTGCAACTATCGTTGCCGGATCTGCCTGAGGTGGGGCCAGACGACGGGCCTGCGACGCACCCCTGCCGCCCCCGCCGCCGGTCGTCGCGTGCCCTACATCATGGTCCATGCCCCCATCAACAGCCGTTGTTTGATGAGGAGGATGCGTAAGGTGGCGCCAACTCCCCACGCGGATGACGGACACATATGTATTCCGTCGTCCGCGCCCCCTCCCGCCTCGTGCCCGCCCGAATTCGTGTCCTGGGCCTGTCGGATCATGCAGATCCAACGTGCGGGTGGGGGGCCACGAGGCGACCGGCCAGATGAGCCCATCTCGCCGCCGGGGCCGGATGGTGCGCCTTCATCGCCGTAGGGGCAGGGAAACGACTGCCTCGCGGGGACCCATGCAGGTCGGGCGTCACGGGCGATACCTGGCGTGTCCCAGGCACATCCGAATCCGAATCTCCCATCCGTCGCGATGTGCCCACCATCACCGTTATCAGCGTCACATTCTGCCCGTCACGCACATTCTTCTAGGTACCCAATGTCATCATCCGTGATGCGTCGCCCGTGACGCGTCGCCGCATCCGTCTCAGGAGTCTACTCATGCCGAGCGCTAACCGCCGTTTGAAACGACGTGTCCGATTCGCCGCCGATGGGCGGCGCGTCGTCCTCTACATTCGATACAGTTCCCGTATACAGGAGGACGGGTGGAGCTTGGAGGCCCAGCGCCGTATCCTCGGTGCGTACTGCCAGGAGCACGGGTGGGACATCGCAGCCGTTTTCTCTGACGAGGCCAGGAGCGCGAAAAACGACGACCGGCCGGGTTTCCAGGACATGATGGCCTTCGTCCGCGCGGGCAATGCGGATCGTATTCTCGTCCACAAGCTCGACCGATTTGCCAGGAACCTGCGCATTCTGTTGTCTTATGTCGAAGAGCTCGATCAGCGCGGGATTGGACTGGTCTGCGCCGCCCAGCCGATCGACACGAGCGACCCGGTCACGGGCAAGCTCATCCTGGTCATCCTGGGCGTCCTCGCGGAGATGTACCTCGTCTCTCTCAGCGAGGAAACCATCAAGGGGAAACGCGAGCGAGCGGAGCAGGGGCTGTGGCTGGGTATGCTCCCCTGGGGGTACGCGGTAGCGGACGACGGCGACATGCGCCAGATCCCGGCGCTCGACCCCGCCAAGGCCGCACTCTGGCGTAACGCCGCCGACCTGTACGACCCGACGCCGCCGCGCCCTCGCCCTGAGGGCCTGCCGGAGATGCGGACATGGGGCGAGGTGGCCGGGTGGCTGAACGCGCGCGGCGCGCGCATGTGGAGCCGGTGGCAGGGCAAGCAGCGCTGGCGGGACCGTAACCCCGACGGCCTCATGCTCGACGACACCGTGGCCGACATGCTCCAGAATCTGTTCTACGCCGGGTACATCGTCTACGACGACCCCGACACCGGCGAGCAGCTCCTGTTCGAGGGCAAGCACGAGGCGGTGACTGATCGCGCGCAGATCGAGCGGATACGCGCCAAGTCGCGCCGGCGTCTCTCCCTGCACACCCGGCCGCAGGCGGAGCCGCGGCTGTACACCGCGAACGGCCTCGTGCGCTGCGCCGGATGCGGACATCCGCTCAACATCGCACACTCGTCCGGCGGCGCTCGCTACACCTGCCTTGCCCGGCGCCGTCGGGCGACCTGCCCGTCGCACAAGCAATCAATCAAAGTGACCGCATTGGATCACCTGCTCGATGACGTTATCGCACGCCTGCACCTTCCCCCGAATTGGCGCCAGGCTATCATCGATGCCATGCAGCGGGATTCGGCCACAGCCCAGCGGCAGCACCGCCGGGCGGACCTGGAAGGACGTCTCCTCCGTGTCCACGAGCGCCACGAGGCCGGCGGCTATGCCACGACGGAGGCGTACCGCGCGCGCGTCGCCGACCTGCGCGCGGAGATCGAGAACCTCGGCGTGGTGGGCGACGACGACGTGCTGGATGCGGGCGAGATTATCGCATCGGTCGCAGCGTTGTGGGCGCTACCCCCCGACCTACCGGACACGGGTGAGCGCGTGTCCGACGACGCGACACGCGCCCGGTTGAACGCGCACATCAGCGAGCGGCGCGCGTTCCTCCAGATGGCGTTCGACTACCTGGAGATCGACCTCGACCAAGGGCGTCTGACCAAGGCCGAGTTGCGCCCGGCCTTCCAGCCCCTGGCACACCTCTTCCCCTCGGGCATCCCGCCCCCACGTCATCGCATGGTAAGCCCACCGTAGGAAACCTCGACCTATGTGGGCGGCGACCCCGCGACGACGTGGCGTCGCAAGAGACCGTAACAAGAGAAAAGAGAAAGGAAAGATCATGAACATGACATCGACCGACACCGCAACGATCGACCACCCAGTACAGCGCGCCGTTTTGTACGCGCGCTGGGAGCAGGCCGATTGGATTCCTTCCCGCGGCGCGGTGTATCTGCGATTCAACAGTATGGAGCAGGTGGAGCGCTACTACGGGGGGGCGGAATGCGATGAACAACTCGCGATGGCTCGTGGCTACGCCAAGAATAAGGGGTGGGACATTGTCAGAGATTACAGGGACATAGGGACGGTGGATAACCCGTGGGATCGTCCCGCGTTCCGACAGGTCATGGACATCATGCGCGCCGGGCAAGCAGATGTCCTCGTGGTGAGCCATCTGGACCGCGTCGCGCGCGACGCGCGGACCATCGACACCATCGTCAACGACCTCAGCCTGATAGGCGGATGCCTGATGGCAACCGACAGCGCGTTCGCCTATCCGCCTCTCCAATGAACATAGTGTCATGTGCCAAGCGTTTCCGCGTCGCGGGGTTGTGGACGGTGACCGTTGCTCCCAACCAAGCACGACCAACCGGCGATGAGCCGCGTCTGGCTTTCCACCTGTTGGCGCGTCCCCATCCGGCGGGGATTCCGCCGCCCACTGACCAGGGACCAAGATCGACAAGCCAGGAGTAACAGAGTTTAGATGTAGCATGACACGACGCGCCCGACCGGGGCGTCGATAAGGAGATAGCAGGACATGACATCGACATCGAATACGCACAGCAAAACGTCCGGCAACCGCGCCGTCCTGTATATGTGCATAGCTAACATACAGGTAAAGGGGGTGCACAATGAGGCCCTCGAGAATCAGCGCCGCGAGCTGTACGAGCACGCAGCAGAAGACGGTTACGAGATTGTCGGCGAACACGTCGATGCAGGTCGCGCAGGCCCGGCGAAAGACCGTCCCGCATTTCAGACGTGCATGGCGCTCTTGCGCGCGGGCGAAGCGGACATGCTCATGGTGAGCAGTCTGGATCGCATCGGACGCGACGTGACGGACGTCGTCGCGTGCGTGGACGAGCTGGATCATCTCGGCGTATCCCTCGTCGCACTCGACAGCCAAATCGACCTCGCCTTCTTGCGCGGCTGGCTGACATGTGCGCGCACGTTGGGGGGAGTGGACAAAGCTATGGCGCGCATATCGTACGCGCGATAGCATAAAGGTAGCGGCTAGTTCTAGCCGGGGGCCGTGACATCGGCCTCAGAGTGATAGAGGCTTTCAACACGCGCGTCTCTATCGTCGCCGCCAGTGCGACGTAGTAATTTTGGTGGTGACGCAAAGAAAAGGTGAGGGAAGGATTGAATCCTTCCCTCACCTTTTCTTTGCACACGACCCCAATACGACCTCGTAGCACTGCTACAAGATCGCGACAGCGGAACCGACGGGATTCGAACCCGCGATCTCCTGCGTGACAGGCAGGCATGTTAGGCCACTACACCACGGCTCCAGGTGTTGGGAGAAACTACGCGCCCCCAAAGAGTAGCAAACGAGGTGGCCTACTGTCAAATAACCCTGTTCTCCACGGGTGCGCCCCACGCATGATACTGTTGGTAAATAACCAAGGGTTCACGAGCAGACGAGAGAGGTCTGTGGTAGCACGAAAACCGACGGGACGTACGCGTTGGGCCCGGAGGTGAGCCCTACGCGACTAAAGTCGCCGTGGTCTGCCATGCGACTTTAGTCGCAGACATCACCATCACAATCTCGGGGCGCGCTCCATGATTGTCCCTATGCGCGAGACAGGACATACTACGTGTACATAGACGGATGACGCGGGATAGGATAGGGAGCGCGACGGAGCATGGCACGGAGGCAACCGGACTGGCATTGGGAGTATACGCCGCCACAACGCGGCCGGCGCGGGATCATTAGCCGTGTCATCATGGCCTGCCTGGCGCTCCTGGCGCTGGTCTACGCCGCCGTCCTGCTCGGTTGGGTCGCCGTGCATGCGCTGCTCGGGGATAGCCGCTGGTGGTCGTTCCTGCTCGATACTTTCGCGCTCTACCTATTCGTCCCGCTGGCGCTCACCGTGCCCCTCGCCATCGTCGTGCGGAGCTACCTGCTGCGCGCGAGCGCCCTGTTCGGCGCGGTCCTGTTCCTCATAATGTACGGCGGCCTCTTCGTGCCCCCGGCGTGGCGCCCGGCTCCGCCCGCGAACGCGCCGCGCCTGACGGCCATGACCTTTAACGTCCACGTCTCCAACACAAACCCCGACGGTGTCGCCGCGGCCATACGCCGGGCGGGGGCGGACCTGGTAGGGCTGCAGGAAGTCGGCCCCGCCGTCGCGCAAGCGTTGCGCCGCGACCTCTCCGATCTCTATCCCTATCAGATCATGCATGCGACGAACTCGTCGAGCGGCGTGGCTGTCCTCAGCCGCTACCCGCTGCAACCCACGGGGATCACGCTGCCGGGAGAGTGGAATGACACGCCGCTCATCGTCCGCCTGCGCTTCGCCGGCGCCACGGTGACGGTGCTCGACGCCCACCCGATCTCGACGTTGCTCACACGGGGAGAGATCCGCGCGGAGACCGCGCAGCGCGCGTACACCGCGCGCGTCATCGCCGACTTCACGCGCGCGCAACAAGACCCCGTGCTGGTGCTCTCCGACTTCAATGCGGGCGACCAGAGCACGCCGTACAGCATCGTGACGCGCGTCCTCGGCGACGCGTGGCGGGACAAGGGCGTGGGGTTCGGCCACACCTTTCCGGGTGACAAGTCGTTCGATGAGTCGCGCCCACGCGTGCGCGATTGGTTCATCCCACAGTGGCTCGTGCGCATCGACTATGTTTTCCACTCGCGCCAGTGGCAGACGGTCGACGCCCACATCGGCCCGTGGGACGGCGTGTCCGACCACCGGCCCGTGCTCGCCACGCTGGCCCTGACCGGCTGAAGCGCTTATCCACTCCGCTTCAAACGCCCGGTGCGCTTGGCAAAGCGCTCGGCCCGCTGGAAGACGAAGAAGCCCAGCGGTATCGTCAGCGCGCCGATCAACGCCAGCGGCCAGATGTCCGGCCACAGCGCGCCCAGTCCGGCCCCGCGCATCACGGCGCGCCGGATCGCGTCGAGGGCGTAGTTGGCCGGACTGACCGTGGCGAGCAGTTGCATCCAGCGCGGCAGCACCGACACCGGGTAGTACACGCCCGAGATCAGCAGCAGCACCGCCGACGCGACAAGGGTCATCTGCGTGCCGCGCTCGGTGAAGAGCAACGGCAGCGCCGCCGCCATGATGCCGATGCCCAGGAAGCTCAACGACGAGAGCAAGACCACCACGACGGTCGACCCGAGGTTGGTGTGCCGCAGGTCGAGGTGGAAGAACAGCCCTAGCACGGCCAGGATGAGCGCCGTGCGCAGCAAGCTGTAGGTCACGCTATATAGGCTCGACCCCAGCAGGTGCGTCACGCGCGAGATGGGCGCCATCAAGGTGTACTCGATGGTGCCCTCCCAGCGCTCCCACGTAATCGTCTCGCTGATGGCCTCGAACACGACGCTCAGGTAGCTCCACAACAAGGCCCCGATCGCCAGGTAAAGAATGATGTCGTTGTGTTGGCTAGCCCCCGCCACCCCCGTCCCACCGCCGAACGAGGCGCCGATGTACAGGATCGAGAGCGACTGCGCGACGTTATACAACAGGAACACGACCTCCCAGCCGAGGTAGCGTTTGCTCAGATTGAAGTTGCGCTCGACAAAGGCGTAACTCGCCCGCGCCTCGCGCCGCGCCGCCGTGACCATGCTCATACGCTCACCTCCTCTTTCTCCTTCTTATCGCTCTTGTCGTCGTCATCCTCATAATCCGCGTCGCCCAGCGAGCGGCCCACCACCTCCAGGAACACGTCCTCCAGCGAGGGCAGCGCGTCGCCCATGTCGTGCCGGCGCGCGTAGTCCTGCTTCAGGGCGAGCGGAGTGTCCTCGCGCACGAGGCGGCCGCCGTCGATGAAGGCGATGCGGTCGCACAGGCGGTCAGACTCCTCCATGTCGTGGCTGGTCAGCACGATCGTGGCGCCGTGCTCCGCGCGCACGCGCAGGATGAACTCCTGCACGTCCTTCTTGGAGCGCGGGTCGAGCCCGGTCGTCGGCTCGTCGAGCAGCAGCAGGATGGGCGAGGTCAACAGCGCGCGGGCGATGGCGACCTTTTGCTGCATGCCGCGCGACATCTTCTCCAGCGGCTGTCCGATGCGCGACGTCTTGATGCCGAGCGCGTTGAGGATGCGCACGATCTCGCGCCGCGCGTAGGCGGGGTCGACGTCGTAGAGCCGCGCGGCGTAGATCAAGTTCTCCATCGGGCTCAACTTCTTGAAGAACGCGGCCTCCACACTGACGCGGTTGATCATGCGCTTGACCGCGGCCTCCTGCGTCACCACGTCGTGCCCGAACACGGTGATGACGCCCGCGTCGGGCAGGAGCAGCGTCGAGACGAGGCGTATCAAGGTCGACTTGCCAGAGCCGTTCGAGCCCAGCAAGCCGTAGATCTCGCCCTTGCGCACGGTCAGGGACACGTCGTCGACGGCGCGAGCCTCCTCGACCGTGCGCGTCGCCTTGCCGCGCGCGACGGCCCACCACGAACCGGACCTTTTCGCGGCGCGGAACGATTTGCGCGCGCCGTTGATCACCAGGGCGTCTTCGCCAACCTTCGTTTCGGTCGATGGTCGATGGTCGATGGTCGATGGTAATGCGTGGGCTCTTGATTCGTTTGTCATGGCGATAACCGCTTACCTACATCCTTCCGTCGACCGTCGACCATCGACCATCGACCAATAAAAAAGACCGTGGGCAGAACTCCTCGCTCTGCCCACGGTCATCGCGTTCACGATGATACATTATGTCAAATGACTGGCGGACCAAACCCGGACAGAGTGAGGCATGGTCCTCCCGCAGCGAAGACGCGGCGCGCACGCGGCTTCGCGCCGGCAGTCGCCACGGTCTTTGTGTTAGTCATCCACGTCATCGATCCACCCTCCTCAGGAACTCATAGTGGTCCAACGGCAGCATAGAGCGAAACAGGGTGAGTTGTCAAGGTTATTCTCTCAGCAGCTTTTCAACCGCCCCTCAGCCCCTTGTCAGTTTCCTTCCCCATACTGGTGGCAGGAAGGAGGTACGACACCCATTCGCAATAAGACCACCTGTACCGGCGCGTCGTCAGGATGGGGTGAAAACAGCACGCAACGACCATCAAGGATAACGCCGTGACGCATAGTTTCGCGCACGGCAACAGAGAAAGAGGAGTGGAACACGCTATGATTCGTACTAAGACAGTCGCACGCGCGGCCGGCGCGGCCGCGCTGGTCGTGGGTCTCGGCCTATCGGGGACCGCGTTCGCCGCCGGCTCCGCCTCCCACACACAAGGTGGAGGCGCCCCCACACCCGGCGCGACGGGGACCACGACCACCCCTGGGACGACGGGGACCATCCCCGCGCCCGGATCGACCACGAGCAGACCAGCGCCTTCCGGCCGCTCGGGGCTCGTGGGCCCACGCGGCCACGGCCGCCATGGACATGGGCCGAAGGGCGGCCTGGGTCGTAGCGGGACCGGCGCCCCTTTTGAGGGTAGGTTAGCCATACTGCCATTATGCTACCTGCCGGGCAGAGGCGGGTGAGGCGGGTGAGGCGGTTGGGAAGGTCGCGGGCCAAGGCAAGGGGATGAAGTAGCCGCGTGGCAGCG
>JAABUO010007235.1_pt1 | contig 12690 bp, 13 predicted proteins | sample 5559291 | NCBI WGS metagenome assembly JAABUO01 (sample SAMN10711878, study PRJNA513372) | rock metagenome | isolation source: Antarctica rocks | place: Antarctica: Victoria Land, Finger Mt sud
ATCCGTTCCCTTCGCTGGGTCAACTCGTTCCTGGAAGGGTTGCAGGACCACCACTTCCCGCCGCCCGCGGCGGTCTCGGCCTACAAGCAGTTCAGCACCTTCCTGCTCGGGCATCTGCTCCTGGAAGTCGCCGCGCTCGGCCTGGAACACCCACCAGGAGCCACCGCTCCACCCGCGCCGCCGGACTCCGATCGGCGCGACGCAGACCAACTCCGCGAGGCCCGCGCCGCCGAAGCCGATTCCGTCATGGCCGGAACCGACGCCCCCGACGCCGAACAGATCCTGAACGCCGCAACGTCCCGACCGGGCACCATCGCCGACGAACCAGCACTGCAAGCCGCCGACCTGACCGCCGCCACCAGCACCGCCGCCGATGCTGTCACGGCGGACGTCGACCTGCCCCTCACCGCCGTGGTCGTCTCCACCGCGACCATCGACCTCGACGACTTCAGCCACGTCAACGCGCTCGCCGGCCTGCTGGCGCAGGACACCGCCGCCGCCGACTTCTCCCGCGACCTGGATCGTCTCCTGCACGAAATCGCCCACCTGCGCCGCCCCCTGACCGCACCGCCCGCAACCGAGGAATGCAGGGCCGAGGCCGCAACTACCTCGACCGACAAGCCCGACAGTCACCAGCGTTACGGGGCCTGGCCAGCCCGACCGGTCGAGCAGTCCATCGTCTGTTCGACCCAGAGCGCTTCGGCGAGGGTGGGCCCGAGTTGATGGGTGTCGCCGTCGTTGACCTCGACCAGGTACGGGCCGTCGAAAGGGAGCCGGTTGACAAGTTTGACCTTATGGCCCAGTTCAATGCCGGCTTCGCTGAGATGACGGAGCACGGCCGGGTCATCGTCATCCACCCTCACTAGGCGTCCTGGGTGTCCTGGGATCGCATGGATCAGCCGCTGAGCGTTCATCGGCGGCAGTTCGCCGTCGATGCCAGGAATCGGATCGCCGTGCGGGTCGTAACGGGGTCGTCCGAGCGCGGCGTCCATCCGCTGCACCATCAGATCCGAGACGCCGTGTTCCATAGACTCGGCCTCTTCGTCCACTTCGTCCCAGCTGTAGCCGAGCTGGGCGACGAGGAACATTTCGATCAGGCGGTGGCGGCGGACGATCTGCAGCGCCGCAACCCGGCCGAGGCCGGTCAAGGCGACGTCGCTGTACGGGCGATGATCGACCAGGCCCTGAACTGCAAGTTTGCGGAGCATCCCGGACACCGAGGACGCCGACAGACCCAGCCGCTCCGATAACCGAGAGGTCGTCACCGGCCGGTCGTCACGTTCACCGAGTGAGTAGATCTCCTTCAGATAGTTCTCCACCGATGTGGACCGCGATGCAGGTTGTGCCATGTCCTGATGATCGTCCCCTCCACGGTCCAAACCGAACCCGTCGCAGCGTCGAATAACGTCCGGCGAGTATGTTTGCTGCAACGAACTATAGGTTGTGACCACCCGAACTGGACCGATGAGGCTGATATGAGCGGTGTCGAACCGATGGAGAAGATGGTCGCCCCGGAGCTGAGCGCGTTGGCGCAGCTACGCGGCCGGGGCCGAATCCGTGGCACCGTCGCCCTGTTGGGGCCGGCCTTCGTCGCCGCTGTCGCCTACGTCGACCCCGGGAACTTCGCGACGAACTTCAGCGCCGGCGCCAGATTCGGTTACCTGCTGGTCTGGGTCATCGTCCTGGCCAATGTGATCGCGATGCTGGTGCAGTATCTGTCCTCGAAGGTCGGTGTGATCACCGGGAAGGACCTCCCCGAGTTGTGCCGGGAACACTTCTCCCGCCGAGTGTCCGTCGGGTTGTGGGTCCAGGCGGAATTGATCGCCATGGCCACCGATCTGGCCGAATTCGTCGGAGCCGCGGTCGGTCTGAATCTGCTGTTCAACGTGCCGCTGCTGCCCGCCGGCCTGATCACGGCGGTGGTCGCCTTCGCTGTGCTGGCCCTGGAGCAGCGTGGTTACCGGAAGTTCGAGCTGGCCATCATGGCGCTGCTGGGACTGGTGTTCATCGGGTTCATCTACGACCTGATCATCGTCGGTGCGTCCGCCCCGTCGGCCGCCGCCGGTTTGATCCCACGGTTGGACGGATCGGACAGCGTGCTGCTGGCCGCCGGCATCATCGGGGCCACGGTGATGCCGCATGTGGTGTATCTGCACTCGGCCCTGACCAAGCGGCGGGTCCGCGGCGTCGACGACGCCGAACGCCGCACCCTGCTCAAGTTCGCCCGGCTGGACGTCTACATCGCGTTGGGTCTGGCCGGGATCATCAACCTCACCATGCTGCTGATCGCGGCCAACCTTTTCAACATTGCCGGCCGGACCGACGTCGGTTCCATCGAGGCGGCGCACGCCGGGCTGGGTCAGTACGTCGGCGGCGGCGCCGCGCTGGCCTTCGCCGTCGCGCTGCTGGCATCCGGACTGTCCTCCTCCAGCGTCGGCACCTACGCCGGGCAGGTCGTCATGCAGGGCTTCATCAAGCGCAGCATTCCGCTGTTTCTGCGCCGCGGCCTGACCATGCTCCCAGCCCTGCTGGTGCTGGCGCTGAACCTGCCGACGACCGACAGCCTCGTCGTGTCCCAGGTGGTGCTGTCCTTCGGCATCCCGTTCGCCCTGATCCCCCTGCTCCTACTGACCCGTCGCCGCGACATCATGGGCGCCTACGTCAACCATCGGGTCACCTCGGCGGCGGCGATGCTCGTCGCGGCCTTCATCATCTGCCTCAACGTCTACCTGTTGTATGTCACTTTCCTCGGCTGAGGACCCCTGAATGCCGACGCCGTTGGCCTATGGGGTAAACGGTCGAATTGAACAATGTCAACTTTGTTCAGGCGATCTCCAGCTGTCGTCGGATCCCGCTCACCATCAATCGCATCGACCATGGTTGCCGACCGTAGACACAACACGCGCAGAAACCCAACAACGCCACGACCACTGGCCCCAGTAGCTCAGTCAACAGATATGTCGGGGTGGCCAGTTCTTCCCCCGAATGGGCGGTGATCAACGTGGCATCCAAATGCACCGCCAAGGCGTTCTTCGGCCCAATCCGATGATCAAGGGCATCCGACCCGCCAGCGCCACGCCGTCCCCCGGACCGCATCGATCGCCGCCAACGCAGCTCCACATCGCCGGCCAACGTGTCGAACAGCCGCGACACCGTCGGGTCCGAGGCGACCAAACCCGAACACCGCCGGCTCGATCTCGATATCTAGCAGCGATGAGGCGACCGAGCAGGACCCGGTGCAGGGGCTTTTCAGATCGACTGGGCCGCCGGAGTCCCCATCCTGTTCGCGGCGGGCATGTCCACCATGGACACCCTGGACGGGGTATTCATGTCCAAGGCCTACGGGTGGGCGTTCGTCACCCCGCTGCGCAAGATCTACTACAACATCACCACCACCGGACTGTCGATCTTCGTCGCTTTCGTCATCGGCACCATCGAACTCCTGGGCCTGCTCTCGGCCCAACTCGGACTCAGCGGCCAGCCGTGGGACTTCCTCGCAAGCATCGACATCAACGTCGCCGGCCGTATCATCGTCGCCATCTTCTTCATCACCTGGGTCGGCGCGATCGCGCTGTGGAAAGTACGCAAACTCGATCAACGCTACGGCGACGGCACCACCGGGCCGGTCATCGGCGCTGCCCTGAAGTGAGCGAAATGCGGTCAGCCCGGTGAACGACTGCCTCGATCGAGACGACTGCCTCGATCGAGGTCCGGCCCCCCATTGACCGTTGAAGATGGCCGGCGATCTCCGGCAACGTCGTGCCAACGCCCGCACCGCTGCCCAGCCTTCCTCAGGTGACGGGCCAGGGTGACCCTCAAGTTGTGGCTGGTCACGGCGGCCGTATGACCGCCCGGTGCCAAGTAGCGTGAGGAAATACCGCCACTTAGCGCGAGGAGCGAACGGCCAGGTCCGTGACGTCGAGCGCACCGCGCTCGCGCCGGCGAGCGGCGATCAGCCCGCCCGCGGTCACGGTCACGAGCGCGCCGATCGCCACCACGAAGGGCAATGACCAGGGTCTGGGACGCAGCGGTACAGGATCCGGCGATAAGGCGCGACGATGATGGCTTGCCCAGCGGCCCGAGGAAATCGACATTAATTGTCGATACTAGTTGTCGACATCGTTGACCTGCTGGTTGAGTGTCACTTGCAAGTGTCGGCAAACTCTCGTTTCTCGTCACCGGAGGTTGCCACCGAGCGCGCAACGGGAGTCGCAACAGATGCGAGATTCTCGCGACCAGTTGCCCTAGCTCGGCGGCGTTCTCTAGCAAGTAGCCTCCGGGCCTGGGCTTATTGCGCTAGCGCCGGATCCTGTACCGCTGCGGCTCGGACCCCAGACCTTGCGAGGATCCCTGGCCGCTGCGTATGAGGTGCTGAAGCAACCGAACCCGCCGCAGGTGTGGGCGGCGTTGGTCGAGGCGCTGGCACCGGAATTGGCGGGGGTGCGGGCCGCCCGGTCGGCTCAAGACCTGACCGAACTCACCGCAGAGGAGGCGACCGGGTTCCTGCCGCGGCGCGGTGGCCCGCGGGACCTTGCCGGCGGACTATCTGCGGATCGCGACGACGGGGTTGTACAACGCGGCCCGCTACCCCACTCCGTCCCACGCCCGGCAGGCGGTGCTGGCCGCCGCGGTGTGGGCCGGGATGGACCTGGCCGGTGTGCTGGCCCGGTTGCACGGTGGTGCCTGGCCCGGTCTGGCCTCGTTCTACGCCCGGTACCGCTACCCCGCCGCGCGCCGCAAGGCCGTCATTGGGGATTGGCGTAACGCGGTGGGCTGGGTTCAAAGATCGCGGGCAAATGACACCGGTGTGAGACCTGTCCGTATATCCCCCACAAGCGAGCCCCCTACACAGCGCGCGGGTCAACCCACCTTGCAAAGTCAACAACAACGATCAACAGCGGTGGAATATCAATTTCTGCGGGAGTGGCGCACCGCGGTTGGACTGCTCGAAGGTGAGCGGTACCGGGGACGTAGCGGCCCGGCGATCAGGATGCTGCTGCGGGCGTTGGGTGAGGCCGGGATGAAATCGGGCAGTCGGTACATCGAGTTCGGCGCCCGGGCGTTGGACATCGCGGCGGGCATCGATCACACCACGGTGGCGGCGCATCTGCGGGTGCTGCGGGAGGAAGCGGAGCCGTTGGTGGTACTGATCGAAAACGACCGCGGCCTGCGGGGGGACTTGTATGAGTTGCAGATCCCGGATTCGATCGCGCGGCGGGCCGGGTCGTTGGATTGGCGGGCGGGGAAGATCCATGCGTTGCGGCCGGTGTTCCGCGACCTGGGGTTGCCGGCGGCGTTCGTCTACGAAGCCCTGGAACACGCCAAAACCGCGCCGACCAGCTTCGAGTTGGTGACGCAGACGCAGCTGGCCAGATCCACCGTGTACCAGGCGCTTACGATTTTAGCGGCGTTCGACCTGGTCGAACAACGCGGCGGCCGCTGGCGCGTGGTGGCCACCACCAGTCTGGCGGTGTTGGCCGAGATGCTGGGCTGCGCCGAGGTCATCCTCGCCCGTCTGCAGGTGCACCGGGCCGAACGCGTCCAGTACCGCCGCGCTCTGCGCATCGCCGCACCACTGCACACCGGGTACACCAGCGGCGGCTTGTGGACTGGGCCGCCCCCCGACGGGGAAACAGCCCTGGAGCTCGTGGAGCGAATCCTCGGCGGCCAGCGCATCGCCTGATCGAGATTTGGAAATATCTTGATCAGGTATTGAGGGGCGACGTACAGCACCGCGTATACCCACGGCCGCGGTGACTGGATCGTGGGCGGGGCCGGGTGCAAGTACCAGCGGCGCCGTAGGGATTAGATTGGCGCGGATGACAATATTTACAGGCGCTACCCGACCCGATGAAGCTGACCACGGCGGCGACGTCTACCTCACTGACGCCGGTATAAGGCAATGGGAGTCGATGCTTGACACCTTGAATATTGCACCGGAGCGATGGATCGACCGCCCGGTCCTGAGTGGCATGCACATCCAGTACCGCCCGGACGGCTCCGGGAGCGCCGACATCCGGCTGCAGCTGGCGGCGCCGCCCGAGGTCATCGAAGTGCTGCACCATCAATTCCCCCCCGGCCACATTGACCGCGTCGACCTCGACGACCCGATAGGCCCCAGCTGAGGCTGGACCTCTATCTCTGCAGGTGAGGGACGCCCAATTCCGTTCGGCCCGGATCGGCGGCCGCACCGGCCGCAGATGGCAGTCCTTGCCCTGTGAATGCCCGAAATTATTTGGCGCAGTTTGCTTGGGCGGAACCGGCCAAATAATTCGAACAGTTACAGCTTTGGTGGCCACTCGGTCATCTTGTGCGGTCCGGACGAGCCACTGCGTCCGGCTGTGACCGTCGAGCAGTTGACCCGGCTGGTGGTGGCGGTGGCAATCGCCGCGACCGCAGAAGCCACACAACCCCAGCCAGTTCCGCTCACGCCGGCGACGCCGCTGCCGGTCGACTCAGAGGGGGCACCGTTATCTGCTGGGGGAAGCGCCGGCCGCTACCCGCCGGCAGCGCCAGGGCCCTGTCCGCGGTTCCAGTTGACGCCAGCGCCTCGGCATTCACGGTCCTGCTGGGGGCGGTCCGTGCCCGGTGGCACCTGGCGGACATCCTCGCTGTTCTGCACAAACCGGGGCTGGAACACATCCGTACCGAGCGGGATTCCACTGGCCGACGGCAACGTGACCCCCGCACCCGGCAGCGGATGCTGGCCCGTCAATGGAACAAAGCAGTCCTGGTGGTGCAACGCACCACCGACCATGTTCCCGCCCCCGTCGACGACCCCACCTTCCCCGGCCGAGCGGCGGCCGTCGCCGAACGGATCGCCGCCGTGCAGGCCAGAGCCGACGCCGCACCCGGTCGATGGCACACCCGCACCGGACCCAGCACACGCCGCGTCCTGGACGCGCTGTGTCTGCTGACCGCCACCGCCGTTACCGCCACCGTCGAGGCCGACACCCGCAGGATGGCGCGGCAACGTCTGGACTCTCTCCCCGGTGCTTGTTTCACCAGGTCAAAGGAGTTATCCACATATTGCTCTATCAACGCGGTCACAAAGCGTCCCGCCGCCGCGCCGCCGCGCCTGGCAGGACAAGCTGCACCGCCGACTCACTGACCAGAACCACGACATCTTTACCTCAGCTGGTCTAGGTCACGCAGCAGGTCAGCTGTACACCCACCTCGCCGCCGCGCCCACCTCAACCGAAGATCTCCTCACCACCACACGCAACGCGCTCGAGCAACTACAGGCCCTATTGGCCGACCTGCTCGCTGCTCGACTCGTTACTCGTACATCAGGCGGGTGGCGTCGCGTCGCATGTGATGCGCGGACAGCGGCGGCTCGGCGGCTTCAATTCGACGGCATCCTCATCCAGCGTCGGCGCACCTATGAGCAGGAGCGGGTTCTGTGGGCCTGGTGGTGCGACGAGGTCGACTGGATGCGGCTGTCACATACCGACCCGGCAAACGGCGACGTACAGCTCGAGTGGCCATCGGCCGGTTGACCATCGACGGCGCCACCATCCGCGGTCGATACCCGCGTCGCGGCGACGGCCGTGCTAATCACCGTGCCGCGGCGACCCTCGCCGCCGCTTGACCCAGTGCGTTGAGGACCACCTATGTTCCAGGGTCCATCTTCCCGCCGCCCACGCCCAATGCATGGCGGCGCCGGTGAACAGGAATTCGCTTCATGAGTTCGACACATCGACGACCGTTGTCGGCGCTACCGTGGGCGACAGATTGTCACCTCGGTTACTGGAGGGCTCGTCATGACCGAACCGCTGAGCGCTGCCACTCGCCCGCGCAGCCCACGCCCTGCCGCCCGCACCTTTGATGCCGCGCCCGACCGCCTCCGCGGCCGCTGGCCGGCGACCGATCAGCTCACCGGACCAGCTACCCGCCGGGCACCCGGCGGCCGTGCCGACGCAGACGGGATCGCGGCTGCCGAGGTCGACCAGCGACCGACCCAGCGGACGCAACCGGACATCATCGACGTCGACCTCATCGACGCGGCCCAGCAGGACGTCGCAATGGAGCGACTGGCGACCTTCGCTGAACGCACGACGGCGATCAACGCGCAGTTCACCGACCCCTCTACAGGGGAACCAGCATCGACTAACCCCTGGTCACCATCGACGCACTACGGTGCGCCGGATACGCAGCACCCTTTTATACCCTTCCCTGCGCCGACGAGCCGACTGCGACGGCGTCGGCAACGGCGACAACAGCCCGACGTCTTCAACGCAGGCGGCAGGAGAGCACATGCTCGTCGGCTTGTCTTTCGCTTCCCGCCGTCACAGCATCCCGTTGAGCATTCCCGTGGACGAGGAGGCCTCGGCGGACCACCGGCGTGGGATACGACCGGCGCGGAAGGAATCGCGGCCGGCTTCCGCGGCCAGCCGCATGGCCTTTGCCATCAGCATGGGATCGGCGGCCCTGGTGACGGCCGAGGCCACCAACACCGCGTCGCAACCCAGTTCCATGGCCTGGACGACGTCACCCGCCCCACCGATGCCGGCGCTCACCGAAAACACTGTCCTGATCACCGGCGGCGGATCTGGCATCGGGCGCGGACTGGCGCAGGAGCTGCACCGCAGGGGGCAACCAGGTCATCATCACCGGCCGTCGACTGCCCGTGCTCAAGGAGGTGATCGCCGCGAATCCCGGCATGCGTGCAGTGGAGCTGGATGTGTGCGACCCAGCCGGCATCGACGCGGTCACCAAAACGGTGATGGCCGAGCATCCGGACTTGAACGTCCTGATCAACAACGCCGGCCTGATGTTCGGCGACGACCCAGCCCAGCCCATCGACGAGCAGCAGTTGACGGCGATCGTCGCCACCAACCTGCTCCGTCCGCTGCGGATGATCTCCGCCCTGATCAGCCACCTCCGCAGCAGGCCGGCCGCGACGATCATCAATGTGACCTCGATGCTCGGGTACGCGCCGCTGGCTTCAGCATCGATGTACTCCGCGACCAAGGCGGCCCTGCACTCCTACACCCTGTCGCTGCGATACACCCTGACCGGCTCGTCCGTGGATGTGCTGGAGATCGCCCCGCCGTACACCCAGACCGCACTGATGGCGGTCAACCTCCGCGACCCGCGCGCCATGCCGTTGACCGACTACCTGGACGAAACCATGGCCATCCTGCAGACCGACGAGGTCGAGGTGCTCGTGGAACGGGCCAAGATCCGCCGGGATGTACAGCGACCGGACGAAGTCGAGGTGACCCGGAGATTCAACGACATGATGACAGGCCCATGAAGGTTCCCGGTGCGTGACGGACCCGCAACTGACGGGGCGGTGCCCGCAGTGCGGGAGCAGCCGACCCCGGCCAAGGGCTGGGGCAGTACAGCTAGCGACCCGCCCGCTGGACGTGGCCGTCGGGCCAGACGTGCCGACCTTGGGGTGACGCAACAGGAGTCGCTGCACAGTGGCCAGGTTTTGGACGCGGGACGTTCACTGCAATCGTTGCCCGGCATTTCGGCCCGGTCGCGGGTGACCGCTCGGCCGCGGTACCGGCCGCCGAGGCGATCGGCGCCGCAGCCGGTCGGTTTCCGAGGTCGCTGCCGAGCATGGCTTGACATGGCCGATCGCGGACAGCGCATTCATCGCCGACGCCGAACCGCTGACGTCCGTCCCAAGGCCGCTGCCGGTGCGGACCCCGGGACAGGTCCTTCGCGAGGCTGATGCCCTTGACCCCGTGCAGTTTGTTTTCGATGCACCTGTGACCTCAGAGCCAAGCTCCCAACTGTTGATCGCCGACCTGCAGCGCGGCGTGTCGGCGGTGGCGTAGACCGTTCCGGTTCATGAGTTCCCGGACTTCAGCTGGCTGACTTTTGGGGTGATCTGGGTTGTCTGGACGGCGTGGGGAAACAGGATTCCGGGGCAGATACTGATCACTTTGCGGGGTTCGCATTTCGACTCGGCCGCGAAGGTGATGGTCCTGCGTATCGGTGCGGGCGACTTGGGTCCGCGATCATTGGACCATTGTCGGCACAGCGGAGCCACGGTCGGCTCGACGGAACCCGGTGATCCGAGGGACTTCCCACCTACTGCTCAAGATGCTGGAGCGACAGCGGAAGGGCCCAGGTCAGGGTGGTGGCGATTATTGGCAGGGCACTGCGACCAGGCCTGATGGTTTGCAGTCGAGTCCAGCGCTTACCTAGCACCGTCCTCCCTGGTAAGACGGTGGTAGCGGGATACAACGACGTGGTCACGGCCACCAGCGACAGTTCGCCGCAACCTGTCGCGGCCACAAGCAGCAAGTTCGCCGCGCCACCGACGATCCCGGCTACCAGCTGGAAGGATTGCAGATGAAGGAAGCTGATCGAGGTGGTGGGGGCGCACCGCCCACCGAAGTGCAATTTGGATGAAGACGCTGCTGGACACGACGAACGCAAAACCGGCGGCAGCCTTGACGAGTAGTAGGCCGCGACTCGGTCATGATCTGTAAACCCAGAAACCTGTCACGCAGAAGTCATAGACCCGGTCGCTCGGCGAGCGACAGTGTTCGAGCCGGAAACACCATTCTGGTCACAGACCCCGTGTTGTTTTTCGGCTGGCAAGTCTTTCGATGAGATGCTCCAGCAGGACCTCGGTGGGCGCCCAGGGAAATCCGGGGGTGGCGGGGATCAGGGTGACAATTCCATGCAGCGCGGCCCACAGTGTTTGGGCGTCGCGGATGGGGTCGGTGGTGTCGGAGTCTCCTTCTTGGACCATCTGGGCCAAGGCGTCGCTGAAGAACTGGAACGCGCGGATCCCGGGCGGGTAGGTAGGAGCAGATGGGGAGCCCGACTCGACGGTATCGGCGGCTCGTTCAAACAAGATGCGGTATTGGCTCCGATGTCTGGCCGCGAACGCGACATAGGCGTAGCTGATGGCGCGCACGCGCTCGATACCGGTCGCGGCGTGGTGGAACGCCCGCTCGCAGACCGTTTCCAGCTGTTGGAACGTTGCGGCGACCACGGCGTCGAGTACGGCGTCACGGTCGGCGAAATGACGGTAGATCGACGGGGCGGCGATACCGGTCTCCCGGGCGATCGCGCGAAGGGTCACCCCGTCACGCGAGGTCGCTCTGCTGAGCAGACGCTCTGCTGCCTGGGTGATCTCGTCACGGAGAAGGTTGCCCGCCCCGCGGGTGTTGACGGTTCGGTGTCTTTCGTCGTGGTCGGTCAACCTATGCATCGCATTCGTCACTCGTATCGTTCGCCGAAGAAGCCTTACAAGTGTTGCACGATGCGTGTACGTTCTGAAGGTAACAGATGTTAGTCAATCGACGGAGGATGTCATGGAACTCGCAGGATGCACTGCATTGGTCACCGGGGCCAGCAATGGAATCGGGGAGCAGTTGGCGTGGCAGATCGCCGACCGCGGCGCGCATCTGGTGCTGGTCGCCCGGCGCATTGACCGGCTCACCGCCCTGAAGAAGGAGATCCTCCGCGTCCACCCGGATCTGACCGTGACGGTCATAGGGGCTGACCTGGCCACCGCTGATGCGGCATCCGCGGTGGCCGGTCAGGTGGGCGACGCGGGCGTTGCGGTGGACCTGCTGGTGAACAACGCCGGAGTCGGGTCGCACGACCCGTTCGTGGACGAGGACCCTGGTGCGCTCGCCCGACAGATTCAGCTGAACGTCGGATCCTTGGTCGCTCTCACCGCACAGTTTCTGCCCGGCATGATTTCCCGCGACGCGGGCGGCATCATCAACGTGGCGTCGACGGCAGCGTTCCAGCCGGTTCCGACGATGGCCGTGTACGGCGCTACGAAAGCGTTCGTGCTGTCCTTCACAGAGGCCTTATGGGGGGAAACACGTGGCACCGGTGTCCGCGTCCTGACCCTGTGCCCAGGCGCGACCGACACGGCGTTTTTCGACACGACCGGCAAAAAGTTCCTCACCAGGGGCCGGCAAACCCCTGAGCAGGTGGCAAAGGTCGCCCTGCACGCATTGGACGGCGCAGCCCCCACCGTCGTATCCGGATTGAGCAATCGACTGGGCGCCACCGGCTACCGCCTCCTGCCCCGGGCGTTGATGGTGCGACTGTCCGGCCATCAGGTCAAAGAGACCGCCGCCTGATCCGCACCCAGCATCGCCCGGTCCCGCGCGCAGACGGCCGAAGGTTCGTCCTTCCGCTGTGATCGGCGCACATCACCCCGTCGACATACCCAATATTGAGGACCACGACCATGATCAAATTCAGTATCCTGCTGCGGCGCCGACCGAGCACCACCCATCAGGAGTTCGTCGACTACCACCGCACCAACCACGCTCCCCTGTTCTTGTCACTGCCGGTGGTACAACAGCACGTCCGCCGATACGTCCAGCAGCACACCATCGACGCGCGCCTGCCCGGGCTTCCGCCGACGAGCATCGACGGGATTACCGAACTGTGGTTCGACGACGTCGACTCGATCGCCGCCGTGTTCACCGCCGACTCCTACCTGGCGACGATCAGGCCCGACGAGGCGAAATTCCTGGACCTGGAGCACTGCGAGTTCATCATCTCCGACGAGCACCCCGTTTTCCCCTGACCCGCGAGCAACGCACGTCACCCGCCCTGACCCACGGAGAAGTCTGGGAACGCTTGCACCGGACGCCTAGATGAGTGATTCCAAGGGGGTCAGTGGTCGTAGGCGGTCAGTGACCGCTTGATGGCGCGGCCGATGTTGTCGTTGTGCCAGATCGCGGCGGTGAG
>JAABUO010007236.1_pt1 | contig 12688 bp, 16 predicted proteins | sample 5559291 | NCBI WGS metagenome assembly JAABUO01 (sample SAMN10711878, study PRJNA513372) | rock metagenome | isolation source: Antarctica rocks | place: Antarctica: Victoria Land, Finger Mt sud
GCTTGCTGATGCTAGGGTCAGTCATGTTGACTTTGAGCTACCTCTCACCTGTTCCTTGTAGTAAGCCCTGTCGTCATCATCAGAAGCATCCTGGCCCTCTTGCTCCTCTTCCCACCACTGCTTCTTCCTTTTCTTACGCCCCTGAGCCTCTGCCTGCTCTCCTGCCTGCCGCTTCCTATCTGATTCTTTCCTTCGAACATTCTCCTCCTATGATAAACAGAGAGTATGTAAAAGGGATGTAGGCCTAGAGCTGCTTTGCGTACAGATCTCAGATTTGGACTCGCATCCTCATGAGTATCTCAACATGCTAGAATCCATGAGCAGTACAGCCAATTGCCTGCCTCATCCACTGCTGTGTCCTTGATCTGTCTGTTGGCGTTGACAGCCATGGACTCAATGGCTTCTCTCATGTCAGCTGTAAAGTTCCTCTTCCTCATTGACTCTAGCTTGTACAGATACTACTGAGGATGTGTGTCCGACTCTGAAGGACCTTCATCTGTGTGTGGAGGTTGACAGCCATTTGCTGACTGCATTTGCCTGTCTCATTCACTGCTGTGTCCACGCGGACCTTAATCTGTATGTTGATGTTCTCAGCCATGTAGGATGCTCACAGCTGTGTGTGAAAAAATTCATTCTTGCAACTGCATTCATGCCATTTTGGAAGACGCAGGGATCTGTCAGTCTCTGGGATTCTCTCACCTTGTTCTTGTCTTGCTGTGGTGTTCATACGATGATGGTAATTGATGCCCAAAAAACAAGAAAAAACCCACAAAACAAAACATAATGGTAACAACATGCAACCCTACACGGTGACAGGAAATTGCTGTGGCACTGCCCTGGGCCAAACAGAAGCAAAGATTTGAGGAAGTAAGGTTAGTGAAAAGGCTTTCTCAGTGAGAACTCTGCGCGAATGATTGGCAAGGACAGAAAGAACAGAAACCTCTTGCTGGGCGTCCCTGCTTTGTTCCCATAGCTGCCACAACAAATCTCACATAGCAGAGTCATCTTGTGATGCTGTCCACACTGCTGTCACTGTTAGCGCATGAACGTCAGGACTGTTCATACCTGACTCTTAACATATGACTAATGAGTAGGTGGGTGAGTGAGTGAGTGAGTGAGTGAGTGAGTGAGTGAGTGAGTGAGTGAGTGAGTGAGTGAGTGAGTGAGTGAGTGGGTGATTGAACAGACAGATGGATGCACAACAGAGACACATGCGCATCTCCACCTGGCTGTTACAGCAGCCCAGCTTTGCCCACCTGTTGTTTCCTGCGCTTCTCTCTGAGCTCCCTTTCCCTCTCCTTCTCGCTCTGCTGCTGAGAAGCGTCTCCGCTACTCTTCTTCACAAAGCTGTGGAACAGCACCTTGCCGTCACACAAGCCCTCCTCGACTTTAACCACTTCCAATTCCAGGCGCGGCCCAATCTACACGTAAGGGTTGCAACTGTCACCATACATATCACATGTCTATCACTGCACATATGCTACTTGTTTGCATGTATGGTTACTCGGTAAAGCTGTTTTGCCAAAGGCATGCGCTGCCGCGCTGTGCTGCCACATGCTGTGCTGTGCTGTGCTGTGCTGTGCTGTGCTGTGCTGTGCTGATGCTGTGCTGCACTTTGGTGTGTCATGATGTAAGTTGAGGTTTGAGGTTGACAGGGCTATGGCGAGCCAGGAGTGCGCTGTGCTATGCAGCAATGCTGCACATTCAACCAGGGCCAGGGGCATAAACCCTAACACAAAGCTTGTTTACATATTTGGGTGTGCACGTGATGCTCTGTCATGCAGCACTGTAAAGGGTGCACTGTCTGTTATGGAGCATGCCAACAGCAGATAACCACCTCTTGCAGTTTGACCCTGCTCTGCCTTGAGGCCAGATTCCCCCGCCCCACATCCTGTGCCAGGGTCACCCTGCTGTCCGCTGCATCCTCCCCCTCGCTTTCCTGCACCAAACAGTTGGTCAACAAGTTCACTCATCCGTTCATCCATTCATGCGTGAATCCATTCATCCCACTCACTCACTCGCTCGTTCGTTCGTTCGTTAGGTCGTTCGTTCGTTCGTTAGGTCGTTCGTTCGTTCGGTCGTTCGTTCGTTCGTCTTCCACTGGGATCAGGTACATACAGTTTTGAGCAACCTGAGTAGCCCTGCATGAGATCCTGATTCAGCAATTGGCGTACCAGCAAGATGGTCTCCATCAGGCTGCATGATCTGTCTTTGCATCCCTAGCCTTTCACCTTGATAGTAGCCTTGATTGTGCATGCTTCCAGTATGGTGCTCTTATCTGCACACCTGGTGTCTCTGCCCACGCAGCATAAAGTTTCAACCATGCGGCATACGCTTTGCTGTGTTGTCTCTTTGCATCCGTTGGCGCATGAGGCAACACGGCACAGCGCCTGCCGCATGGGTGAACCCCTAAGCTGCTTGCGCAGAGACAGCAAGTACGTAAACAAGAGCATCACACCAAGACTACGCACAATCCAGGCGTCCATCAAAGTGAGTATTTCTGGTGATGAGCTCTTATCTGTATACCTGGGATCTCTGCTCAAGCAGTGGTGGGATTTATCCATCCAGTGGGCGTGTGGCTGTGTCCGTATGCCTGTGCATGCCATGACTGCCTTACTTGCAAACGTTCGTGTCACTCGGCCTGACAGGCTTTGAGGTTTAGTCTGCATCTGCTTCAGCCTGACATGGTTTATGGCTTTATTTTACAACTTGATCTGCCAAGAGAAGGGTGTATATCAACTCATGCCCACCAATGCTGAGGACATGTATGACACTCTAGCAAATGCTTGTGACGAGAGCAGCTCTCAGCTTGAACACAGCTTTCACAGCTTGTCCTGGAAGACTTGGCTTCTGCAACTTGGTGATGGAGTACAGCCAATCACTGCTTTTACTCACCCAATGTGGCTCTTGTTTTGGGACTGTGAAACAATCTGAACATTGCTTATGTCTGAAGCTGTTCTCTGTGCACCCATGAGGTTTGGTTACACACACACAGCTTACACCCATGCACCCCCCCATTCCCCAACATCACTTTCTGCTTCTCCCCCCTCCTGTCCCCCCCCCAACCCCCCTGTCTCCCCCCCCCCGCCCCCCTGTCTCTCCCCACCCCCCTCCCCCGCCCCAACACTGCTAGACAGGCAGCAGCAGCTCATGCCAAGGTTACTCACCGAGCCATATCCGCTCTTGCTGAGGAACTCTGACACATCCTGGACATTGCCCATGTCTGGGACTGCTCTTTGGCTGACCAGAGCCTTCACGCTCTTGCTTACGCCACTGGGCTGAGCTGAGATGCTGAAGTGCCTCAAGTGGATGCGCTTGCTTGTCTTGTCATAACTCAATAGCAGCACTCTCTGCAGCATGAGGCACGTGTTGGAACACACTGTTGGACATGTCTGCACCTCACCCGGAGGTGTCAGGACATGCTGATGTGACTCATCAGCAGCTCCCTGCACATACCTAGCTCAGAGCATTATTATTTATCTTTAATATTTATATTTATTGTTACTTCATTTGTATATTGCATTTTCAGTACATTTTTAATCATCATTGTGGTTACTGTTATCATCACTGTTGTCAGCAGGTTTCTGTGCAGGGCGTAGTCACATGTTGATTGCTTGAGTGAGTGCTCTGATGAGTGCCTCACAAGCTTGACGTTCTGTCAGACCTGCACTGCGTTCTGGAATGGGGTCTGTGCATGCAGATCAGCTTGTCAGGGATTTAACAACCATTCTGTCTGCCGCGTTGTTTCATCAAAGTATGGGCCATGCTTTTGTGTGAGGGTCTGCATGCTGCTATATGATCAGCGGCAACAAGTATGTAGACAATGTGCGTTGTAACAAGCAGTGGACTCAGGCTAGTATAGCTAAGGTTGTGGGCTACAGGACTGTCAGGTGTATACACTGCTTGCCATGCACATCAGGGCAGAGGGTGTGTATGTATGTGGCAAGCAGGGAAATATGACTAAAGTTGCTGGCTAACAGCTCCAACTCTTTATAAGCTTGTGCAGCATGCATGATTGCCGAAACATGTACCAGGGTATATATCACAATACTGCGCTATGAATGTTGCCGAAGCGCAAACTCATGCGACAAGCCATAGCAGAAGGTGGCTTACTTTACATTGCTTTGGGCTTGTGCTTTGTGCATTGCTGTGATCCAGGCCCATGTGACAGATCACCATGAGAGGAAGCTTTTTGTGCAGTGCTGCAGATTTGTGCTGAGTACATTGCTGTGATCCAGACAATATGACAAGTCATCACGAAAGGTGGCTTACCTTGCACTGCTTCAAGCTTGTGCTGTGCACATTGATGGCTGGGAAGAGATTCTGGAACAAGGTGGTTGCCAGCTTCAGATGCTCTTCACCACCAAAGTTGTTCATTACCACCAAGGGGGCGTCCTGCACAACAAAGCAGGCTACTTGGTTTTCCCATTGTTGGTGGAAGTTGCAATTGCTGTGTTTGTTGTGTTCCTTTTTTCCCCAAAGTGCGCTTGATTTGATGCTGTGGATGACTTCAGAAACAACGCTTTCAAGCTGATGCTGTGTAAATCAATGAATGATATCAAGAACAATGCACCTGCTTTGGCACAGGGCTGTTGCTGTACCTGCCTAGGGCTGTTGCTGTACCTGCCTAGGGCTGTTGCTGTACCTGCCTAGGGCTGTTGCTACACCTGTCTGGGGCTATTGCACCTACTTGATTGCCTCAAGATGTGAAGCCATCACAGATCCTACTGCAGTACATGTTGCTGACAGCATACAGGTCAGCTTTGTCTGTTTAGGCTTTAGGGTTTTGACTATATTTCAGGGTTTTACTATGAATAATTAACACCTTCACTGTCAACCATGACAGTCAGCAATGCTGACATCAGCGATGCTGGCATCTGACTGTATGATCAGCAAGTGTCCTGTATGCTGGTTCTGGAAACTCTTACTCCCAATTCCATAGAGCACGAAACTGGCCGTTTCCTTTTAGCTGTACAGACTCCATATGGCAGTGCAATCGCCTGCCAGAGAGTAGCAGGCATGCAACTTCTGCAGTATTGCCAACAGGCAATAGGCTTTTCTCTGCTTTTCTGACGGGAGAAGAAATAGGGACCTGCCAGAGAATGTGCCACTCTCAAAATCATTGCCATCGGACGAAACATTTCTTGCCTGGCAACAGATAAGACAACCTACCTGCCAAGGGGATGTTGAGCATGCAAGTCTTGCATGATAGCTGCAACACCTTTTTGTTCTTGTTCATTGGCTTTTCTTATTTTGACAGGAGTGATTACCTGCCAGAGAGTGTCTGGCATACGAGGTTTGTTTTGGACAGCTGTCACGTCCCTCATCAGCGAGTACTCGTGGATCTTCATTGTGATTGTGGGACCCTGCAGGCAACACACATTGTTACGGTTACACAGGTTACATCATCAGTTACAGTAATTGGCTACCATACTGATGCATCTTCATTGTGGTTGTGGGGCCCTGCATAAGACACACATTGTAACGGTTACACAGTTTACATTAAGAGTTACAGTAAGTGGCTACTGTACTGGTGGATCTTCATTGTGATTGTGGGGGCCTGCATGAGAGACACATTGTAACAGTTACACAGGTCACACCATCAGTTACAGTAATTGGCTACCGTACTGGTACATCTTCATTGTCATTGTGGCCCTTGCAAAAACACACGTCGTGGGGGTTACAGTATCAGTCACAGTAGATGATTACTGTACATCTCTAGGTATCCCTTTAGTAAGCCATCTGTAACACACAGAACGATCAACAGCTGCCACAGCTGCTTGCATGTACTGCTTCACCACGCATGCATGTACAGCTACGGCTAGTGGCATCAAATTTGCAACAAGATGCCCTTGGTTGATGCAGGTTATATAGGCAAAAGGATTGAATAAAACATGAAAAACACAACCAGGCACAACAGTATAGTAAAGAATTGATAGGCGACATCAATAGATCACAGGCAAGTTTGAAAGGCAACTACAAAAGGCAACTTGCAGTTCTGACAGGCAAGAGGCAATGGGAGCCTACTCTGGGTGCCTTGGCAATCCTGAGGTAGCATGCGTTCTCTGTGGCAGTCAGTATGAGGAACTGCGTGACCCCCAAGGGACCGGCAATGTGCACAAAGTCCTTCAGAACGTTCCTCTTAGATTCCTGTAAGCACAGCAGTGACACCATGAGCCACACCGCCGGTCAAGGGGAGAAGAGGAGGCCATCTTGGCAATTCAATGTAGAGAAGCTTGAGGAGACCACGCATTGGACTCAAGCTTCCCTTGTTCTTGGTCATCTGGTCAGGTCTGAAGCAATGGCAGGCAACAAAGACTGTCATAGCAACAGGTGAGTGCTTTTTGTGAGTGATGCTGATAAATGCATGGTGACACAACCTGAAACAGCGACAGTGTATAAAACGACGCAAATGCAGCAGCATCTCCAAGCAGTTTGTGCTGAAGTGGGCCAAAGAGATCAGCAAGACAAACATAATGTTTTGTGACAGTCCAGTCAGGTTGCTGCTGACGATGTAACCCAATAGTCAGGTTGCTGCTGACAATGTAACCCAATAGGCACAGCCAGTGTACTTCAGAGGTGAAGAACAGCTGCTCTGTTGCAGTGCATATTTTGCAACAATCTGCATTGAAGCAAGGGGGAAAATGACAAATGGCCATTGATGGAAAACACAGCTTGATGCAATGACATACTCTCCAATCAAACACAGTGGTCATGACCCGTGATTGGCAAAAATCAATGATAGCACAGCAGCATTCAGCAACACATACACACAAGTGTGTGCATGTTTTAAAGGCAGACACAGCGCACCAAACTGCACACAGGAATACTTCATGGCTCACCCTGAGGTTTGTAGCAGTGTTGGGGGACATCATCTTCCTCAAGTCAGCCTCCAAGGCCTTGAGAATAAGCTGCACATCATGATGCAAGGTTTGCGTGCGCAGACTCTGAGTGCATAGTGTAAGTGAAACAAAAGCACAAGTGTCAGGCAAGGGTTGTTTCTGTCAAACAGCTCACCCCATGCTTGCCTCTCCAGAATACGAAGGTCTTGGGGCCAGTGTTCTTGGTCTTGGCCGCCTCTTCTGACCCTGCTTGCTGCGTACGTTTCTTGACCTGCACGTCAGCTTAGCTCAACAGTACTCGCGTTTCGAGTCACTCGCAGTTGCCGAAGCCTGATTGACAAACAACTTGTGAACGACTCGATGTGACTTCACGATTCTGACAAGCATGCCGACAACAGCTGCCGGGTCCGATACTGTGCAGCGCGGAAAGCTATACCCGTCGAGTCTTCGCCATGTTAGCTGCACCTGCGCAGGCGGCCCAATCGCAACCACTGAACTACCTTCTCTGTAGCACTATCGGACACCTCATTGACTCCCTGCGCGGCGTTGGTAGCTGAAGCTCGAATGTATACGATCACAGACTCGCATGCGGCCGTGCGTCTGCCGTGCTTGCATCTCCGTGCCTCCTCCGTGGCAAGGGATTCTGGCCAGATAGGTTTCCTCGCGACGTTCAACACAGGAAACTGCAGGCGGCCGTTTCTCTTCAAGTTTTGGAATAGCAGCACATTTGCTGCCGGTACGTACATTCATGTCTGGCACTGCTTTCACACTTATGCGGGTTTTGTCATCGGGCTGCGTTCATGTTTGCTTGCAAGTCGACACGTTTGCTTGCTGTTGCTCATGACTGTTTATGACTTGCTCGTGACTGCTGACCAAAGTGTGTGTCAATACAGCTTACCGGGAGTCGAGTTGGCCTTGAGCCGACGCGGAGTACTCCCCCTACACCACATCATGTTGATTTCTAAGAAGAACCGCCGTGAGGTCTACAAATACCTCTTCAAAGGTACTTTTCGGTCTCTTAGCTTCGTCCTCTGCTTGAGCTTAGCCTGCAGTGTTGCAAGCCTCCGTCAGCTTTCGAAAGTGTCGCAACCATCGCCGACGAGGTCTTGTGGATTGCAGAGGGTGTTCTTCAGGCAGAGAAGGACTTCAACTTGGCCAGCCACCCTGAGATCGAAGGCATCCCCAACCTGCAGGTATAGTCAATATGACTCTGCAGTCATGTGCACCTCAGCAGTCAGTCATATCGTTAGTGCTCTATAATTTCTCTTGAGGCATGGTATGTCTAGGGACATGCTACTTTGGGTATTGGTTCACAGCCATGTCACTGTTTGTTTGTGGGTGATCATTGTCTTTGGATGGTCATCAGGAGCAGCAACACTGCGGTACTGGCAATGAAAACAGCAAACTATTCAGGCGGCTGTCCTGCCCTCCATTGTCTGACGTCTTGTCAGAAACGTTGGATTGTTGAGCTTGTGTCTCGCATGTGCGTATCAAGCTCGTCATTCCCCGACCAGGTTGCTACTAGGGGTAATGGCAGGGGTACTAGGGATGATGCATATTTGTACTGCTAGACCTGCACTGCTCTAGGTCATGGCCCTTATGAGTGCCCAAATGCTGACTGAGGTCAAGCCTGCTTCTTCTTCATTGTCAGCATTTGGGCATTTGTGGTGGTCATGACCAATTGCATTGCAGGTGTGGCAATGCAAATCTGTTCCATGCACAGCGTTTCTGCGATGACTGCCAGGCTGAGGTGTTTGGCAGGGGTGCATGCATGCACTAACATGTACTCAATGCTTGGCGATGAAAACAATCAACCATTCAACGGCTGTCCTGCCCCCTGTTGTTGACTTGTGTCATAACAGCATGGTCTTTGAGCCTTGTTAGGTCAGCAGTGTCTGTTCAGCAGTGTCTGTTGAACAAACATGCCAGTTAGGATTGAAAAAGTGTAAAACATACCTGGCAATGAAAGCAACTAGCCATAATGGGGCTGTCCTGCCCCCTGTTGTCGACCTTTGTCATAACAGCATGGTTGTTGAGCCTCATTTGTTTCGGCACCATCATTGCTTGTGCTTTTCTAAGATTAGGCAAATGCTGTGAACTGCTACATTTGGCAATGAAAGCATTCATCCAGTAAAGGGGCTGTCCTGCCTCCTGCTTTCTGAGGTTAGTCAGAAGCACTTGGAAATTGAGCCATCTGTGTCATGCAGTACCATTTGCTAGTTGCATTGGTCTTCAAACCCACTATAACCCCCTGAAGTGTTAAGTCTGTTTAACAAAGTACTACTTGTTTTACCTTCTAGTGTGCAGCTGCACAGTTGGCAATGAAAACAATAAACCATCTGGGGGCTGTCCTGCCCCCTGCAATGACATCCTTGTCATCACATCATGGTTGTTGAGCCTTTACATATCAAGGGATTTGGTTTTCAATCAAAGTACATACATATACATACACAGGTTTAGATTTAGGAGTCAGGTTTTTTTTGGTTGGTGCTGCTGTACAGTAGCTGTTACACAGCTGGCAACAATGGCTTTAGGGTGTAGAAGCACGAACACATTCTCAATCCAACCCTGATGCAGTGGCAATGAAAACAGCAAACCATTGAGGGCTGTCCTGCCCTTCATAGCACTGATCTTCATGCTGATTTCATGGTCATTGAGCCATTTTGCACCTCATTCCAGCCAAAACACTTCGCTTTTCTCTGTTGCCTCTTCTCCTGTTGTTAACATAGTTCCTCTTCTGCATATGCAGGTCATCAAGCTGATGCAGAGCTTCAAGTCACGCGAGCTGGTGACTGAGCTCTTTGCTTGGAGGCACTACTACTGGTTCCTGACAGACGAGGGCATCGAGTACCTGCGTGTGTATTTGAACCTGCCCAGTGAGATTGTGCCAGCCACCCTGAAGAAGAGCACCAGGCCTCTTGAGAAGGATGGCGGCAGACCCCCCAGGAGGGACTACGGGGACAGACCCCCCCGCCGTGAGGGCGGCTTCGGAGGTGACCGCAGGTGAGTCATGATCACCTGCTCTGTATGTCTGTCTGTGTGTGTGTGCATAGATGCCCCAGCATCTTGCTTTTGGTTGTGTTATTCTGTAGTTTTGTGCATTCTTCCGTACTCATTCTTCCGTACCCATATCTGCAATGGGCCTCAGCATGCAAGCCTGCAAGCAGCAGCAACAGTAACCACGGCGCATTTGCAGCTGCACAGTAGGTGCTGTTGTGTTGGCTGGCAATGAAAACAGCAAACCAGGTGGGGGCTGTCCTGCCCTCCACCCATCAGAGCAAATCTTTGACAATCTGGTTGTTGAGCCTTCGCCTTGGAGCTTGCTTGCAGTGTTTTTGTACATTGTTTTGGCATCACTGCTGTACTTTGGTATGTTTGGCATCATTGTGGTTATCAGTGGAAGTTGCCATGTTGGCAGTCTCAGTTGACAGCAGACATCTTCACACTTAGACTACTTGTAACACGAGTTGTGCTGAAGATGCGCCGCTTCCGTTGGAGTGCGTGCAATCACGTTGTCCCCACATTCTTTAGCATCCTTTCTCGCCAAAGAAATTGTGTGTGTTAGCTCTTTGAGATTTGGAAACATCTTGAGTTTCTGCCACAAGTTGCATGCATTAGCTCTTTCAGGTCTTTCAGGTCAACAATTAAAATGGCTGATGCAGGGAGGGTGGCGGATACCGTGAGGGCTACAGAGGGGGTCCCCCCGGCGGTGGAGGAGGCTTTGGCCGCGGTGGTGGCGGTGGTGGTGACAAGGTATGCTTCCCTGTCTTCTTGCTGACGCGTAGGCTGCATCAAGAGCTGTCTTGCCCTTCACACTGAGTTTGTGTTCAGGGTACCGCTGCTGAGCTCTGTCTTTTGCGTAGAGTGTGACGTAACATACATACATCTCTTCTCTTGTTCCTTAGGACTTGGCTGCATGTCATGCCCTTGACAGCAAGTTTAACAAACCAACATGAGGTTGCCCAGCAATTGACGTCTTTTACTCTTATTCAGGTTAGAGTTGTTTGCCTTGCTCGTCCTTGCAGCGCAGTGCATAGACAAACATGACAGCATAGGTTCAGCAGCAGATTGTTGGTAAGGTTTTTGGTAGTAGCTATCAGCGTATCATGATCTGGCAATGAAAGCAACAAACGTCAAGAGGGCTGTCCTGCCCTTCATGCCTCTGACTCTGTGCTGAGGTTGTGGTTGTTGAGCCTCATTATCCTGGTCGTAGTCATAATCAATCCTTCTGTGCGAAGTGGTTGAGCGTCTTTTTCTTCAGTGGTGTGGCAATGAAAGCATCAAACCTCAAGAGGGCTGTCCTGCCCTTTGTTTTTCTGTATGCTGAGGCTGTGGTTGCTGAGCCTCATTGATCTGGTCGTATTCACAGTCTGTCCTGCTCAGTGTGATGAATGATCCTCCATTTTGTCAGTGGTGTTCTTGTCTGTTTTGCTCAGTAGTTTAGCAATGAAAGCAACCAAGCTGAAGAGGGCTGTCCTGCTCTTAATTCCATGCCGAGGTCGTGGTTGATGAGCCTCATTGCTTTGGTGGCATGCACATCTTGTTCTGCTTAGCTGGGGAAGTCTGACCACAGCTCAGTTGATCATCATGTGCATGTTACCAGATCGAACCTCCTCTTCCTTATGGTGTGTGTATCTGTTTTGCCCACTGTGGTGCGGTAATGAATGCAGGACTTTACATGCGGGCTGTCTTCAGCACTGTAGCAGTATGACTCCTAAATGATGCCGGCAATGCCGACAACTAACTTGTTGCCAGATAGTGCTTTTAGGTAGCACAATAAGCAACAAGACCGGTGAAAGCCATGACATGAAGTCGAAAAGAAAGTACCGTATGTCATTACATGTGATCACTATGATGACACATGGGCCACTCTTTTGAACTTCATGTCATGGCTTTCACCGTTGTTGTTGCCTATTGTACTACCTAAGAACTTTTTGGTAAAAAATCATTTGTCGGGATCCCACATGTCGATGATCTGAACCTGTAAAGTGCTGTATTTTGCCCTGCTTGGTTTGGTAATCACTCTCAATTGATTGATTGGTCTTCAATTTTGTTGTGCTTAGTGTGGCAATGAATGTGACTTTGGCTGTACTTTACATCAACGGGCTCACCATGTGGTTCATTGTTGTTCATCAACGGGCTCATCGTTGTCACTCAGGTGGTGCAGTAATTACAACGAAGTAACTAGCGTAGCATATTTCATGGGGCTGCCATGTCCTTCTTTCTTGTAGGAGATTATGGTTCTTGGGACCTAATTGATGCGACCCTGTCTTGTGTTCACTCTTGTTCCACTGATTGGTTCTTGGCAATGATAGCAACAAAGCGCATGAGGGCTGTCCTGCCTATCACTCGTCTGACGTCATGCTGATGCTACGCTTGTTGAGCCTTCCCACATCACTAGCTTCACCTCATTGCTGTGCCCTGTTGCAGTAGCATGTTTCTCGCTTGATGCTGTCTGATGGTGCTCTTTACCCATCTGCTGGAGGTCAGGCCAATTGGTCAAACAGTACACTCAGAGTTGCTTCAACTCTTGCGGAAACCTGATCCAGCTGTCACATGTAGCTGTCTCTTATTGTTCACCAAGCATCTGACACTACTCTTGTACTGCAGGCTGGTGCTCCTGGAGGTTACCGCCCTGAATTTGGTGGTGGAGGAGGCGGTGGCGGCTTTGGCCGTGGCGGTGGCGGCGGTGGAGACCAGTAGACCTCATGCAGTAGCACTCTGACACAGCTTGCTAGCAGCACATTGCTGAGCCAGGCTTGCAGTGATGTTTGCGTGTAAATTGAAGCTATTGGTCTTGTAAAACAGCACAAGCTTCATGGCGATTACTGATGCTTTGCATCTCT
>JAABUO010007237.1_pt1 | contig 12688 bp, 20 predicted proteins | sample 5559291 | NCBI WGS metagenome assembly JAABUO01 (sample SAMN10711878, study PRJNA513372) | rock metagenome | isolation source: Antarctica rocks | place: Antarctica: Victoria Land, Finger Mt sud
TCTTGGCCCATAAAAGTTGGAGGGCTGGGGGCGGGGGAATTGGGGCGGGCCCAGCTGCAAGCAACGGTACTGAAGTGTAAACATTGCGGCCTTTACAAGTCTTCAGTGCATCATCTTTGGCACCTGGTGGCACCAGCTCAGGCAGTTCAGGTGGTGTTTGGTCCTTTTGTAAGGTAACCTTGAAGCTGGTAGGGCGTTGACCGTCATCATGAATCAGGATGTTCAAATCCAGTCTGTGGCTCATGTAGGACCACTCATCGCCTTTATGCTTGGCATTGTGATGACCATGCTTGTCATCCACATTCTTTTAAGCACCTTCTCTACCTGAAAACAACCAAGCTTTTCTGCTGAACCAGACTGGCTGTTTCTATGTAGACAAAAATGATGAGCGGATAGAATACATTGCAGTGCTGCTGGTCAGCACAAGCTGCATTTGAGTGTGCCGATGACAACTCAAGCAGCTGATACATCAAGAGCAGAATCCACTACACTTGTGCCTCACTTCAAGAGACAGCATATGTACTCTGTGCGCACCACTGCAGCAAGCATTGCAAGGGAAGATGCACCTCATCGATCACAAAAGCCAATTCTTCTATGGAGAAATCCATTTCCCAGACATCCACCTGATTCCAGTTCTGCCTTCTAATAGCACAGTAGTATGCCATTATCTAGGCAACAAATTGTACTGTCTCGCAGTTGCTATGAGAGTCATCTCTGTAGCATTTCTCTACAGGACAGAAAACATTGTTTGCCTTGCAACAGCTCTTCCAAAATTGTGTTTGATCAATGTCTGCAAATCAGCATGCATGCAATCATTGGTCAGAAGTTGGACATGTTGGAGTTGGACATGTTGGAGTCTGCAGACAGGCGGTACGTTCGGTTGCATGCGAGCAGAACCAAAGCGACGGGTATTCGCATATCACGCACGAACATCAATGATCTGCTGGAGGAGTCCGCAAAAGGTTCAGGAGAAAGCGTCGTGCGGACGAAGGTTCCAATTCTCCTACCAGCTGTCGACGAAACGCATCGCAAGACCACATCAGTGCGCAATGTGTTTTCTGCACCAAGGTATCAAGATGTCAAAGAAGATACGCTGGGTCAGGGCTTCAAACAGCACGGCATCGAGAGTATCGACAGAGGTTCCTGTCAAGCGCAAGTTTCCTGACGGCTTAGCTGGTTAGGGCAATTCTAGCTGGCCTGGCAAATCCTGGTCAAACGAAGATCCAGGCTGAGGAGGTCAGCAAGTTGAGCAAGCATCCCGGTGCATCAAGTGGTAGCACTGTCAACTTTGTTCAAGGGTCCCCAGATGAAGGTGGCACAAGTCTGTCGAAGGTAGCATCACTTGAGACTGTCTTGTCTAATGCTGCATTGCAATTCAGCAATGTCAGTTGAACAAAGCGCCCAGCACCTCCATGTACACATCATTCCTGTGCATCAGCCATGTTTGCTGAGCGGCACACTTAAGCTTGTAATGAGTTTGCAACTTGCACAATGGCTTTGCATAGCTGTGCAGCATGTGCAATCTGAGCAGTGAGTGTCCACCTTGTGCAAACAATGAGAGGCCTGTGCATTGAGTGTGCAGACTCACCCCTGTGCAAGCTGTGCAGTGCATGTGCCTGCTGTACAGTGAGTGTGCAACATGTGCGGTGCCTATGCAAGATGTGCAGTGCATGTTCAAGCTGTGCAGTGAGTGTGCCACTTGTGCAGTGCGTGTGCAACCTGTGCAGTGATTGTGCAACCTGTGCAGTGCGTGTGCAACCTGTGCAGTGAATGTGCAACGTCTGCAGTGCGTGTGCAACCTGTGCAGTGAATGTGCAATATGTGCAGTGCGTGTGCAACCTGTGCAGTGATTGTGCAACCTGTGCAGTGATTGTGCAACCTGTGCAGTGCATGTGCAGCTTGGGCAGTGGATGTGACGTTGTGCAGCAAAATGTGCAACCTATGCAGTGAGTGTGCAGTGTGTGCTGTGAATGTCAGGATTGCTGTTGCTGCTGCTGCTGTTGCTGCTGCTGCTGCTGCTGCTGCTGCTGCTGCTGCTGCTGCTGCTGCTGCTGCTGCTGCTGCTGCTGCTGTGCTTGTGCAGTGGTGCTGATGCTGGTCTGTTTGCTGCATGGCTCACAGCAGTGTGAAAGCTGGTCCTGTTGTTGCCAGTGTTTGTCATTGATGTGGCTATGCTGCAGGAACTCTTCTTGCTAGTTCTCCTGCTGCTGCTGCTTCTGCTGCTGCTGCTGCTTCTGCTTCTGCTGCTGCTGCTGCTGCTGCTTCTGCTGCTGCTTATGCTTATGCTTATGCTTATGCTTATGCTTATGCTTATGCTTATGCTTATGCTTATGCTTATGCTTATGCTTATGGTCTTGCTCATGCTTTGCTCATGCTACAGAAATAGATGTCGTTGCTGTTGTTGCAATTGCAGTTGCCTTTGCACTATCAATTGCTTGCTGCTTGCCGCTGCTGCTGCTGCTGCTGCTACTGGTGATGATGATGCAGCCGCTGCCGTTACTGTTTGCGCAAATGCTGCTGTTTGCTAGGCTGCAGATACTGTTGCTGTTGTTTACATTGTTGTTATCTGCTGTCTTGCAATGGGGCAATTATTGCTGCAGCTGCTAATCCTTGTGCTTTTCTGATGTTTCTTGTGCTTGGCGGCTGCTGCTGCTGCTGCTGCTGATGATGATGATGCTGTTGCTCAGAATGCTGCTGCTGCTGGTATCTGCTGGCTATGGAGGTGCTGCTGCTGTTGCTGCTGCTGGCATGATTGCTTCTGTTGCATGTTTGTGGCTATTTTCTCCTGTTGCTACTGCTGTCAGCATTGTCACGGCTGGTGTCTTTGTTACAGCTATTGCTGATGCTGTCAATGTTGCCGACTTTTTTTGCTGCTATCGCCCTTGCTGTTGCCGTCACTTTTGTTGCTTATGTTGATGCTGCTACTCTTGCTGCTGTCGTGGTTGCTGCTGCTGCTGCTGCTCTTGCTGTTGCTGTGATTATTGCTATTGCTTTGTTAGTATGTCTGTTGCTGTTGGTGCTGCTGCTCTTGCTGCTACTGCTTGCAATTGTTATTGCTGTTGCTATCATTGTTGCCTTTGTTGTAACTGCTGCTGTTATTGCTGCTGTTGCAGTTGCTGCTACTGCCATTGCTGTGGAGACTGCTATTCGCTATTGCTTTGCTTTGATTATTGTTATAGTAAAGGCCAGTGCTTTAATTGGGGCTGTTGTCGCTGCCATAGCTATAGCCATTGCTGACTCTGCTGCTGCTGCTGTTGCTGTTGTTCCTGTTGCCATGTTCTTGGCTGCTGCTACTGTTTTTGCTGTTGCGGTTGTCCATTCTGCCCATGCTGCTATGCTTTCTGGTTTTGTTGTTGCTACCTGTGTTTGCTGTTATTGTTGCAACTGTTGCTGCTTTTGTCACTGCTGCTGACATCGCTTCCAATGTTTTGTCACTGACAGGGCTTGCGCTGATGCTGCCGTCTGCTTTATGCTGCGGTTCTATTTTTGCATGTCGTTGCTGCTGTTGCTGCTGCTGCTGCTGCTATCTCAGCTGCTACTGTTGTTTCTGCTGCTGCTGCTGCTGCTGCTGCTGCTGGTGCTTGAAAAACGTTGATGCAGCTCCTGTGCTTGTTGTTTTTGCTATTACAGGCGCTGCTACCGTTGTTGCTGCCCCTTTTGTGGCCGTTGGTGCTGGTGCTGATGCTGGTGTGCTTGTTGTATACAAAGGCACATACAGCATTGATGTTAGCAAGCGTTTTCAAAGGTATGACCAGATGCAGTTGCTTGTGATATGGCTGTCGTGGCTCTGGCGTTTGCTGCTGAGGCTTATATGTGGCTCATGATACTGAAGTCTTTAGTATCAGTTTTCCTGACTACTGCAATTGCAGCTGCCTGCGATTAATTGCTGATTGAATTGATTTCTGTGCAGCACATGGCTTGGCTACATATCATGCTGCCCTTTTTGCCCAATGCGTCGGGTTTCAGTGCCTAATTGCTTTGTGTTCCTGCCCACTATCAGCACATTGAGACAGCATGCATGAGCACTTCTGATTGTATCTGCTGCTGACCAGCTGATGCTTGTTGTGTACCAGTTCCTAAAGCTGCTCACAGGATTGTTTGTATTGTTTGCATTGCACATTGAGCTGTGCCTTTGCATTAAGGCAGGACATGCTGAATGGTGCTTGTTGTCTAGTGCTTGTTGGTGGCTATAAAATGCTTGTTGGCGCTTGAATTGTTGTTATGCAAGCGGTCGCTCTGTGGTGACATAAATGCGTTGAGTGTTGTTGGTGCTCCTGGATGCAATTTTTGCACTTGTTGCTTGCTGCCATTGCTGCTTGCTGTTGCGGCTGATTGCTTTTGGCATGTTGCTGCTTGCTGCTGTTGCGGTGGGGAAAAATGGCTGCATGGAGACGTGTTGTGCATTGCTTGCTGCCACAATTGCTTGATGCAAGTGTTGCGCTTGCTGTTTGTTGCTTGTTGTTGCTGCTGGGTGCTTATGATGTTGCTGCTGTTAAGCAAACCGTTGCTGCCTGCTATTGTTACCATTGATGGTTCTTGCTGTTGCTTGCATACTGCTGTCTATTGCTGTTGCTACGCAGCACTTGCTGCATGATGATGCTTGAGCATTGTTGCTGACAATGCAGCCATTACTGCTCAATGCAATTGCTGTGCTTGCTGACTGCTGCTGCTGCTGCTGCTGCTGCATGTTCCTGCGGATTTGTGCTGCATGTTGCTGTTGACAATTTGCTGCAAGTGCAGTTGATATTGCTGTTGCTGCTGCTGTTGCTAATGCTGCTATTTGTGCTGCTTGCTTGGTTGTTGCTACTGTATACAGTCAGTTCTGCTGAAGCAAGAGTTGATGCTGAGTCTATTGTCACTTGCATCTTTGCTTTGACTGTCATGTTGCTGCTGCTTGAAATGGCCAAAGCCAAGGCTGCTGCTGGTTTGTTTACTGGTGCTGTTGTTGTTGCTGAGGCCATTCCTGTCGCTGCTGCTGTTATTAGTGCTGCCTTTGTTGCCAGTAATTTGTGCTATGCATCTTCTGCTGTGACAAGGGTTGGTGCTGAGGTTGGTGCCACTTAGTGACTTGCATGTCTGCCTGTTGGTCTAGCATTGCTTTTGATTGAGGCTGCAGCTTATATGATATAGTTGCAATGATTGGTGATTGCGGCTGCTGATTGCTATTGGTCGCTTGTTGAGCTGAATGCCATAGTTGTATGGTTGTCACTATTGCTGCTGCTGCTGCTACTGCTGCTGCTGCTGCTGCAGATGTCAGATAATGTACTGCTGCTGCTGATGCCACCTTGTAGCAGTTGTAGCTTGATGTTGCCTTGTGCAATGAACCGCTTGTGCAGCTTAGGCTGGTTCTTAGATTACTGTCAATGCAATGTTGGTATTTGCTGCACTTCAATGCTGCTCAAGCATGTTAGTGTCAATGCCTAAGTTGTGATGGCTGACGCACAGCTGCTCTTTGATGTTTTAGATGCACTTGGATGCCATACATTGTAGGTCTGCACGATTGCTCTTCCATGCTGCTGCTGCTGCTGAGTGCTGTTTCTGGCTTTTTATTGCATTTGTTGCCTCTTATGTTGCTAGTTTGGGTTGCTGCCACCTTGCTGCAAGTGGTTGTGCCATTGCTTGAGATTGCTGCTTAGTGCTGTTGATCATTGCTGCTGCTGCTGATGCTGCTGCTGCTGTCTAGCGCCTTGAACCTGTTTCTGTCACTGCTTTGCTGCTGCTGGCCGTTTGCTGTCATTGGGGCTGTCCTTGCCTGGTTTGTGGCCACTGCATTTGTTGTATGCAGTGCAATTTGTGCTAATGTGAGCATATTGCAAGTGCTGCCACCATGCAATGCGTCTGCTGCAACGGCGCACAAGCTGTCTGCTCTGGTCAAAATACATTGAGTCAAGGCAAGTGTTAGGCTTTGCGTGCAAGCAGGCCGCATTTCAAGTGACAGGCAGCATTGCAAATTTAGTGGTCTTCATAAGGGATAGCCGCAGTCTGGCATGCGCATGTGCTTGCACGGGCGATGCACATCTGTATAGTACTTGACATTGTCTTCATTGCACATGGCAGCCTCTGCAATCTCTGTGTTGCTTGCATGCAATTCTTGCTGCTGGTGAATCATCTTGCCTTTCCTGGTGCTGTGCACGTTTTGCCGAGTGTATATGCCTAGCTCCTGGAGCATCTTCACCAGGCGTGCCCAGGCATTACTGCATGTCATTGCCTGCTCTGCAAACAACTTGCCTCCGCTCTGGAGGGGTCTGGTGATGTAGTTGGTAATTGGCTGATCTGCTGCAGCATAGCCATGGATAGCAAGTGCTAACCAAGTTGAAAGACATAGCATGTCTTGGCTGAGCACAACTGAGCAATGGCCGCCCTTCTTGTTTTTGGCAGTGTCAGGCAGCAGGTGCAGTATTGCTCCAATTGGCAGCTTGATAGTGGGGTACAGGTAAGTAACTGCATTTCTACCTGTTGGCAGGGTCATGTTGTCTAGCCTAAGGCTGCCAGCGTTGAAGCTTCTGAAGCATGTCTGCCATAGTATGCTGAACGGCAAGCCATCTCTTGGCAGAAGTAGCTGCTCCTGTCCTCTTGCCTGGCGCAGACTGCTGTGTATTTTGCTGAGCATCATATGCATTTCATCTTCTGTCAGTGGCACAGCCCCTTTCTTTTGGTAGCCTAGGTCGGCAGCAGCATTGGCATATCCTCAGAGCATGCCCTTGACCTGTATGCTGTGCATGGGGTTGCCTGTTTGGGCTGCTGAGTCCCAGCTGCCTGTCCTACCCAGCAGGTCAAGTTCAGTGGCCAAGTGTGACTTGATGCTTGCAAGGCTGCCTGGGGCTGCTATGGCTGTGCCTGTTGAGGTAGCGCTTCCTGCATGGTTGGGTAGCCAGTGCTGAGTGAGGTACACTAGGATATCTTTGGGTACAGCTGTTAGCATTGTTCTTTGAGTGGCTGCTTCAGTGGTGTGCAGCCAGTCTGCCAGCTCTTGGGCAGCATTGCTCCTGGCCTTGAAAGCGGCTGGCTTCACAGCTTGTTTCTGAAAGCTGGCTGCTGCTGCCAGGCCTTGGCTGTATAGGGGTGAGCACTGCTGCTGGTTCAGCTGAGTGTGTACTGAGGTGGTTTTGCTGTAGGTGGTCAAGTCACAGTAATGCTGCGCAATGCTGCTGGTGTCTAGGCTTAGGGGTGCCTGCACAGTTGCAGGAAGTGTTATTTGTTGGTTGTTTGTTGCCTCAACAGTCGTTTGGTACCACATATTGAGTCACAACTCACTCTAGTGTGGGAGTGAGCTGCAGTGTTCACTGGGAGTTGGGTGTTAGGGCCAAATGCTGATGTATGCAATGTCAGGTCTGGCTCAAATTACAAAAGACGCCATTGTTAATGGCCAGGTTGTTCAGCAAGTTGCACAATGCAAACAGTGGCCTGTGTTGGTTTAACAAAGTGCCAGTAGTTAAATGCCTTAGAGCCTCTGAGAGTGAACACGTGCTAGCTTATGAGTAGTCATGTGCATATTCACTGCAGCATACAAGGACGCATTGCACGGTATGCAAGCAGGCTTTGTTGCTGCTTTTGCTGCGACTGTGCACGCATTGCAGCTTGTTGAGCTCACCTGGTAACAGGGCTGGGCCAGTAACAAGCGGCCCGCCCTCCCTCCCCTTGCTTCTTCAGGGCGCCCTGGGGCGGCGCGGGGGTGTTAGGGCCAAATGCTGATGTATGCAATGTCAAATTTGGCTCAAATTACAAAAGACGGCATTTTTAATGGCCAGGTTGTTCAACAAGTTGCATAATGCAAACAGTGGCCTGTGTTGGTTCAAGAAAGCGCCACATGGCAAGTGCTTACTCATATGACTAAGTGCTTGTGTTCGTGCCAGGTGCTTAAGCCACACCTGCTGTACAAGAGCTGATCATGCAGGCATTATCCTGAATGTAGCTGTTCAACATCATTTAGGTATTGAAACTGGAAGCCTTTGCCATGCAGAAAACAAATTTTACCATACGCCCATCCCAAATAATAGCATTACATGACAAGGGTCATCAAGCTAATCTATGAATCAGCTTCTGGGGGAGCGACTGTAACGGTCGATTGCTCCTTATTACTAAGCTTCCTCGCTATTACTAAGCTATAATGTGATTATCTATTGCATGAAGGCTATCTGCAAGCTCTCGACTTGTAACATTAACTTATCGCTCTTCCAAGCAATATTTACTCCGGCTCGCTCTGAATTCACGTGCACAGCGCGCTTCTTACACCTCTGCTTGCTTGCTGTCACAAAGTGCAGCTGTTGAAGCTTTGGCGTCTGGCCAGATCCAGGCTGACAGGATTGCAGTGCACTTATCTCAGCGAACAATCATCATTGGCCAGCATACAGTCAAAGTCTGCAGAGGTGGCTGATTCAGTTTCCTCTTCTGATTCATTGAAAGTAAATCACTCACAAGCTGCAGCTGTCTGCCTGCATCTGACAGCTGTAACATACTTTGTGTGCAGGCTACATGTACAAGACACGGCGCAGCTGATACTGCATTCATAGGTTGCTTGCAACTCTCCAAACCAGGCATCGCAGGGCGCTAGTGTGGAGCATGACGTCAGTTCTGTGTTATTGAAGGCAGGACCTCATGTCCTGTGAGGTGTATAGAAAGCAGCCCAATTCTGCTCCATCTGCTCATCCAGTTCATGATAGCGGTTGTCGTTTGCATCAAACCAAGCCACAGGGTAGAAAATATTCGCCTATAAACAGTCTTGTACAATGATGATGCGGTGGTGCAAGACTGTATTGCGGCTGGAATATGAAGCCTGCAAATGACAGAGACTACTGAGTAGACTGACAGACTTGCAGACCTGATATACTTGAAGCACTTGATACCTGAGTCGCATGTCCTGGGACTTCCACGTCGCTGGCAAAGTACAGGCATCCAGTGTGATCAAAATGTGCTGTTGCTGAGCCGTGAGCATGAGTGCTATCAGCGGGTGAGCGTAGTATGCTTCCTGCATCGCTCCATGCTGTCTGTGCTGCTTGTAGTTGCTGAGCTGTGAGTGGTTGGTAGTGTTGCAGAAGTGCAAGAAGTTCTGTATCGCCGTTGAATTTTCGCCTCGGTTCCACCAGAATCTTTGGATTGACACTGACGTTTAAAGACTTGTACTGCTTTTTCCTTTTCGGCCTCAGTTCGTGATTTGTGCCCAACGCTATCAACGGGGCTGGCTGGTGTAACAACAACTTCAGCAACTCAGCAGGCGCCTGCTGGTACATCATCTACGAAAGGTTGCCTGAGACTGATGCAAAGGGCAGCATCATCCCAGGTCAAAGGGCGTCTCTTCCTCTCGTATCACAGCATGTTAACACAGTCCCTGGTCTACTCCACGGACCGCGTGCTGATGCTGCAAGCGGCGTGAGTGCGATACGCAGAGAAGAAGATGATACAAGAATGCTGAAGCCAGCCAGCACGGGTCCTACACTGGGACCTGCAAGCGGTGTGAAGAGGTGCCGTTACTTTCGCAAGGCCCCCTGCAACGTGGAGCGGTTAGAGAGCCAAGCACTTTCAATTTCAGGAAGCACCTTTTGAGAGGTGTACACCTCAACTCTATGTGTGCAGCTGCTGTTTCCAACGTATCTGTATGTGCTGAAGCTGTGTACTTTTTTCCCCCAAATATAACACGACAGTCCACCTAGGATTTCCTGCCTGTGCATTATCGCTCGTGACCGTCAGCGACAGCACTGTATTCAGCATAGCATAGCTCGATTGATCTCAGCTACAGTTAGTCTTAGAGGCACTCGACTCATTTGCTGAGGCGTTGGATCGTTCGCGGTCTGCTTCACGGGACATCAACAAGCTAACGGCCGTGACATCAGACGGTCAAAGGCTGCATGAAGGCATGCCCAATTGCCACATAGAATTCACAAGCACTGTTGAGTTGGAGGAGTGAACGCAGATTGACTCAGAAGTCCCTCTGGCATTGTCTGCAACGTTGCAGTCAACAATGATGTACCCTATGCCAGAGTTGTGCAAGTCCCGATGTTTCTTGCAACAAAATTGCCCATGGCCTGCTACCTTAACTACTGTTGCTGCCATGTCTGAGTCGTCAGCTGCACACGCGTCTAAAGGCAAGCACTCCATTAACCGTCTATTGCATGTGCAAAGTTTTTAGGTGGCCTATGCTGCAGGATGGTTTCAATCTCAAGATTATCCTGACCCTCAATCTCCATAGGAGGCGGAGCTTGACCAGCATGATTGTCAGACTGGCTTGAGCAGGCTGATGTGGAAGGTGTTGTGAAGCGTGTAGCGAGGAGGGACCAACTGGTAAGACAAAAGGCCAACTCTTTGTGTGACAGGAAATGGACCCAGTCATAGCGGGTACCATTTTCGTGTGCCAATGCCAGAGATAGGAATATTCTTACTGCTGAGCCATACTTTGTCACCAACTTCAAACTGCAAGTCTCTGTGTTTTGCATCATAGTGCTTCTTTTGACGATGCTGTGCGTCCTTTAAGCAAGTCTTTGCTTTTTGTATGGTTTTCTCCAATGTTCTTAATGAAATCATACGCCTGAGGAATTTTGCTGGGCTTTTCCTTGCGCCTTATTTCATCAGGCAGGCGAGGATGCTTGCCGTAGTTTGCAAAGAAGGGAGTATCCTTGATGCTCTCCTGATATGAATTGTTGATTGCAAACTCAGTTACTGGCAGCATGAGATCCCAGTTGTCCATTTTAGGCGTGATGTAATGACGCAGCATGTCTTCTAGCACCTTGTTCATTCGTTCAGTTTGCCCATCTGTTTGTGGGTGGTAGGAAGTGGATTTAGTGTGCTTGGTGCCAATCAGGTCACAGAGAAAGCATTAGTGAATTCTGTTCCCCTGTCAGCGGTGATTTGTACTGGCGTTCCATGTGAGTTCCATGCTCTACATGCTCTACATGCTCTACAAATGCTTGAGCTATGTCAGCAGCCCGTTGACGCATGCTTGACAGGTGCAAAGCGAGTCATCTTAGTCAGCTTATCTACAACAACCATAATCGCCGTGTGGCTGCGTTTCGTTTGGTAATTGAGTGACACGGTCCATTGTCGCATGATCCCAACTCCTGTATGAGTTATCAAGAGGTTGAAGCAGTTCAGCTGGCTTTTGATTTGACGCTTTGTCCCTTTGACAGACTTGGCAGCCTTGCACATATTCTCTGATGTCAGTAGCCATTCTGGGCCACCAGTAGCGACGTCGCACATTGTGCTGTGTCCCATGGATGCCAACATGTCCAGAGTAGTTTGAGTCATGCAGCTCTTTCAAGATAGATTTCTTGAGCTCAGGGACATCAGGTATGACTAGAGCGTCACCCTTGTAGAAGAGACCGTTGTACAGTTCCAATTCAGCAATGTGCTGTTCTTGCTGTAACAAAGGATCAGAATCATAGCCCTGTACAATTTGGCTCAACATGTCCTGGTCTTGCTGCTGTGCAGCTTCATTTTCAGCTTCTGCTCTGATGATTGCAGTGTCAGCCATTGAAACTGCAGAGATTCGGGCTGTGATGGATGCCAATGACGCCGCCAATGTAGGCTTTATGGCAGATGCCAGTTTAGGGCAGATGATGCAGCTGTGGCAGCCGTGGCAGAGCTCAACACTGAAGCCACTGTGCTGCTTTCAGCAAAGAAAGATGAATGTCTGCTGAGGGGATCAGCTACATGTATCCTACCAGGTCTGTATTTCCAGTCATATTTACAGGGCTGTATTCGTTCATTCCAGCGTTTCTGCTGTCGCCGGGGATTAAGATGCTTTTTGTTTGCAAAAAATACATTTGTGCTGTGATCAGTTATCATTGTGTAGTTCATGCCGTCAAGATAGCAGTGCCAGAGCTCAAGCGCATGTACAACAGCTAACATTTCCTGCTCACCGACGGCATAATTTTGCTCTGGCACATCTCTGCTGCCATCTGATCAGTCATGACACGAACAAGCGCCCGCAGCACTTGACCTTTTGAGTTGGAAGCATGCAAGTCCGAGCCTGAAGCGCTGCAGCGCATGAGGCAAATGCCTTGCGCACACGCTAAAGCATTCAGCGGTCTGCACGTCCAAGTTTGAGAGCAATTCATATTTCAACGTGAAGGGAATTGACCTTGCGTTTAGGCCCAGGCCTTTCACGATCAGCGAAGACTATCGCGACAAGCTCATCTCTCAGATTCTACCCGACGAGGAAGTTTGCACGTTCCACGTTCTTGTTCGCGATCACGTCGTGGAAGTGCAGGCAAGCCTTGACGTCCACAGCTCGGCATATGCTGTTCATCTCCCAAGTGCGTTAGGTTGTGCAGGACTTGCTAAAAGTGGATATCTCTCTCTACTAAGCCTTTCCAACTGACAGGCTGGCCAGGTGAGACCCTTGCTCAAATGCACCCAGCAGCATCAGTCTAGCAACAGTCCCTGGGCTGCATGCAGAATGTACCAGTCCTCTTCTCAGGCTCTGGCACCAGGAAAGCCTGATTGGTGTGACAGCAGCTGGTACTCGTTCATGTCTTCTCTGTGTGTAGAGCATCCTGCATGCAGGCCTCTTCCTCATCACCAAGCCAAGACAAGAGAAGCTGTTCAGTAGCATGCTTTGCTTTGCTTCACTGCAGGTCAGCTTGCTCCAACAAGCACCAGTCTGCCTCACATCCTGTGATGCCGCATGTGAGACTCTGCTGGTAGCGTAACCAAAGCTGATTCCATTAGGACCAAGCCAAAGGCTGAATAAAAGATA
>JAABUO010007239.1_pt1 | contig 12688 bp, 22 predicted proteins | sample 5559291 | NCBI WGS metagenome assembly JAABUO01 (sample SAMN10711878, study PRJNA513372) | rock metagenome | isolation source: Antarctica rocks | place: Antarctica: Victoria Land, Finger Mt sud
CTGTCTTGCCCAAGACTGCTGACCAGGTGTCGGCCTCACCAGAAGACTCCAGCAAGGTAGTCGGCATTCCTAAGGGCAAGGAAGTCCAGCCCTCTGACTTCATTGTGGGACACAACACTGTGCAGCACAAGGGCAAGGGCAAGGACATGTTTGAGGAGCAAGCTGAGGGCTCTGGCTCATCCGGCTCATCTGGATCTTCTAGCAATCCCCAGCAGCAGCATGTGGAGATGGCAGCAATGCAAGTCAGGCATTAAGGTGTCAGTTCTGGCCTTGAACGACCCTTACACATGCAATGATTTGCAGCTGAACTAGGGTTTATGATGCTAGCACTTTGGCATGCTGGCTGATCGTGAGTGCAGGCACACAATATTTCATTTTCTGAGGGAGTCTGGATAGCACCATGAGTAATGCCCCCAGTGCTGATGCTGCATATTGCCAGATGTACTCTGATCAAAGAGTGCATGTGTGACAGGGGTGCAGGCCTGCATACCTTGCGCATGCGCCATTTGCAAGCACCCAGCATGTCATATCAATTTTGTGCAAGCCTCAGGCTCTTCAACACTCTTCTACAGATAGCCTGTGTCTGTATCTAGACATCCCTGGACTGACTGATACTCGTAGCAGCTTTGCCTACAGCGTGCTTGCATGCTTATAGACCAAAGTTGAATGTCTGACATCATATCAGCTTTTTTCAAATGTATTACTTCTGTGAATTTGATTTGCAGCCTTGCTGTTTATGAACCAAGTCCTGCCATATGTTTGGCTGCCCGTGTTTTGGAATGTCAATTTTGGCTGACAACTTTCTGCACCTCCAGATCCATTTGCAGCTTGTGCCTTGTCACGATTTGTGTATCAGGCTGCCATCCAAGACACACAGCTTTATGGGACTTGATAGATACTGAGGCAAAATGACATTTAGACTGCCGCTTTGAGCTGGCATCAAGATCATGCACTTTTTGTTATGATATCATGCATGTATTGCAAGGCAGCAGCCTGCTTGTAGATGAGCCACTCAAATGACTATGTAACAGACGCGACTGCACGCAACTCTGCATACTCCTTATCTCATTACCATCAAGCATTTCAAGTACCATATTATTGTAACTTTCCAAGTACAGCAATATAACTTCTTTGCCTCAACGCAACAAACACTAGCTAGGTGGATACTGCGCTGCTACACGTTACAGTTTTGGATTCTTAGATTCCGCCCTGTAACACTATGCCTCATAACTGTTCGAATGCGACAATACCGTGTTCGACACACCAGACCACGTCATGTCATGTCAACATACCATGTAATGTAGCTTAATGACAACCTGCATGACCGTGGGCGGTGATTGCTGATAAGCTGACATGTCCACCTGTAAACAAATTCGCATGCTGCAGGTTTTGGTGCCACGTCACGTCGTGAGCAAATCAACGAGCGGCGCATGCCGCGAGTTTTACAGCACAAACTCTACTGGCCCCCAATTTTTGGCAGAATTATTTCTGCGAAGCGGCTGATCGAAGCTGCTTTATGTCATGTGGGTTTGCAATCATATGTCAATGCTCTGGTCAGAGGTGACACGACTAGGTGGTCAGCGGAGTATGATTATCAGTCCAAGCCAATCTACGTGAAATTACTAGCAAGGGCTCCGGAACCACGCAAGCTCAAAAACGATGTCCTTTGAGGAGGGGTGGAGGTGTAGACGATTCGTCTGACCTGCAAACGGCATGGCGCACCTCGCATGCCATGCCATAGCGTAGAAATGGTTGCTTGACGCGATATATAGTGCTTTTGCATGCCATCTGAGCTTATCTTTCTACCCCTGCTTTTGTGTGTAACAGGACACAGAAGCTAATCTACTGCCAACCATGAACTGCTTCTTGACACCTGCATCTTTTGGACTTCACCGGAGGCTAGCACTTTGCAATCAAATGCAGCGCGACAACGATGCTGCCATCGCCGTCGACCGCATAAGGGCCGGCCTGCTGTCCGAGGAGCACTCCGATCCTTCAGTGGTCAGCAAGAGGCGAAAAATCGAGCAGGGCGAAGCAAGTAAGCTCTCCGCATCGGCATTGTAGTCTGCGGCTTTGCAAGCTCCTTTTCGATCCCTGGACAGCTCACAAGGCGGTTGTCTTCGTAGGCCCTCCTCCTAGGTCCTTCAGCTCGAAATACCGTGGTGTTAGCTGGCATAGTCAAACGGGCAAGTGGAAAGCTCAAATCAAGGTGCGACAAGCAGCAATGCAACTCCTCGCGGCAAGGCACATCACCCTTTGCATGCCTGGCATGAACTTCTTGTCAACTTGGTGTTACAGGTGCTGGGAAAGGATGTAAACCTTGGCAGACATGTGTCAGAAGAAGCAGCAGCCAAGGCATACGACAAGGCAGCAATATGTGCTAGGGGCAAGCATGCAGCAAAGCTCAACTTCTCACTGACTGATTACAGCCGTGAACTGGAGGAACTGGAACTCAAGACAGTAGCTGAGCTTGCACCAGTTCTCAGGTGGCATTCAGCTCGAACAGCTTGCCAATATGTTGCTTCGCCAGCAAGCTAGCTCTGATCCAAGGCAACTACAGCATATCTGAATGATGCTTGCAGCGTTAAGCTGACATTAGGCATTGCCAAGTCAGGCTACGCCCATGCTTGCGCATGCTCACAGTCAGAACTGCTTCCAAAGTTCGTGATTCCCTATGATCCAGTATCATATTTCCTTCCTGGATGTACATGGCACCTTTTGTCGAATGCTTGTCTGTGTCATGGGATGCATGCAATTTCATAGAGGCACCTTTCCCACAAGTGTATGCATAAATGATGCAGAGGAGAGGAGGAGCGTCTTCAAGCCCAAACCTCGCGCTACCATGGCGTGCGTCAAAATAAGCGCTCTGAGAAATGGGAAAGCTATATCAGAGTGGCTGGCAAGCACCTGCACTTGGGCTGCCATGACAGCGAGATTGCAGCAGCTCAAGCCTTTGACCAAGCAGTCATGCTGCGCCATGTCTACTGCCGTGACGGCGAGACTTCTGTGCCTCTTGTCACCAACTTCCCTCCTGAGTACTACCAGGTCTGTTTGTCTGCCTCTGACTGCTGTTGCTTGCGTAACTTGTGACAGTGATTGCTCATGCACTGCTGCTTCATCAGACACTGGTAGCATTACATGCCAAGGCAGTTTGTCACTTGGAGACAGAGGAAACATTGGGGTGCTGAGATCATGCGCAGTGATTCTGCTCACAATATGATGTGCTGACCAGAATGCACAGCCTTCGTAGACAGTATAACCTGGAGCTGAGCCTCCAATGGTGCCACTGCTGTAATGCATGTAATGCACATGTACTAGACACCCTGCAGCCCAAACTGGAAGGCGTCACCAACTGCTGCAATGAAGGGTCAGACAAGCGTGAGACCTATCTGTCACTCAAGCTATCAGATTGCACACAGCTTTGAAGCTGCCCTGCTTGCTGTGCTGCAGGGTCTGCTGCAGCAGGTGCTAGGTGGGAATGAGGATGTGGTGGTGACAGCGGGCCGAAAGGCCCCTGCTGCCAATGATGCCTTCTTTCAACTTGAGGTAACATTCTTGCCTGCTTGTTACTGCAGCGTTCAGCCTTACCATTCATCTTCCTCAGGCAGAAGTGTTCAGGCTTGTGAGCGCATGCCAGAAGTGGCAATTGACACTGTGCTGAAGTGAACAAGATTTGAGAATGGTGTGCTATCTGGGGCCAAGGCAACCCATGTACTTGCTGCTATGGATGGACAGACTTGCAACCCTAACATGCTTGAAAGCAATGCCACATGGTGTGCAGTCTGTGTGTCAACAATGCTTCTCAGGATGTGCAGTGAGAGCAATGTGCATCGCTGCAGGACAAGTATGTGCAGCAGTTGTTGCAGAGATGCCAAGAGCAGCAGCGGTGACACCTGTCATGCAGCACCTCCGGACTGTCATTGTGCAGTTCATTTGAGCTAAGGACACATGGCTGAACTTGTATATATAAGGAGCACTTCAACAGACGAGGACCTGCTCAACATTCAGCAACCATGTATATTGCAGCAAAGCAGGGTAAATCAAGCATTGACTGACTTGTCTGTCTGCCAGCTTATGGACTGCTGTGCAATGCTTGATAACACAAACTCCAGCCTCAATTTCTGTGTGGTTCTGCAAGCTGAATGGGAGCCAGTATGGTTGGACGGTTTACCCTGTCCAGAACGATTTTCACATCAATAAGGGGTGTGTCACATGGGTGATTTTTGTCTTTACAGCACTTGGCATTGCTCTTGATCATTTTGCTTTGCATGCAACAGCATCATGTGGGTGTTTTACGTAATGCTCCTGGGATAATCTGAATTACTATATATTCTTTCTTGGGTGTTTTATTATGCATATCTGCCAGGAGTCTCCTGGGGTCTTGGGGTATTGTCCTTCTTTGGGAGTTACTGAGTGATTACATGGGAGTCCTGTATGTGTCATGTCGTGTCATGGTCACGCTTTTGCCCTAATCCTGCCTATGGTGCATGCACCAAAGTCTCTCAAGCCTGCTTTGCTCATCAGGGTGTAGATTTAATCTTTTCTTTAGGCTAAATCTTTTTTTGACAACCTGTGTCGTTGTCTGAAGAGCCAACCTGATTGCAATCACAAGCACTGCAGGGTATTTGTAGCTGATAGTTAAGGAGGCAACCATGGAGAGTTGCCAAGTGTCTGCTGTTGACACGTGTTCCTGCCAGCAGCCTCATATTGACCTACGAAGCACATGTCTTTCCAAATTCGTCTCAGTAATTTTACTCTGCGATCTGTCACATGCATTACATGTGCAACGACACTGCAGGACTCGGGGGTTGGTGTAAACACGGCCACACGAATGACCGCTTGGTTGCACACATGGTGCATCAGATGCTGCTCTATTACAATGCTGTAAGTCATTGCTGCTTGATCTGGTGTTACAAGCAAAACTTCGCACACATGTCCTCTCGTTTCCGAAGAAGGCAGCTCAATGTGAGCAACGTCTGACATGTGACATGCATGAGCAGCAGGCTGTGAATCAGTCCTGTGAAAACCCTTCAAACTTGCGCTCATACTCATAATGGGCTGGAGAGGCTGTAGGTGTCAGATGCTCTGATATTGGCATGCCAGCTAGGTCTTGTATGAGCAACGCAGACACCATGCTGCCTTTGGGAGTCGTTCCCTTTGCAGCTGGAAACTCTAGTAAGGTGTTTGCAGAGCGCATGCTCAGCAACCTACTACTGATTTGCCCACCTGTACTCTCAGCTGCAAACTCTCCCCCAATATGACTGTCCGGGACTTTAGGTGGCCTGCAACACACACCTGGCAATTCAAACCACAACATATATCCTGTGTGAGGGTCACAACAGCTGTTGCTTGCCACAAGTGCAAACTATCCCAGGCTTTGCTGCTGTAAAAGGTACTGCCTGACTTCGTTTACATATTGCCTGCTGAAGGCATGACTGTTGACCAGCCTTTACAGTCATCTCACCTAAGCTGCATGGCAGTACTGTTTCAAAGCAGATCAGAAGTAACACACAGCCATTAAGCAAGCCTCGATATGATATTGAAGGGGGTGTACCTTCTCCAATGAACGGTTGCTCTGTGATATTCTGGTCGCTCAGGGTCTAGCTTCAGGTCCTGGCTGGTCCTAACATGCACCCTCCTAGGCATCGGGTGCTGCATGCAATGCAACACCATTACACATGATGTCAACCACACAGATAATTTTATCACACAACACACAGCTTTATCACGCAGCCGGTGATCAGCACAGAAGCTGCAACGCACGGCATATGTGATGGCACAGTGTGTTGAGTTTTGTGTCTTGTGCTGATGCATGCAAGCATGCAGCATGCTCTGCTCATGCAGTGTGACGAGGCATCAAACCAGGTACTATTCCAGAGGCCTTTGATCCTGCAGCTGTGTAGGGCATGCCATTTGCAGGCAAATCTGAAACAAGGGGATTTGAGAGGGACATCAAGAGGAAAGTCATAGATGAGAGTTGCAGAGGAGAAAAACAGAGAGGAGTCACAGAGGGGAATCACCTGCCAGCCAGCCATCTTGTGCAAGGCAGGTACAACTACTAGGTTGAAGGTGACGATGCTGCTAACTGGGTTGCCAGGCAACCCAAACACCAACATGCGTCGTTTGCTGCAGACACACCAACAGGTATGAACCGAGCCTCATGATTGCCCACCTCATGCAGCTGGTATGTTGCATCGAGTTGATGCAGCGTTTTCTAGCAGTGACCTGGAACACGAGGCGACGCTGGCAAAGGCGCACATGTATGCACATTGCATGCAAGACAAGACATCTCTGCAGCTAACATGGTGAGCAGAGCACCAGCTGCATGCCTGGGAAACTGACCAGCTTCATGGGATTTGTTCTGTGGCTGATCCATCCTGCAGGTGACAGTATAGGGTGGCACCTGGAAGAGTCAAGCTCAATGGTCGCAAAGGTGAGAGGTTTGCCAGGTTTCATTTTGACCTTGCCAAAGTGCACCTTGCCGTGCCTTTCCAGCAAAGGCTTGATGAAATCCCGCTCGCCCATGGAGACACCGCCTGCAGGCATTGTACGCATCAAGCCTGCTTCATGCATGATGCCTGCACAAGGATACATGCTGTCTCACGGTGTCAAGTTTGGCCAGACAATGGTGGCATTTGGGTCAATGCATGATCATGCCCACACACGTGAATAGCTGCAGAAAGCAACACATGTGCAAAGCCTGCACTACTGGATGATGCAGCGTCGACGGGTCTTCCACAGGATTGTTCTTGAAGCACTTCTGGGGCGTTTCATCTGTTGTGACAAGCACATCCACTTGCTGATTGATGGCCTTTTCAAGGCAGGCTTGAACGTGTCCCTCTGTGTCCCTGGCAATGCCCAGATCCACAACCTCAGCCCCCTCCACTTTACAGGCTGCCACTAGCATAGCTCTGTTTGCATCCCTGATCTGCCCAGGTTGCAGGTGCTGTGTTGTGGGTTCAACCACCTCATCTCCTGTTGAAAGCACTGCAACAACAGGCGTCCTGTGCACCTGCAATACGCAACAGTGATCCAGAACGAGACTGTGGCTGCTTGCAACAGTGTGACACAAGTGGTTAGCAGTACATCTGTTGCACACTGGACGACTGGGCTGCAGACAGGCGGTGTCGGCTTGCTGTTGCTTTGTCTTGCAGCTCCCTGACCTGAATGAGGCTAATAGGCCAGTGCCAGCATTAGAGGCCCTGCAGGCTGCAGCAGATTATGGCTTTGTGAAGCTTGCAGCAAGCAATCCCAGCTTTACTCTAGGCAGTGCCAGCAGTGCAATGCAACATGATGATGTCTGCAGAAGCAGTATGACAGAGGTGTGCAGCTGCCAAGACATCACCTTGAGTGTTGCAGCCCCGACTGTGGCAAGAATGCCAATCTCAGCAGGTCCCAGCATGTCACCAGCTTGCAAGACTGTCTGGCCAACCTGGATGTCTGACCCCACTGCCCTGATGTCCTCCCCAGCCTTGGATGCTGCCTGTATAATGTCACAATGCTGTTGTACATGCCATGCACAAGCACAACAGGGCATGGCAGGTGATGGCAAAGGACAGCGTGGCTTGAAGCAAGGCTTGCCATACTGTTACAGTGCAGCAGTAGGGATGACAGGCAGGCAGAAGTTCAGCTGCTTCAGCTTCCGACGGTGGTATTATCTGGCACATGAAGGCATGCTCAAAGCAAACTGCCAAGCGTTTACAAATCTCAAACAAGACAGGTCACGAGAATCTACTGAAATCCATGTTTAGTACAGACTGGTTGCAGAAGGCAAGACTGACCTTGACTATTCTGATGCGCTTCTCTCCATCTTGCCTCTCAGGTAGCTGCTCAGTGTTCTCTATTTGCACCACGGCATCTGCTCCCTCAGGTACTGGCGCACCTGTACGCATGACTGCAGCTGAGTACTCACAATGCGCTACAATTTGCAGCAAACTGGCAGGAGTGCATCAATGGGTCTGCCATAATACTAGCAGAAAAAGTCATGACTGGAAGGCTTGACTAAGCGATGAGCACAGACATACATGTGGCACAATTGAGATGAGTGCTTGAGGGAGGAAGTGGACAGCTGATGAGTCACCTGTCGTGATGTAAGCCACACTGCCAGACTGTAGTCTGGGCTGCTGATGACCAGCATGCGCTGCAAATGCTACAATGTACTCACCAGGCCCGTCTGCTGTCACAACAGCATAACCATCCTGTAACAAATGCAAAGCTGTGGATGCTGGTTGCTTGGCTATGAAAGGTCTGCATGAAAGGTCTGTACTGGCAGGCAAGCATAAGACTCAGCTCAAAGGCTGGCTTGTTGAGCGCACCTTTATTGAAGCTGGAAATGGAGGAACGTTCTCAGGCGCCTGCACGTTCTCCGCGAGGACGGATCCAACAGCCTCAGCAAGGTCTACAAAAACGCTCGGAAGGGGCTGAGTCTCTGATAGAACGATCTCCTGAGCTTCAGGAATGCTGATCATCTTGTACAACGCTGAAGGGGTCGCCGGCCCCTGAGCAGCCATGCTGCTCTATCTGTTACTGCCGGTGATGAGCACTGTGACCGATTTAATCGAGTTATCGAGTCCTGCGACACCACGCAAGACGCGTCAGCACCTCGAGAAACTTTGACTGAAGGTTACTTATTGGCGGCGTCGGAGTTGGCGTCAAAAGATAATGTCTGGATCATTAAAACTTTTACATAGTAACGGGAGTCGACAACGACCTTTCCCATAGCAGAGGCAGGTGCACCTTTTATACCACGCCATGCACGACAACAGACTGACCTGCGACACGCTAATCTCGAACGCCGGAGATTGTGAGGCTTATGTTAGCTATCTTGATTTGAGCATAATGGCGGCACAGCGAACAGCACAGGGTGGGCCAAACGAGCACTGTCACTTGCTGCCTCTGCATATGCAGCAGAGACGCACGCACTGAGTGACAGAATTGTGAGTAATCCCAGCTCAACTGAATTGCTGGCCCCTGCTGCAATGTATGAGCTCACTTGGGCTGACATCGATGTGACACTCTTGTGAGCACAAATCTGCCGCTGTATCAGCTTGTTGAGCTCGATGAGTCCATTGGGTGCATGTACCAATTGCTGTCTCATATATATGAGGCCTCCATGCATGGCCACGAACTTCTATGTCTCGGTGGTTCTCCCACAATCTGTTCAGCGGCTGGCAGCCGATATCGTGCTTGATCAGTCAGTCAGTTGAGCATATATATCTGATGCGCGCTAGGTCCCCCCCATGTCGTCAATCCAAGGGGGCCCTGCCAGGGACTGTGTCAGTCCCCGCACCTGGCTCACGTGACCATGTTGGCTTTGACCAGACTGCAGCGCCACTGTGGAGGTGCACGTTCATTGTGATGAAGCGCGATTGATGTCGATGGTCTCAAGCAACCAGATGAAACGATATGCTGGGTACTGCAAGTGACAGCGTGACCAACTGACTGTGCCAAACAGGCAAGCATTGCCGCGGCTGCTCGGCGTGACTTCAGGATGAACGGCATGAGAGAAACCTTGCAAACTCGGAAGCATAGCCTGAAGGAACTTGCTGTGAGTCCAGAGGTGAATACCCTTGCGATCAATACACAGTGTCGACGGTCTTGCCGGCCAACTGCAAGCGCTGACAACAGCTGCCAGAATTCCGCAATCCACCTGGCGCACAGAGTGCGCCGGCAACAATAGCATGAACGTTCACCACAAAAGCATGCAATTCATAGCATGACTTTGCTCAACTTACGGCATATCAAGTTTGCTATGCTTGCTGGCATTGTGTGACCCATTTATGCCCTCATGATGCCATATTTGCATGCAGCTCTGTCATTTAGCCAAGTCTGGCTGGGTGTGGAAAAGGGCTAAGGTGACCAGGCAATGGCTGAAGAGGTGGGCAACTGTGCGCAAGGGCATTCTGCGGTACTGTGATGGCCCGGGCATGGTGATCCTTCTGAGCTTTGCTATGACAAATGCATGCCAGGGTTACAGCTTTGTAAACATGATTGACTTGCATGCGAATGCTACACACATTGCCAGAACGCAACACTTATCACAGCAGTGAGTAGGCACGGCAGTGGATAAGCCGATGGAGCACATGTGCAAGCTCACTGTAACACACTCAAACCTGCACCAAGAATGTATGTTGACACCTGTTTAACATCCTCGCAGCACTGCTGCTTGTGATTTGCATGCTGTATTGCAGACACATGACAGTGGAAAGCGGGTGCTATCTGGCAATATAGTTTCAGCTGAATCTTTGCAGCACGGCACATCCACCAATGGTCTGCTGGTGAGCTCACGGTCATGTCAGTGCGTACCCTTTGTCCTTTGAGGGCTGCATCTTTACAACTTTGAGCAAGAAGTATGAGGGCATATCGTGCACGCAGCATGGGATGCCCCAGACTGTGACCAGTGCTTCAGCTGTCATATGTTGATGAAGTCCAGTGCTTTGCACAACCCTGCCTAACACTGTTGTCAGCAGCTACAACTGCAAGCCAGCTGCATGACATTTTCCCTGAAGAGTAGTCAGCAACATCAGAATGTCGACTTACTACAGATGTATGGCTTTCAAGTGGTGGATGATGAGGGTAGAAGCAAGAAGCTGTGGTGCCACAGCCAGCAGGCCTGTCAGGAGTGGTGCCACTTCCTGACCCACTGGGCAAACACAGAAGTCCTGCTGTCCCACTGGTATCATGTGCAATGGAGCAAGCTCCTTGGCAGGTATGCCCTGGACTACCCTGGTGGGGGGTAGAAGGGGGTTGTCATGTGCATGGCCATCATGGCATGCAGCCAATGCAGCAGACTGCATGACCGCGCATGCAATGCAATGCTGTCTGTCCAATACAGCATCGTGCACATAGGCTGTTTGTGGTGATAGCCTCTGGAGCAGACGCTGAGCTGTACTGTTTTTGCAGTGGGGCATTTGCTGCTGTGGTGAAGGCGACAGGCAAGGCAGATCACAGACCCTATGCAATCAAAATTGTCACGCGCAGCGCCTACCGCCACTACTATCACATGATGAATCAGGTGCATGTCGTGCCTGTCAAGTTCAAATGCCAAGACAACATCAACTGTACCATGCATTGCACTAAAACTCAAACAACATCAGCATGGCTACATGGCAGGCAGAGTTAAAGCAACGCCTGAGTACCATACACCGGACATGCTTACAGGTTCTGTACGCAGGAGGTGCAGCTCCTTCCTTGCTCTGTAGTCGTACTCTGCCACCAGCTGCATTTGCCAGAAGTGGCAGAGGCTCTTGTGAGCGTGCATGACAAATCTGCAGCACATGCGCAAAAGCGCCACACACCTGTCAGACTCAGGACGCTGCACAAGTGACGGACAGGGAAGCATGTGCTATATAGCGCCAGCCTGCAGAGTGCAATACTAGATGAGAGAAGCGTCCCTGCACGTCATACAGTATATCATGCAGGAGGTGGGAATCATGAGTATGCTGGCAGAGCACCCCCACATGGTCAGGCTGAAGCAGGTCCTGTACGCCCCCCACCGCCTCTACACTGTCACAGGTTACCCCACCCCACCCCGCCCCACCTGCCTGCACGCAGCCACTTGAGACATCAGCACTCTCTCTCATGAGTCTTGTCATCATACATCTCTCTCATGGACTAGTGCACACTGAGATATAGACTTGCTTGTTGAAGCTCATTGCACTGACATGCAAGTTGCTGTACCCCTCAAATGAGGGGGGTGTCATGCAGCAACTCAGACTGTCTGAAGCCGTGATGATAATGAGATTGTTGGGAGCAGCTCAGCACATCAGTCTGTCAGCAGCGTGACCAGCAGCATGCACACCCTGACCTGTCCGTCTGTGGCCATGTGCTGCAGAGTACCTAGACGGAGGTGAGTTGAGCAAGAGAGTGTCTCCGGGAAGTCCGCTCACTGAGACAGATGCAGCGCGAGTGACTCGCCAGGTGGTGAGTGCGCTGGCTGCGCTGCATGAGCAGAGGGTGTGCCACATGGACATCAAGCCTGACAACATCATCTTTGAGAATAAGTAAGCCTCCGCGCACTGGCATTTTGAGCCAGAACGTCACCAGAAGGCTATTTGGGCATGTTATGGCATCTGTTGCCAGGTTGCTGAAAAGCCCATGACCGTTCATGAACACAACAAAGCTCAAGATGGGAGGTCGCAGCTAAGCACACTGCATTCTTGACAATGTCAGTCATGTTTGAAGCATCATAGCTGTGACTGCTCTGACATGATCTCATACTGCTGCAGGCTTGAAACTAAGTTGTGCCATTTCTGTTGCCTGATGCCTGTCAAAATCGGAAGCTGAATGCAGGTCAGCCACTTCCCCAGTGAAGCTGATTGACTTCAGTCTGGCATGCTTCTTCTTTGAGCCCACTGAGCCAGGGGGAACCCCAGAGTTCATGGCCCCCGAGCTGGTGGCTGACCCTGATGGGATGGCAGCCACAGGCTGGGGACCTGAGATTGACATGTGGGCTGTTGGGATCCTGGTCTTCTGGATGCTGTGTGGCAGAACGCCCTTTGATGATGACAATGTACCTCAGATATTGCAGAATATCATGCAGGTGCGAGACACAGTTAGTCTAAATGAAAGAGCCAGGAGGTTCCAAAGGACTCTGTGCTCCCCTTCAGTCTATCATGTGTAGCCGTGCGCTCATACACCTGGAGAATTTAAGCATGTATGAGGCACAACCGCTTGACCAGGAACAACA
>JAABUO010007240.1_pt1 | contig 12687 bp, 11 predicted proteins | sample 5559291 | NCBI WGS metagenome assembly JAABUO01 (sample SAMN10711878, study PRJNA513372) | rock metagenome | isolation source: Antarctica rocks | place: Antarctica: Victoria Land, Finger Mt sud
TGTGCGGGGCTGTGGGGGCATAGTGAAGGTAGAATGGAAGGTGGGTCAGGGTTACGAGAATATCATTTTGATGGGTACGGGTAAAGTTCTTGGGTGAGGGTCGAGAATTATTAGTTATGCGGAAGCAATTCCGTCCTGTTGTATGACATCATTTTTGGAACAAAAAATTCAAGTACCCATGAGGTACTTATTCTTAGACATTCACCATGGATAAGACGGTGAGCTATATGTAACTCTGGCGATTGGATGGAGCTGAAGCTAGAAGTCAGAGAGAAATTCCCTATCTCTTCTCGGACTTTGAGATTTCCATTTAGTTACTTCTTCCTGTAGAAGCTGCATGAAGCAAGTTTATTAACCAGTAGCCAGCAAGCCAAGTAGCGAAATAGGATAGAAAAAGAGAACTCCTCGCCCAATGTTACCTGAGTCCAGGAATCCAACAAAGCAAGACAGGCACCCAAGAATCATACACACCAACCGTCCTCAGCCAACCTTAGCTCAGATCCCATTCGCCTCGTGCGGCGACGCCCCATCTCTATACCTCCACAACCGACTTAATTCCCGAACAGTTTTGCGCTCCACATCCAGGTTCACTGCCTTCATGTTCTGAGGTATGAAATTAATAGTCACCTTCGACTCGCTACTTTCCTGACCGAGCAACGAAGACGCCATGGACCCGAAGCCCGACTCTCTCCGTAGAAGACCTAGCTTCCTTGTAGCAGCCTTCTCTCTGCCAATGGCCGTCACCATATCGACGTCGACAATTTTTCCTAAGAAGTCATCTGTCTGAGTGAACAAGGGGAACATAGCGTCCAGGTAATGCTGGTTGAACAGATGCCCAGTGGCGCCCATACGCACGAACACGCTGCCGCTATAGCGGTTATCGGGGGTGGACATGGTGCTGTAGAGCACACCCCAGCGCGCAATCATATCATACTCGTTGCAGTAGTGTTCAATGTGGGCTATGCAGCGGGGTTGAGATGATAAGGAGAGTATTGGATTAGAGAAGTGAGAGGCGGCAGAGCCAAACGTGTAGACTTCCTAGAACCGTGAGAGATGGGTTAGCTGTGTGTCGTTATTCGATAACTTTAAACGAGCGAAATGGATATTTACTAGTTTAGAAACGGCAGATCTTGGAAGATCAGCGAAAAGCTCGTCGAGGACCAGTGATGTTATAATGCCACCTTGTGAATGTCCGAGTAGGATGACTTTGGTGACTGTGGGGTCTATAAGACAAGCTTTGACATAGTCATAAGTGACTCTGACGTCCATGGTCTTGTAGGAGAAGCATCTCTGGATCAGGCATTCAATCAGGTCGGCCACAAGACCGTAACTGCAGCTAGTATCAGTGCATGGCTTGCACACAAGTGTGGAATTGTGTACCTGTTGTTATGTATGCCAATAACAGCACGGCCAAAGGTCTTGGAGAGGCGGTCTATATTTTTCTGCAGCCCAGCATGGCTATGGTAGTCAGTAACCTGTATCAATCTGAGAAAAGGTGACCCGGTCGCACCCTGTAGCGCAGCCATTCACAAACAGCCAGCGTTCGCTCCCATGTTGCTCCGCCGACAGAACTGTATCATCATCCATCATAGAGTATGCGATTTTCGCCCCCTGCATCGGCCATGATAGGACGAATATAGTGGCGCAGCACAGCATGGCTAGGCCGACTGAAAGCATGCCTGGAAGTAACATTGCGACTGGGACGGCGGCGACCAGGAAAATAATCTCTAGGATCGAGAGCCAGCCTTGAAGCAGGAGATCCCTTGCATTCGAAGGACCCATATATAATTCGCAGCTCTTGTCCAACGTTTTGAACGGGACGATGATCCATGGTAGGTATCGCAGCACACTGCAAAGCGCAACTGCATCGTGTAATAACAATCGGAGCGGGTTTTGGCGGGAGGCCTGTGTTGTCGTGCTGGCGAGAGCATCCATTTGCGGTGGGATGTACTTGATGCCGTTTGCCATGGCGGTTGTGGAAGCCCTTTTTGCAGGCGGTGATGTTCTCATGACATGAGATGCAAGATCCTCGTGGATGACGCTCGGTGGCTCGTGACTGGATTGATGAAGGCCTGGCATGGCAGCTTCTTGGGATAAGGATGATTAATTGAGAGTGGATGGCTCAGCTGATCTTGAAAGCTTAGGTAGTCATTCGCAAAGATGAAGGAAACGACGTAAATGCAAGAGTAGGAGCCTGGCGAAGCATAAATAAAATAGCACTAGATGATTGGAATGCGATGTTGTTTCGTCCCTTGCTTTTAACAACAACGCGTGTATAAGGCTGACCATATTACATGAGCGACGATGGAAGTAGTTCACCACTCTTTGCCTTCACATATCACCACCTAAATACTTCGATAACGTTCCACAGTAGGCCATTGGATACGACGGTACCTTTTTCACTGGTCATCTCGTTATTGCAGGCAGCAACGCACGGTAGGTCGCTGCTTCCAATCTTCACTACTCTTTCCCAGGTATTTTGGGTCTTCATACAGTGCCATCTCTCAATATTCAACACTCCTCCAGACTTCATGATTCCCTGGCACCAGTCACCAACCCTCACAACCAGACCTCTGGTGTGGGATTCTTGGTTCTCAACCTTTAGGACGATGCTAATACGCTCTTTTTCTTCACCAACTTTCTCCACATCCAAGTCACCCCAAAGCTCTTCATACTCAGTCTGAAGTCCTGTGACGGGGAGAATCTGGGTTCCTCGCTCCAGAACATCTCCATTGGACTGCGGCCACATATTACCTTCATCAGGCTGTGGATTATCGCTTTTAGAATCTATCCAGTGCTCCCAAACCGAGTGTATAGATTTAGTATCTCCAGGTCCGTTAGAGCCCTGTGTCGTGCTAGATGTACCAGCAAATGCCCATTCTACGACGGCTATGGAATTGATACCATTCCTCCCCTCCAGCTCCTTCCAGTACTGCTCTTTGTATATACGTACATCGACATAATGTGAGGTTTGGGAAGTAAGGACGATTGTGAAGGTCGGTTCTTCCGCTTCGCCAGGCACCTAGGAGATGGTCAGCGTCTCAAAGGCTTGAGGAGATAAAGCTAGTACTAAACGGAAATGCTTGCGCTCTGATATGGACGGAACACACATAGTTTCAGATGACAAATGTATGTAGGTGTGATCTTTGGCTTCAAGTCAATGCCATATGACTCTTGGATTAGAGACGAGTGAGCGACGTGAATGAGGTAGTCATGCACGCGTATCACTTACACTACGTGGGGTGCCGATGGAGGGGAGGGAGGATCATGCTCCACTAGCGCTCACTCGCTTGACTGTCAATCCTTGCAATATCGAAATCTCAATCCCAACCCTATCTCATCAGCAACTCATGATGACCATAATGCATTCTATACATTATCACCATTTCTTCTCAGCGATGCACTTTAACTCCGGGATAAGGAAATTTTCTTCATCGATCAATTTTCGAAACGTGTTGAGAGTTGCCACACCGCTATCACCCCGTTCCCAAACGTATTAGTACAAATCCCTCGAACCGTACCTATTACCAGAAACCTCATAACCCATGGAAGTTTGAAAGTGGTGTGTCTGCTAAAACTGATGGCTATGGCCAGAGTAGTCCAAAATGCCGAAGAGCCAACGTCGGCTGCCAATGAAGAGGAATCATGCAATCCATAAGACAGGAAAACGTTGAAGGATGCTTTCTGGCAATGCGGCCGACCGTTCAATTCCAAAGCACTCAGACACATGGCTAGGTTCTAGGAGAACGGCTTCAGCATCGTTGTCCTTTTCTTGTACCCATCATGAACCTCCCATGAGGGTAATGGTCAATGGAACCGACGCTGGCGGGTGAAAGTCACAACATGTCCAATAGGATTTGTATTGCAGGACCTGGGAGACAACTCGTGCAATTTACGCCACAACCCCTAAAAGAAAGTTCGTCATGCCATTGACATTCTGTTGTTAATTCTACTTGACCGACGTTCTGTATCAAGTCTCAGTATTCCCTTCGATACTATGCTACACCATATAAGATAGGGCTTCGCACTTCTTGATGCTCTGCCGTCAGTTGTTCCGAAGCCTCCAAGGATGCCCCTAAAACAGTTCTTAGTGTCTGAATTGAACTTGGTCGAAGATACTTGCGTTACCTGTAGACTTCAGATAAGCTCTAGTGCTTTCTACCGGCATGGTCTCTAGAAGATGGTGTCCCTGCATGTTTGCTACTTGCTATCTCAACTGTTATGGAAGTCTTCCCGTTCCGTACGGAGGACGACGACTGCGTTGAACCCAGCTTATGGGTGTCGCATAGTGGCAGGCACCGACGACTAATGGTGTAGAGCTGAGTAGCAATGGGAAATAAGATGGAGATTCTTGTCTCATGAACCGTATTTTATTTCTTAAGTGTCGTGGATGCCGAAAAGTCGAAGATCACACGTCTGCTGGTTTATCAATGGAAATCTGGCCACACCTCCGCCGGAGTTCTGGATGGGCCCTGAAAGTGGTTCGACTGGGTGGTGTGGAAGGGTCGACTCCGGTTACGAGGATCAGGGTTTTTTTCAACCGCCAGATATCATTGAGGTTTACGCTTCCCTCTCTACAATCAGTGGGCCCGGTATCGACCGCAGTGGGTAAGTAGAATACTTATACGATCTATCTCAATCATCGAGGTATCTTGTTCCTATGTTTTCATGAAATTCCCCTGAAAAGTTGATGCTTGAATGATGCCTACTTAATAATAACAGCAGCCTTCATCCTGTTGAGTCTTCGGTATGGTCAAGTGGTTAAAGCTAATACTCCAAATAGGGAGCCAACACTTCATAGACACTCCTCGAGTTCGAGCCTGCATGACGGCATTCCAAAATAATATCTCAAACTTTAACACTTTAACACTTTGACACTTCAGGTAGGCCTCTGCCCCTTCTTCCCCGTTGACTGACAGAAGATAGTAGCGAATTAAAGAGACTTTAATAGACTTTAATAGACCGAATTATACTATACGGTAGATAACAGACTTTCACACTTCAGTTAGGTTTCTCGCCCTTTCTCCCCTTTGACTAACAAAAGATAGTGCTCAATTAAATATGAAATAGTAGGAATATCAATGTTGATGTAAGGGAGCTTTAAATAATATTGGAAAGTAAGATCCTGCCACTCCAACACCGAAGACCAAATTCTTTGTACTTTTTATATCTGGTTGAGATTTGGGCTGGCGACCTTGATATTAAACGCATTCTTTTCCATCCTTAACCTCTTGCAGATGGTTTGATAGCTGGGCTTTTTGATATCGCGGATACGATATCTGGTAGGAAACTGAGGGTTAGACACCCCTTTTTGCGACATGCACATCTCGCCCTCCAACGATACATTATCTCTATCTCTTACCATCGTACATGCACTTTCTTTCCAAAAATGCTCTCGAACCCGAAGACTTATCATAGCACGCACACATCGAGAAGCCTGCTTTATCCCCCAGTAATCCAATGTGGGTAGTAAACACTATCCGTCCCCAACAGAAACAAGAATCTATGAAGAACGAGAAGGGTCTTTGGACTTTGATGGAGCGGGGGTTATTCCAACAAACCTCGTACCACGACCCTTAATACAAAGGAGGGTGCCAACACTTCCCTCTCCAAACTACTCCACCGCTGTCGCCTTCCCACCCAATCCATAACCTTTCCAAATCCCCTTGCGACCGTCTTTTTCGCACATCTATACTCTACCTTATGTAAAAGATCCCTAGCATCCTGTACCCTCTCCCCACAAACCCCACGCCCTACCCACAACCTCAACTCCCCATCCCATCCGCACCGCCCAGCAGCAAAACACCACCCTCTCCAACCCTCCATACAAATCTACCCCCATAAGAATCTTTAGCACCGCCCACGCCTCTCTACACATCCCAAGAGAAGCCGAGTACACATTTCACAGCACAAGCATCGGAATATTATATTTGTGGCACCTAGAGGCAAGGGAGCACGGAGGTAAGTTTCTAAAAGCTGTACAAGCCAAGTCCTTAATTCTCAACGCTACTACACCAACTCACAATTTTCCACCACTCACCCGCAACTACAACTCCCCTTCCCCCCTTTCCCCCCCAGAACCCCCTTCCCTTCCGTCATCCAACCTACCCAACACCCCACCCAACCTCCAAACATCCAAAACCCCACAACCCCCCTTCCATCATCCACCCACCCAGTGCCAAATCAAACCCCCTTCCCCTTTCATACCCTATCACGCTTGTAGACACGTGTCGGTCTCGGAATCTCAAGGAGGGTGCAGGAACTTGTTCGATGGCATCGAGGGTGTGAGGTGAGAGGGTGGTTTAATACAACCCCGGAATTTTTTTTTTAGAGCATAGTTTATAGTAAATTTAATTTCTCAACCCGTATTTCAAGTGAGTCGATGGTGTGCGGGGGGGGACAGAGATGTTGTTGAATGGACATATGCAAGGTCGCGGTAGAAGGCCATGGTGGATATTGTGTGATTGGATTGGGGAAAAAATTTGGATATTTATCTGGGATGCGGAGGCGGTTTGGATGGATGTGATAGGGTTTTTTGGATGTTGGTGGTTGAGGGGGGTTTAGGGGGGTTTAGGGGTGTCTGGGTTGGGTTGGGTTGGGTTGTGAGTAAGATATCTAAAAACTTGTTTGTTATGGGATACGGGGTGGTAGTGTAACAGGAGTACGGAGAGGAAAGACCACAGTTCTTCAAAAAGATATCTTTGTTTCCCCTAAATACACATGTTCCCTTGAGAAGGAGAAGACTGTCAGAACGCGTAGAGAAACTATGTACGCTTTTTTTGCACACAAACACAAGCAAAGGAAAGGGAAAACTCCTAGGTAATGCTTCACCGTCAAACGCCGTGTTTACCTTTCGTTAACTATGACCGGCTTTGCTTGTAGCCCCTTGGTCTCAATATCGGTAAGAGTTTTACTCTTGTTGCTTGATCGCTCGATCGTGCTTCATGTTTTATCAAATCACTAGGGCTCGAAGAAATCTACTCTCCCCGCTGCATACCCTGCGAAAACACCTCTTCCATAAGCTTCATTAGCGCAGGGGGGACGGACTCGTCGGTTGCGCGGATCGTGATGCGGTATAGCTGTTTCACGTATTAGCCTTTGGCTCTTCCTTTACGTAACATACAAGAAGAAGGGACAAGAAGAGAAAGGATCAGACATACCATGGTTTCATAATTCGGCTCCACCCTTACCAAACACCCAAATTTCCCTCCCCCGTCCCCACCACCCGTGTACAGCACACTCGCTCCAACCACATTCCTCTCATTCGGATCCACGCCTCTCAATACACCCCACCTTAGTCTTCGCGCCATCTTCTCCGTAAACTCCCGGTCGATCATTGTGCCTTTGCCCGTCAGCCCCACGATCTGCTGCGCCTCCCGTGGTGCGCCGCCAATCTGTCGCCAGCGCTTGAAGAAGTCTTCAGAGGAGAGGTCGGCGGGGTCCATGAACCAATGTATCGTTACCGGCAGCTGCAGCGTCAAGGCTTGCAAGGCGCCAGCGAGATAGGATATGCGGATTGTAGGGGGGCGGGAGTAAGGCGCAAGGGCATTGAACATGATTGTCTGCTGGGCCTGGGCTTCAGGATGTATGGTGCTATCGGGTAAGCTCTTCGTATCAATTCGTAACGCATCTGCGGAGCGATTGTCAAGTGTGGTGGTGAAGGAGCCGATGGCGCTGGAGGAGCGATTGGTGAAGTAAAGGATGATACAGCCCTTGTTGGCGCGGTACTCGGACCGCATGCCGACTTGGATTTGGGAGTCTTCGTACAAGATGCCTTCGTCGGAGAAGAGAAGGCGTTTGTAGCCGGGTTCCCAGCCGGGGCTGAGATGGGCGGCGGAGGCAAGATTGGGGGCTTTGGAGGTGGCGGAGGGGGTCATGTCAAGGCCATCGAGGTCGTTATAGGTACCATTGGCGTGGGTGCCATTTGTGCCGTTAGTGGTAGGCTGCGTGGAGCCGCTGGTTGTGGGGGAGAGGGCGCCGTTGGTGGGTGCGGTAAAGGAGCGTTTGAGGCCGTTGGGGCTGGAGGCTTTGGTTAATTGGATTTCTTTAGAATCGGCGTTGGCGTCTTTGCCACCAACGACCCAAGTTCGCTTATCGCTGGTTCCTGCGTGCTTGCCATGAAGACGCGACAGCAGTGCAGATGTTCGCTCAGGGAAAGGTGGCATTTCGTCACACACTGTCCGTAAAAGATCGTCTGTTGGAAGAGTGGCAAGGGTGAGATATTCGCAGGCTCGTTGCTGTAGCTCCGAGTCTAGATTATGACTATAAGTTTGGAAGACATGCAGTAATTGCGGTTTTATCTCGGGGAATAGGTTGACAAATTTGATGAAGCAAGAGAGAATGATAGCTCGAGTGCTCGACGAACATCCCTCCAATTTGCTCTGAAGGGCTAGAAACTGCTCAATCGGACTGCAGCCTTTACTTTCTGCTATGAGATGTCCAAATTCACCAAGTAGATATCCCCCAATCTTGACCAATGTCTCATGGCAGGCCTCGGCCTTGACATATTCGAGGATGTGCTGCGCAGCATAGACTTGTAATTCTTCATTATTGGTCACAATCTGGATGACTCGTTGCCAGACCTCATCGCTGACGTGATCGCCGGCCATAGCGATAAGCCGTAACGAGATATCCACATACCACTGGGTGTCAGTGGCATACTTCTCGGTTAAGATGGCAATTTTCAGAACCATCTCTTCGCGGATTGCAAAGTCCGCGCTCGCCAGGTACTTTAGAAGTTCGTTGACGATGGGCTGCGCGTTAGATAGGTCACACATGCTATACAGTAGATCTAAGGCTTTTCGCCGGACACTGATATCTCTGTCTCGTAACGAACCGATGATGACGTCCTGATGTCGTTTGATTGGGTCTAACGTTTCTGCTCGGGCAGCAAAGTGAGTCATCGCATCAAGTCCCAGGTATCGAACGTTGGTCTCACGCGACAGTATGAACTTGCCTAGTCTTGATGATATTTGTACCATCAAATTGTGTTCCGTATCTAGATGGATGACCAGATTAATTGCTTCGAACAGCACTGCATTCTGCGCGTTGTTTTGCTGCACGTTTTTGGGCATCTGCATCGCCTCATGCAAGATCTGCTGTAGCGATTCTCGGATAAGATTTCGGACATATGTGTCTTCTGTCATTTTATTAGAAGAAATTTCCTTTGCAAAGTGCGGTTACAAACCAGAAGGTGGGTAATATTGCATCAATCTAAGCAGCTTGACTTGTATCCATGGACAAGGTACCTTGTAGTATAGGTAGTCCGGTTGAATGTCATTGTCCATCACAATCTTCTTCAGTCGTTGTGCCGCCTTGACATACGCTCCTTTATACTGATCCGGCTGATCCTGGGCCAGTGACATTACCAATGAAGTAACTGATAAGGTCACCCCCATATCCGGATCATCCATTAAGGATATTATTCTCTCCGCCCATTCTTGCTGGACTATGGCGGGATACTTTCGATAGAGCCGCAGCAGAGTCAAGGCAGCCTTTTTCTTGACAAATGATTTTGATGTGCTAAGATCATCAGCTTACATACATGCTCACCCCCAGAAGCACGTACGGTGAGATCAGTAACCTATGTACATCCCCACTCAACGCCTCACCCATCTCCCGCCCTCCCACATTCGCAGTTGCATGCAGGGCCAAGCAGTTGAACAGTTCGTTATTTGCTAGCAGGTCCTTTCGTATACTGTTGACCACTAGATGTAGTAGCTCGTGTTGCTCGTGCAGAAACAGTGTCACAGCAAGATATCCAATTTGCTTTTCCGAATACTTGTTGCCGGATATGAGGTTTACAGCTTCTAGGTGGCCGAAGTCGACGTTCCAGCCTAGGATATAGACGTATAATAATTTGCAGACATATTTTTTCTTGTGATAGCCACTAAGGTTTCCATCCTTGAACTTCTGCCGTATGTTTGCTAATTCCTTATTTATGCGCTTTTCTTCCAGATCCCTTGCTCTTGCATTTCGTAAATCTGCTATGAACTGAACAAGCCCTCGCATAGAGGACTGGTTCCCAGAGCTTCCCCGGCCCAGGAAGCCGGCTGCCGCCGCGCTCGCCAGCTTGCAGGTTGCGCCAGCCTCCGGGGATGGTTTGCAGATTTAGCAAGAAGATCCGAAGCGATACAGCCTTACGGTTGGGTTCAGTAGGGTAGAAGTTGAGTGCCCTGGTTATGGGTTGGACACTTGTTGCTGGCGCGTCGAGTCCCACAGAAACAGGGGTACTGGAGTAAGCTTAACTCTTCAGCGAAGCTCCTTAAGGAGCGGCCTTGGCCGATGAATGTCACATCAATGACAGAAATGATTTGCGCCTGCACTTCGTAACGTCAGATCTTCAACGAAACGAATACAATGAAAGTATAACCTGGCTGTAGGACTATGCTTGAGCTGCACGATGGCCAAGAATGCGGAAGTGCCGAACCTCCGCTGCTAGCGTTAGTACCGGCATTGGATCTATTCTGGTGAGCGGCGGCGGTAGAATGATAATCCGGGTGGGGATTTTTGAGGGAATTGAAGCATGAACGTGCAGCATCAATTCAATCGTGTGTAAGGGACGGAATAGGACGTTATATTTCAAGTAGTAGCAAAATATGCGAAGCACAGATTTCATCCTATAGGATTCACATAAATGGAATCTACAGCCTTGTCGTGCCACATATTTGCATGTAGAGGTACAGGATGTCTACCTAATTTGGCACTCGAATGTTGAAGCTAACGCCTGGTATCAAGAGCCTATGTTAACGCCTTTGTCGCTGCATGCCTTTGGTCTGCCACACCACAATAATCCATCCCAGAGCTTTTTGTGTTCTGAGTCACAATCCTATGCTCCAGATGCCTTTGTTGTGAAGTCAGTCTCAGTGGGGAGGATTCCGCCGTCGGTGGCCTTCTCGCAGCTGCAAGCATCTAAAGATATGTTGGTAGAGCTTCGTGAAATAGTAAGGAGTGTAACGTACTGGCTGGTCGTGCACCGCAAGCACAAGTGGAACCAGCAGGTTTGGCATTCTCTGTAGATGCTCGGTCACAGGTGCATTCGCCCGCAGGGCGAGCTCCTAGAATCGTTGTCAGAAAAGGTCTGGAGTAGGTAGATGCTTCAGGGCTAGAGAGAAAAGCAAATCCCATGATAAGGGGGCAATGGAAGAGGAAGCTTACTGCATGAGCAGCGGGGACCTGCCACAGTGTTCTCAGTGGTGGCTTTCTCACAAGTGCAGTTGAGAGCCGACTGTTTCCCGCAAGAACACTTAGCCTGAGAAGCACAAACACACTCTCCGCCAGCGCGGCCGCAGCAGGTAGTTGGGACGGTCATTGTTCTGGGCGCGGGAGGTTCTTATGTTCTGACTGTACTTGTTGGAGTAGTCAGGGTTGATTCCGAGTAATAGTCTTAGAGAGTTGAGCAGAGATTCTCGAAGTAAGCGTCTGTGATCGAGAGTGTTCTTGAAAATAGTGGGCAAGTTGAATTTATATGTCGAAGCCTCGGCTTTATTGAAAGAGAAGTATTGGAAACTGGTAGACGCTCATTGGTTGAAAAATGGCCGCTAACGGAAAACACCAATTGCCAAGCCCTAAAGTTATCTTCTCATATCATCATGTGCTCTCGCCATCCCATCGTCATTCAATGGAACCTACTTTACTGGTGACATCTCATCTCAATAATTCTTCCAATGTATTTTGTCGCTTGGCTTGTATGCCTTGAACAACGCACACTCTTCTTGCATGCTACGAACTCTTCAGTATGCGAATCCTCAAATTGAACCTTGTCCTAAGAGAGCTCGGAGAGGTCATCCATCATTGATGTCCTATATTCAATGTGCAGAAGTAAAACTTCCTCCACGAACATCCAAATTTGCTCCGTTATGTTTGTTCTTGTGTACCTATAATTGCCGAGCGGCAAGCTTTTCATCCAGTAATTTGTACGATGCTGCCCTTATTTCATATCAGTGAAAGGGATAGGCAATACTCCTTGACATTGTCTTTGCTGGTTGATTCTTATATCGACCATCAGAAGAGAGGTGATCTTCATCTCCTTATGTTGAGTTCAGAAGATAGTATTAAGAGCAATATTCCATCGCATGATGCAGTCGATAAAATGTCAGACCTCAACAAATGACTTGTGCGCTATCTATTTCCTATGCAGGGCATCCGGGATGTTCATGTCCTACGACATCATATCCGCAGTCCATACCCACGCGACAAGACTCAAAGCGCATATTCGACGAACTGACGCTTGCAGCGTATTCCACTCCCTCAATCACCTTCCCTCCAATATCCAAGTCCAAAAGGGATACAACGTAGGACTTTCCTGCTCACGGAGGCACCGACGTTATTCAACCAAAATGAAGTTCCTTTTGCTTATCAGTATTCTTGCCTCACTTTCCACTACAATATACGCTCTCCCACCATCCATTACAACCCCGCGTTTCTTCCCCTTCTCCAACTCTACCAACTCCCTCTCCCAAGAGACCTATTGTTATGACACCGGGCAAGGCTTAAAACCCGTCCGTGGCTTCGAATGCCAAATTGCACGTAGGGGCCTGATGAACATTCCTCACAGAGATGAAGACCTTCTATGGTCCGTTCCTAGGACATATCAGTTCATCCTCGGCCACTGGGAGCATGGAAATTGCTCGATTGAGGTTGTGGCGTCGATGCCGACGGCAGAAGATTGGTTTTCGTTAAATGAAG
>JAABUO010007241.1_pt1 | contig 12687 bp, 12 predicted proteins | sample 5559291 | NCBI WGS metagenome assembly JAABUO01 (sample SAMN10711878, study PRJNA513372) | rock metagenome | isolation source: Antarctica rocks | place: Antarctica: Victoria Land, Finger Mt sud
ACGGGCGTCGATGGCAGCAGCGCGGCGGCCGCGGCGCTGCGCTACTTCCCGCCCTCGCCCGCGATGGGCCCGGACGAGGGCGACGGCACGCTGCCGGCGTGACCCGGGCGCGCGCCCGCGCGGCGGCGGCGCGTCGCCGGCGCGGGGCGAGGGGTGCGCGCGTGGGGGCGCGGACGCCGCGTGATACTTGGCTGTGCCGTTTTGGAACCATCTGTTGGCGGGTTAGCCTTTGCAGCATTGGCTGGCGTAGGCGGTTGCCTGTGTTAGAATGCTCAGAAGTGTCTGGGTAGCAGTGCGGAACGCAGGTAGGCGGGACAGGAACCCAGTGGGAAGGCCCTGAATGCATGCGCGTGTCCCGCACCATGTACATGTCGCCCCATGTACATGTTTGATGGTCTGAAACATGCCTGCATGCGTGTGCCTTCCATGCACGGCGACACCAACCAAATCGCCTCACAGCACGCCCTCTGTAACGTTCCCCTGCCTTCCGTCCTGCTGCTGACGGCAGGCGCCCACCCTTTGAAACCCAAAGCCCTCGGCCCGTCAACGAGCAGCCCATGCCGAAAGCCCGCTGCCGGCCCCCGGCAGCGTAGCTAGCACAGCACAAAGGTGGCGGAGGCGGTGGCCAGCATGCGCGCCGCGCGCGCGCCGCCCACGACGCGCGCCAGGCGCGCCGCGTCGAAGCCCGAGAAGAGCACGGTGACGCCGGCCGGCGCCGGCCCCGCGGCCGCGCCCTCCAGCGTGTTTACGAGCTCCGCGTAGAAGTGCGCGTGCTCTGGCAGCTGGTACACCACCAGGTCCTGCCGCGCACCGCGCGCCGCGCGCGTGTCGGCTCTAACACGCGCGCGCCTTGCGAAGGCTTGGTGCGCTTCAGCTTAGTGCCCTTTGTGTGATCTCTTTTCCGCAATGCCGCTCGCCGCCACTTGCACGCGGGTTCAGCTTGCATCAGGCTCGGCAGGCCGGCCAGGGCCTCTCAAGTGCCGCGCCCCACTGACCAGTCGTGCGGCTGCAGGCGGAGCCACAACACATAGCGCCGCGCAGGCTCGCAGGCAGAAGCAGGAGGCCGCGCTGCCGAGCGCCTGACCAGGCCGCCAGCGCGGTCCTGCGGCCGGCGGAGCGGGGCCGCGGCGCTGCGCGGCGGGCGCGGCGGGCGCGCGCGCCTGCACGCCGCGCGTGCGGATGCGGTGGAAGAAGTGGGCGCGCTCGGTGGTCACCGCGAGCCGCAGGCGCCCGTCCGCGAACTTGGAGCGCGCGCGCGCCGCGTCGCGCGGCTGCGCGCCGCGGCGCGCATGGCAGGTGACGACAAGCGATGCATGCCATCAGTGCGCCGCTCGCACGTCCGCGACACAGCAGCACACATGGTCTGCTTGCTTTGCCAAGCAGGCTGAGGCTGTCAGGGGTAGGGTGTTTGTAAGATTGGGGCAAGGGTCGCCACCCACCTGCGCATACTCTGACAGCGCCGCAAACTCCGCCCCCTCCTCCTTCAGCATGGCGCGCACGCGCACGTAGTCAAAGTACGACGGCACGAAGACCAGCTGGCCTGCGCGCGCGCCGCTCGCATCGCCGCTCCTCTGCCGCCCGCCCATGCGCGCCTGGCAGGCATGCAGCACGCCACATGCGCATTTAACATTTGTTGATAGCAAGCAACGTCACAACGGCCGATGCCCCGCTCCGCTGATACGGACGTGATCTGGTGCATAGCTGACGCGGGGCGCACACCGCTGGCGCCAGCCTCCTGCATGCGCGGCCAGACGAGGCGGCGGAAGTGCGCAAAGCGCGCGTCCGCGTCGCCGGCGGCGCTGGGCGCTCGGAAGCGCTCGAACAGCTGCCGCACGCGCGGCAGCACGCGGCCCAGCACGCCCTGCGCGGCTGGCACGCCGCGGCGCTCAGCATGCCCGCCGGGGCGTGCGGTGCGCCGACTCGCATCCAAACAGGCGAGTCGCCCCGCCCCGCTGGCCCGGCCGCGAACCTGCAAATCTTGAGGCATCGGGTGTTGACACTCACCACCGCTCGGGGCGCTCCACTGAGTTACAGGAGTGCGCCCCAGCATGCAACGGCGGGCGCTGCGCTGGCTCGGCTCCGCCTACATACGGCGGCCGGCCCAGCGCATGCACAGCCCCACCAGCCACCTCCGCACGCTGTGAACTGGCCCGTGCACCGCGCGGCCACGGCAGCGGCGCGCCTTGTAGGCGGGCACCAGGCGCGCGGCGCCGGCCACGTTTGCGCAGCGCCGCGCGAGCGCGTTGAGCTCCGCCGACGCGAAGGAGGCCAGCAGGACGGTCTGCCGCACATTCCGCCCGCGCCCGGCCAGGTAGGCTGGGCGCACGCGCATGATGTCGGCGCCGTGCTGCGCCTCCGGCAGCCGGTTCAGCGCGTCGAACACTGCGCGCGCGCCGCGCGCCGGCCGTCAGCAGGGCCGCCGGCTCGCGGCGGGCGGGCGGCGGCGCTGCACCAGGCGACCGCCCGCCCGCCCGCGCCGCCTCCGCTGGCTGTCCCCCGCGCCGGAAATGAGCGTGCCAGGCAGGAGGCTCCTGCAGGATGCGTCAGCTCAGCGGCAATGCATTATGAGGAGCCAGCATGTGCCCGGCCACTGGCGCAGCCCTGGCTGTCAGCGGTCAGCGTCAAACGCCAACTGCAAGCACATGCGTAGCCGGGTCCCTCGCAATGTGCCCCCAGGAGGCGCCCGGCAGGGCCGCAGGCTCGCAGTGCCGCACGCGCGCACTCTCTCCAAGACTGCACCACAGGAGCCACCACACAAGCACAGGCTCCCCTGGAGCCTCAGAACCCCTGTGCTTTCGCAGGGCGTGCGGAGCGCAGCTGGGCCGCAGGTGGCGCGCGGCGCGCCCGTGGCCACGTGCGCCCAGTTCTGCATCAGCATCACGTCCGCGCGGTCCGCCACGGCCACCTCCACCGACGACAGGAAGTCGCCCGCGCCGTCGCCCTCGCCGGCGGCGCCCGCCAGCGCGGTCGCCAGGCCCAGCGGCGACGCCACGATGATGTCCGACTGGAAGAACTCGGCAAACAGCCGCACGGACCCCCTGCGCCGCGCGGCGCACCCGCAGCGGCTCAGGCGCGCCGCGAGAGGGGCTTGGGCGAGTGCGCGCGGCGCGCGGCCTGGCGCGGCGCAGCCTGGCGCCATCATGTAGGAGCGCGGCGCTTGTACCCGAACCAGGTGCAGGGACGGGGCGACCGGGTGGCAGGCCCGGCGAGGCGCCGCCGAGCAATGGCTTGCGCTGCAATACGTGCGCCCCCGAGCCGCGCACAGCCCGACGCCGCCCGCCGGCGCGGGCCCGGCCGTCCGCACGCCGGCAGCGGCGCGCGCGCATGCACGTGGGCCCTCGGCAAGCCGCGCCGCGGGCGCGCCGCGTGATCTTGATGCCGAAGCGGAAGTGGTCGTCTGCGTTGCCGGCGAACAGCGCGGCGTGCTCGGCGGGCTTGCCCGCGGGCGCGCCGCGCCGCCGCGCGGCGCCCGGCGCGGCGCCCTCCTCGTCGTCGCTGCCCGGCCCGAACTCCTCGGCCAGGCGGCCGGCGCCCTGGATGCTGTCCGCGCGCGTCTCGGCCTGCGCCAGCGCCGCCAGGCGCGCCGCCGCGGCCAGCGCCAGGCTGCGCAGCGGCGTCAGCAGCAGCACCTACGCGTCCCCCAAATGCGCAGCAGCGTCACCAGCGGCGCCCCCACGCGCAGCAGCAGCACCTGCGCGCGCGCGGCCCGGCCGCGCTCGCGCCCCTCGCCGCACCAGGGCCAGGCAGGCGCGCAGGCCGGCTGCGCCACCTGCGCGACCTGGCTCGGACGAGCGAGAGCGCAGAGGCTTCGTGCACATGGGGACTGCGAAGTGGGCCCTAGGAACTTGCCCGCTTGATTGCCCGGCAATTTGCTAGCTTTGAGCTGCTGGGCCCTCCGCACGCCGCTGCTGCAGGCACCGGCGGCAATGCAGGCAGGCCAGTGTGTCCGGCGCCGGGCCGCCATGCGGGGCCGGGCGCGCCTTGGGCCGCGTGAAGCCCTGATCGCGGGGCGCCTCCGCGGTGGCGTCCCGGCCGCCGGCCTTGAGCCGTTCGCCGTTGCGCTTGATGGTGGACGCGGCCGCAGTCACATGCGCCAGACAGTGCAGCAGCACCGCGTCGAGCACCGGGTCTGGCGCGCCCGCGCTGCGCGCCCCGCGAAGGGCGCAGTCGGGCAGGCGCGGCCGCCGGGCCGTGCCGCGGTGCTGCGTGCGTGCGGGGCACCGGCGGACGGCGGACCCCGGCCGGCCCTCACGGGCGTGCCGAAGCTTTGAATGGGCAAGAGCTGCTGGCGCGCTCCCGCGCAGCGTCACTACAAGTCGGCTGCGGCGCTGCACCCGCAGCGGCGCACCTGGTGGGGTAGGGCCGGCAGGGGAACAGGACGTCCTTGTAGGACGCGAGCACGCCGAACAGCTCCCGCTGCTCGGGCGTGTCGAATGCGCCAGTCGCGCCGCCGCTGGGCTGCGCGCCGCCGCCCGGCGCCACGCCGCCGCCAGGCCGGCCAGCCGCCCGCTTGCGCGCCTTTGCAGCCGCCGCGTCGTCCGCCGCGTGCACGTCGCGCCAGCGCCTGATCAGGCGCTCCGGCACGCCGCAGCCCGCCAGCGTCGCCGGCGCCTGCGCGCGCCGATGCTCACGCCCGGCGCGCTGCAGCACCCCTCCGCCTCCCCCGGCGCCTCCGGGCCGCAGCCGTGCGCCTGGCGCACGCCCGGTGGCCCGAGCCTCCGTGACGCTGGCAGGCCAGGTGCGCCTGCCACGGCGTCGTTGCTCCGCGGCGGCCGGCGCGTGTCCGGACCCATGGGACGAGGGCCCGCACCGGGGGCAGCGGGGCGCCACCGGCGAGCCAGGTCGCGTGCGGCCAGACGCTGCGGTCCACCGCGTCCGCCGCGCGCTCGGTCAGCGGGCCGCGCGCCGCCGCCTCCGCATCCTCCGCCGTCACCTCCCTGCGCGGCCGCGCCGCCGCTCGCCTGACCTTATGTCGCCATAGGGTAGGGTTGGGCCCCAAGCTGGCGCGCATGGCCCGGCGCGCGCGGCGCGCTCCGCACGGCGCGGCGCGAGCCTCGCCCTGCCCGGCCGAGCGGGCGCGCGAGCTGCGGCGGGCGGGGAAGAGGCTCCCGGTGCTCGAGAGCCGACTTTGCTGCCCTGCTCCAAGCGGGCCCGGAGGCGCGCGAGCGCGGTGCCGGCCGCGCACCGGCCAAAGTGCTCATCCAGGCGCTGCGCCCAGGCGGCCAGCGCGGGCGCGCCCCCCGCCGCAGCCGCCTCGGCCTCGGCCGGCGCGGGCGCCGGGCCGGGCTCTGCTGCGGCGCGGCCGCCGCGGTCGGCGGGCTCGCCCGCGCCGCCGGCCGCCCGCGCCGCGCCTTCCCGGCGGCCGGGCTCCGCAGGGCCCGGCGGTGCCGCCGGGGGGCCCGGGCGCGCTGCGCCTGGCCTGCGCCGCCGCTTCGCGGCGGCGGGGGGCTCCTCATCCCCGCTGGACGCAGGCTCGGCACGTGCATCAAGTCCGCCCCGTTCCGCCGCAGCAGGCCGCCCAGCAGCGCCTGGTAGGCCGCCTGCCCGCCGCGCGCCGCCAGCCCGTCATTGCCGGCCTCGTCGCTGGCGTCGCTGTCGCTCGCGGTGCCCGCCGCGCCGGGCGGCGACTGGGCGGGCGCAGCGCCGCCGGCCGCGCTCGCTCTGCTGCGCTTGGCGGGCGGCTGCTGTGTGCCGGGGCGGGCTGAGGCGCGCTTCCGCGCACGCGCGGCCAGCAGGTGCTGGGCCAGCGACATGGCGCTCACTCGAGCGACTTCCTTCTTGTCCCCCTCTTCCCGTGTACGATCTTGATGTTTCTGCTCCAAACCAGTTGGGGCGCACGAGAGCCTGGTGTCGGCCGCTCCTACTGCAGTCAAGTAACATAATCTGCCATTCCGATGCATACATACCGCCATGTTAGTACATGCACCGGCCATGGTATTGTCTGAGTGCGTGCGTACACACAATGGTGGCTATGGTGACCTGCTGGTGCTCACCCGCTGCACGCCTTTAGTGAGCCACAGCACTACTATGATGCACTCAGTGCCTTGCACGCTTTGCTGAAGGGTTGAGGCTGTGCTAAGACACGAGAGTTGTCCGCGGGGTTGAGTGGGGTGCGAGTGGAGCGTCTTGTGCTGTTTCAGCAGGTGCGCGGTGGGAGGTTGGAGCGCCTGCGCAGACTGGCGCCCTGCTGCTGCGTGCACCACACACTGCCGCGCCCTGTGCACTGCAAACGTGTTCTTGTCTAGGCAATGTATCAATGCGAGTCGCCCCCGAGCCTCCTCCTTGGAGGCGCTCTTGGTCGCCAACTGCGCAGCACCTGACAGAACTGCGCTTGCCTGCTTCGCTGTTTCGTTTCACGTTCCAGCCCAGACCCGGATAGAGCTGTAAGACGTGCGCAGGACCATCCCGCCGGGCCGGGTCACTTCATGGGGAGTCAGGCTCGCCCTGACTCATGCGGTACAACACAGCCGGCGGTTGGAAGATTGCGAATGATCTCATGTAGGGTACACTTTCCTGGGCACTTGACAGGTAGCTTGTATGTCATAGTGCAAGCCGGCCACTTCCTGGCCGCCCCCGGCGCAGGCGGGGCCAGCATACAGAGCTAACCCGTGAGAAGTCACTGTGCCCTCCTCGGCACGGACTCTCGCGCAAGATGGAGCTCTACGAAAAGCTGCCAGAACCCTCGCCCAGGTGACGCCGCCAGCTCTCGACGAGTGGCTGTATGTCTAGGGGCTGCGAGCTCGCTTGCCAGGGGAGCATATGCAGATGGGCCACAACACCTGGGAGATAGATATTTGCTGGGCCGGCGCTACAGCACCGGGAGGCGCACCTGGGGTCCAGCGCAGCAGCCTCCTGCCAGGGCCAGCACAGAGGCTGTCCCGGAAGATGAGCTTTTCATGAATGTGAGTTCCGGTCGAGATGGCCAATGCTGCGGAGGTCAGACACTGCGCCGACGGGGGCGCGGGTTGTCCGCAGGCCCTGTACACATGTGCCCTGGACTGTCTGCCCACTGGCACGGGGAGTCTTGTCTTGGTCCGGGATGAGTGCTCACAGCAGGCGCCGCGCGCAGGCTGCTGCCCAACATCTTCAGCGACGGCTGGGGCGGCCGCTCGCCGCTGTGCGCCGCGCCGGGCGGCAGCGCCGGGTCATCGGTGTCGCACCACGCCGCGCTCAAGGCGCCGTCGCCGGGCTCCCTGGAGAGCTGCCTGCTGCCGGCGGCGTCACGTGAGCCGACGCTCGCGCCCAGCACCGCCGCGGCCGGCGCGCGCCGCGGCAGCGGCGGCGGCAAGCGCGCGCTGGCAGTGACCGGCTGGCTGCTGCCCTGGGCGGAGGCGGGCCTGGCGGGCCTGGCCGGCGCGGGCCGCAGCGCCAGCGACAGCGAGGAGGACGACGCAGACAGCGGCATGGCCAAGCGGCGGCGCCGCGCGGCGCCCGACGGCAGCGACGCCTGGGGCACGCAGGTGTGGCCCGCCGCGCCGGGCGACCGGAGCGCGGGCCAGCCGGCAGGCGGGCGGGCACCAGCATGGTCCTGGGACGGCAAGCACTGAATGAATGCAGCATGCGCAGCGGGCCTGTTGGGCCAGGAAAAGCAGCAGTTGTTTGCTGCACATGCAGGAAGAGCTGTGGGCGGGCGCATAGGTAGGCACAACGGCAGGCTGACCTGAAAACTGGAAGTACTGGAGAAGCGTGGCGCGTTAGGCAGAGTCCCGGACCGGCGCTGGGTGATGGTGTGAGGCAGGGGTTTTGTAGGGTGAGAGGTTGGGCAGCATGATGGTCCCGTTCTACTTTGCCGCGCTGCAATGCACGCAGCACTTTTTCCATGCGGCGTCTCTCGCCCGCGCGCCTGCAACCCTGGTCGCTGGACAACCCCAGCACGCGCGAGACCGCCCGCAGGCCCGAGCTTGAACGGGTGCCTACCAAGCAAGCCCGCGCATGGCCGGTATCGGTCCTGTGCAACCTGAGTGTTGTTTTGGTGTCTGCTCATCTGGGCGCCTTTGATTTCCGCTGGAGTGTACTGGTGTAGGTGAGCAGTAGGTCTGGGGGCTGTTTGCGGGTGCGCTGAGGCGTCTGGCAGATGGTCTGCTCCTCTTGCTGATGCGGCGCCGTGCTTGGCAGGCAGCCGGCAACACAGAGCACTTGAATTTCCTTGAAGCTTTGCAGGCAGACCCGTGTGCGCTCGTGCGCGCCCGGGGTTTGTGTGGCACTCTCTCAAAGTCACCCTTGTGTCCCTTGCCAAGCGAAAGGGAGAGTGCCACTGCCTGTATCTTTTTGAACCTGTTGTGATGCCATGTGGGTCTGATACTTGGGGTCAGTTTTTTTTAACTTTGCTGGGATGCAATGCCTTTGCACGTTAGGATGCCGGTGGCGATGGAGCTGCCAGAGCCACATCTGCAAGGCAAGAGCTGCGGCTCAGGCAGCAGCATGGCAGCGCAATGCGCTGCTGTGAAGCTGGCTCAGGCGCATGCATGGCTGCATGCATGCCAGAAGTGACCCTTGCTGACAACAAGACCTGCGCTGTATATACTAGCGGTGGGCCAACGCGGTGACCTGCTGGACACTAGGAGCACTTTTTCATGGCATGTTCAGTGTGGCTGTCCTACAAGTACGGCTGGTGCAGCCATGTTGTAGGCTGGTGCAGCCATTGTTGTAACCTCGGACGCACTCGGAAATGCTTGGCGAGTCTTGGATGCACGATAGGTCTTGTAACATGTGGTGTTACGTGACCGACCCAATGATATGATAGCACACAGACGCCCACAGGCGCCGCCCCCACATGCAGCGCGATGACGACCCCAGTGTGCCTCTTTAACTCAGTGCCCCGCAGGCACACCATTTGTCACGCCAGCTGCCAAACAATGGGACTGCAATATCCACCAACGCAAGTCTGCAGGTCCAGCCAGTCACCAAATTGGAGTGACTGAACACCCACGTGCAACGCAATGACAATTCCAGTGTGCCTGTATAGCTCAGTGCCCCGCAGGGACACCCACTTGTCACGCCGGGTGCCAAAAATGTGGATCGCTATATGCACCGCCGCAAAGTCTGCAGGTCCAGCCAGTCACAAAAGTCGAACAGAACAAGGGGACATGGCGGTCACAGGAAAATTTTGACACAGGTATACCGCTGCCCGTCGCCCAACCTCCAAACTCGCGCTCGGGGCCCTCGACGACCCCTTCCAAAACCTTCTCGCCACACTGCAGGAAACCTACGCCCCCCACGCCGGTGCAAGTCCTGTCCACACAACTTCTACCCTCCACACGTACGCTCGGTAACAGAAGCACAGGGATGAGGGCAAAATTTCCGTCAGACCCTGCATGTCAGACGGCCTGGTGCGTTGCCATCTTGGGGTCCTTGAGCGTGGCCGCGTCGGCACCCACATCGATCCGTCGCTCCTCCAAGTGCTCTTGCGTGAGGTTGGGCGCCCTGAATGCTGCGCAGCGTACACAGGAGCGCACGCGTGTTGCATGTGGGTGGCCTGCTTGAAGCTGTCACACAGCGATGCATACATACAGCGTACATACAGGTGGGAGCGCACCGATGATCATGAGGCCGGCCAGCACGTTGAAGGCGCCCAGCAGGTACATGGGCGGCGCGAAGCCGCCGTAGTGGTCGGACAGGTACCCGATCAGATACGGTCCCACTGCGCGGCGCGCACGTCAGCGCCGGCATCAACCTACCCTACCCTACCCAACCTCATGGCATCAGCGCTGGCCGCGCACGGCTCGACCGCGGCGCTGTCCGCGCCGTGCGCGCGCAGGAGCGCCCCGGGCGCTGGCAGCGACGGCAGGGAGCGCACCAAAGCCGCCGGCCGCGCCGCACGTGTTGTAGCAGGCGATCCCGCTGCTCTTTGCCGGGCCCACCAGGAACGACGCGGGCCACGACCTGCGCGGCCGCCACGCTCAACTCGCCATCGCAGGTATCGAGCTCGTGTCCCTAGACCTCAGGGCAAACCCTGCCCTGATCTCAGGCAGGCACTCCTACTCTTGAAAGGGCGGGCGGGCGCGCACCAGAGCGGGCCATGCACGGCCCAGGCGCCTGCGCAGAGAGCACACTCGCGATCAATGCCCGCCAGCGCATCGCAGCCCTGTCAGCGGTGCTGCAAAACACAGCGCGGGCGCGCCTGCGGCCGCGATGATCAGCAGGATGAAGCCGGCCACGACGCCGCCGCGGAAGATCGCCACCGGCAGCACCAGGAACGCAATGCCGCTGATGACCACCGGCACGCCGCCTGCAGCGCAGCGCGCAGCGGCTCAGTGCCCGCGTTGCCGTCCACCCTTTCAGGGCGGCACTTGTAACCAGCAACCGCTTTCACATGCCAGCCTGATGATGTACCTGCCGCTTGCACAAACCTCTTGCATGTACATTGCAGACAACCCGCACAAGCCAGCCCGCACGAAGAGGCATGCATGTACGCAAGGCGAGCGCGCGGGGGAGAAGCGGCCCAGGCGCGCGCCATGCCAGTTGCGCTCCTTGTTGCGCTTGCTGAGAAAGGAGTTGAAGATCATGAGCGCGGCCGCGGGCGCAAACACCGCGATCGACAGCCCGGCGATCTTGGCGCTTTGGATGTTCTGCGCGCCGCGCGCCGCGCGTCAGCGGCAGGCATGCCGGCAGCAGCGGCGGTGACGCCCGCTGTGACGGCGCACGGCACAGGGGCTGCGGCGGGGGTAGGGCGCGCGGGCGCACGTTCTCCTTCACGCTGTTGGTGTGCGTGCTCGGGTTCTTGCCATCGAAGTTGTGCGTCAGCAGCGCGTCCAGCAGCAGCGGCGTCCAGAACAGGATGCCGTAGATGGCGGTCTCCACCTGCGCGCACCGGCGCGTCGGCCGCCCGCCTCAGAAGCGCATCAGAAGCGTACCCAGCATGAAGGGGGCCTGTCCTTGCACAAGGCCGCACACCAACAAGCATGCCAGCCGCCCGTCTCCCCCCCCCCCCCCCAAAAAAGCTAGTGTGAGAAAAGCCAGGGTGAAAGGGGCCAGACTTTGTCAAAGGCGTCCGCACCAGGAACCAGCAGATGCCGAGGTACCACAGCCGCCAGGACACCAGGCCGGCCCAGAAGCTGCCGGAGCTCTTGGTCTGAGCGCGCGCGTGCGCGTCGGCATGCTCGTGGCGGCCCTGCAGCCAGGTGCGCTCGGCGGGCTGCAGCACGCGCAGCGTGGCCGGCTTTCGCGGCAGGAACAGGAGCACGGCGACGCCGAACAGGATCGTGATGAGCCCCTCGATCAGGAAGAGCCAGGTCCAGCCGTGCCGGCCGGCCACGCCGTCCATGAACAGCAGCCCGGCCGCCAGCGGCGCGCCGATGACCTGCGCGCCGCGCGCCGCCTGAGCCCGGGGGCTCTTGATGACGCTGCACACCTCTTTGATATAATGTCTTGGCCGTCCTTCTGTCCTGTTAGTAACTCGGAAAGCATCGCATGGCGAAGCGGGAATCCGGGCGCCGGCAGGCAGGCAGGGCCGCCGCGCGCGCGACGCCCGGGCGCTGACAGGGCCGGGCGGGGCTGCCGGGCCGGGGCTCAGTCCGCGCGGCGCACCTGCGAGAGGGCGGTCGCGGACGCGACCGCGGCGTACCCGACGCCCAGCTCCAGCGTGTTGAAGAAGGTTGACTGCGACACGAGCGACAGGAGTCAGCCACTGCGTTGAGCACAGGTGATGGGTTGCTTGGGGACGAGTGTCATGCCCTGTTTGCAGGTCTGGCCACTCGGGCGGCCCGTGCGCCTTTCGCGCACTTGTTCCCCGCCGCCTCTACCATGCTTGCGCTGAACAGGAACCAGGGCAAATTGGCGGTCGCCAATGTCAGCAGTACTATGACGCACAGATAGCGATGTGCACAGAAGGACCGTGTGCGCCTTCAGAACTCACGGCATGTCAAGCAGCCAGGCCAGGGGGTTGTGACAGCGCAGCTCAAGGGCGCGGCGGGACGGGGTGCCAGGGCGTCACCAGGTGGTGCCACGCCCCCGGGAACGTCCTGGACGCGCGCAGACCATCGCATCAGGGGTCAGCGTAAGCGTGCCACCGCCCGGGCAGACGCACGCGGAGTGCGGGCGCCTGGGCGCACCCGCCCTCGCAGATGCCGAGCAGGAACCTGACCAGGTAGAACTCGCCCACAGTCTTGATACCGGCCGTGCCCGCCGACACCGCGCCCCACGACATGACCATGATGGCCAGCGGCACCGGCGCCCCCACCTTCACCATGATGTACGTCGTCGGCCTGCTCGCGCAAGTGGGCGGGCTTCACGCCGGCGACCAGCCACGCGCAGCAGCAGACAAGCTCACAGCCAGTGGCGCCGCGCGTCGCTCGGCTGCCACAAGCGGGCGCTCACAGCTGGGCGATGCAGTAGGCGATGAAGAAGACGGCGGCCCCCAGGCCATACCTGCAGCCCCAAGCGCGTCTGTAAGACCCAGAGTACCTGTGCCAGGGCACTGGAGCAGGACCAGAGCCAAGCAGCTCGTGGTGACAGGCAGGTGCTCGTGCAGAGCTGCGGGGAGACGAACGGCCAGCGCAACATTTCAGGCCGGGGACGCACTGAGTGTTGCTGAGGTGCAGGTCCTGCTTCAACGTGAGCGCCGCAAACGCCAGGTTGCTCCTGCCAAACGCCATCACCCAATTTTGTCGATGGGTGGGCGAGTGTCACGCACATAGTCACACATGCAGCGCCCGCAAGCGCACGGCCGGCGTGTACAGCACTGCTGCT
>JAABUO010007242.1_pt1 | contig 12687 bp, 12 predicted proteins | sample 5559291 | NCBI WGS metagenome assembly JAABUO01 (sample SAMN10711878, study PRJNA513372) | rock metagenome | isolation source: Antarctica rocks | place: Antarctica: Victoria Land, Finger Mt sud
GTTTCTGTACTTTCGCGAGTTGCATGGAAGTCATGCCGGGGAGCTTTTGGCGGCCACATGTTGGACGACTAGAAAGATTCGGTCTGCAAATACTAGTTAAAATCATGGGCTGGTGAAATACGTTCACGGCTCGCCTCAGAGGGAGCCGCTTATGAAAGCTTGCACTTCTCGCAAGTGCAATACACGACTGCCCATTCAAGACATCGACACGCGATGGATTTGACCGTCGACATGGTGAGTCAAGCGTTTGAAAAGCAATTGCAATATGGGTTCTTTTTGTCGGATGGAAGATGGTTGCTATCACCGAACGCTATCAGAGGACGAATATGAAACTACTGAGGTCGTCTGCGGAAAGATGGGCAATCAAACACCACAGCTAGCTTTACGCGAATGCACACAAGTATCGATGAATGTACATTTATGGGGCTAAGTACAATCGCCATTTCGAGTGTACGTACGAGTTGCGGAACCCGGATGGGGAGAAACCTCGTGTCTTTGCTTCCGGTAACTTCCATGAACCCAGCCACTGGCCATATCCTCCCACGGGAGCTGGCAGCCGTAGCGGACACCTGAATTTGATCGGAAGTAGTCGCTTCATATACGACGAACCCAGACTCATTCCCACGAACCGAGATTTAGGTTTTAGCGGGCCGGGAGGGAATGTGGGGGAAATATGCTGCTCGAGAAGTATGGTAGTAACACCGGCGCCGATTAATGAACACGATTCGGACTCTGATACGCGCGAAGTGAGCCATGCACGACAGTATGCAATGGTTGCAAAAACCGCGGCTGACGAGAATGGAGTCCAGTGTTTGGACCTTTGGAGCGCATTCATGAAATACTGCGACTGGGACCCAACCACGCCACCTCTTTATTCTCGGACCCAGCCTCGAAACAAAAAGCTGTAGGAACTCATCACCACCGGCGGCGTCCACTTCGCTCCTCGAGGGTACTTGACATTCTACGATCGGCTTTACGAGATCATTGCGAGCAAATTTCCTGAACTTCAACCTAAGAAATTTTTAATTTTATTTTGTCCTTGGGTATCTGAAACCTGCACGAGAAATTACAGAAGAAGACTTGTTTCCAGTGAACATTCTCCATAAAGTGGAATAGGCTGTTTGCCATGAAAGAGTACTAAGCAACGGCTTTCAGAAGGATATATGCAATATAATTGCGATGGTGCTATTGTTACTGTCTCCACCTAAGCAGTCTGTATACTTCTTCACTCTGAAAGAAACAGTTCTGAAAGTAGACGGAGTTTACTAAGCAGCCTGAGAATCCCAGTCGCATAGCGCCGTGTGTAGATTCACGTATTTATTCTCGCGCTTTGAATGTCCTGCGTGCAAAAACTCTGCAGCAAAAGTATCTCATAGCGCTTTGCGTGAGGTAAACTTCAATAAATTTAGTACTTATTGAGGTATATGATACACACTGGGGAAATCAAGCAGTAGCATGAATTTCACCAGGAGCTTGCAGTCCGTCTGGTGAATTTTCGCCATTCATTGACAAATCATGAATTTCCCAGTCCTTATCCTTCTGAACCCAGTCCTTTTGTTCACCGAGCACAGCGACACTCAACTTCCCTTGACTGACAGGCTGTACTACATACTTTGCTGCCGCTTCCTTCATATCTGAAAGGGAAACGTCAAGTAAATTTTCTCTGCGACGCTGACGCATCTCATCAGTGATGCCATCCACAAAGTGAATCATCCCCTCTTGCGAAATGCTAACAGGGGCATCGATGGACTGGAAAATACTTAGCTTCGCGTCTTCAAGATCACGGTCCGACCAATCGTTTTGCAGAACCCAGTCCCCTGAATTTTTGAAAACATTGAGTGTACGTTCTACATTGGGATCACGATAAGAATAGAAGCCAAAGATACCACTGGTGGCATTGTAAGAAGCGCCACCACCATAAGCACCCCCTTTCTCACGTATTTCTCGATGCAAGTGCTTATGAGTCAGCATGCTAGCTAGAACTTGAATGGATGCACCATCGCTGTGAGTGTATGGAACACCAGTCAGACACAAGCCAGAATAGTTGACTTGAAAGGGTAAAGGTACAAAGCTTTTCGCTGGTAGCTCGGCCACAAACGATTCTGCTGATGAGGTTGAGGGCTTCATATGCGGGAGCTGCCCAATAAATTTCGAAAGCGAAGATTCAGCAGCATGAATGGAATCAGGACGGCAAGTCAACGCAGTCCTCATCGAGGCGCGATTGAAGACATACTTTTGAATACCTTTCAGTTTGGACACCACATCGTCCAGATGGTCAGTCTGTGCAAGCCGACTTATAAGCTTCGCTTGAGACAAGCCACCTGAAATCTCACTTGCCCTTCCCAGAGCGGTGAGCTTCGAGGCTGCGAAGTTTCTTGCATACGCATGCCCAGATTCGGCAATCGAATCAACTACTCCTGCAGCTTTGCCTCTAATCATAGACTTCAGCTTGTCCACATTGTTGAAATCAGTTTCCATTATCAAAGTACTCAGCAAGTCAAACATATAGGGTACGTTGGAATCCAAGGCATACCCTGATAATGCCAGGCCGTAGTCGAACTTATGAAAGTCGGAGTGTTTAGGTACGAGGTGTTGATGTACTGAAAGTCCACCAGTCTTCCTTTTGATTTCGCTCTCCAGTTCTCCAATACTTTTCGATTTAGTTCCCAGATTCAAAAGGGCATCGCAATACAAAGGAATATAGGGCACCAACTCATTAGGTAGGCTTTCGAGTGGAGAGATCGCTCGAAAGTATGTCAAACCGTTTGTGGATCCTAAGCGCCTTTGTAACGGAATCCCGTCAACGTCGGTGAATGTTAAAGGCTGGGTCTGGCTTTGCCTTGCAATGTCTTTCACATGTAAGGTTGGCAGCATTGACAAGTCTTCTTTTGCTTCCTGAGTTTTGAATAAGAGATTACCGTCATGCTTAATCTGATCATAGTCTTTCGATTCTAGTCCCTGGAGCTTGTCACGGAGCCTATATTGCTCCTCGGTCGTGTTGCTGGCTGAGAAGCTCTCAGCAGGGCGCATTGTAAAAATCAATCTAGGCTTTCGACCTAGAAGATACTTTTGTATAAGACTCTCCAGGAATTCACCCTCGCCCAGCTTGGCGCGAAACCTCGTGATCGTTTGGTTCCATGCTAACATGTCGAAAACATTGGCTTGATTAAACCACCCGGGACTAAGCGACGACAATAAAGACATACCAAATTTTGTAGACCTGTGCTTCAATCCGAGTTCCAGTTGATGAAGTATAGCTTCAATCCTTTTCTCATCAAAGCCATCAATGGAAGTTTTTCGCAATACTTCCTCAATAGTTTTCTCCACAACACCAACATTGTCTGATGAAACTCCCTGAAGCCCAATAGACAACACTCCAGTTTTTGCAGAGGCATCATACCCAGTATTCGGTGACCACTCGCTACCTAAATTGGTGTCAATTAATGCTTTATACATTGGGGATGCGTGCCCGTCGAGCAACAAGCTTGACATGACACGGAGACAGAATGTCTCAAAAACGTCCGTGGTGTCATTCATGACAAATGAAATAGATGACTTTATTTGTTTGTTTTTATTATTCATGGGATCTTGAGGCCCTTCAAATTCGATGCGCTGATCTTCCTGTAAGAATTTGATCGGTTTTGATTCTTCATGACGCGTGCCTTTGGAAAATGCACTGAATTTCTCATTGATATGAGCCAAATGGTCTGAAAGAGGAATGTTTCCGTATGTGAATATTCTGGAGTTAGAGGGGTGGTAGTTTTGGGCATGAAAGGATTTCAGCTGGGAATATGTAAGATCAGTTATTTTTTGCGGATCACCCCCGCTATCGTTGAGAGATGGGTAGATTTGCTTTTGGAATTTCGTGTAGAAAACGTAAGAGGCATCTGACATCATGCCTTTCATCTCATTGTAAACGACGCCTTTGAAGATGACCGGTGAACCTGGATCTGCAGGGTCTTCATGCTCCAATCTCCAACCTTCCTGTTTGAAGTCTAGCTCTCTTAGAAGAGGAAATATCGTAGAGTCAAGATAGACATCTCTAAGATTCGCAATATCGACTGCACTAGTCGAAGCGAAAGGATAATACGTGTAATCACTCGCGGTCATTGCATTCATGAAATTGGAGAGGCTTCGATTGAGCATTTTGAAGAAGGGGTCTCGAACGGGATACTTTCGTGAGCCACATAAGGTCGTATGCTCTAATATATGTGGGACCCCTGTATCATCTGGCGGATTTGTCTTAAATCCAATCGAAAAAACATTGTTTTGATCATCCCGAGCAATGTGTAAGTGCTCCGCACCAGTCCGGTCGTGGGTCAAGTGCACAGCTGTGAGTTCAAGCTCAGGTATTTCCTGGATTCTCGAGCAAGTGTATCCATTAACCTTCTGGCCGGCAGCGAGTCCCACATCTTCCGGGGTCACAGAAGCATATGTCCTTCTTTTCGTACTCCGTCGTAAACATGGCCTGGAGTGTCGAATACATCGGAAATGGTGCATCTGGTAAAATATGCCAAATTTGTGAGATGCGTCGTGGTCTGTCGTATCGCGGATGTCATCGTGGAATTCGGGGACTGGGTCCAATGGCTCCCGGTAGTCAAAATGCCGTCAATCTTGAGAGACTCGGAAAAGAGAATCGGGGAGAACCAGAATGGACATGTTTTGAAGAAACTTCGACTATCGAGGAGTCTGGTGTATTCATGCCATTATGAAGGATGTTTGAAAGTTTACTCACGGCCATGTCTATTGGAAGAGCACTTTCGATCTCATACAAGGGAAAGACCATACCGCTGTAGCGTGGCAGATTGCGAGAAACGCTTTCTGCGGGAAGGGCATTTGAAAGAACATTTTTTGTCGCATAATAGTACGAATGATAGGCCTCACAAATGCACCTATAACGGATGTGAGCTCCATGAAAAAGTGCATGCAAAAAAACCAGCGTTCATATGCAATGGGTATACACCTTGTAAAGCCGAATTTCGCAAACACACAGCGTTACGGAAGCATGTCAGTTCGGAACATACGCATGTTAAGCCCTTTCCGTGTCCAGTTGAGTCATGCGACAAGCATTTCAATACAAGAGCTAAACTGAAGTCACACGATGATCGCATTCACTCTAATCTCGCCAGGTACTTCTGTTCTATTGAGGGTTGCGAGTGCAGCACAAAGGGGTTCACGAAGTGGACAGACTTGCAGAAGCATGTGAAGAGTATCCATGCACCTATATGCGTCACCTGTGGCAAGGAATGTGGAAGTAGTTCACAGCTGACTGCTCACATGAAAACTCATAGCTTCTCTTTGGAGGAGATACGAACTTATCGTTGTACGATCGACGAATGTGACTGGAGGTTTACGAGAAGTCGAGCGTTGAAAATTCACACTGCCATCATACATGAGGGTCTTCGGCCATTTCCCTGCACGGTGGCTGAGTGTGGGATGGCATTTAGCTACAAAAAGGCCTTGCATAGTGCAACGATGTCATTCGTCTGAACTCAGATGCGATGAAGTAGGAACATCCATGGTATATGTAGAGAGTAGGATCTAAAGCATTTAACAGTGGAATGCGTTGTAGTTGTCTTTTGTGCTGCAAAACCTTGTCCTGGCTGATCAGAGCGTGACGACAGAGTAACGAGATCCGTAGTCACGCGCCTGCAACCCGTAATTGGACTGACGGAAGCTCCGTATAAAGTGCAGCCACGCATCACAAATGCCTATTGGGAGCTTTCTGCCTTCTGGTTCGGGTGAAGTAGCGAATAATCGCAAGTTACGTCAGACCAATTCGCCGAATTTCTCCAAAGTCAGTCCAATCACCAGGACTGGACTGGACGATATTGCGAAAACGGAAGATCTGGAAGATGAATTACTTATTGCAAATGCTGTCCAAGAAGCCAATATTGACTTTATGGCTTTAGTAAATGCACGCGAAGACCGGATGGGCAAGATGGAAGCTATTCAGTCCAAATATAGCGAGCTTTTCGCAAGTATGAAACGGCTAGAACTTCAACATTTGAAGACGACCAAAGGAACTGAAGCCATCCTGAAGAATGAGCTTGGTAGTAGACAAAACCAGAAGGCCATTGCTTTGAACCATCAGAAAATAGAAGCTCTCTGTCGTGGCCTCGAAAAGGAGAACAGGCTAGTCAAAGAGGAGAACAAGATGCTAGGGCAGACTGAACGATCGAGGAGAGATGAGCTATGTGCGAAGTATGAATCGATCATATGCGAGATCAAGTCAAATATGGCAGGAGGCGGGTCAGGCGGTGGAGAAGATGGTGATCCGTTAGTTTTCTTTCCTGCATTTTTAGCTGACTTCCAGGTTCAGAGACAAGTTTTCTTCTTTCCTCGAGCAGTATGAGGTACGAGAGTCGCATTTTCGATCGTTATTACGGGCTAAAGAACTGGAGCTCCTAGTTGCACAAGCTCACACAGGTAAGAACCGGAAGATTGCAGAGCGTGAGAGGTTAAGAGCAGAGACATTGCATCTTCAAGTTTCCACTTTTAATCAAACCGAAGTGGAACTGCGTAGCCAACTGAACGTATACATTGAGAAATTCAAGCAGGTGGAAGATACATTGAACAACTCCAACGATCTTTTCTTAACATTTCGGAAGGAAATGGAGCAAATGACCAAAAAGACCAAAAAGCTTGAAAAGGAGAATGCCACAGTGAGGGCTAAGTGCGACACCATGAACCGTAATTTACTTGAAATGGCCGAGGAAGTGCGTCTGAAGTTGTCCATATGCTAATTCAGCGAACGAAACACAAAGCTGAACTTGTTTCCTCTAAGAAGCGAGAAAAGAAGCTAGAAAACCTTGCAAGGGCGCTTCAGGCTCAGAGAGGTAAAGAAGAACCAGCGGCGGCAAGAGCACAAAATGGTCCAAGCACGGCAGTCGCAGCGAATGGTCACGAGGCATTGAAAACGGGGGAGGAAGAAAGCGAGTTGGAAGACGACACTGTAGACGATGAGGCAATTGATATCGATGGCCAAGCCAGCCCAAGTGACTAGGCTATGCTCTATTGCAGTTCAACTATAAGCTTTTTGAAGTTGTATCATTTCGAAGAATATAGATCATCTCCTTAAATTTGCCATGTGAATTTGATCAACCCACACACACACCATTGCAGATCCAATGACGTTGAAACTTTCGTAGATGTTACGCATCTGATGTATGCACCACAGTGGCACTTTACTGGCATTTAATGAGTTCAGTATTGTCAAAAGCGTACTATATAACTTCACCTTTGTTCTACGTCAATGCAAGTCCTCATATTGGACATTTATATACTCTTGTGGTCACTGATGTCTTGAAACGATATCAAATACTCAGAGGCAAGCAAGCAGTCTTTACCACTGGTACTGATGAGCATGGCATGAAAATCCAGCGGGCAGCTTCATCCAAAAATATGAGTCCCAAAGCTTTCTGTGACGATGCCATGCAACTATTTGGGGTACTCTTCATGAACTCAATTTCTGACATTACATAGACATTGGCATCTGCAGCTGAGGTCGATTACACACATTTCGTGCGTACCACTGACCCATCACATCGGAGAGCTGTAGAAGCGTTTTGGACTGAGTTGGATAGGAGGGGCCACATCTACGAATCGGAACACGAGGGTTGGTATTCTGTAAATGACGAGACTTTTGTCCCAAAGACTGCCCTCACTGAACAGATAAGTCGGACATCCGGCTTGAAGATACTCCTTTCGCAAGAGACAGGCCATCCTGTTGAATGGACGAAAGAGAGAAACTACCATTTTAGATTGTCTAATTTCACGGGAAGACTACTGGACCACTATACATCCTCGCCAAAATCGATTCTTCCAGGTAGCCGATACCGAGATGTCATCCGAGCTCTGGAATCTGGCCTTGATGATTTAAGCATATCGCGGCCACGAGATCGGCTGGAATGGGGCATTCCCGTCCCCGCAGATCCTTCGCAGACAATTTACGTATGGCTAGATGCTTTGGTCGGCTATCTCACAAAAGCAAGCTACCCATGGAAAGAGGGAGAAAACAAGCTCTGGCCCGCCGACGTTCATGTCATTGGTAAGGATATTGTCCGCTTTCATTGCATCTACTGGCCGGCATTTCTAATGGCGGCTGAACTTCCCCTTCCCAAAACTGTCCTTACGCATGCTCACTGGACCATGAATCGCGTCAAAATGTCAAAGTCGTTGGGAAATGTCGTCGACCCATTCATGGCTTTGAAGCGTTTTGGCCCAGACTGTATGCGGTATTACTTATTTGGGTATGGAGGACTCACGAATGATCGTGACTACTCGTCCACGGACGTGATAAAGCGATATAAGACCGAATTGCAGTTCCAGTTAGGCAACTTAATGTCTCGCATCATGTCCTCAAAATTTGATATGGCAAGCTCTATCAAGCACTTGCATTCACCGCAATCTTCAAAAACACAAGAGATTGCTAACGCGATTGACGAGGCGAGAGAGACATTTGCAAAGTCAATGGACGAATGTCAGTTTGAAAATGCTGCGAAAAGCATCTTTCATCTCGTTGGTTATGCAAATAACTATATGCAGCTGAAGGAGCCTTGGGCAATCCCAGCTGGCGAGAAGAAGGACATGATCATTGCAGATATAGCCGAAATCGCAAGGGTCTGTGGCATATTGTTACAGCCAATCATGCCGGGAAAGGCGAGTGCAATGCTTTCTGCTTTGGACGTGCATGCAAGTCAGAGAAGCTGGGAATGTGCTGCCTATAAAGCTGACCTCACTTACGGCATGCGGCGACGGCCGGGACCCCAACATCTATTCCCTCCCTTAGAATCATACAAGTAAATATGCACACGTTTACCTACATTTTGGGTGATGGACAGGGTTCTATAAGCTGCCGACCGTCACGCTTTGAAGCAAATTGCCTGTGTTTCAAGAGTCTCCAAGTCGAGGAGTATCAATTGTCCTGTTTCTGAAAACCTGGGAATCGTTACTAGCCGCACAGCCACGCCATTCGCTTGCTCAACCAGTCTTGAGCTGTAGATGTCTTGATTCCCCATGAAATAAACGTGCGGTGTCTCTTCCATGATGAATGGATCCTTATCCGAAAAGGGATGGCACCATAGCGTATCAGGACACGTGGGCGCCATATGCTGCCATCTCAACGTTCGTTCCATCATCTGTACACGATCATCCTCCTCCACGTATTTATAAATATCGTCGATGCTTTGTCCACTACTCCCAAGTAGAATTGTGCCATCCAAATCCCACCAATGCGGATTGGAAACACAATGAAACGTGGAGTTGTGATATTGACGAGCTCGGGGGAACATGGCGGAGCGCAGGGGTTGCTGTGGGAGAGTGATATTCGCAGGATCGCTTTCTCCCGGCATGATGTCGACAGTCAATGTCGGGCATATCTCGGATAATATGCAGTCCAACGTAGTGGTTGGTTTGGGGTTATAAGCCATCGCATCATACCCATATTTTTTCTTCCATTAGCAGGTCAAGGGATGCCACTCACTGTGCGCGCGCCGCCATTCATTTCTGCCGAGGTGAGTTGGGATGCCTGCGTAGAGTTTCCAGCAATGATCAGACGCACAATGCTAGCACTTTCCTCCAGTCCATTTCCACTCAAGAGCTCGCCAGTCAAGAATTCTTGCAAGAGATGGACTTCGTAGGATTCGTGCAAATTTCCAGAGATATTGAGACCACTAGCAATTGCGACATACTTCTTCTCGCCTCCCCCTGGGACTTGTCGGGGACGTTGAGGGGCCATCTCAGGCAAGCAGATCCCGATTGTTTCAAAGTCACCGCTCGTCGTCTCGCTTCCAAGAACTGAAATGATGCATCCAGTCACAAGCATTTCCTGCTGAATGCCGTGGCCAAACAGTCTTACTCGCCCGGAATCATCCTCAAGCAAGACAGTGTCATTCACACCGTCAACATACTTTTGTCTGGGTGGCGGTGCAACAAATAAGTGATCACGGGCCAAGTCTTCCAGCACATTCGGCTTTAGAGGCATATCTTTATATACTGTGCCTGTGATCCAGCACAGTTCGCCTTGTTTGACATCCAGAATTCTCTCCACCTCTTGCGCCACCTGTCCGGCTACAGTGAAGTCTTTCCATGCTTCGATAGCAACTTTACTCACCTTGGACCGCAATTGAGTAAGCCGTGTAAAATAGATGTCTGCATATTGGCGCGAATACTTACGCTCATTGACGAGGAAGGCGTCATTCAATTCTACGCAAGGAGTTGATCCTACTTTCTTTCTTTCCAACGACACAAAAGACTTCAGATCATTTGGTAGTCGGAGTAATTCATCATTCTGTCCATTGATCAGACTCATGCCTTGACGGACGATTCGTCACGTGAAAGTCACTTTTCCGCATAAGCACGCGACGAAAAACATTTTACGCTACGTGATTTGGATACGAATATAGGAAGCTTCTAAATACGAACTTTAGGTCTAGAAAACTTTTTATTTTAGACTGAACTGTCAAGACATCTACCATCCAAGTAGGCTTCTTGCACCCTGTTCGCTACACACATACTCCACAGGCATGTTGGGATCGAAACCATTGAATTTGGAGGCAGCACAAATAGTGTATGCTCCCATTTCACCAAAATACAGCCAGTCTCCCACTTCCAGTGCACAGGGAAGGTAACACGATGAAGATATGCAGTCAATAGAGTCACACGTTGGGCCCCACAGAGAACACTTGACGTGTCCGGTGGGCTGATCAGCATAGTGAAACCGATCAGAGTGATGCAATACTTTAGCCACAGGGTTTTGGTGGTCGTGAAGAATGTTGTTGAAGGAGCCATACACGCCATCATTGAGGTAGTACATGTAGGAGATATTCTCGTCATCGTCCACGGTTCGACGTGCGATGACATTGGTTGCCAATGTAAACGAGGAAGCCACATAGTACCTTCCTGGCTCGGCTATGATGCGCACGCTTGGTGGAAAGTTCTCATCAATAGCAGGTCCGAGCACTTTTGCAATCGACTCAAAATTATGATGCCCATATCCACCACCTACGTCAAGAGTTTTGAGGTCATATCCCTCTTCCAAGGCCTCGTCGAAAACTTTTCGAGCTCGCTGAACTGCGTCCCAAAATGCATCGGGATCATAGGAACCAGAGCCCACATGGAAGCTCACACCAACCACATTGAGACCCAATCGTTTGGCTAATTGTAGAAGAGGTCGTGTTGTATGCAATGGCGCTCCATATTTGAGCGAAAGCTGACAGAGAGCTTTTGAATCATCAGTGAGGAAACGCAGGAAGAGTTTGGCGTTGGGGTAGAATCTCTTACATTTCCAAAGCTCTTCGGGGTTATCAAATGTCATGTTTTCGACATTGACAGACGAGGCGTAGCGTATATAGGAGCCTGCTTTGCATGGATGTGCATAGAGAATCCGCTGCGGCGCAACGCCGAGGGCCAAAACTTGTTGGATCTCTTGCCGAGAGGCACAGTCGAAGCCAGTACCTAATGACGCCAGCAAACGCAGCACAACCGGGTCGGGGTTGCATTTGATTGCATAGTATGGTTCCACTCGTGGCAGGTTCCTCTTCCATCGCATATGCTGTCGATACACTTCGCCCACATCCGCCACGAAAAAGGCCCTCTCAGCACCAGCAGCACATTCATCGTAATCAATCTCCTCAATCCGTCGCTTCATAGCATCTGCGATAAGTCTAGATGACAAATCAAGCTGGGAGCGAGGTTGAGACCGCAATGGGCTCATATCAGGATCCGGTTGCATGTGCCGAATCTCCAACGGTGAAAGAACAGAGAGCGGTGAGTGAGCCATAATGATTGGTCGGGAGAAAGAGAAAGAAGAGGGTGTTGAGGAGGGTGTGCTCGTATGCTAGTAAGTTGTCCGCGTGAACTTCCGGTAGCGTCGAAGTCCCTCTGCGGAGGGTCGACCTTTTCGCACGCCCTCAAAGGGGGGCAGGGCTTCGATGTATTAGGGCGCGAAGCCGGTTGGAGGGACGTAAAGGAGGATACTGGGCCTTCTTGCCGGAGCCGTGATGCCTAGTGAAGTCTGTGTCGCACACGACTTCTAATTGCAGCTTGGGGGTAAAGGAAGAGAAAAAGATGCAGATCGGGTGGGAAGAAAATTATCGCGGAGTTTTGGTGACGGCACAAGATCAGGGCAACCTCCACCAACGGTGAGACGGAGAATGCCGCGGAGAGCAAGCTGCGACTGGCTTGGTGTCGTGCGAAGGGGAGAAACGGAGACTTCCACTGACCTTTCACTCCGGGCTTTACGTGCAGGAATCTGCCAGACCGGAATCTATGTAGTCTCGTGCTCAATTCTCAGGTCTCAAACATGGCCATTCCAGGGGTCGAGAGAGCTTCTCCGCGGAAGTCTCTTAATGAGTTTCATGTCATCTTCACATAGTCTTCACCCAGTCTTCTGACTCGCTTGATGAGCTCCTCGAGTCTACCAGTAGAGGTGTACCTCGATATGCGTGTTGTCTGTGGTATGGATGACATGGTGGACATGCTGCAAGCCCAATTCATGCATCCTTTGAAAGAACGTGCCTTCACCATTGTGTCTGTGTTTGTGCGCGAGAAGGATAACCGCCCTCTTGGAACATATGTCCAGGACGCGTAGAAGGTTGTCAAAACTAGATGGGTTGTATGTGCAGTCGGACAGCAAGACGACATCCAGATTGTTGCCAATCATTTCTGGCTCGAAGGACTGCCAGT
>JAABUO010007243.1_pt1 | contig 12685 bp, 15 predicted proteins | sample 5559291 | NCBI WGS metagenome assembly JAABUO01 (sample SAMN10711878, study PRJNA513372) | rock metagenome | isolation source: Antarctica rocks | place: Antarctica: Victoria Land, Finger Mt sud
AGCGGCGCCGCCAGCCCCGCGCCGGTCGATGAGGCGGCCGAGGGCGAGGAGGTGCGCCTTCCGACCCGCTGGCCGTCACTGCTGCAAACGTTTTCTGCTGCAGGCCGCACCATCGAGCAGGCTGCTCCCTGCCTTGAGGTACAGGGTTCTGCTGCGGCTGCTGCTCAATTATCGGCAGGGTTTCATATTGACACTGACATACTTGTGGGGTGCCTCATGGTCAGGGCATGCCCTGGGCTGGTCCACGGCAGTGCGCAGGCGTGCTCATGCCCAACAAGCCGCCTGGGCGCCAGGGCTGGCCCATTTCTTTCACGCAGAGGCGGGCGCCTCCCAGGGCTGAGGCAGCACGGCGCGCGCCCAGGTGCGCGCCTTCGCGGCCGGCGGCGCCGGCGCCGGCAGCCTGCACGGCCTGGCGGCCGCGCTGGTCGCGCGCCTGGCCGCCGACGGGCGGGCGCTGGCGCCCGGCGCGGCGGACGCGCTGCTGGAGCTAGAGACGTACCTGCGAGGCGCGCCCCCGCTGCGCTCATGAACTCTTAAGCTTTCCGGCTTCAGTCCAGCACTGAGCCCAACAGCGCAGGCCGGCTGCCGGGCGCAGCCACGCATGCTGTTGCAGTGCAGTGGCGGGCCGCTCGCCCTGTGCATAAGCTCAGCGCGCAGAGTGGCCGCGCCCGGCGCCGGCCGCGCTGCGCCTGGCGGAGCTGCACCTGGAGGCCGGCCTGCGCGGCGGCGCATCGCCGGCGCGCCCCGAGGGCGACCCCAGCCCTGCCGCGGGCGGCCCGGGCGCGCAGCGCGCCGATCACCACCTGCGCGCGTGCGCGGCCAACCTGGGCCTGCTGCGCCTGGCGGCGCTGGCGCCCGGCGCGGGCGTGGCCTTCGCGGCCCTGACCCCAGCTGAGGCCCTGCGCCAGCGCTGGGCCGCCGGCCGGCTCGCCGAGCGGCGCGGCGACCGCGCCGCCGCAGTCGCCCACTTCGAGGCCGTGCAGCGCCTGTGCTCGCCGGAGCGCGGCGCGCACGCGGCCGCCGGCGCCGCCGCGGACTCTGCCGCAGGCGCGCAGGGCGCCGACGCCGCTGCAGAAACGGACGCCGCTGCCGCCCCGACGCCGGCGGCGCCGCCTTCAGCGGCAGGGGCGGCCGCGGCGCCGGACGGCGACCCAGACGGCGACGCCGGCAGCGGCGGGGCGCCGGCGGGCTCGGCGGGCGCAGGGCCGGGCTGGGAGGCTGAGCAGGCGGCTGGCGAGGTGCGCGTGCGCGGCGCCGGCGGCGGCTGCGAGAGCATTATTAGCGCGGCCGCTTCGGCCGCCCGCCTGGAGCTGCTGTCGCTACGCGGGCTGCTAGACGGCGGGCGCGCGGCGCTGGCGGCCGGCCCCGCCGCGGCGGCCGCGCTGGCGGCGCGCCTGGCGCCGGCGCTGCTGGGCGGCGCGGCGCTGGCGGCGCAGCTGGCGGGCGACCGCCGCGCGCTGCTGCAAGCGCTCGCGCTGCTGCAGGCGCGCGAGGGCAGGGCTTGCCAGGGTCTGATCCGCACACACTGCATGTACCTGTGGGCGCAGGGGTGCAGAGGGCCTCGTGTGCATACTCGACCAGGGCACCGCCGGCTGCGGCAGAGCGCGCAGTTTGCGCCCGACCTGCATGAGACCCGCATCGCTGCTCATACTGCTGCCTGCCGCTTTGAGGAGGTGAGCGGAGGCCACTGGGCAGGACGCGGCGGAGCTGGGCGGCGAGGGCTGCTTGGAGACGGAGCTGCGCGCGCGCCTGCTGCGCCTGCGCCTGAAGCTGCCGCAGCCGCCGCGCGGCGCGGCCGGCCTAGCTGCGCACGCGGCGCCGGCCGCGGGGCCGCCGCCGCCGGCCGTCGCCGACCCGCACAAGCCCGCGATGGCCTCCACCGCGACGGCGCGCCCGCCGAGCTCACAGCCCACGCATGTATCGGGACCGCCGGGGGCGAGTTTGTCAGGCCATGCGCTCTGCGGTGGTCACAGGTGGTCACGACCACATCGAAAAGCATGCCGCCCCCACGCAGGACGCCAGTGCGATGGCACTGTGCCAGGAAGAGGACAGCTAGGGTAGGGCAGGGCAGGACGGCGCTGAACCGGAGCGCGGCGCGCAGGCGGTGGCGGCGCTGCCGGCGTTCCTGGAGCGCCTGCACGCCCGCGGCGACGCGCGCGCGCTCGCCCTGGGCGCGCGCCTGTGCCGCGGCGCGCTCGCGCCGCTCGCCGCGCACGTGGAGCGCTGCTTCTGGGCGCTCTGCCCCAGCGTGCCCGGCCCCGCGGCGCGCCGCCGCGGCCTGCTGGCCATGTCCGCGGCCGCGCTCGCCGCTGCGCGCGCGCTGGCGGCGGCCGCCGACCCTGGCCCCGACCCCGCGGGCGCCGCCGCCCTGCTCGGCGCCTGCGCGGCGCTGCTGGGCGAGCGCGGCGCGCTGGCCGCCGACGGGGGCGCGTTCCTCAAGGGCTGCGTGCGCGGCCTGTGCGCCGAGCTGCGCCGGCTGCCCGCCGGCCCCGGCCTGGACGCCAGCCTGGACGCCAGCCAGGAGCCGCCCGATGCACGCGCGGCGGCGGCTGCGGAGGCCGCCGCGGTGGCGCGCGGCGCGGCGGAGGGCGCCCTGGCGCAGTGCCTGCACGCGCTCTTCGGTGTCGACATGCCGCAGCGCGACGCCGACTGGGCCGGCGGCTGGCCGGCGCGCACCCTGCCACCGCAACGGCTCCCGACCAGCGAAGTATGCAAGGCGTATGTGCATCCTGCGGCCTGGCATCATGTTTTGTATACGCATGCCGTAAGCACTGGAGAGTGCCTGCCTCACATATGGGCCGTATGTCGAATCATGTTGAACAAGTGCGTGCATGACACCTGTGTGTCCGCTGAGTGTGTTGCAGAGGAGCAAATGAAGACGGGGCGCTGGATGCGCGGGCGCGCAGGAGGGCGAGGAGGCGCGCATGCCGCTGGCGACGGCCGAGGACGCCCGGGAGGCCTGGCGCCTGCTGCAGCCGGTCCTGGAGGAGGTGCAGGCGGACGCGCGGCGCCTGGCGCGCCTGCAAGGTGCGCCGCTGGCTGCGGCAGGTGACGCGCCGCTGGAGCCTCGGCTCTCTCTTGGCTGTTGGATCTGCGGCGTGACGTCGCCTGGTTCCACTCGCGTCTGCGCCTGCCCGTGGTTGAGCGGCGCGGCCTCATGTATGGTGCGCCATGCACTCTCAGAACACGCGCAGGAGCAAAGCGGCGCATTGCTGCAACGCCGTGGCGCTCGCCTGAGCAAAACGGGCGCTGGGCTCAAAATTGTAGGTTGCGGGCAGTTTAGGTGGGTGTGTGTGAGGATGCTGCAGGCCATGCCCGAGCGCCACAAGCGCAGAGCCCGCAGCTGCTGGGGCGCCGGCACGTTGACAGGGGCGCGGGGCGGCGCGCAGGCGTGCTGGAGGCCGTGCGGCAGCACTTCCCGGAGCCACCCGCGGCGGTGATGGGCGCCTGGCAGCCGGAGGCGCTGCTGGACGCGGCGGACCTGGACGAGGCCGCGCTGCTGGACGGGCCGCGCCCGGCGGCCGCGCTCGCGCTGCTGCAGCCGCCCGGCGCGCTGCTGGCCGCGGTGCGCATGCCGCGTGTGGAGCAGAACCGCGCAACAGCGGGGCACAGTACGGGCGGTGCCTCCATGGGAGCAGCGCAAGGCATGCGGTTTGGTCCATGTGCGTGTCTGGCAGGGGCCCCACGCTGTCGGCGCCGTGCCGGACACACTGAAGCGTGAGGCTGGGACAGGCCAGCCATGCATCTGACAGCTGTGCGCCATAGACCGGCGGGGTCTGGAGAGGCTGACACTTACCCTCGCGCGGTCGTGTGCGGCAGGTCGCGGCGGACGCCGACCGCGACGTGCATGCGGGCCTGCACGCGGCGCTGCTGCGCCTGGCGCCCGAGGGCGACCTGAGCCCCGACGAGGCCCTGCTGGGGCCGGGGGGCCCTGCCGCGGTGGCCGCCGCCCTGCGGCCGGCGCTGACCGACCTGCGCTACAACCCCGCCCGCTATGCCAGCTGGGACTGGCTCGCGGGTGCGCGCCGCGCGCCGCCCCACCGTCGAGCAAATTTGTTCAAAGCAAGCTGACAAGCTCGCTCTGCCAGGCAGGCAGCCAGGCCGCGCAGCACAGTTCAGCCCACCCTCTCTCCCTTTCCACAGCACCCACTGCTGGGCGATGGTTGCCCGCTGCGGCGCGCGCTTGAGCCGTCATGTACCCCTCGGACACGCCAGGCGCAGGCTGGATACGACCCCAGGCGACCTACATTGACGTCCAGACGCGTCCCAGTGCTACCATGCGCTGCTCATCGATGATCGACAAGCGAGTCCGCCATGCGCACGCCAGGCAACACCCTATTTCTAATGACTATTGCTTTTCTAGGCACGCTGTACGACGCGGCGGAGGCGCTGCTGGAGGCGGCCGCCAAGCGGCTGCCGGCGGCCGCGTGGGCGGCCGACGCGGGCCTGCGCGCGCGCGCGCGCGCGTGGCGGCGCCGCGCGCGCCGCGCGGCGCTCGTTGCGCGCCAGCTCGCGCCCGCGTCGGACGTCGCCGCGCAGGAGGAGGCGCTCGCGCTGCTGGACCTGGGCAGCCTGCAGGGCCTGCCGCCCGCGTTCGACCAGCGCTGCCGGGTGCGCCCGCGGCATGCCATCATATAGGTGCTGGATGGGGGGCCGCGACGGAAGGAAGAACACTCGGCTCCAGGCACATGGCTGCTCCCCGACACCCTGGCGCCGGTGATGTATGCTGCATCAGGAGCGGCCAGCTGAGTATGGCTGTGCACGAGGATATTGCCAGCACAACAGCAGGTACGACCATGCCCGCAGCCTGAATGCAACCCTGTTCACGAGCTGAGCACTACATTTCCACTGTTACCACTCTAAGCTTTGATGCATCTTGCCCCGCTGGCTCTGTCCTCGCTGGAAAGTAGTGCAGGCGCAGCGGCCCGAGCTAGCGGCTATGATGCGCGCTAGGTGCCTGTACGTGACCAGTGGTATGCGGCGTGCTGCGCGCGTGCAAATGCGGCGGTGGCGCGCGCGGCGGCGGAGCTGCCGGACGAGTGGGCATTTGAGCTGTGGGCCGGCAAGCTGTCCTCCAAGGCGGGCGCGCCGCTGGGCGCCGTGCTGGACAGGTGCGCGCGCAACTTGCCCCCAGCCTGCATGGCAGCTGCTGACGCTGTGGCTGTTCAAGGTGGTGTGAAGCCTGCGTGGCAGTCAGCCACACGCCGGTGTCAGCGCCCCTGCAGTCACTAAATACACGCTGGAGACTCGCCCTGGGTCGTTGTGATCGATGTACTGGTCGCCAGCTCAAGCATGCATGCACTGTATATTACATGCAGGCCGCAATGTCACGCATTGAGCGGAATGGGGCACCTGCACTGGCACTTGTGCGCACAGCGCCGCAGCCTGCAGCAGCGCAGACCCGCCCGCCCCGCCGCCCGCCCGCAGCGAGGCCGCGGCGCGCGGCAGGTATGCGCGCGCGTGCCACCTCGCGTCCGCGCACGCGGGCGGTCTGCTGGAGCCGCTCTACCGCCTGCACGCCGCGCGCCTCAAGGCGCTGCGGCTGCCGGCGCCGCCGCTGGCCGACCTGGCGCGGTGCGCGCGCGCGGCGCTTGCGCACTCGGCCCTGCTGGGTGAAGTGCGCGAGAAATGTTCGCCCAATCGCACTGCCTGCCCTGTCTTGCTTCGTGTTGCGCCACTGCCGCTTGTGGGGACGCCCCGTCACGCCTGCGCGCCCCCGCTGCCCACGTATCAGGCGGTTGCGGAAGCCTTTTTGCGCACGCTGCGGACAGGTACTGCTTCACGGCTGAGCATGCCGAGGCGCTCGCGGCCATCCCGCTGGCTGCGGCAGACTCCCACCCCGAGGCTCAGGCGCGCGCTTTGTTAAACATAATGTCCAATACCAAGGGATGGCTTGCGCATGGTGGCCGACGACACGCTATGGGCGAATCTCATCCGGCAAGCATAGCACTCCTGCTGCCCGAGTACGCCTGCCGCAAGCGCCCATGCATCAGCATAGCAACAGCTGCATGACTGTGTCAGACTCCTTACACCCTAGACCTTCATCCGGCGGGAATTTTGAGCCGATGCATGCAGCCCCCCCGCGCCAGTCGCTGCTGGCGGCGGACTGCACGGAGGCGCTGCGCTTCTGCCTGGAGTGCGACCGCGGCTTCCACCGCGCGCGCTTCGCGCTGGCCGCGGCCGCCGAGGCGGCCGGCGACGCCGCGGGCGCGGCCGCCGAGCTACGCGTGCTGTTCTCGTCCGCGCGCCGCGCGTTCACCATTGCCATGCAGCCCATCGCGACGTCGAAGGCGCGGCGCCCCCACATGCTGGGAGCCGCACGGGCGAGTCTGCTTGACTGGCGGCTGGGGCGTGGGAGATGAACGGTGATGCGCAGAGCTGACGCTGGCGGCAAAGCTTGGGATGTGCGCCTGCCGGCTGCACAGATGTAGTGCAGACCCTGGCGGAGCTGGCGGCAGAGCTGGGACATGCGCCAGCGGGCCTCTTGTGACCTTGCATGAATGCGTCATTAACACCACCAATGCGCAACCCTCCAGCGCATGCTCCGGCGCGCCTGCTCCCTGAGCCCTGCCCGATCAGCGAGCGCTGGAGGCCCACGCTCGCCTGCCGCCGCGCAGGCGCGGCGCGCGCCGCGAGCGGCGCGCGGGCAGCGCGGCGCCGCAAGCGGCGAGGGCGGCGGCGAGGGCGCGGGCGCCTGGGGTCGCCGGCCGGCGCGCGTGGCGGGCGCGGGCCTGGCGGAGCCGCTGCGTAAGTACCTGGCTTGCCTGCGGCGCGACCTGCTGGCGTACCTGCGCCTGCTGGGCACGCTGGGCGACCTGGACACCCTGCAGGCGCGCTGCAGGCCCTACCCTAGCCCTTCCATGTACCCTAAGCGGCACGACCTGCTTGCCTACCTGCGCCTGCTGGGCGCGCTGGGCGACCTGGACACGCTGCAAGCGCGCGCCGCGCGCGCCACGGCGCGGCCAGGTCCGAGGGGGGTGGGGGAGGGCACGAGCGGAGCGCATGCGTGTGTCTCAGGCCGCCGCGGCGACCAGCGCAGCTACCTTGCGAGCCTGCCCGCGCCGGCCTGCCTCTGCTCTCTTTCGTGACATTGTGCACTCGACACAAGCATGCGCTGAGAAGAAAGCGCCTCTGCTCAGGTGTTGGGTAAAATGGGGTAAATGTCAGGGGTAAATTCGAGGTGACGTGCGCTGAACGCGACGCTTTCTGGGACGCGCAGGCGGCCAGCCAGTACCTGCACGCGCCCAAGGAGTGGAGCTGGCTGTGCCACATCGACTGCGTGGCCGACCTGGCCAGGCGCGCCTGCAGCCCCTGGCGTGGCAGCCGTGCACCCGGGCTGTGACTGAGCGCCCGTCGTCAAGGGCATGCGCCTGGCCCTGAGCGCCTGTTGACATGGGGCGGCGCGCGCGAAGACGGGCGCAATGCAGCGCTGCCTGTGATGCTGGCAGCATAGTGTGACCGTGCATTGTTGGTGTGCAGCAGCTGTCATGTGTGCATGTTGCTGCGTCTCTAACGGACGGGCGCCCGCGCCAGGCTGGCGCTGGGCGGCTACGCGGCGACGCTGGCGCGGCAGCTGCGCGATGAGCTGAGCGGCGCGGGCGCGTCCGCGCCCTCAGCGCCGCACCACACCCACGGCGAGGGCGCGGCCGAGCAGTTGCTCATGACGCCGGACGCGCGGCCGGCGCCTCCGGCCCGGCCCGCCTCGCCTGAGTGGCCAGGCTACCAGGACCTGCTCCGCGCAGCGAAGCGCGACGGCGTGGCGCGCCTGCTGGAAAAGGCCTTTGCGGTGCGTATGCGTTGCAAGCGTCGAGTGTGTGGCGCCCGCCCGCGCGCGACAGGCTTGCCGTAACCAGCGCGCCGGTGCCGGTGGGCCGGCACGCCTGCCTGCGCCGCCCGATGGCGCCGGCTCGGGGCTCGCCTGCCTGGCACGACACCACATGCAATGACCCTGTTTTTGGGCCGCCGAGCTCAGCGCGTCGTGGCAGGCGCGTGTCCGCAGACCCCGCAAAACCGCATGCGCAGACCCCGTGTCCGCGCCGCAGGTCTTTGCGGAGCACAGCGCGCTGGCCGAGGGCGGCGACAGCGCCGGCGCCTGGCAGCGCCTGTCCGCCGCGGTGGACGAGGCGGCGCCCGCCGAGGTGGCGCCCTGGCTGGCTCCGCCGCACGACGCGCCCTGCTGGTCGTGCCCCGGCTGTTGATGCCAGCGGGCGTGCGAGCGTGCAGGCGCATGGCAGGGTGCCAGGTATGTCTGCCCAGTCTGTTGCGGCTGTTGCAGCAAGCAAGCGGCTGCTGGAGCTGGTAACAGTCCCTGGTACCCGCTTCTTCCGGTGCTTGCATGCTGAGCCACTGTCCAGGCAGGTCTGAGCTGACTCTTGTGAAAAGGGTGGCAAAGGACCCTTGGCGGCCAGCAGCCGCGCGTCAAGCGCTCCAGCCGGCGGCGGCGCGCCAGACAGCCTGCGCGGCGACCTGGGTGCCGAGCCCAGGGCCCGCGCAGGGGCGCGCGGTCTGGGCGGCCTGGAGCAGCGAGGCGGCGTTTGGCGCGTATGCGGAGGCGCACCTGGCGGCGCTGGAGGCGGCCGCGGACGTGGAGCGGCTGCAGGCGCTGGCGGCGACCGTCCGCCGCAGCTGCCGCCCGCTGCGGCACGCTCCTGAGGCGCGCCCACTCTGCTGGAAGGCTGCTCCGTGAACGACGCGCCCGTGCGCTCGCACGCCTCCTCGGCAGAGCAAGGCACGCACCCTCTGCGTGCCTCGCTCTGGCGAGGCATGCCGAGTCCATGAAAAGCAGCCTTGATGCAGGGGAAGATGCTTACGATCACAGACACGCTCACGGTTGCCGCTCATCAGGTGGTCGCAGCCGTTCAGGGCTGCTCGCCATTTGTAGTGCAAACACGAGCGCCGGCGCGGCGGCGCAGCGGGCGAAGCGGCTGGCCTGGCGCATTGCGTGCGCCACAGCGGGCGCGCTCGGGCGCTGCGGCGACGCGCTGCAGACGCGCATCGCTGCCGCGCCCGCGGCCTCGCCGGCCGCCGCCACGCCCGCGGCTGCGGCCTCTGCCGACGTTGTCGCCGACATCCCGCACCCCGAGGACGGCGGCCAGGGCGGCGCTGCGGCGCCGCCCGCGCGCGGGCCCGGCGCACAGGCGGCGGCGGGGCTGGCGGCCTCAGGCGCCGGCGGTGGCGCGGGGGATGCGGACGGCGGTGCTATCGAGGCTGCGGGCGCGCCTGCGGAGGGCGCGGGCGCAGCAGGGCCCCACCAGGCCGAGGCGGAGCCTGTCACGCCCGCGCTGCGCCCGCGCGCCGAGCCGCCCGCCGTGCGCTGGCCCTCCGCTGTGCTTATACCCCAGGCGAGCGCCTGCCATGAAGCTGCAGCGTGCAAGCCCGCTGCCTGCCATTTGGGCTGCGCTACCAGCCATGTGGGCTGCGTTGCGGCGCTAGAGGGGTGTTCGCTCCTCAAGCAGTGTTCTGTGAAGCTGCTCGGCCCGTTGGAGACCTGGAGGCAGGGGAGGTCACACCAGTCAGCCCTGGCTCATGGCAGCTGAGCAACACCGTGCGACCGCGCGAGCGCAGCCACGCCCGGCCGCGCGCAGGCGGCGCCGCCCGACGAGCGCGCCGCGCAGTTGGAGGCCTGCTGCCAGCTGCTGCGCCAGGCGCATGCGCTGCACAAGTCCTGGCCGCCCGCGCCCGCCAAGCGGCCGCCCGGCTCGCCCGCCGACGCGCAGCTGCTCAGGCGCGGGCGCCGCGCGTGCTGTCCCTCCAAGCGATCAAGGAAGGTCGTGCTGGACAGGCTGGCGTAGTGAAGGTGCTGTAGATTACCAGCCGCATTTACCATTGAATCTGTCACCTGGTTCTCCCTGCGTGCTGACACGTGCGCTCTCCTGAAACACAAGAGATGAGTTGCAGCGTCTGAGCCTGCAGCAGAAATCCGTCGGGCAGCGTGGTGTGCTGAGCTCGATCTGGGCTGGACCGCACTAGGTCGCACCATCGCCAGGTGCCTCTCGCCGTTCCAGTGCTGCCTGGCGAGTCACGCAGGCCTTTCCAGGCCACCGTGATGCACGAGGCACACAGGCAAACCTGTGCCGATGCAGCAGTGAGAAATCCACCGTGTATACAGCCCTGCAACATGGATCCAGTGAGGCTGGTTCCAGCGAGGCTGCACCGCCACCGCGTGCAGGGCGTTCTGCATGTACCTGTGGCTCGCGCACGGGCCTGCCGCGGAGGGCGTGCCCGTGTCGCTGGCGTACGCGGTGTCCGCCTGCGACGCCATGTTCCGGCAGGCGCGCCGCGGCGCGGCAGCGACCGTCGGCGCCGCCGGCGCGCCGCCGCCAATCCCGCCGCTGCCGCAGCCGCCGCCGCCGGCGGCCGCGGCCGCGCCGCGTGCGGCGGCTGGCGGCGCGGCGCCCGGCGCGGCCGGTCCCGCGGCCGTGGCCGCGAGCCAGGCGGCGACGGGCGTGGTGCCGCCGACGAGCGCACACACGCCGGGGTCCGGCGCGCGCGCGCCTCCGCAGCAGCGCGTCAGCCTGGAGGAGATTGAGGCCATCATGACCGGTGCGGCGCCCAGAAGCCCTAATTCTGGCCCGCGTTCAGTGCCTGCCGTCTGTCTGTATTACCTCCAGCGTAATTGCATGTGCTTTGGTACACTGTAGGCGGGGCGCCTGCGCGCGCTAAGGCAGCCGCCGCCGTCGCACACCAGCGAGCCGTGCTGCCGCGCAGGCAAGGTGTTCTCGCCGGGCGCTGCAGCCGCGCTGCCGGCGCCGCGCGGCGGCGCGGGCGGCGCCAGCAACAAGCGGAAGGACGGAGGGGGCGAGGGCGGGCCGGAGCCGAAACGGCCCAGGCTTGCCAACGGCGCCGGATGAGCTGTGCATGGAGCATGGTACAGCAGCTGTCTGCATTTTATTTGAAATCCTACAGAGCTGGGCGAACCTGGCATGATGCATGAGACATGAGAACACCCAATGAGGACTGCCTGCGACCAATGAGCCATCGGCTGTGTCCTGTAGTGAACCTGCGGCCTGCGTGTGTAAAGGTGCGCATCCGTGCTGCTATGGCTGCGGGCCTGGCGCTGGGTGCGCTGCTCCTGACCGCGCTCAGCGGCCCAGCGCTGGGCCAGTCCTGCGCGTCGCTGCAGTGCACCTGGTCGAGCAGGACAGAGCGGCCGAGGAGCCACTGCCGGCACCTGCTCCGCCTAGGCAGCAGCGCTCCCCAAGGCTATGTGCACTACTACTCCTCCCGGCCAGAGATGGGTGCTGCCAATTCGACCGCTGGCGACGTCACAAGCGTCATCCTGGTCCTCCACGGCCTTGCAAGCAACGCAGGCACCGCCCTGGCTGGGCAGTGCGTTTCACGCATGCTTCCGCATGCACAGCGGCTTACTCATGCTTGGTGTTTGCACAGACGCAGACTGAGCCTCATGTCTTCTCAACGAGTCTGGCCCGTGCAGGTGCCTACTTCTATGAGATGACGCGCGTGGTTCAGGCGGCGGGGGCGTGCACCACAGCTGTCATCGCGCCGGAGCTGGACACAGCTTCCAACGGGTGCGCGCACCCGCCGTCCGTGACCCGCCTTGCCCAGTTCCTTAGGAGAGAGTGTCAGCAAGTGCCTGGGGCACAGTGCGCAAGCGTGTCAGAGCGAGGCATGTGCAGTGGCCACGGCCTGAGCAGTGAGAGCCGTGCTGGTCTGCCTGTTGAGCGGAGCGCGCTGAAGGGGGGCGCAGGGGCCGGCTGCTCTACTGGGCCAGCCCGCCTGCGTTCATCGGCGGCGAGCCCGCCGTCAACGACGGCGGCGTCTTCTCCTTCGACGTGCTGGACAGCCTGCTCCGGCGCGCGCTCCAGGCGTTCCCCGGCCTCACCTCGGCGACCGTCACGGCAAGTCGGCCCTCCTGCGGCCCTCCCCTGTATCCGACCTGCGCGCTGCACTCGCGCTGCGCGCGTGAGTAACCGCAATTGCAAGGGCCCGGCAGGCGCGCAGGGGCACTCGGCAGGGGCGCAGGCGCTCCAGCGCTGGGCCGGCGCGACGAGCGTGGCAGCCGTCAACGGCAGCCCCATCAAGGTCATCCTGAACAACCCGGTGCGTCATGGCGCCCTCAGCCGCGTATGCCGGCAGCGCCCACTGTCTACGGCACTCTGTCAAGCCTGTCGGACAGCCTGTCGGCCAGCGCGTCGGCCAGCTTGCGCCGCGCTATGCTGCTCCCGCTCTGCGTCGCCCCGACCGCCGGGCGGCGGGCACAGGGCACGTACCTCTACCTGAACAGCCAGCGCCTTGGCGCGGGCGTGCTGGCGGCCCTGAACGCCACCTGCGGCCTGTCCAGCCCCTCCTGCGCGCTGTCCAGCGTCGGGGGGTCGCCCTGGGCGTCGCCGTATGTCGGCGGTGCGGCCCCCGCCTTTGCGCTGCCCACAGGCGCCTGGCACCCGCGCGCGTACGCCCTGCTGCAGCGCAGCGCATCCTGCCTGCCGCGACTTGATCAGCATGGCAGAGGCAGACGCGATTCTGCCATTAGGCCAGCAAGGGAGCGCCCGACGGCCCGCCCCGGCGCGCACAGACTTCCAGGACGGCGTCAACGGCAGCCAGGGCTGCAGCGCGACCTACGATTCGGGCAAGTACGGCCTGGCCGGCGCGAGCGGCTACCTGGCGCGCGCCGGCGCGGCCAGCGTCGCGGCCACCTACCCGACCAGGCGCGGCCGGCGGCGCAGGC
>JAABUO010007252.1_pt1 | contig 12670 bp, 15 predicted proteins | sample 5559291 | NCBI WGS metagenome assembly JAABUO01 (sample SAMN10711878, study PRJNA513372) | rock metagenome | isolation source: Antarctica rocks | place: Antarctica: Victoria Land, Finger Mt sud
CTAGCAATGCGCTGGGTGAGGCAGCGCTGCTGCATGGCATGGAGGCATAGCCTAGTTTGGCAGGCCTGAAGCTGAAGCTAGGGCAGGGCTGGGCTCAGACAGATGGGGCTGTTGAGCACAGCCCTGTAGCACCAGCAGCCTCAGGATTGCTGCCATGGAGCCCTTCTCACAGGCGTGAATAGTGCAGTTAAGGTTGCTGGTGGCGAGTCCTATTTTAACAACCATTCATCTCATGCCAATTCTCTTCTTTGTCATTTGATCCAGAACATGTGACACATCACTCATGGAGGTTGACCAACGTTAACCAACGGTGCACCTGCGTAAGTCTAGGTCTGCCTGTGCCAGGCATAGCAGGAGTCAGCGCATGTGTAGACCATTGTTTCATGTCTTCAAGCAGTGTGTAAAGCTGTCAAGGCAGTGCATCCTCCAACCAAATGTTAATAAACTAAATGTTAACAACTTACAGAGCAATGCCATAGCATGATGACAACCAAATGACCATCAGATACTTGCACCTACAGGTGTCAAAGCCTGCTCAGGGGCGCAAGCAATCTCCGTCACAAAAGTTGATGCCCCCTCACGGTGTAGGGCCTTGGCAGGAATGTATATTTATGCCGGCAACCATTGGGGTATGCCTTGTACACTAGGCCGATCACTATTAAACTAAAAGCAACCTCCTTGCCCTCACCTGAGACTGCAGCACAGAAGCGTCAGCAGACAGGGCCAAGGCAGGTTGGCAATGCCCTTGACACCACCACCATCACCCACTGCACAGAGAGTGTTGGCAGCAGCACAGCATTATAATTAGCCGCCATGGCCGCAGCAGAGCCCAGGCTCAGCAGCAGCAGCTCGTCAGTGGAGGTGACCGTGGGCTCACCTATGTCTTCTGGCATGGCCCAAGCAAAGCTTGACGCAGAGGGAAGTCAGTCTTAGTCATTTGTTTGCCGGGCAGCTGCTTCTGTTTGGTTTACTATATAGTTCATATATGAAACATTCCGCGCTGTTATAATGACAATCACTTGCGTGGCCACGCATTTACAAGTTGAGGTGTGCAGAAATGTTATGCTGCGGATTGATATGGCGAGGCAGCCTCGCAGCTGCTGAGGATTATCGTTTGCTTCACCTGGCTCATCGAATGCTCCGCACACCAACCTCACTGCCTTGCTGCTCAGTGTCATCTCTGCCGGACAAGAGATTGGCTGTTTCCTAGTCTTGCATCAGTCCTGCAGTGTTTAAGCACTGTTACACCTAAGGGTGCTCGTCTCCTGTATGTGATAGCCTCAGTCAAGCAGCACATACTGCTGCTATACACACAGCAGATAATTCTTGCATCATTTCATGCAGTAATAGTGCCAGAGTTTCAAGACACTCAAGTGCCGACAGAGGGCTTGTTGCTGCAGGCCCAAGCTGACTTGGCTCAAGCCTCATCTGCTCTGACAGAACAAGACTCAGGCAGCCTCAGTGTTGAGCGCTGAAGCTGTCTGAGTCCTGTACGGACAGGACTCAGACAGCTTCAGAGCTCAACACTGAGGCTTGTTCTGTCAGAGCAGATGAGGCTTGAGCCAAGTCAGCTTGGGCCTGCAGCAACACTGAGCCAGAGCAGCTGATGTGTGACTTCAGCCAGAAGCAGAGTGAAGCTGAGCTGGTCGCCTCCACCCTGCTTCTGGCTGAACTTATGTCTCAGCTGCTCTGGCCCAGTGTGTCTGTTACCACAAGACAAGTCGCTTTGCAGCAGCTGCTGAGGCTTGAGCAGCAGTGCCTGCAATATGCAGGAGCTGAGTGCAGAAGCAGCAGCACAGCATAGTTGAGAATCTTTGGGAGCTGGGGTGCAGAAGCGCAGGCGCTCTGGTGCAGTCTTGACTAGCGAGGAGGCACAGGAACAGTGGGTTGCACCTGCAACTACTCAGCCCGTCCAAGTAGTGTACCCTCTGAATCCCTCTGCATAATTGACACCTGTGTATCCTTCCTTTATATCCTTGCTTTCTTCCTGTCCTATCTATTCCATTGGTGAGCACAGGGTGTCGTGCATGTGTGTTACTACTGCTCAATCGTGTCTGCACCCAGCAAGATGAGGCCCGTCATGCCAGCAAGAATCAGGTGCATACTCCCTCTTGTGCCTGCAGGCCCGAAATCGTATGTGTTGTTGGAAGCAAGGAGGAGAATGCAGACGCCACTGATCGTACTGCAGAAGACGTGACAGCTGAATGGTTCTTGAAACCCTGCAAGGCCTGGTGCATCAGCTGTAACGTGCAGCTCTTGTTACAAGTGTGCTGGCACTTTGTGTCCTTGGTGCATGTGTTCACAGTGTAGTCCCAAATACATAGTGTATGTCAACAAGTGATGGTTCTGAAATATGTTGTTGATTCATCAGGTACCTCCAGTGCATCTTGCTACTTGATAACCCTCAGCCATGCGACACAGCTGATCAGCCCTGCCATGTGTAAGATGAAAGCTGCTGGCCTGTTTCAGACTGCATTGACACACACGCGCAAAGGAGAGATCAATGATACTGTCATATGCACCTGACAGGATATTTGGCAGCAGTGCTGCAAGCATGATTATGCACAGCGCAAGCCACTTCAAAGCTTACAGCAGTGGATACATGTAATCACAAGCAAGACAGTATGTCGTTTCTGACCTGTTCAAACTGAATCTGAAATGTCTAATTCGCAGCAAAAGATGCAAAACAGTTGTTGAATTGCAGAATGCACTAGCCAATGCTGCCGCAGACATGGCAACAGTGGTTAGGATGTTAAGCAGGCAAGCTTTCAGCTGGAATAGCATGCGCTAAAGTCTGCCAAGTCCCATCTGAAATAAAACTAACCCAAGATGTCATCCAAAAACAAGCTCGTGTCGGCACATAGTCATTGCTCCCTTGTCCTTGAAGGCAACAGAGTTCACTCTGCTACAGCGTGCACGAGCAGGAGGCATTGCAGCGCCCATCAATATGCAGGGTCTTGCAAACACTCAATCACTGCAAAAACAAGAGGACTGCATTCATCATTAAGCCCATTTTCCAATCAATGCCATAATTGCTGCACCTGTGTACAGAGCCCCAAAGCCTGCCACTTGCATAGTCCAGGATTGAGGCAACTCGTCATCAGAGAATGTGGGTAAGATGAGGTCACATAAGCCATTGTAGATCAAGATTCCTGCTGACACAGCATCAAACACACCCTCTGAGCCAAGAGCTGCTTTACTTTCCCCGTTGTATTTGTTGCTGACTGTGATACCGATAGCAACACCTACAGGTGTGACTATGATGAAAGCTGCAGCCAGTAGGATATACTTTGTTCTGTTGTAGCCTGCCTTTACAAAGAGAACGCCCAGAGCAAGGCCCTCATTGCCTTGATGGAAAAACAGAGCAATCATGAGCGCCCTGACAGTGTCTGCATGGCTTGATATGCCCAGAGTGATACCAATGAAGATGCCTGCAGCAATAAAGGAGCACATCCAATCAGTCAGGGATTTCCCACGGTCATCACTCTAAAGGTCGCAGGGACCTGTGCAGACCAATTGACCTGAATGCAACATTTCCATCCACAAACGAATCGAAGCTGTCTGAACAATGTGTCAATGAACAAAAGCAAAAGAGCTGTTGTTCACAAAGATGGTGGAGATTTGTGGCAATGTGTGCAATGATAGATGAAGAATGTCTTGCTGTGAAAGGCAACAGGCAGGAAGCCACAGAATGATGCACATTTGACAACATTGCAAGACTGCTGCAAAAGGGGGAGTGATGTGATATGCAGATGCCAAACAACTTGTGATTGCTGATGGTCAAAGCAGTGACAAGCAGTGCAGGGATCTGGCAAGTTACTGTTGCCACAAAGAGAAGTCAGGCAGACTTACTGTGAAAGATAATGCCTGCTTCGAACGTGTAGGATATAACAATGCTTTTCATGGTCTTCAGCCTGGTGTTGCGGTCAGCTGCTCTTGCCAGGTCTCCCGTGGTTTCAGGCACAGGTGCCTCGGCGTCAGGTTGCTTGATTGCGTGCCCATCCCTCTCGGCATTGCGCATGAGCCGCTGATGGAACGTCTTGTGCAACATCCATTCCAGGGTGAAGGTTACGAGAGACGCAGCGGTTGCGATGGTCATAGCCCATGGGTAAGTCGTAGACCAGCCAAGGCAAGGGTCAGTCAGGATCGGGAACGCGTCTCCGAGAACATGCACATACCTGTACACAGAGGGTGAGCCAGTGAAAAACTTCAGGTCCAGTAGGTCGCTAAACTTGCGCGGTTTCGCATCTCAGCTCACCCGGTTGTTAACACTACCCCGGCAGCAAATGCTCGTAGCAAAAAGTACAGTGAGTTGAGGCTGGCTCTGTAAGTGAAGAAGGGGATGAAAACGCCCGCGGTACTGACAAGCAGGATTCCAAACAAGCCGCCAAGGCGCAGCCCAAGCAAGCCTTGATCACCGGGGGCAAAACACGTCGGAAGCTCTGGCGAGGCGCCGGCGTTGAAGGCAACGCTTGCGGCAAGGCTGTCGGACATGACACCTGCACAGCCTGCACGCTCGCGTCGACGTCATACTTGCAGCTAAATGCCAATGTCTCAGGAATCAGCACCAGACAAAAACACTGCGAAGTCCCTAATTTCACTGACCTGAGGCTGAAGAAGATTACAAGCTGAAGGAATGGCTGACTGACAATTTTACAGGTTCCGCCGCGAACTATGTGATGCGGCAAAGTTGTCAACCATCCGTTCCTTCAACTGCCAAGAGGCGCGTGTCAAACGTGTGTCAGGAAACCCTAATGCCAAACCAGGCATGAAATTACGTCTGAAGGGCTGTTTACACTTGACCGATTTCGTGCGGTCCTTCCAGACCCTAGAATGATTTGCGGTCAAAATCCCAAATCCACCGCGTTTGGGACCGGATTTGAAACGCGACCGCGACCATGGACTACACCTGTGGTTTCACTCTGGATCTCGTCGACAAACTCGATCTTATCAAAACAAGTTCCTAGCAAACTGTCAGGAAGCCTTTGCAACCAATGCGAACGTCTAGCCCTCGACGTCCGCTTGCCGATTGTCCAATTAATGGTGGTAATCAGGCTTTGCAACCAATGCGAACGTCTAGCCCTCGACGTCGTCTGCTTGCCGATTGTCCAATTGATGGTGGTAATCGGGGTTCAGGTGCTGCTGCCGCGTCGCAGAGCCTCGGTGATGTCATCAAGTCTCCCAGAGGAGGTGTTTCCGTCCCACACAGGATTCTGCCAAACAGGCAGCATCCAAACAGCCCGTCCGATCTGACTGGACCCAAAAAAAACCCACGGTCAAAAGGGATTTGGCATTGCGCAACATGCGTAGATGAGGTTGAACGCAAAATCGCGGTGCGGTTGTTGCGATGACTAACCCAGATTTCGCATGGCGACCGCACACGGAACGGTCAAGTGTAAACAGCCCTTGATGCAACCCACACACAGACCCCCACACCCCGCCCTTATCATCTTAGGGTTAGGTCTGACATTCGATAACGAACTTGCAACGGATGATTGATAGTTCTCGCTTGCAGGTTGCCTTGTAAAACTGTCACAGATAGATCCCTTGTAAAGTTGTCCGCTCAGGTAAGCTTGCTTGTTTGTAAAGTTGTCCCCATCACAGCGCTCTGCAGCGCCATTGCAAACAGTCCTGCTTTTTCCGCTCATCAGTGACATCAACGATAGAGCTCACGGCTGAGCAGCTGTTATCCATTGCCATGCAGAGCCATGGCTGACAGCTCTGCAGCAAACGTTGCTATCAACGCCGTGCCAGAGCTTCCGGTTTGCTTTGCCCCTGGTGATCAAGGATTGCTTGGACTTCGACTTGGCGGCTTGTTTGGCATTCTGCTTGTCAGCACCATTGGCGTTAGCATTCCCTTCTTCACCTACAAGGCTAACGTCCAGTCGTTTTACTTTCTGATTCGAGCGTTTGCTGCGGGAGTGGTCCTGACAACGGGGTAAGAGTTCAGGCTGATGCCACCGGTGCGCGTAGATGGCCGCTGTGCGACTTGAAAGTGTTATTGCAGATACGTACATGTTTTGGGAGACGCGTTTCCCATCCTTACCGATCCTTGCCTTGGTTTATCTACCGAGTACCCTTGGGCGATGACCATCGCCACCTCTGCTTCCTTGTTTACCTTTACCTTAGAGTGGGTACTTCACAAGACATTTCATCAACGTCTCATGCACGATGCTGACAGCAGCACGCAAGTCCAAAACAAAGCTGACGCTGAGGCGGGGATTTCAGCTTCGGCCGCTACCTCCTCCGACGACATAGAGAAAGCATACGATCGCAAAGCTCGACTGAAGGCTTTGCAAAATGTCGTCGTATCGTACACCTTCGAAGCAGGCATCATATTTCACAGTAAGTGCTTGCTTGATCTATGCATTGCGCCCGTTCAATTCGCAGCACCATGCTGCATACTTAATGCATGGCCAGGTTTGACCTTTGTCAATAACATTTTTTCGCTGCTACAGGCATCTTCATTGGAATTACTCTGGGCATATCGAGCAATGCAGACACAGTACGAGCGCTCATGATTGCTTTGTTCTTTCATCAAGGCAATGAAGGCCTTGCTCTCGGTGTTCTATTTGTGAAAGCAGGATACGGAAGGATGAAGTACATGCTGCTGGCTGCAGCATTTGTCATTGTCACACCACTAGGCGTTGCTATTGGTATTGGTATCAGCAACAACTACAATGGTGAGAGCAAGGTAGCCCTTGGCACAGAAGGTGTATTTGATGCTGTATCAGCAGGTATACTGATTTATAATGGCTTATGTGATTTGATCTTGCCCACATTTGCTGATGACGAGTTGCCCCGGTCTTGGATGCTGCAAGTTGCAGGCTTTGGGGCACTGTACACAGGCGCAGCAATCATGGCATTGATTGGAAAGTGGGCTTGATGATTGTGTTTTTGCTGCATTGACTTTGCCCTGCCCTGGATGATCATGAACCTAGAGACTGTTGTGTTGTCACATTGCAGCAACCATTGGGTCAAGCTAGTAAGTGGTGTGGCACAAAGCAAGCATGTTGCATCGCAGCGACTGACACTAGCATGTTTGTCTTGATGTTGGCTTGCTGCTATGCCTACATAGCTGGTATGTCTGATATCTTTTGTTTGTATCTTTTGCTGCTTCCTGTGTTTGTCAACCATGCCACAGATTGGCATGTTGTTGCATTCTTCGTGGACAGCTGCACTTGATGAAACTTGCTGTGAAGATTGCTGGACATCTATTCTGCAGCATTTGCACAATCAAATGTGTAAATTAGCCTAGCCGTGTAAATCAAAACGAGCTTGTTCGTCTTGTGTCTTCATTGGAAACAAATTGTACAGCACTTGCCAGTAAACTCTCCCCAGTGCAGCTCAATTAGCAACCTGGACTTCAGCACACGTTCTCATGGGTGGTGCTTGCGAATTGCTGTAACAGCTGCTGCTGCAGGTCAAGCAAGCCATTCTCAGTGTTTGTGCAGCACAGGCAAGACTATTGACACAAAACACAAAGTCTGAATCAGTACAGAGGCTTGCAGAAAGCAGAGCAGTGGCTCGCATGCATAGAAGCATAGAAACATGGTGTCTCACATTGAACAGTGCGCAGTCAAGCAGCAACGACACATGCAGACAAGTCACCTGCCAAGATGCACCTCACTAAATGACGTCACAAACAATACAACTGCACATCACAGACAACGCGATCTGTAAGCTGCTCAGCGCTGTGCTAGGATCGTCACCGCTGCACACTCACATAACTGCAAAGTTTGCTGAGCAAGCGCTACAGGCTGATGACATGCCCAATTTAATGACGACATTGGGATCAGCTTCATGTGCTCACAGTCACAAGCACTTGGGATGTGTTGTAGACCAGTTTGGTAGACCAATTGTGGACCAGCGCTGTGCCACTCCTGGCTGGCCATTCCAGAATGGCAGCCCTGTCAAAATCGTGACCATCTGATGCAATGGCGTCTGTCTGTGATTGCACCTGCAATATCTGTCTGTATCAAAGCGCAATCAGCACTATGACAACAAGTGAGTATGCAGTCACAAGGCACCAAGCAGTGCAGTCAACAGCAGAGATTGCTTACCCATGTGATGCAATAGTGACACAGTGGGATTGTCAATGCATGACTGATGTCAATGCACTGCAGGTTTGACTGCGTGTTCACCTTTGCACATGGCCAGCAGAGCTGCGTGTGCAGGGATCAGTGTCTCTTTTCTGCAACAGCTGCACTGGGGATCTGAAAGCTACTGAGCAGATGCCATTGGATTGCACAATGCATGCATGAAATTGCATGTATATGCTGCACAGAGGCTGCAGCATTGACTGTACCAAGTTGCTGCTGCTGCTCTGAGGCAATGCATATGATGGAGCGCAGTGCATCACAGAAGCCTTTGCTGGACACTACTGGCATCAGCTTGGTGACTTCTATCAGCAGTGTGAACACTTTCACCCTGATGGCTTTTGCCTAAAGGAGATGCTTTGTTTTGGCTATTGACTGATGACTGTCTGGTGTGTTCCCACATCATCTGCTGCTGACCTCCTCATGCTGATTTGCCTGATCATGAGGCTGACACTCTGCAGCTGACAAGTCTTCTGCTGCAGTAGTAGCACGTGCCTGGACTGATGCTGTTCTGCTGGTGCTGGTGCTGGTGCTGCTGGTGCTGCTGCTGCTGCTGCTGCTATGCCTGGTTTTTTAGCTTCCTGGGCTTCCGAAGAAGTTCTTGACAGCTGCCTGAGCAGCTGCTTGCACCTTTAGCCAGCGACTGCTCCTCAGCTAACAAGGCTAAGCATGGTGCTATAGGATGCTACCTTGACAAAACCCCTCAAGCTGCTTACCAAACGAAGACCCAACATGCCAAACTCCTGCTATCAGGGGTAACATGCTCAGGACATAACAAGCAGTAGACTAGAGGTGCAGTGAGGTGCATGGTGCCTGCATGACACAATCTGCGTTGCTCAGCATGCTCAGCACTGCTTGGGTTGCATTCAAGTTGCAATTTGTAAATTTCACAACAGGCTCAGAATGTAACAAGCACCATGCTGCTTTTGAGGTGCTTGGCCTGTAACTCACCAGCACCTCTATCAAGACTTTGCATAGGCCCTGAAGCACAGCAGGCTTGGGTTGCAGCTCAGTGCTGTCTCTGAGACGCATTGTGGCTGATGACTTACACATGTAAGCAAAACTGGTCACGAGGGCAGTAATTGCGCTGCAAGGAGTCTCTCAGTTGAGCATTGGCCTCCTAGCGGAAATGAGTTTGATTTTTGTTCCCTGGGCAGCCCGGTATCATACTTGGCTTCTCATTAAATTGACGCCGAAAGGTGTAGTCTTTTCTTTTTCTTTGATATTTGTTGATAACAATTGTGTATCCACATGTCAGATACCATGCTTCATGACCACAATGGCAATTGCCATCCTTGCAATGCAGCAGAGCCGCACTCGGTAGTGTTATGGTGTTTGGTCACAGCTGCTGTTGTGCAACGTTGCATCATCTTGTAAGCTGTGTGTTACATGTCCGCATTTACGCTTTGCACAGCAAAAGCAAGCCCTTCAGAACCTGAGGTCACGCTTCGCATGCTGCTTGCTAGAGCTGCCAGTCCAAACAAGCATTGAATGCTGACTTGGTGTCAGAGGTCGCAGAAACGATCACTTGCCAATTGGGACAAATTCGAAGCTAAGTTGCTGTGTGTATTTCAATGACTTACAGTTGATTGGAAAGTGTATTACAATGACTTATAGTCGATTGGAAAGTTGTCAGCATATATGTAGCAGCGCTGAAAGTTTGAGTATAGACCATGCTATTATATGAAAGAAAAAGGATCATATGTTCACAGGTGCTTCACTGCAATTTTGGTACCTGTCTATGACATTTTTCAAGTGTTTTCTTGATTGTAAAGTCAGGAAACATAAGCTTGTCACAGTGAGAGCAGGAAGGAAAGAAGACCAAGGAAAAACTCATTGCCTTTCAGCGACCACAATGGGAGCCTCTTGAAGCGAAGCAAATCAAGAGCATGAATGTACATCCTCAACCATTCCAAAAAGCATCACAAATGCTGGCAGTCCCAGCTATCTCACCATTCATACAACCACCATAACACGTGCCAGCAGGCCTGGCCTATCTCATCAACATTTCAACCAACACAAACACTGGCACACCCCGCCAGCAGATCATCGAAAGAACAGATAATCCAAGATCAGCAACCTGACTCCCTATCAAGGCTGATCAAGCCGCCAGATGTCACTTGGGGTGGTCTCTACACCCTTGGGGAGCCACCTGCACACCATCGCACAATCGCTTGAACTCCTAGGACCATTGTCAGATACAAACCGGGTTCACAGAAATACATACAAATACGGCAAGAGAGTATCCTGAACTTGTTAGACATAATGTTGCCAGCCAGGGTCTACATGCACAACTGCTGCCTTCCTGTTGGCCTGTATCAAACCAGAGCAAGCAAGCATGCAATGAAATGCAGTTTTTGACACACCACAAATCAACTCTGCATTGCAGCACCAGCCTACTTATGCATAGCATGATGGTCCACATGCAGCACCCCAATCACACCCCTCAACACAACCCACAACCTTGTGCACATAAGAGCGGTCAGGGTGGCTCAATGTACCAAGAGCAGCAGGCACAAAGCGGGCAGCCATCTTCTTGGCCTTTGCACCAAGCTTGATCTTCTCAGAAGTAGGAGTCTGCTGCTCCTGAAGAGTGTTGGTCATTTCCACATCCTTGCTCCTCCTGAAGGCCTTAAGCTTGAAGTCCTTGAAGGAGGAGGACATACGCCGCAGCCCCTGCACAGCATCACAGATACAGTCAGGATTTGCAACATTGTATTATATTGTTGTATTGTAGCGTATTGCTACATAACAATGTAATGTGACTTGGCAGGCAGCATCTCAGCAATGTACAAAGCTCGACGCAGCACACAAGTGATGCTGTGCAGCACGTAAGAGTCTTGTGATATGTTCTACCCAGAGTGCAGACAGCAGCATCCAAAGAAAGTTGAACGTAAATATAGTGTGAAAGGTTGAGAATGACACATACAGCATGGTTTCACTGAAGCGAATCATGTGCATGGATAGGGTTGTACCTTAGGCTTGGTAGTCTTCTCCAGGAGGACCTTGTCAGCCTCCTCCTTGGCAGCCTTGTCAGCTGCAGATTCCCTCTCAATGGCCTCCGCCAATGATGATGTGTTCTTCTCCAAGGCTCCCCTCACCCCTGAAGAAGAAGTTGGGGAGGCATCCCCAGTACCAGTTACCATGAAAGAAGAATGCGCGTAGTCCTCTCCAGCAAGCTCTCCCTGGCCAATGATGGGGTTGGTCAGGTGAGAGTTGGGGTCTGACATGGGCTGCTGCAGAGGCTGCACAGCTGTCAGGATGGGCTTGGACGAGTACAGCAGTCCTGGGATGAAAGTGCCCAGCCCAGACATAGCGCGTTTCAGGCTAGACTGGGTGCGCAAGGGGGTAGGCTGGGGGCTGGTGGTGAATGAGACATCAGCTGCAGTGGTTGGCATGGCTGCAGATGATCCCGATTCCTGATGCTGCACAGCAAATCAGCTTTGAAGCAGCTTGTTCAACACACAGCGGGTTGCATGGTAATACAAGGCTGTACCAGAGCAAGCTTAGTGAGAGGCAGACATGCGTGTGTTCTTGAATTGACAATGTGAGCGTCGAGTCTGCACTCAGATGCATCACAGCTACTGCAATCAGCGCATCAAAGCATGGAGATGGCCTTACAAGAAACAGCACTCACCTGAGGAAGGACATGGGAATGGGGCAAACATGACACCCGTTCCTCTTCCACATACTGCTGCAGCAAACTTCCCTCAAACATATCCAGGGCTGCAACGGTGATGGCACTTAGGTGACTACCAGCGCTCCTCCAGTAATGCTGCAAGGCTGAGGAGCCAAAGATGCTCAACGCAGACTGCGGTAGGCTGTAGGTGGAGTCTCTGCCTTGTTGGTGGAGTGCGTCCTGGACGCAGCTTTGGGTGAAGTAGTCCAGCGCTTCAGCTGGCAGTCCAGCAAAGCACACAGAACCGTCGTGACGGAGCAGGGTTTGCAGTGCGCTTGTGCTGAAGATGCACAGCGCTGGAAAAGAGAGGCTTTCGTGAAAGGCCTGCTCAGAAGCGGGGCGGGGACCTGCGAGGATAGTGCAGAGGTTTTCGTCGTTGTCGACTAAGCATCAAGGGCGGTATCGAAGAATGTTGACAAGAAGCGACGGACTGACACCCTCAACGCAGCTTGAGGCTGTACCTGAAGACTCGTACACGCCCAGGCTAGTAAGCAGCTTCACTAGCTGCTGCAATAGGGTCCAGGTGCCCCCTGTATGGCACATAATTGGTGAGCCAAGGTTCACGTTCATGTCCTCAGCAGTATGTAAAAGACGCCGACTCATAATGATCCAGTTGTGTGTTGCGGTTGCACTTCAGTCAGAGCTTCAGCTGTTTGCAAGCAGCGATGAACAGGCCCTGGGACACTAGCTTGATAGGCAGGTGCTTGTTACAGGCGACAATCGTGGTTCGCACACTTGATAACATCGGTGGATACTTACATACAACTGCGCAGTTGATGAAAGAAAACGGACAGCTAGACAGTCCACCTCATGTCAGGGACAGTGTAAGCGCCCACTGATAAAGGCACAGCTAGTTTTCTTTGCCACGGTGGGTAGCAGAGAGTCTGGTATA
>JAABUO010007253.1_pt1 | contig 12668 bp, 11 predicted proteins | sample 5559291 | NCBI WGS metagenome assembly JAABUO01 (sample SAMN10711878, study PRJNA513372) | rock metagenome | isolation source: Antarctica rocks | place: Antarctica: Victoria Land, Finger Mt sud
ACTTCTTCGCCAAGCTGAAGCAATTCAGGGCTCTCGCAACACGCTACGACAAGACCGCCAGAAATTTCCTGGGTGCCATTCATCTTGCAGCCGTGACCGTCTGGCTCAATTGACGACACGCCCTAGTCTTCCGTCCTCTTTTACCTCCAAAGGGAGATTTCTGGGGCGGTCTTGAGCTAGCAGTTCGTCTTGACAGTGCTCTGTATGTTTGCAGTTTGTTGTAAACATACAGGGCGCAAACTTAATTGACCTATTACCAGAGAATGGAAGGGTCATTTCGATCAATACACTCACTGTCTCGTTTACGCGTGGATCAGTAGATGCGACCAGAGTTGCTTTTGATCCATCTTGTAAAACTATAGTAGATCCATTCATGACACTGACTGCGTAAAGTTGTATAAAAGCAAACGCATCATTAAAGGCTTTCATTTCTCCCTTCCTCAAAAGAGCATTACTTTTGAGTGCCCCTTTAATATCTTGACATAGCTGCTCTCCCGTAAAAACAGGAGCAATTACAAGGACATGTAAAAGCTTGTTAAATAGAGCTATTTCTTCGTCTGTTATAAGCCAACTTCCAGATTGAGTATCATAGGCGGACCATCTTCCGTTATCTAATAATTTAAGCTTTTTATTTATTGATTGCACAAGATGATAAGCGTTAGATCGGGATATAGATCCTTTCTTAAAGTAGGAATTATCTAAATTTTCGACATTGTACAACAAGAAGTCTTTCACTCCTTGAGAAAGGCTTTCAGACTTCATTTCACCATCTAAAATATATTCGAGCTGGAACTGTAGTTCTTTGAAACGGCGTCTGCTAGACCGAGTGACCAGACCTTTAATACGGTCGTTTTGATGTGCGACAAAATCTCCGATTTCTTGAACAGACTCCCTACCATCCGACCGATCTCGCATGTGCATGAAAATACGTGTTAGGTCGTCAGGCCGTCGCTCTCCTTGAAGCAAACGCTCAACCCGGCGACGCACAGTTTGATCGGACATGTAAGCACAAATGCCCCCAAACGACGATAACCTCAATGAGAATAACGACGTGATCGAGCGTCGGGATAACGCATTGCGGCGGGCCTTGAACACCCCGCCGCGGCCGCAGCCTAGTCAAAAAACGATGGATCGCGAGCAGCCTGCCGCCGAGCCCATCGCTCAAAAGCCCGAGCCACCTGCCGAGGCGTCTTAGGCCGCACGAGCGCCTTGATACGTGAGGCGCTTGCCAGCAGTGCCGCGCACGATGATGGCGGCCCGCATGTCATCGTTCACGCCCAGCTTGATGCGGTAGTTGTGCCGGAAGGCGAACTCGTTGAGGTAACGCTGGAAGTGCTGCTCGCCGCAGTGCTGATAGACACCCTTCATGCCGCGCTTGAGGACACCGAAGAAGCCCTCAACGGAGTTGGTGGTAACATCGCCACGGGCATACTCGCCCGCGCCATGGTGAACCGTCTCGTGGGTGGCGAACGCCTTGGCGATCGTCGGATACAGGCGGCTTTCGTCGGTGTGCAGCCGGCTCTTGAGGTGGACGTTGGCCAGCAGCACTGCTTTGAGGTTTTCAGAGGTGACGTGCTTGACGTGGAAGGCGCGAGCCTGACCGCCCCGCTCAACCAGCGCGAAGATCGGGCGCTTCTGCTTCGACAGATCGCGCTTGAGCAGCGGCCGGCCCTGGCGATGCTCGCTCAGGATCGGCGTCTCCGCCTTGCCCAGATAGGCCTCATCGGCTTCCACGATCTTGCCCTCGCCGCCCATCGGCTCTGTCGTGGCGGGCGTCATGGCCTCGCGGATGCGGTGCGACATGAACCAGGCGGCCTTGTAGGTGATGCCAAGCATCCGGCTGAGCTGCGCGGACGAGACGCCCTTCTTGGAGGCCGCCATCAAGTGGAAGCCCAGGACCCACTTCGGCAGCGCAATGTGGCTGCGCTCCATGACGGAGCCGACCGTGACCGTGAAATGCTCGCGGCAGCCGTTGCACTGATGCAGGCCGGGGCGGTGGCTCTTGCCCTGCAAGCGGGTGATGCCGTCCGTCGCGCCGCAGTGGGGACAGAAAGCGCCGTTCGGCCAGCGCAGGCCCTCAAGGTGCTTCCGGGCTGCGTCGTCATCGTGGAAGATCGGATCGGTCAGGTTCATGGCGGCCTCGCTTGGTAGGGCAACCATAGGCTGCACTAGGCCGCTATGTCAAAGGGATAATTAGGAATTTAATCCTTGATCATTTTACAACCTTAGGTATAACAACTTCTAGGTATGCAACCGCATGTTGCCCGCACGGTATCGGCTTGCTAGTCGTTGCGGTCAGAGACAAGCACAACGGAGCCAGAATGGCGTTCTCACCGTGCAACCTGTCGATACTTGCCTACGCAAACGTCTTTACGCTTTGGCACTATGATGCGGATGCCGAAAACTGGACATTTGTCTCTGACGATGAATTTTTTGACAACGCTCGAGACTTGATTTCTTCTGGAGACATTATCATGGTCACGGGGAAAAGCGGAGGAACTATAATTTTCGTAAAACCATCATCTTTACAAGCATCCTGAACAAAATGCATTAATAAATGTTGTAGTATGTAATATATTTTACAATATTGGCTAAAATCGAGCGAAAGTATAAAACGAGGCGATAATATAACATGTACTACACGTCGATTATCCTTGTTTACCATTTGATGGATGTACACCTTGATCTGATATTACGGTTTGCTTGAGCTTCCTGGCGACTCAGTGTCTAATCGAGAGCAGCTTGCGCATTGCGGTTGTTTAGAGCTGGTTTTACTACCATCCTAGGTTGAGGCGACATGATTGCCCGGCTTGCGAGGTCGTCTCCCTGTCCGCTCGTCCGGACAGGAGGATCGAGTTGGACGCTAAGGTGCTGGACCTGATCGCGACGGTGATCGCGTGCTGCGAAGCGCCACCCGCGCCTGGCCCTGGGCACCCGCGCGCAGAGACGGTACGGGTGCTGGCCACCCTGCGGCGCTTGCTTATCCGAATCAGATTGTTCGTAGATAGACACAGCCAACCATTCTTGCCGAGCGTAGGACGTGCAGGTGCGGTAACGACGCCCTTCGCCAGGCGGAATCATGGTTTGACTGCCTATCCGGACGAACGCCCGCTTACAGGAACGCGGTTGTTACTTTGGACCGGCCAGGATGGGCCGTAAAGGGCGGTGCATGGCCGAAAGCGGACTGGATACTTTCGAGCAAGCGCCTCAAGAAGAATTCGATATATTCCACAAATATCTTGATATAATAACTTCTATTCTATCCGAAGCGTATTATATAAATGTCAATAATATGACTGACTAATAATAAAAATGCAATGATCATAGAGAATATTATGCCAATAAACCCGCTTATGTTTATCAAACAAGCAATATGTTAATGGCTGTTGCAGATCATAGCACAGGATGTATTCGCAAATCTTACAATTTGGTTGCATCATCCAATCTGATGACCGTCCTCGCGTTGGTCGAGCTTGTCGCCAGGGTGTTGATGACGCCTGTGCGCAGGGCACCGAGAATGGCCGCGGCCTTGGTGTTCTCGCTGGCGATCGCGACGACATCGGGGATGCGCAGCAGATCGCGCGTGTTCAGCCCGATGACCCTGCCTTGCATTTCGGTCGTCGACGGCTGGCCCTGTATGTCGATGAAGTCGTAGCCCATGATGTCGCCGATGGTCCCGGACAGCCTTGCCTCTGCGACCTCCTGCGGCGAGAACCAGCCCATCCTGACCATGTTGCTGTCCTCGCTCAGATCGCCGATGCCGACCAGCGCCACATCCGCCCGGCGCGCTCGGTTGAGCACCATCTTGACCGTCTCGTTCTGGTACAGGGCGTCGCGCAGCATCATGTTGGCAACCAGGGCCGGGGCGTAGAGCGTCTCGCTGTCGCCGCCGAACCGCACTGCGAGGCGCCGGCCAATGTGGTCGGGATTCATTGTCTCCCCGGCGCGGGCCGAGCCGCCGATCGCGGAGACGAAGGTGACCGCCCGCCGCACGGATGGCACGATGCCGTCCGCGACGGCAGCCACGTTGCGTCCCATTCCCGTCGCCACGATCATGCCGTCGCTCAATGTCCGAACCAAGTGGCTGGCCACCAGGCTGCCCACAGCAAGACGCTGGCCCTGCGGGTCACGCTGGTCCACGGCGACAAGCAGCCGGTCGATGCCGAACCGCCGGATGAACTCCTGCTCGAGATCGGCCCGCACGCCAGGCTGCTGGTGCACCCGGATCTCGACCACGCCGTCCGCGCGCGCGCGCTTCAGCAACCGGCTGATCCGGGCGCGGGACATGCCGAAACGCTTGGACAGCTCCTCCTGGGTGATGTCGTCGTAGTAGTAGAGGCTGGCAATCTCCACCACCGTGTCGCCCGAGATCTCTCCCCAGTCGGCGGCACGGGCCCTGTCGGTCGTGGCGCTCATCTCACCTCAACGGCGGGCATTGTCCTCGATCTCCTGGATGCGCCTGACCTTGGGTCCGGACCGCAGCGGCTCGAACTCGGACGCCAGCCAAGCACGCACGATCATCTTGGCCAACTCCGGCCCGACCACCCGGGCGCCCATGGTCAGCACCTGGGCGTCGTTGCTCTTGCGGGCGCGCTCGGCCGAGTAGGTGTCATGGCACTGCGCCGCCCGGATACCGTGGACCTTGTTGGCAGTGATCGCCATGCCGATACCGGTGCCGCACAGCAGGACCGCCCGGTCGTTGCGTCCCTCGACGATCGAGGTCGAGGCCGCCAGGGCGATGTCCGGGTAGAGCACAGGCTGGGTGTCATGGGTGCCGAAATCCTCCACCTCATGCCCCTCGTCCAGCAGGAGACGCTTGAGCACCTCCTTGAGCTCGAAGGCAGCTTCGTCACAGCCGATCGCAATCGCCATTTCGTCCTGCTCCTGTTGATTGTGCGCTGCACAAACGTTCAAAGCAAAATCATATATACATACGCTGCCATAGCCAGTCAGCAGCATAATAAGCTTTCTGAGCCGAAAATCCAGCGAGACGCTGGCTGTCCTTTGGTCCGGACGTGCCGTTCGAACGCATTTTCGCCCGGACCTGGCGAATTAATATTCCGGCATTTGACATATGTGCGCAGCTTGGCTCAGGCTTCCAGGAGAAAGGCGCCGGCAAATCGGCGCGGCCTTCCGGGAGGAAGACATGCAGGTCAGGCTGATGCCGCAGCTGGAGCCGGGTGCACCGACCCCCGTCACGGCGGCGGACACTCCATGAGGCGGGTGATCAACGACCCCGATCAGGTGGTCGAGGACGCGCTCAGGGGCTACCTGGTCGCGCACCCCGATCTCCTCGCCGCAACCGACCATCCGCGCGTGCTCCGCCGGGCCGGCGCCGCGCCGTCCGACCGCGTCGGGGTGGTCACAGGCGGGGGCTCGGGCCACGAGCCGGCGTTCCTCGGCTATGTGGGGCCGGGGCTCCTGGATGCCGTCGCCATCGGCGAGGTCTTCGCCTCCCCGACCGCCAAGAGCTTCCACGGTGCGTTCCGGGCCGCCGATGGCGGTCGCGGCGTCGCATGCCTGTACGGCAACTACGCCGGCGACAACATGAACGTGAAGATGGCGGTCAAGCTGAGCGCGAAGGACGGGACCGAGGTCCGCACCGTGGTCGCCAACGACGACGTTGCCTCCGCCGGCAAGGACGAACGCAGCCGCCGCCGCGGCGTCGCCGGCGAGATCTTCATGTGGAAGGCCGGCGCTGCGAGGGCGGCGGAGATGGCCGGCCTTGAGGAGGTCATCGCCGCCGCGCAGGCCGCGATCGATGCCACGCGCAGCATCGGCATCGGGCTGTCCGCCTGCACCATCCCCGCTGCCGGCAAGCCGAACTTCACCATTGAAGACAACACGATGGAGGTCGGCATCGGCCACCACGGAGAGCCTGGCATCGCGGTGATGGCGACGCTGCCCGCCGCGCAGATGGCCGGGCTAATGGTCGAACGCATTCTGGAGGACCTGCCGTTCGGCGGCGGCGACGACGTGGCGGTGCTGATCTCCGGGCTCGGTGCCACACCGGTCATGGAGCAGTACGTGCTGTTCGGCCATGTCGACGAGATGCTGCGCGCGCGCGGCATCACGCCGCGGCTGAACTACGTCGGCAACTACTTCACCTCGTTGGAGATGATGGGCGTCTCGCTCACGGTGATGCGGCTCGACGCGGAGCTGGACCGGCTGCTGCGCCGCCCCGCCCGCTCGCTCGGCCTGACCGTGGTGGAGGCCTGAATGGCGGACATCGTGCGGCTGCGCGACACCGGGCGGATCGTGCTGGACATGGCCGCGGTGATCCAGCGCGAGCAGGCGTTTCTCGGCGAGATCGACGGCGCGATCGGCGACGGCGACCACGGCATCAACATGGCCAAGGGATTTCGCCTCGCCGCCGCGAAGCTTGCGAAGGAGGACGGATTCACCCTGCAGCACGGCTTCGCGGTGCTGGGCGACACACTGCTGGACGACATCGGCGGCTCGATGGGCCCGCTGTACGGCACCTTCTTCACCGAGATGGCCGAGAGCCTCGGCGAGGCCGAGCAGCTCGACGGCGCGCACTTCCAGGCGATGCTGCACGCGGGAGTCGTTGCGGTGGTAGACCTCGGTGGCGCGAAGCCGGGCGACAAGAGCCTGATCGACGTGCTGGTCCCGGCGGAGCACGCCTTCGCCGAGGCACAATCAGGTGGGGCCGGCTTGGCGGAATCCTTGGTGCGGATGCGACAGGCCGCCGCCGTAGGCCTGGAATCCACGCGCGGCATGGTGGCCAGGATCGGCCGCGCCAGCCGCCTGGGCGAGCGCTCGCGCGGCACGCTCGATGCCGGCGCCGCCTCCTGCGCCCTGCTGCTCGCCACCCTCGCCGACGGGCTGCTGGCCCGGCTCGGCGCCACCTCCGAAGGAACCGCGCCATGAGCGAGTCCGCAGCTGCTTCGCGCCCCAATGCCCTGCCGGCCACGATGCAGGCGGTGATCGCCTATGGCCCCGGCGACTACCGGTTCGAGACCGTGGACGTGCCGCGTGCCGGGCCGGACGACATCATCATCGAGGTCGAGGCCTGCGGCATCTGCGCCAGCGACATCAAGACGTTCGAGGGTGCGCCGTCATTCTGGGGCGACGACAAGGGTCAGCCGCGCTACGTGCTGCCGCCGATGATCCCGGGCCACGAGTTCATCGGCCGCGCCGTCGAGCTGGGCGAGAACGTCGCGCGCGCCGGCACCTACAAGATTGGCGACCGGCTGATCTCGGAGCAGATCGTGCCGTGCGAGCACTGCCGCTACTGCGGCCGCGGCGAGTACTGGATGTGCGAGCGCCACGACGTCTACGGCTTCCAGAGCAACGTCAACGGCGGCATGGCCAAGTACATGCGCTTCCCGAAGGAAAGCCGCACCCACCGCATCCCGGACGCCCTGGAGATGGAGAAGGCGGTGCTCGTCGAGCCGTATGCGTGTTCCGTGCACGCGGTCAACCGCGGCCTGATCCAGCTCGACGACGTGGTCGTGCTCGCCGGCGCGGGGCCGCTCGGCCTGGGCATGGTGGGCGCGGCGCGGCTGAAGAACCCGTCCAAGCTGATCGTGCTCGACACTAAGCCGGAGCGGCTCGAGCTGGCGCGCCGGTTCGGCGCGGACCTGGTGATGAACCCGCTCAAGGAGGACGTGGTGGCCCAGGTCAAGGCGCTGACCGACGGCTACGGCTGCGACGTCTACATCGAGGCGACCGGGAACCCGGCGAGCGTGATCCAGGGCCTGAACATGATCCGCAAGCTCGGGCGGTTCGTGGAGTTCTCGGTGTTCGGGCAGGAGGTCACCGCGGACTGGAGCATCATCAGCGACCGCAAGCAGCTCGACCTGTACGGGGCGCATCTCGGCCCGTACTGCTACCCGCTGACGATCGCCGGGATCGCCGACGGGCGTCTGCCGACCGAGGGGGTCGTGACCGACGTCATGCCGCTGTCGGAGTGGAAATCGGGATTCGACAAGATGAAGAAGGGCGACGGGTCGATCAAGATCGTTCTCAAGCCGTAGTGCGCGAGGTGGCCATGACCGCGACGCGGCCCGCAAGGCGGAGCTTCCGTTCGTTCGCCCTTCCGGCGGCCATCCTGGTGCTGCTCGCCGCGATGGCGATCGACACCAGGGTGGTCAGGATCGGTTCGCCGACGGCGACGCAGCCCGGCACGTTCTCGGCTGCGGACTACGGCAGGTCGGAGTTCCCGAAGGTGCGGGCGGCCATCGAGGGTCGTGCCGTCGACGCCGCGACCCTCACCGCCGCCATCGCCCGGGATCCCGCGGCGGCGTCGAAGCAGTACGGTGTCGCGGCGAGCGGCGGCGCGGAGATGGCCGTCAGGTTCACCGGCGTCGCCGGCAAGGAGGACGCCGGCGTCTACGATGTCGCGGTCGCGGGCGTGCCGGACACGCTGGCGATCCGCGTGCAGACCGGACCCGCGATCAACGGAACCGACCTGCGCGATGCCGCGGGCACGATCAGCTTCGGGCAGTTCACCAACCAGATCGCCTACCAGAACGCCGGAGCCGCCCTGAACAAGGAGATGAAGCGCCAGGTCCTGGCGAAGGTCGACGCCGGCAAGCTCGCGGGCAAGACCATTTCCGTCGTCGGCGTGTTCCAACTGGTCAGCCCGGAGAGCTGGCTCGTCACGCCCGTGACGCTGGACGTGCCGTGAGCGCGGCCGGCGCGGCTGGCCCGGGCCTGGGAGGCGCTGTGCTTGCGGCGCGCAACATCGCCAAGTCGTATGGCAGCACCCATGCGTTGAAGGGCGTGAACTTCGACATCCACCGCGGCAAGGTCACCACGCTGTTCGGGGAGAACGGCGCCGGCAAGTCGACGCTGATGAAGATCCTGTCTGGCGTGGTCACGCCGACCTCGGGCAGCATCGAGCTGGATGGCGAACTCGTGGCCTTCTCCTCGGCGGCCGACGCGCGGGACCGCGGCATCTCGATCATCCACCAGGAGCTGAGCCTGGCTCCCAATCTCAGCGTGCGCGACAACATCTTCATGGGACGCGAGCTACGCGGGCCGACCGGGATCGACTTCGCAGAAGAGGCGCGCCAGGCACGCGCACTGATGCGCGACCTCGAGGAGGCGATCGACCCGCTCACCCTGGTGGAGGAGTTACGCCTGGGGCAGCAGCAGATCGTCGAGATCGCCCGCGCGCTGTCCGTCGACTCCCGCATCCTGATCATGGACGAGCCCACCTCCGCCCTGAGCGCCGTCGAGGTCGAGGTGCTGTTCAAGGTGATCCGCGACCTGACCAGCCGGGGCGTGTCGATCGTCTACATCTCCCACCACCTGGAAGAGGCGCTGCAGATCACCGATTTCGCCGTGGTGCTCCGCGATGGCGCGATCGCCGCGACGGCCGAGGCGAGGGACATCGACCTCGAGTGGATCGTGCGCAACATGGTGGGCGAGAACTTCGATCTCGGCTCCCCGCCCACCGGCTATGCCTTCGGCGAGATCGCCCTTTCGGTCGAGGACGTCAGCGTGGCCGGCAGCGCCGGATCGAACGCGTCGATCGTCGATCACCTGTCGCTCGACGTGCGCGCCGGCGAGATCGTGTGCATCTACGGGCTGATGGGCGCCGGGCGCACGGAGCTTCTGGAATGCGTGGCCGGGCGCGTGCCCGGCACGGGCGGACGGGTCCTGCTCGAGGGCAGGGATGTCTCCCGGTTCAGCATCGCCGAGCGCATCGAGCAGGGCCTGGTGCTCGTGCCCGAGGACCGGCAGCGCGACGGTCTGGTGCAGACGATGTGCGTGGGCGAGAACCTGTCGCTGCCCAGCATCGGCGCGCTTGCCCGGCGGCTGGTGCTGTCGCGGCCGCGTGAACGCTCGATGGTCGACGAGTCAATACGCAGCGTGCGCATCAAGACGGCGGGCGGCGGCGCGGCGATTGGTTCGCTGTCCGGCGGCAACCAGCAGAAGGTCGTCATCGGCAAGATGCTGACGACCAACCCCAGGGTGATCCTGCTCGACGAGCCGAGTCGCGGCATCGACATCGGCGCCAAGGCCGAGGTGTTCCGCCTGCTCGGCGAGCGGGCTGCGCAGGGGCTTGCGGTCGTGTTCTCGACGTCCGAGGTGGCCGAGTGTCTGAGCATCCCGCACCGGGTCATCGTCATGCGCCGCGGCAGGATCTCGGCGGAGTTCGGCTCCGGCGCCACCAAGGAGGAGATCATGGCCGCCTCGGGCGAGGCGGTCGTGATCCAGTGACCAGGAACAGCGGAGGCCCGATCATGTCCGACGCCGGTGCGAGCGTGAAACAATCCCGCCAGAACCGTTCCGGCGGCGAGGTCGACATCGGCAGGCTGCTGCTCGAAGGCCGGGCGTTCTTCGCGCTGATCGCGATCATCGTCGTGTTCTCGCTGCTGTCCCCGTACTACCTTTCGCTGGGCAACTTCCTGACCATGGCCTCGCACGTGGCGCTGTTCGGAATCCTGGCGATCGGGATGCTGCTTGTCATCCTCAACGGCGGCATCGACCTGTCCGTCGGATCGACGCTCGGGTTCGCCGGCGTGATCGCGGGTTTCCTGATGCAGGGCGTCACGCTGAAGGCGCTGGGCTTGGTGCTGTTCCCGCCGGTCTGGGTGGTCGCGGTGCTCGCGGTGGCGCTGGGCGCCTTCGTGGGTCTGGTCAACGGCGTCCTGGTCGCCCGGTTCAAGGTGCCGCCGTTCGTGGCCACGCTGGGCGTGATGTACGTGGTGCGCGGGGTGGCCCTGCTGATCACCAACGGCCTCACCTACAACAATCTCGGCGGCAGCGCGGCGCTCGGCAACACCGGGTTCGACTGGCTCGGCTTCAACCGGCTGCTCGGCGTGCCGATCGGCGTCGTGGTGATGGTGGTGATCGCCGTGGCCGGCAGCCTGATGCTGAACCGCACCGCCTTCGGCCGCTGGCTCTATGCCTCCGGCGGCAACGAGCGCGCGGCGGAATTGTCGGGCGTGCCGGTGAAGCGGGTGCAGGTGTCGGTCTACATGCTATCCGGCATCTGCTCGGCCGTGGCCGGCCTCATCCTGTCCTCGCAGCTGACCTCGGCCGGGCCCACGGCCGGCACCACCTACGAGCTGACCGCCATCGCCGCGGTGGTCATCGGCGGCGCGGCGCTGACCGGCGGCCGCGGCAACATCCGGGGCACCCTGCTCGGTGCGTTCGTCATCGGCTTCCTGTCCGACGGGCTGGTGATCATCGGCGTCTCCTCCTACTGGCAGACGGTGTTCACCGGGGCGGTGATCGTGCTCGCGGTGCTGCTCAACGCCATCCAGTACCGACGCCGCGGCAAGGCCCCGGCCCTGCCCGGCGGCCCGCCGGAGGCTCCGCGACAGAAAATGGCGCGAATGGCCGACGTCGCCCACGCGAGTCCTGCCGGCTGACCGGCAGATCCAGAAACCAACAAGGGAACGACCATGTCCGTCAAGAAGAGGCTTCTGATGCTCACCGCTTTGGCGCTCGCCGCGCCGGTCCTCGCGGGGTCCGGCAGCGCGGCGGCCGCCGATGCCAAAGGGGGGCTGATCTCGATCATCGTCAACGACCCATCGAACCCATACTGGCTCACCGAGGGCAACGTGGCCGCGGCCGAGGCGGAGAAGCTCGGCTACAAGGCGACCGTCGGCGCGTCGAAGGGCGACACGAACACCGAGAGCAACCTGGTCGACACCGCCGTCACCAACCGGTCGGTGGCGATCATCCTCGATCCGGCCAATGCCAGTGGGTCGATCGGCGCGGTGAAGAAGGCGATCGCCGCGAACACTCCAGTCATCCTCGTCAATGCCGAGATCAACCAGGACGGCCTGGCCAAGGCGCAGCTCGTGTCCAACAACGCGCAGGGCGCCGCGCTCGGGGCGCAGCAGTGGGTGAAGGATGTCGGGCAGAAGGGCCACTACGTCGAGCTGCTCGGCAGCCCCTCTGACAACAATGCCGCCACGCGGTCCAACGGATTCGAGACGGTGCTCAGCCAGTATGACGGGCTCGACAAGGTCGGTTCGCAGGTCGCGAGCTGGGACCGTACGCAGGGCCACGACAAGATGCAGAGCCTGCTGCAGGCGCATCCCGGGATCATCGGCGTGATCAGCGGCAACGACGAGATGGCGCTCGGCGCGATCGCCGCGCTGAAGGAGGCCGGCAAGCTGTCCAGCATAAAGGTCGGCGGCTTCGACGGATCGCCGGATGCCGTGACGGCGGTCAAGGCGGGCGAGCTGCAGTACACCGTGCTGCAGCCGGTGGCGACGTTCTCGGCCAAGGCGGTGCAGGAGGCCGACGCGTTCCTCAAGACCGGCAAGACTGGTGCCGCGAGCGAGAAGCAGCTGTTCGACTGCGTGCTCATCACCAAGGCCAACGCCGGCAAGATGACCGCTCCTTTCACGCTGGAGAAGTAGGAGTCTCTGGGGAGCTTCGCCGGGCTCTCCCCCACCTCGTGCGGTCGGCCTGCCCTGATCGACGGCCACGACCTGCGCGACCGTCCGGGCAAGTTCCGGACCTCTGTCCGTCGCTTGTAAGTCACGCGGCGACGCAAACAACCCGAGCAACCGCTTCTGGAGCGTCCATTATGGAAGGGCTTGGCTGGCAAGGACACAAACCGCTGGAGTGCGCCCCTGCGGGTGGACGATTTCAGGCGGCGGCTTCGACCTGCTGGCGGGCGTGTTGATCCTCGGGACTTCCGGCCTGGATGGCGGCGCTCTGCGCTGCAACTG
>JAABUO010007255.1_pt1 | contig 12667 bp, 15 predicted proteins | sample 5559291 | NCBI WGS metagenome assembly JAABUO01 (sample SAMN10711878, study PRJNA513372) | rock metagenome | isolation source: Antarctica rocks | place: Antarctica: Victoria Land, Finger Mt sud
GCTTGCTGCGTCAGTGACAAAGGTACAGTCCCTACCAGACATCCCAAACAACAGTCAGCCTCCAGCTCTATTGGATGCTTGCTTGCGACAGCCAGAGGACGGCAGGCAGCCAACAGGTCACCCTTTGCACATGCCCCGGTCACCACCACCCCTCGCCCTGTACCTGCACTGCTGTGCTTTGTCATGAAGGCTACATGTTCATGCTGCCAGCATGTCTCTCACTTCAAGCATGAAATGACTTTCGCGTGCTGTCCTCCTGTGTGCTGCCAGTCGCTGACTAGCAGCTTTGGTACATAACTCACACACATTCATTTTGTTGATGTCATTGTGGCAGGCTGCGTACACACAGCAAGATTGCTCATGCAGACTTGACATTGCCACACAGCATGTGCCAAAGTGCAGCTTGTACCATGCGCTGACCTTGGGTATGTTTGATGCTAACCTTGGGGCTGGTGTAGCTGGAGAATAACCTCCAGTCTGCTTTATCCTCCCTGAGATATAATTGCTCTGCTGTGAACCCCCCTCGTGACTGCTGCAACCTTTCCTGTGCTTGTGCCAAGTGCACTTTAGCTATGCGATCCCTCGGTTCCTGCCATGCCAAAATCTCATGACTTTGCACAAATCTTGCACTGTAGACCTCATCTAGCAAGAAAGCAGAAGCAGGGGACAGGGGCTGGGGTTCATCAAGCATCAATCATAAGCTGCGTATGTCAAAGCCAAACAATCTAAGCACCCAAGGTGCATTGAATGTTGCAGCATATGAAAGTGTGCTGCAGACTGGCAGTACAGTACAGCAAATCCCACCAGTTCAATAGCTGTTTGCAAGGATGCAATTGCGCTATGGTATTTGTCCAGGTGCATGTGTGCTGCTCCAGCACGGCACAGGCACTTGAAGTGCCCTGGCTCAGATCTGAGCACAGCTTGGGCGCATACCAGGGCTGGCTTCCATTCTTGCAGTTTGAGGTGAGCAGCAGAAAGGTTGCTCAAGACTGAGATGTCTTCAGGCGCGTGCTGTAAGCACTCTCTGTACTTGGCTTTTGCAGCAGCATACTGGGCTGCTCTGCAGCAGCAAATGTCACTGCTTTGCCAAATGTGAAGGGGTTGCTGGTTCACATTGGGCACACTTAGAACATTGAGCCCGTAGTGCATGGCCAGAAGGATACTCATCCAGATTGTCTGCCTTTTGAGCATTCAGACGTTCTGTCTTTCTTGCCAGGATCTTCTGACTGCAGAGAAAGGAGATGTTTTGTGCTTCACAAATCTTAGAAGGATCTTCAATCACGTTTGTGACTATTGTGTGCCAGGCAGCTTGTGTTGCTGACAGCATATTTGTTTTCCATGTCCCTTGTTTATTCATTGCGTTTTGCATTGTCAACACAACCAGGCACAAGTATTGTAAGGGTAAAAAGTTTTGAACCCTGAAAACACATTAGCATGTGCATCACACTCTTGAAAGCTTTCACATGCTGCAGCAACAATGTGGCTGTTTCAGTAACACAAGCAACCATACCCCAGCAATAGCTTATTGTTCATTAGTTGTTCATTAGTACCCTATGAGAGTACTAAACGAGTACCCTACTAGTTGCAGAAGCAGATTCACCTGACTTATAACAGTAGCTACATGACAGCTGCACATGTTGCATTAGATGGTATACAACGCGCCTCAGAAGCTTGAACATCATGCACACCATACAGATCATCTGGCCGCATGCGCCAAGATGTGATACTCAAGACAAAAATGTCTAGCTCAGGAACCTTTGCATAGGCACCAGCACGTACATGATACACCAGTCTGATTTGAGGGATGCTTCGGCCCTCACAAAACCCAGAAACTTACACATGCTCAAGTCCATTTAGCAAAGTCTCTGTGACTCCCACACAGTGATGATGGTACCACCGGTGTCAACGTCAGACTGATGCCTAGCACTCTCAAATTGCAAGCTAGCTCTATTAGGTGTTGACAGGCTGGTACACTAGCATGCACACGCATGCTGGATCCTCCTGCATCAGAGCACATGTTGTCATGATGTCAACCATGTGGGGAACTGTCCAGTATACCATTTTGGGGATTCAGCACCCAAGACCAAAATCAGGCAGAATGCAAAAGGCATGTCATCTGTGTCATGACTGCATATATTAGGTGGGATATGGGCTAGGTATATGTGCTGGTACGACTTCATGTTAATTTTGGGGTGGTGTCACCAATATCACTGATGTTCGCAAATTTGCGGATATTTTACAAGGCATTCAGGGCCAATCAAGGGCTAGCCAGCTCATTGACAGGCAAAGTCTTTACCTGGCTGCCTGCGTCCATGCAGAATAGCAATGTCTGATTACAGAGCACGAGCAGAGGGTCGCATAGTCACGCAATAAATGCTCTACCATCTGCAACACACCAGCAACACGAGCCGATGCCTGCATTGGTCTTGTCCCAGCGCTTATTGATTAGTTTAGTAATGCGAGGGGCTGGTAGGGCAGTTCTTGCCTTTGTCAAAGCAGATTGTGAGCAGTTTCCGCCAGATTCGAGAGAGGCGTGCCGCTAGTTTTGTACCGCAACAGGATATTTTGCATTGCTGTGGTCGTAAGCAACATTGCATTGGCCGCGGGATGTACAGATTTGTCAGCTACGGAGGCGTTCCATTCTCCACTCTGTGGGAGCCTGCCGACTTTCTGAAGGCAAGCGCTTCTCAGCGGACATGCATAATATTCCTGCACAGGATGCTTGCACTTGAAGCAGTCTGTTGTCTCGCGTACAGAAGGGTTGAACTGGCGCGTACAGGCTTGTCCCAGCTTGGCTATGGCGGACAGATCAGAGCTCTTCAGCTGACCGTCTGACTGCGGGACATCGTCTGCACAATCAACTCCCACGTATGCTTCGCGTCTATGCACCACTCTTTTGTGTCATTAGGTTAGCGGGGATACGGACATTCTTTTAGAACAGCTTGTTGCACTTGTGAGTGTGCAGTGAAACACAGGCCCTCTGAAACTGTGCCATGGTGTTCACTTTTTTAATGAGCTGGGTTGTGAAGCCATGACGCAAGGTATTGAACACTATTATCATATGCAAGGTCATTGCAGTCTTGACAGTCACTAAGGGTGCAGCAGGACAGGTACCCTTTTCACATATGTCCTGTCAGCTTTGAACCGTCTGACGGACCTGTTGCTGCAAACATGCAGGTGTTGACCCCCACTGCTGACCCTTCAGTCCATCTCTTGCTGATTTGCCCGTGAAATTGGAACCTTCCGACATAGTGAAACAGCAGGACTTGTTGGCACTTCCAACAAAGCTCCAATGACAATCTCAAGCTGTGGTCACAGAGTGGGATCAGTAAGTGTGGTAACAGCCATGGTGACTGTTGGTCTGGTTGCCTTTTGCTTCCTTGCCACCTCTGGATGGACCAGGGGTAATCAGACACCTTGTTTCATGACACAACAAGCTTGGCAGTCCAGATCTGTCAAGCCAAACTCAGTACAACTCTCAGCCATCGTCTTTTATGGCAGAAGGCACCATGTCAGGGTGCTGGATAAATACTTGAAACAGAACCTAGTATCAGTCGGCGGCTTGCTTCAAGAGGTGTCCTGGCCCACTGTCTCTAATTTTGCAACATGCCTTGCTCCAGCATTGAGCAGTGTTGCTGCAACATTCTCCGGCAGGATCACTTTACTTTGATTTAAAGCATGCATATCACTATATCTTCTCATGCCTGTGCCAGCTGGACAGTAGTATATGGTGATGTGCAGGTGCTTTGGTTTGTGCATACAGAGGATGCTGAAGACATTCACTGGCTCAACCAAACCTTGCTCCCCAGTGAGCCTCACTACTACAAGGCTGCAACCTCAGGCACGTTTCTCGACTCCTGGTCTGTAGATTGAGCTAAGAGATCCTGTACACCCTCTTCTACATGCCTCAGCAAATGTCATATGTATTGATGCTGCACTGCCATATTCTTCCTGTACAGCATCTTACAGCAGCGTTTGCGGGATCCTGTGCGGATGTGGAGCGGTTCAGTCACCATACTGGCTCAATTAATGTGTCGGCACAATTTGCAAACATGTTGTCATGTCATGTGTCCAGCTTCATCTGCACATCTGATGCTATTTCACGTGGTTAGGCCTTTGCTTGGGCTTGCATCTGCGTATATGGGGCCATCTGACAACACCCACCAGACCAATCTCGGGACTGTTCTTTGCTTGCAGGCAATTTTGCATCCTTTTACAGAGAGCTGGAAGACAATAGGTACTACATCAAATTTGATGACGACATTATGTACATCAAGAGAGGAACCATTGAGGCTATGCTGCATGAGAAGCTTCAGAACCGTTACTGGATGGTGTCGGCAAATGTGATCAATCACCCAGGTAAGGGTCACTATCTCAGCACAAGCTGCTGTCACAATGTGATCTCTCTCTCTCTTCACCAAGTGAGCTGTCTTGTGCCTGCATCTCCTGTCCCTGTCCCTCTTGAACTCCACTTTGCGTACATGTATGCCATTAGACTCCAGTGAAACTGTGGCAAAGCATGCCTGCAGCATGTGTGCTCAACAGCCAATGACTGTACCAGCCTTGCTTGTCTGCCTGATTGTGGGTTGCGGGATGCAGTGTTGAGTCATGTGCACGCTTCCCTTGGCGCCCTCCAAACATATAAACAGCAGGGCAGGGAATTTGTGCTGGGGAACTCCTCTTTCCTGGAAGGGTCCCCTTTCATGTCAATGGACAGCAACCCGCATGGCAATTGTGCACTTGGCAGCATGGAGTGTGCTGCCATCTCCCACTACAACTTCTTAGCCAACATTGACAAAGAAGGTGGATTGGACAAGTACGATTTTGGCACCTGGGACTTTAATGCCTTTGATGGTTATCCAAGATGGAGTATCAACACCTTCATCTTTAAAGGCAGTGACCTAAACAAAGAGGAGATTTTAGCAGATGATGAAAAGTCAATTGCTGTGTTGTTGCCAGAAATCAAAAAGGTGCACTCTGGGGCTGTTGGGAAGGCAATTGTTGTTCATTTGTCATACAAACCTCAGCGTGATGATGGGCTGGAGCAGCAGACCAATGTTGCAGCGCATTATGTGGCACTTGCCAGGAAGCTAACAGGTCCATTGCTGGACGTCTGACCCAGACTGGTCGAAGGGAGCTGCGCCTCTGCAGTTGTGACCCCCAATTGTACCCTCCCACCCGTGCAGTTTTGGTATGATACTTGAGTGTGTGGGGAACAGTATAGTTTGCATGATGTTCTGTACGCAGCAGATATGCAGTGATGAGTTGTATACTGTATTCAGTTCCCCCTGAGCAGCCGTTGTGAACTGTGGTTTGGGCATTTAGGTCTGAGGTTTATGACGTGTGGATGTTCTGATGGCATCTATGCTGTAGACCCATTGTTGATCGAGGAAGTCTTGAATGTGTTTACCTCGTGCAGCTATTGTGGTTATGCTGTATGCATTTTGACCTGGAGTTGACATGCTGGTCTGTGCTGTTAGAAAGTTGGCCAATTTGGCCCTAGGGAGGATGTTGCCTGTAGTCATGAAGAAGCATGTCAGACTGTGCTATTTGCTAGCCACAGAAAGCCAGAAGTACGTAGAATCTTGAACATGAACATTCAGACTGCAGCAGATATGCAGGAGTAAATGCTGTAGTGTAGTGAATTTGTACAGCTGAAGTAGGAAATGGATCAAGTGTGGTGGGGGACACTTTGTGACACAAATTCTAACATGTGTCAAAGAAGTACAAGGCAACGCATCCATGCAGCCAAGGAAGCACGTTTCTCACATGTGATTGTGAACAGACAGATACTCTGGCACAAGGCAATCAGGCTGATCGGTCTTGCGTGCTGTCAGGATGCTGCTGTTGCAGCTGTAAGAAAGCATGCACACTACTCACTACCTCAGGGTGTACTGCAAACATGCGTTGGTGAGCAAGCTCTGCAAAAGCTTCAATCAGGTACATTTGTCACGCAAGCATTCACTTGGTTCAGAAAGCTTTTGGGCCACCCTGCCTTCATGCAACATCTTGTACCAATGACAAACATCAGCCAACAGTGTATGCCTGTCATCACTGCAGATCTGTCAGCTGCCCTTGAGCACAACCGACAAGGCTCAGAAAGGTCTGCCTCAGTCATTGAAAATGATCTTACTAGCCTTCTTGCCATTAGCAAGTTCAGCCTGCTTTGCAACAGCAACCCTCTTAGCAATCCAAGATGGATGCATGTCCTTTGCTTCTGCAGCAGTCAATCTGGCAGCTGCTGGCTTCAGAGCAGCTGCTGGAGCTTTGCTAGCAGATTTGGGCAGTGTCGCAGCTGGCCTATGCGCTGCAGATGACGCCATGACTTGACCATCATCGCTGAAGACAGTTTTGCTGCCCTGTGGTGCGGCTGTGAGCAAGACTTGCTTCTGCTTCTGTTTAGCTAGCCAGGAAGGATGCACTGGCCCTGCTGCTGGGGGCTTGCTCTCCACCCTGTTGACTGCTGGACCCCTCACCTGTGTGCTCTTCATGCCAGGCGCTGCTTGTCTTGCATGTGGCTTCTGCATGCACATCGAGACAGGAGTAATGTCAGGGGGGCACTTGGTGCATTGCTTACCCAATTGATATTAGCCTGTTGGGTCATCAAGCTGTCCTGAGCAGTCAATTGACTGTAGACAGCATGCGAGGCTATAATTTGCTGTCTGCAGGTAGTTGCTGCTGACTTTCTGGATGACAGTGCTGTCGACAGTGATGCTTTTAATTGAACCCCTATGCTCAGTGTATGGCAGTGCAGTGGCACTGACAGTCCACACAGACCATCAACACCAATGCCTTGCTGTGTCGTGAGTGGACATCATGAAGCCTCGTGAGCAGGCAATTGGGGCCTACCAAAAGAGGTGGTGTAGGATAGGGGCCATGCAGCATTTGCTGGCTCTGCTTGGCACGCCCCAGCTGCTGTCGAGCGCGCTGACCAAGCCTGTTCTTCTTTTTCTTTGGCATTTCCTTTGGCTTCTGGCCTGCCTTTACTGGATTTTGCTTCTGAGGCGCTGGAAGGTCAATATTTTCTTGCGTGACACGTTTTCGTTTGTTTTGCTGCAGAGGCTTCTGACCAGCTTCTGCTGAGTCAGCTTCTGAGCATGAGATGTCATGTGATGCGTCAGATTGCTGGGACAAGTCAGCTGCACTGTTGTCAGAGGCAGAGGTGCAACTCTGCTCAGCAGCATTTGCCCTGCAACAGGCCATGATCACCTACACTGGCCGCACTTGGTTGGCATATTCTCAAGCCATGAATGCCTTCTTGTACCACAGTCACTCCAGATGGCATGAGGAAGGCCACTGGCCTGATGGCACACACACATGCACATTATGCTGGGGGTTGACGTTTGCTTGTGACTTGACATCAATGAAACAAGCCTGAACAACTTGCAAGAATAAAACGTGTACACAGGCAACTGGTGCGAACATGTCAGGAGCTTCTTGATGCAATGTCATACAAGATTGTGCCATGCACACCTTTTGTCAAGCAGCCTGGCTATTGTAGCATCAGCTATTTGACGATCCTCTTCTGCATCCTGTGCTGCTTCAATGTCACTCATGGCAGCATCCCGTGAGTAGTGCTCATGTGAGCCAGCTGTTGGACCGGTGCTTGTCTCATCAGCACCAGATTCCTTCAGTGACAATGGACCCTGTTGAGCAGCTCTGCCGACCGCAGATGGTGTTGTCTGTGCTTTGGCCGCAATTGCACTTTGATCCTGTTGTTGGTCCTTGATGGCTTGTATCTGCTGCTTCACGCAGGTTGCCGAGAGCAGTCTGCTGCATGCCAGCTGTATCAGTTGGTCTGAAGCTTCTGGTAGCTCCTTGCTAAGCATGTTGGAAGGCTGGCCAGAAGCAGCTGCATCCTGGGGCAGTCCGCAACATGACGCAGCCTGCACATTGCGCATTGAAGTTTCAATGCAGCTTACTTCAGGCTGCTCATGTGCAAGGCTGCAATCATGCATTGCAGTTGCACTGTAGCCAGTGTCCAGTGCACCCCTGAGATGATGTTTCACACAGGAATGACTCTATCTAGGCAATGCAATGCAAGCCGGCTCAACAAGAGACCTGGGCACAGTCTATGTCACCTGCTGAAGCACAACCCCTGTATTGAGACTTTTGGTCGTGTCGTATTGAGCCTGCAGCCTCTTAGATGTTGCTGCAGCAAATTTGATGGCTGTTGACTCAGACCCTGTGACCATAAATGCAGCTGTCACTTTATATTGTTGGAAGTGTGGCACGACCATTCAAGTGAATCAACACGCAGCGTTACCTGCAATTGAGGCTGCTGCAGCTGCTTTGAGCCTTCTGATGAGCTTACGCAGCTCAAATTGCTTGGCTTTCTTGATGCCCTGCATTTGCAGGTGCAACTCAAATGGAGCTACGCATACACAAATTTTTGGCTTAATATTGCAATACATCAAACCTGTGTACCTTGTGCAGCAACAGCAGCTGATGATGGGTCGACACAGGCCCCTTCCTGCAAACACCAAAAGGTTAAGGCTACAAGCACTGTACAAGCGTTATACCTGAACTGAACAGCGCTTTGACCAGGGATGTGATACCTACCTGCTCCCTTTCGCTCCTCTTTCGTGACTCGAAGAACCCTGCAACAAATTAGTACGTGACTTGACAGCCTTCGCATTTCGAAGCGACAACAATTCTCAAAGTGTCACCTTTGCACGTGAAAGGGGCTTTCTGCTGTGTGGAGAAAGTGCCATCGGCTATCGACGTGTATGTGAAAGTGCTGATGCTAGGACTTGTTCCAACCCCGCCGCTTCGCCTCTGGCGAGATGTCTGGGCGCACTTAGCTGGCAACTTGAGAATGACAGACAGCCCTTCTCACAGACTTTCAGCACGAACAAGGGTTTTGCTTTCAAATGACATCCGCTTGGACGCTTCGTATCTGTTCTCTGCATCTTACCTCGCACTAGCCTTAGCTTGGTTATCGTCTTGCCGTTGCTTGTGTCTCCCTGTGCCATCACCGCCTTTAAGGCAGCCGTCAACGGACAGCCTGAGTGCCAGCATCTTACACCTTTCTGTGACAACCGGAGCTCCACGGTGTTCGAAGAAGGCAGGACGAGTGCATACAGACTGCAAGATTTGCAGGAAGGCTGCTCCCGGCATATAGGGCTCGAGCTAAGCGCTCCGGACAGCGAAACGTACACGGAGAACAGCACACTGTGGGACTGCACAGGTGACCTGGAACAGCTTCAAGGACGCCTGCTTGCCTTCTTGCCTTGACCAGGAGCCTGCGCAGCATCATCAGCTGGGTGGAGTCAAGGCTGTATGCCTGTGCAGACTTCCAGATGGCGTCAGTGGTCAGACTCAAATATGGGGATATTGAACGGTCTACTAGGCTAGTCAACAACCAGCTGCACATTCCCACCATAAAGGATATGTTTGCCCTCAGCAGTGTAGATATAGATGGTGTAGCAGAACCGGCAGATGACAGGGGCTTCACATTTGCAACATACATGTCTGGCAGCATTCTTGACATTAGCGGCACTCCCGCGCAAGCTGCTGTCATGTCAGGTATGTCATGAGCCATCTTTTGTCATGCTGCTGAGCAGACGATCTGTTGCGCAAGGCAGTGCCCATGCTTGCTCACCCTCTGTTCGGCAAAGTGCACAAGCACATATACAAACTGTTCCAACAACAGCATAAATGTCATGACAACATCATATGTCTGCCATTACCTGCACATGGCTACATTGTATGAGTGCAGGTCAAACTGACGTCAAGGCAGTGGTTGATCAGGAAATTGTGCAGGAGATTGCAAGACTGGAAGCCAAAATTGATGCTGTAATAAGTACGCGCCTGTTGGCACATGATACTTTTGCTTGTATGGTTCTGTAATAGCATTTACAATACCTGCCTAACAAATGCAGGTAAACGCTCGTCAGGAAGACAAGCAAACACTGCAAACGACAATCCAGAGCTCCGATTAGAGGATTTGTCTCGGCAGATTGCACAGCTAAGGAAAGGTAAGGCTCATCTGCTGCCCTGGCTCATGGCTCCACAAACAACCATGCACTGCAGATATTAGGTACTTCTGTGTTTAAAAGGTGCTCCTGATTGCAGAGAGATTGCCAGGGCGGTGGCAGCCCTCCTCACCAGGCTCACAGGTCAGCACATATGCCTGTAACAACTGTAATTGCTGCCAACACTAGCCTTACACCTTGAAAGTGTTTTGGGATGCTGGCCTGCTGCCATCAGCAAGCCATTGATGCTGATGCTCTGCAAAGAGCTAGTGGTCCCATCCATGTACTGGGGCAGGTCTCTGAGCACCTGTATTGCCAGGTTGTCATTGGGCACATCTGCACAGTATGTAATGCTGTGCACTATGACGTCATGGAGCTTTGTGTTTATCAGCCAACCATTGCAGCTACTGTAGAGTTCCCACAAAGGCTGTATGGCTGTTTTGTCAGGGAGGTCTTTGACCACATCTGCATCTTTCCTTACATGGCAGTCAGTCATGCAGTCTGCCATGCGTCATGCAGGTTGATATGCAGACAGCTTCTGCAGCCATGGGAATGCCAGCTCTACGAACCCTTGCTATGCTGCCTACGCAACCCATGGATGGAGCCTCTGTTGTCCCTGGGGTTCCAGCAGGGGCTTTCATTGGCCAGAAACGATCAGCTGCAGAGATGAATGGAGACCAGAGGAGGTTCAGGAATGCCTCACTGGGTAAGAAGAGCAACATGGGCACGGGCAATGGTGGCAAGGGTGTTGCCAAGTGCTGTGCAGCGTGTACAGCTGAGCAGAAAGCACCAGTGCCTGTGGCTGGACACGCTTGCCCATACTGCTCCAAGTGCTTCAGGGAGTCCAAGTCGTTCGTGCTGAAGAAGGAGTGTGTATCTGAGACTCATAAGCCCTGACCCATGCATGTACCAAACACATTAGGGCTGAAGGAGAGGCAGAATACCTGCTGTCAGTTGTGCTGTATGATTGTGTGGATGTCAAGGCCAGCATGTATATAAGTGTTATTGCCTGTTCCTTGTGTGTGGTGTATCTCTTTCGTCAGTAATCTTGAAGCTGTGACTCGACTGTCAAAATTCAGCTACAGAAAACCGATCTTTTGTTTATTTAGTTTGACATCAAGACAGTCCAATTTACAATAGTGGAATTGCACGCTGCAAAAAATGTCAGAGACTGCCTCAGTCTTGCATTGTATCGGCAAAGTATACCTTTGGCACCTTTGTAACAACATGATAGGGTGATGCATGACCAACCAGAAGGCTGTTCTGTATACTACATCAAATAAATAAAACCATATGTATGCATATCTCGAAGTGGCAGCATGGGCCAAGGAAGCAGCATAGCCAAAACGCACACGAATCTGGTTTAACACAGACACATGAAGCAAATTGCAAGCAGAAGCAGGTTTGACTGCACATATGCAATAGACGCTCAGTATCCATGACCTTCAGCGGTACAGCGACTCGTTCCTGAGGTTTTGTGCAATCTCTGTCTCCCATCTATCACCATTTTCCAAAAGCTTCTGCTTGTCATACAGCAACTCCTGAAGCAAGACATGCAACCTGACGAACACTCACCAGGCCAACATCAACATGCTATTACAGAGCAACAGATCGTGGACCAAGGCACCAAAGCCAGTCAACAAGGCTTGACAACAGCATAGCCCATGCCACTATGGACTCTAGCTGCCATCCAGCCCAAGACCAACCACACAGGCCACATTCTCTGTGACTGACAAATGCAAAAATGGGTAGCAAAATAGTGGTGACACTCAAGTGCCAATGCAAACCTGGATAGCACTAACTGTTATGCATGATGCCACTTGCGCATGATCTGCAATGATGCCCTTGGCTTTGTCTTGGAGCAGAAGCATGAGGGCCTCACCTCATGTGACTCTGTTGAGAACTCAAAGTTTGGTCCCTCAATGACAGCATCCACAGGACAAGCCTCTTGGCAGAATCCACAATATATGCACTTGGTCATGTCAATGTCATATCTGCACCCACAAGCACTCTCACGGACTGCTGACACACATGTAGCAACAGTGCATGTGGTTGTGCCTGTACAAAGCTAAAGTCGTGAAAGGAACCTAGCTGAACAGTGACACAGCTCGTCTTGGCAGGGCAGTTTGTGAAGCGTGAGCCTACTTAGGCCCCACTTGTGCACATGCATGCACAACATGAGCCCAGCGAGCAAAGTCTAACCTAGTAGTCTTTCTGCTACCATCCTCACGCTCCTCGGCCTCAATTGTGATGGCTTGGGCAGGGCACACCTGCCAAGCATCAAGTTAAATCCGGCTGTGCAGAACACAAACCTGAGACACAGTGCTTGCCCTGATGCAAGCCACATTTGACTGGGCAACCGGGCAACACGTGATGAATAGCCAAGCCACCACATGCTATGAGTAATAAATCCTGTCATGATGGCTCGATGTTTGTTGATTGCTAATGTACTGTAACCTGCTGTAAAGCAAGCCCACTAACGGAGCATAATAACACTTCCAAGAATATAACAAGAAAAACCAGGGCAAGCATGGGACGCCGTGTAACTCACTGCCTCACAGAGCTTGCATGCTATGCATCGCTCCTCCCCACTGGGATAACGGCGCAATACGTGCTCGCCTCTGAAGCGTGGACTGATTGGACCCTTCTCAAAGGGGTAGTTGATCTGCACACAAACACTGCTTAACAAC
>JAABUO010007256.1_pt1 | contig 12665 bp, 20 predicted proteins | sample 5559291 | NCBI WGS metagenome assembly JAABUO01 (sample SAMN10711878, study PRJNA513372) | rock metagenome | isolation source: Antarctica rocks | place: Antarctica: Victoria Land, Finger Mt sud
TGTGGTCTGAGCAGTAGCATAAATGTGCACCTCTTGCTGTAGCTGTCATGCTTACGTGCTGCACACCCGGCCAATCAAAGCCGTGTGTACTCAGGGCTAAAATACAGCTCCCAAATGGAGAGTTCTGCCGATACAAGCCTTAACGTTGCAAAGGCAAGAGTGGTCATAGCCTCTATGGAGTTAGCTATGTGGACAGACAGTGAGACACCTAACCTTTGCAATGCGGGACACTGAGTTATGTTACAGTGTGGCCGGTACACGGGTGTAATGAGCCTGCTGACAAAGCTAGCTGTACATGTGACCTTTTATCAACCCTTTTACAAGTCTCGGCATCATGGAGGTAGCAGAATGCATGGCTGGCTTAGTTCTCATACTTTTTCGTCATGGCAAGTTGCACCCGGCTACCCCCAAAGGTGTTGCTCTTCCAGCAATGCATTCCAGTGCCACTAAGAAGATGCAAAATGTAGCATTCCCTTCGACATGTTGCGGGAATCTGCACCAACGGCGTGGGCGTCGGGTCCACGTGTCGACGCATGAGAACGTTGGTCACTATAGTCGGTCGGATTGCGCAAGTAAAGTTCCTCGAACACGATCCGAGCGGGCGGACAGAAAATCAGTGCGCCTCGCAAAAAATTGTGCAAAGGTCCTCTGCTGTCACGCAAAGCTCGACAAGATTGTGCGAAGCTGAATTGCCAGCGGTTCCTGTGATGCAGTTGCGCTGGTCGAGCAGCCTGTGCTGATACGACAAGATTTCCATATTTCCTTGCGCTCCTTGCGCTGTAACACATTCAAAGTGACACACAATGGCAAAGTTTCCCCGCCGAGGAGCGTCCGGCAATGGCCGGACCTACGGGGTGGTTGGCTTATGTCTTGTCCTTGTACTATTCGCCGTGACCAGTCGGTCGGATTGGCTCAAATCCTCTTCCGATCAGGCAGTACCTCACGTGGAAGGCAGATCACTTCGCTCTGCAAGCACTGGGTCCTCGTTTTCTCTCTTCAGCTCAACTTCCACCGAGCAGCCCAGCAACGATGCCCAAGGCGACGATGTGCTCGTCATGTACTTATACGATAACCGGGACCCTGTGTGGATTGAGAACTTCAAATTCTTTGTCCAGTGGGGAATAGCTCCTAAAGATGGCTGTTCCTACATCATTCTGGTCAGTGAAGCCATGTATGCTGTCAAGGTGAGCAGCCAACATCATGCAGGGGGTTCATCATCCATGATTTGCATGCAAAGATTATTTGCGCAGGACTAGACGCCCTGTGTGAAGCTTTGGCTGTATGAATTGCTTGAAAATTCTTGTGTTATGCAGGAGACATTGCCAGGCTACGAAACATTGCCTTCCAATGCTGAATTCGCCCAGGCTAATACGCAGAATTGTGCATCAGGGCTGGGCATGTTGAGTCAGGCGTTGAACACCACCACAGCAAAGTCACACACATTCAAGCACTACATCTTCATGAACAGCTACGTCCGAGGTCCATTTCTGCCAAACTATCTCATGGTGAGGGGAAATTACTCGTCTTGATGTGCCATGCAGAGATCACCATTTTGAGTCTACTGCAGGTCTGATGCTGTTGCATATTTTGTTCTGCTTGCTTCTGCACTGCTGTGCTATATTGCTGTCACAATCACAGCACAATGGATGGTTGCAGTTTTGGTCGGCTGAGACCTGGGCAAGTCCTCAAGTTACTGATGTCTGTAGTTGCTACTGTGCAGGGCTCCATGCACTGGTCAAGACTGTTTACCAGAATGCTCAATGCTGAAGTCAAGCTTGTTGGACCAACCATCACGTGCTCCAACCCTCCTACAGTCTCTGTCAATGATACTATGCCATATGTTCAGTTCAATGCCCTAGCTACTGATAAGGTATCACTTCACCTTGTGCTGAAGCATGTTGATATTCACGCTGAAACTGTACTCATGAAGCATGCTGTCAGCTCTGTCTATGCCTGGCATGCCAACTCAACACCCACTTGAGGTCTGCTGCAAGATCAGCAGACAAAGTGCCTGCAGCAAGCAATCCTCGCAGTTCCTTGGGAACCATTTTCTACTCAGCAAGCATTGCAAGCAACAAGCATCTGCTCTTATCTCAAGCTGTACATCAACGATTCAAGCGTCATGCAACCCCTGGATTGCCGCACCTGTATGGTACGTGCTTCGACTGCTGCATCAAAGCGGAGATAACGTTCCCAAGCTCCAACAGAGACTTATTGATGTTCTGAGCTTCGGTGAGCGTCAGTCCAGTGGCACCGGTCTTCGTGATGCGCTCGCTACCGGCTAAGTCACAGAGGGTCAGCTTGCCGACCGTCCGCACGCCAGATGCGGCGTCCGTGGCAGCGACGTTGATGACAAGGAGGCAGTGGCTGCGACTGCTGCGGGCGTTGATGTCATGACAGCCCACAGCTCTATGCTCGAAGCCCTTCTCCATTATTTCAAAGATCTGCTCTGGTGAGGTCACCTCTGCATCATCAGCACTTTTGGTCTGGCATCCACCGGACTACCGTGAATATCACCATGAGTAAGCTTGAAGCATTGGTTAGTTGCTACCTCCATACAGTGCAACTGCAAAGAGCTCATGGTGGGCATGACAGCCAGCGCAGGGTGCAAGCCGTTGCGGCTTTAAAGCATACAGCGCCAATATACAAGCGCCAATGATGCCCACCTGACTGAGTGAGGTCAGGAATGGTGAAGCCAGCAGGGCCCTTCTGCAAATCTGGATCAGCTTTGCCTCCCTCAGCCAGAAGGTCATGCACCATCTCATTGTAGATCTCCACAATGCTCACACTGATGGCATACCTGGCATCTGTGCGCTCTTCCTCAATGGACCTGCAGTACCAGAAGGAAGGCTGCTTAACAAACAGCACTCTTACTTTACAGGGCTTCTTTCTCATGCATGCATGTGTCTGCTGCAATCAGCAGACCTTGGACAGGCTGTGGCGCAGGCCTCAGGCCTCAGACACCAGTTGCAACTCAAGCATGGCTGCCAGATTCCAAACCAAATCAAACTTACAGAAAAACAGAGCCAGCCTCCATAGAGTTGCAGCTGACACTTATTTGACCATCTGTGTTGTCTTCCCAACCATACACTTGTAAGCCATTTACAACAAGATGTATACCACATGTAAAGGGGTTGTTCACAGACGTGCAAACTGACCTGAAGAGCTCCTTCATGGCTCTATAGTTGATGCCAGGGTCCTGCTTGCTGCCTTCCATGGTGTGTGTCTTGCCAGCACCTGCATTGTCACACAAAATGTCAATGGGCACCAGGAAAAAAGAAAAAAAGAAGAAAACTCCTCGTCAGTAGGCGATCATGATGGTGGCCTCTGATAACGTGATAATCATCTGAAAGTGCAGTTGCAGCAGCAGCCCGTATTGTCAACAGAGACCAGATGCACAGGCACACATAGACATGCAATACAACACAGGTGATACTGTGATAACGCCCATGGTCAAGTCATGGCTGCAAAGCTTGTTAGCAAACTTCACAGGGCTAAAGTTGCAGCACGTTGCCTGTCGCAAGTGACATGCAAGCATAGACAGAAGGCTGGGTCAGAAGCGACTGTGCTGTAAGGGAAAAGGCAAGCAGGGCGAGGCTCACCAGTTTGACCATATGCAAAGATGCAAACATTGTAGCCATCCAAGGCAGATGTGTCCAGCTGGGACACATCCTCAAAGACGCCTGCCTGCTCAACCTCAGGCCCAAACACTCTGTCAAAGTCAAAGGCCTGCAGCCCCAAGCAACAATCACGCTCTTGCTTGGCCATGAGCTAGCTCTCACATCAAGCTGATGTGTACAGTGCTCAAGTTTACTTTGAGTGCAGTGCAACCACTCATATGCAATGGCTGAACAATGGCAGCATTCTCAGCACTGATGTCCGTATTGACTCCTGAGGTGAACCCTTGATTGAGATGCATGCACCTAAGGCATGCGCTGGGGAGTCAATTGTGCATTGCTGTGCTGGGGATTCCAGCGTGTAATGGTCTGCTGGGGTGTCAAGTCTTCACTGGTATGCTGGGGTGTCAAATTTGCATTGGTATGCCAAGATGTCAATGGTGCATTGCAGTCGCACACCACATACACCTATGCCTTCGAGCCAGGATGTCTGATGAGTCACAACTGGCTCCACACCCCAGACTACAAGGCACTGAATGAAAAGAAGTGTACCTTGACAGAGCCTAGGGCAGTACACTGCAACCGATGACCGTCCTGGCACTTGAGCACACTTGTGTGGCCCACTGCAACCTCTTCTGCAGTTAGCGGCTTCACACGCACGTACACCCTACACATCATGCTCTGTGGTCAGGCCAGTCATTGTACTTGGCGGCTGTAGCAATACATACATCACATGATGATCGCTTTTCTGTCATCTGTTTTACATACAACTGATCATTCGCCTGTGGTCAGCTGCTCAGCACCCAGTTTAGAAAATACAGCTGGTTTGCATTGATGGTTTGAAAGATTGGGATGCCGTATGCCAGCCCAAGGAAGTTAGGTATGAGGCATATGCCCCCTTGGCTCCGCATGTGCTGCATGGCAGTGGACACTTATGTCTTGGCATTGTGCACATGCTGAATCACTGACGCCCATGTGCTCTGACACCACAGTCCTGCGTATGTCAGTTTGCAAGGACCTGCTTCAGCACACTCTGCGTAGATGACTGCGTAGATGACAGCACACTCTGCTTGCACAGGTTTACAAATAAGCTTATGCTGGCCGGCCTCAGCTCACCACAAACTTGAGGCAGGCTTGGCATGTCTATTCAGAGCGCAAGCGCATGTGTAACATGTGCAACAGCGCAGTCATTGTGCTGTGCAGAGATGAGGTATGAGCCCACCTGATGTTGCCCCGTAGCTCTTGGACCACATTATGCAGGCGGCGTCGCTCCAGTGCTTCTCTGGCATATGCTGCCTTGTTCTCTGCCAGCGCCACTTCCTGAAAGCACAAAGAGAGCATGTCACGCTGTACTCAATCTCATCCTTGACCAATGCTTTTGCCAATTGCACCTCCCTGGTTAGCCAGGGGTACTTGAAAAGACTGCAGTACGCTAGCTTTCCCTGATGGTTTCCACCATCATGTAGCAAGAGACAGAGTTGCATCTGAACATGGCATTATGTGTGCACCAAAGTGTCACTAGGGATCCCACAATACTACATGTCAACGTTGTCTGATGTTCCAAAGGTGTACCGGGCTGGCTTTAGGGCTAAGGGGACGCTGACATCATGCTGACTCTACATGTGAAACACTTTAGACTTTAGATGGAAGCTAGGAACGTGCCTGGTGTTTGAGAAGGGAAGTGATGCCTGATCTGGCTCCTTCCACCAGCATAGGGATGAAGTCCTCCAGAGACTTGGCTTCGCTCCTCAAGGAGGCATGCAGGCTCCTGGCAGAGGCAATGCCACGCCTCAAGCCTGATACGCTGCTGGCCAGTCTGTGCTCAATCTCCTGGTCAGCCAGCATTCCAATATCCCTGTGGGTTGCCAACACGGGGTGTCAGCGCAAGCTGCGTTGCAAAGAAGCAAGCAGAGATGCAGGCCGTTGGACGCTTTTGGGCCTGAAACACTGTGCTAGCTGGCCCTGATCTATCTCCTGATCAGCCAGCATTCTGATGTCCCTGTGGATACACAGGGTGTCAGCAGAAGCTGCATTGCAAAGAAGCAAGCACAGATGCAGGCTGTTAGACGCTTTTGGGCCTGAAACACTGTGCTGGCTAGCCTCTGATCTATCTCCTGATCAGCCGACATGCCATGGCTGTTATGCATGGCACACTGCTGTACACTTGCAATGAGAGATCATGCCTATGCCCTTAAAGTTTGATTTTTTGGTGCAGGCCAACAGATGTTGGGTGAAAACGCCACATGTCTATGCACAGCTTGTGTGAGTTCAAAAGCAGCATTGCATGTTTGGTTGCTGCTGTACCAGATCAATGAGATAACAGCAGCAGGCAAGGCTGACCTGAAGGCAGTGATAGGAGCAGGGCTTCCAGCCACATGTGCCCCATCCAGGGTCACACTTGCCTGGTAATTGCCCTCAGCAGGCACACAGTACTCAACCGCGTAAGTACCGTCATGACGGTCTGTAACGCAAATGTTTTCCCTGGCCACCCCTTGAATCTGGACTGAGAAGCTGTCACCGCCTGATTGGCACAGGTTGCCAAAGCTGTCCCGTGCCTGTACCACAAGGCCTCAGTGCACAGTTGCAAAAAGACTGATTTCTTCTTTCTCTTTGAACACCTGATTGTGATTGCACTTTGTGTTTCCCAGAAAAGGTAGGTCCTGCAGCTTTTGGGTTATTATCACAAACCAAGTTTTGGCTTGTCGGGAATGGTTTGCGCTATGCTACTCAGCAAAACTCTGCACTCATGATGGACTTCAACATGAATGTCAGCTCTCAGAAATGTGCTCACCTGCCAGCTGATGTATAGGCACACTGCACACACTGCTCAAACATAAGCAGTGCTGTCACAGCCATGCACCTACATCTGTTAAGCCTAGAAGTTTGACGAGTTTACATGAAACATAGGACATACACGCTGCACTCATATCCTCAGGACGTTTCTGTCAACATCAAAAACTTGCTGTATACCACGTTGGGCATTAACCTGTACTGAATGCAGACATCACCGCAATCACACTGCAGTAGCTGAGTCTACACAGCACTGTTGTGCATGTGGACATGTGAAGGTAGCATTGCATTGACGTGCCTGCAGACCTGCTCCTTTCTCTGCACACGATGTCACGAATTTCATCACTTTCCACTTGCAGTCCCAACATCATTGACTTCAAGACATCTTTTCAGTGGTAGTTGTCAATGCAGTCTGTGTAAGAGCTGCACACCTGGATGATGAATCCAGCTGGCACATCTGCTATAGCCCCTTGCACAGGCCAGAATCCTGACAGTTTGGAGCAACTGGCGCTTGCCACCCCCTCCTCTACTTCCACAACATGTGAGGCAATCACCGTGCTGACATCAGCACCTTCAGGGCTGCTGCTGTGGAAGGACACAGCTGTGGTCCAGTGCCCTGCCTGCTGCAGAAGCAGATGTGCGGTGACAGCCCTGGGACCTTGCAGGGATTCTGTGATGCGGCCTGGGATGATGCTGTCCCCAAGCTTGGCCTCAACAGCAAAGCTCCCACCTATACTCATGCAAGCAGTGTATGAGGTGGTGCCCAAAGTCTACCTGCCCACAATGCAAATGCAAGTTGTGTACATGCCCAAAGTGTACATTTTGCAAGCAGCCCAGTGAAATTGGCTTCTCAGTTTATTGACGCCAAAAGGTGTATCTTTTTTCTCTCTCTTTCCACAATTTGCAAGGAGAATCATCAAGCAGGCAGGGATGATTGTGCTGCAGTCATGGCAAAGCTGCTGACAGCATGAGGCAATCGTTACTGCGGCATCCAGCAGCTCACTGCACGCATGCAAACGTTGGCAGCAGGTGTCAGTGGCAGCAATCTGGCATGGCGCAAGCCTGCAGAGTAGGACCTTTGGTCAGCTGATTAGCTGACCACTGAAGCAAGAAAGCCAAGTGGCTCAGAGCACTCTCTCAGCACTGCAGGCCGCACACTCCAGTGTCAACATAATGTATGTATTGACAAGCATTTGATTGATTTGACAACTAGATGCTTGTCAACTTTCTTATGCAATACCACACAGTTTGCGTGGCTTTACAACGCACCTGAGGCTCCTGGGTTGCCGTGAGTATCCACCGGGCAGATCCTGAATTCTGAACCCACTCCAGCGACAAGCTTCTCATGCAACCCTTGTACCAGTGTCCTCTGTGCACACACCGGCCCAGCCACTACTCTGACTTCATCAAGCTGGTTTTGGGCTGACAATAACTGCGTCTGCTTGGTGTGAGCGTGTGTCAGTGCAACTGCAAGGGAGTAAGTGCCTGCTGCAGTGAGGGGTGCAGAAAAGCTGAGGGGGGAGGGTATCTGACTGAGGGGGGTCTGGCCATGAGGTCCAGAGGCTGTGGCTGTCAAAGCAGCACTGCCCACATCTGCACAGACGTAATGGCATGTCATAGTCTGTATACTTGTACCCTTACACATGTTCATAATGACTGCAGGTTAAGGACTCGCTGTTCATGAAGTCATACATGCTGGTGGACAAGGGCCGTTTCTTTGGCAACAAGCGGGATGCCTAGAAGATGAAAAAATGTAAGCTGCTCAAAAGTCAACACTGTCATATTTTGTTGCTGCTTGGATTGTCATTGGCATTGGCTACTAGCATTGGCGGCCACATGCACAAGCAGCTTTGCAGGAGACAGCGAGCAGCACAGACTTGGACCCAATAGCGACCATTACTAGTGCTGTTTGACAGGCCGGTCGCACTCACCAGCTAGATTGCCGTAGGCGTCACGCAGGTCCACCTCAACGTGGACAGGCTGCCCAGCTTTAAGTGTGTGCTGATGCCTGCCATTGCTGTGGCTGCTGCTGCCTTGCACCACCCAGGTGCTGGTATCTGGACATGCAGGTGCAGCCACAACATGCGCCTGCAGCACATCCACCGGCTTTCAAGGCATGACAAAGCAAGACTGACCGGGCAGCAGTATCACAAAGTCTGTCACCGGTGTCAGCTGAGACGTCAAAAGGGCACATGGTATCCTGCAAAAGCCAATGCATAAGCTGACTAAATACGCTTAAGTGAAATGCAAGGCAAGCAGGGGCAGAGGAGTTTGCCTTATGGAAAGGCACAAGGCAGAGGAGTTTGCCTTGTGGAAAGGCAAAAAGCAGAGGAGTTTGCCTTGAGGAAAGACCAGAGGCAGCCTATGAACACAATTCACCTGGATGGGGCCACTACCCAGTGCCTCTTGCGAGGCGCTGACCAGCGCCAAGCTGTAGGCGCCAGACTGGCGGGCAAGCAGTTGCAGTCTTGCAGGCCCAGCCTGGGTGGAGTCCACGACAGCATCCACAGGGCCTGGCCCCTCTGCCTGTGCTGTGAAGCTGAAGGCTGCATCGCTGTCCTCTACACAGTTGCCAAACCTTCAACCATGAACAGGAACCAGAGTGAAGGCTGTTGTTGTTGCTTGATGCAAGAACACTGCGACTGATGGCTCGGATCGAGTTGGCAGCCTGCTGGAACAGTCAGCACATGAACCATACCTCAGTAGGATAGCTGCAGTGTGGTCTCCCATATGTATATCTCAGACGGAAATGCTTAGCTGAGTCCCATAGGTTAGGACCATAGGCTTTGTGAGCAAGTCAGAGGTGATGTCTATACAGTAGTGCACCTTTCCCAGCTTTGTTTAATTTTGCCGAGGATTTAGCACGGACCCATTATAAGTCCAACGCGGCGGTGTAAAGCAAAAAAGATTCAAGGTGGTGGTGATCATAAGCTTGCACTGTGGAATAATTCGAACCCTCAGCTGAACCCATGCACAATGCAGGTGAAGCAAACCACTTGCCAATTTGCCACAATTGCCAGCAGGCAGTCTAAAACATCAGTCTGAAACATCAGTCCAACTGCTTTGGCGCCCAAACACTCACCAAATGGCATCAGTCTAAGACACATGATGCTTTGTAAGTAGCACAGCACAGTGTGCTGTCAGCTCACCTGTCATGTCTGTGCACATGTACAAACGCAGTCTGGCCAGCTACCCAAGGTTCTGTTTGCAGCTCCACTCTGCAACATTCTGCCGCCATAGCTGCAGGCATGCATATCACCTGTGCCTCAAGGGGTGGCAACTGCCCAACAGCATCACCAGCAGTGAAGTCACGCTCAAGCTGGATAGCTAGTGTGTAGGTGCCAGCTGCTTTGAGGGTGGCTGACACCTCATAGACACCGTGGCCGATGTGTCTGATGTTGGCTGCTAGTTCCTGGTGTGTGACGATGCTTGATAGACTAGCAGTGATGCTAGCCCCCTCCTGCAGCACATCTATAATGAGGCGCTGCTGCGACAAGCTACATTGCGCAGCACAGGGTGTGGGGAACCAGGGCGGCAGACTTTGGATTTATACGTCAGACTGCTATGCAGGTATGATTAGTAAAAGCAAGGGCAGCTGGTCTTGCTTGCCTTCGCTCTGCCATTCAGCATGCTGAGCTGATGTCCCACTGCAAACAAAAGTGCGGATGCCACTATTCATTTACCCTCTTGACTCTCGAGGTGACTCTCTCGAGGTGAATGGTGGCTTGCTTTCTTGCATGCACAGGCACATGTGCAAAGATGCTATGGATGGCATGCCTGACTTATGCGCTGGCCAAGCGCATCCTGTGTCTCCAGCAGAGCAGAGAAAAGCTCCCCTGCAGTGACCTGCAGAGGTTCGACATCTGCCTTGCCCTGCCCCACAAAGGCCAGGTTGGTACAGGCAGCAGGCTGAAGAAGTATGGGCCATCCTAGTGGGTTGATCTGCTGCTGCTGAACGGCCACAAAAAGCGTGCCTGCAGAGGTTCACGCTGATGCCTCATGCCAACAGATATGTAAGGCATGACATCAAACACCAGAATGAGCGTGTACATTTTGTATTGTAGCACAGTAGACTTTTGTCATATCACATGCCTGTGCCTTCTGCAGCAGCTGCATACTTGCAGGCATTGCTAAGTAAACTATTGCAGTGACAGGAAGCTTGCAGCATTGAGCTACGCTGCAGTGTTGTATCTGTAGCAAGTTCTCCAAGGTGTGCCACTGATGCTTTTCAACATAGAAGCCACAGATCAGTTGCCATCGGTGATCAGGATTCAACTTGGCTGACCTTGTGCAAGTGCCGAGGCAGACAGCACCAGGTCATGAGCGGTGTCTGCCTGCTGTATTTGCACATGCTGCAAAGCCCCTTCTGGGTGGCATGTCACCTGGACATTGCCAGGCTCTAGCCCGCATGGGTTGCCATACGCGTCCCTGCCTGTGATTGTGAGTGACAGAGCTCCTGCAGTTCAATCAAAGACAGGATCAGAGGTGTACACGTCGTAGCGAATTCTAGCTTGCCGCTACGGAGACTGTCACGGTAGCCGCACTGTGTGGCCACATCACCACGAAGTGGCTACTGTCACAATATGGCTGATGCTGCAGCTACTACAGGACAGACAACTAGTTGTTACTTGACCATTAGCAATATGTTCTCACGGAAGCTGTCTGGTCTGGAGTTTCACGGCCTCTTTCAAGCATTGCTGAAATGTCGGTTGCTTCAGGAGGTGCTGATCAATTGAAGTATCACCTGAGGATGGAGCGTCAGTCATGCCAAGCAGCTGGCAGCTTTGTGGGCACAGCTGTGCTGCCTGCACATTCACCAGGAAAGGAGACCCCTGCACATGGTGCCCTGCCAACAGCACTGACACCTGTGCAGCATCAGCAAGGTTGGCAGATCTGAGCCAAGGGCATTGCAGGCAAAATCTGTGGTGGTGCTCAGAGAGAATACATCCCAGAGTCCTGGCTGTTACACTATGGCAAAAGTCAGGTATCATAGAGGGGCAGCCCAGTGCTAGTCGGGTTAAGCAACGCAATATGAGCTGTGTGTCTCAATGCAAACAGATTGCAGGCAAGTACCAGCTGCCTTATGCGGCCAAACACATGATTGCGGTTAAAGTATGCTTGAGCGCCTGAATGCAAACATCACATGCATTCGTTGCTATGTTGACAGGCACAACAGGCATGAGGCAGTACTGACCTCATGCTGGCCCATGTGAGTCCATGTCCAGGATGACTTGAGGCTGTCTGTCGCATCAGTGTCAAGCTTCACACTGTGGCAGTCTGCATTGCTGGTGGACTGGGAGGAAGATGTGCGCACCATCCATGCTTCCAGGCCGCTCAGTGACCTGCCAGCTGCCTGTGCGTGACAACCTTGCATAGTGTTGTGCACAGAATGATACGCATGGAAGTTGCCCTTGTTGGTGTGCACCCTATGCAGTCTGTTATGTCAGCAGATGATGACATTAGCTGTGAGAAGCAAATCCTGGACATTGAGCGGCTATGTTGTGGCTGTGCTGTTGCTACCTCAAGCCATGGCCACAGTCAATGGGACAATGACAATGTGACATATCCAACACAAACTCATGTCAAGGGGATATCCTCAACACCACAGGTCATTGTCCTACATCCTTCTTTTCCTTATTGACATCATTGTACTGAAAGCCCTAGAAAGAAGGGAGAGATCTTGAGTGTGGAGACAGAGTTGACAGACTCGGGACTTTTGTGGTGTGCCACATTCGACACCAATGAGCAGTGGGCAGGCAAGCTACCTTGACAAGCACACTGCAGACTCCACCACAGACGTGACCCTCATCCTGGTCCTGAAGACTGGCGACCACATCCTGTGCCTGTAGGGGCCCAAAAGCAGCCATGACGGGGAAGCCATGTTGCCTCAGAGGGGTCCCATCCACTTGGGGGTGCAAGGTATGGTCGCCCTCTGATGACAGGCTGTACATCAGATTGTATGTGCCATCTTGGTTGTCAACCACCTGTACCTGTACGTACAAAGGTTGCTGCAAAAGGCAAACTAATGCATGTGGGCTGACGTCAGTTTTGCTGTGTGCGGAACAGGCAGTATGTAATTGTCAGGGTACTGGACTGTTCCAGCAAGGAATGCTCCAATGTGTTGTGGAACTACCTTGGGAAGATCATCCTGAAAGGTCATGCATGACAGAACTTGCCGAGGAAACAGACATGAGTCTGGGCTGTTGTTTAATGGAGGAGTGTTGAGGGACAAGCCAGTGATTAGACAGCATGGACAGC
>JAABUO010007258.1_pt1 | contig 12663 bp, 15 predicted proteins | sample 5559291 | NCBI WGS metagenome assembly JAABUO01 (sample SAMN10711878, study PRJNA513372) | rock metagenome | isolation source: Antarctica rocks | place: Antarctica: Victoria Land, Finger Mt sud
GCATGTGCTCCCCTGTGTAGCACGGGCTGTATGGCATAAAACATTGATTAGAAACGCTGCATGTGCAAGTGCTGGTGGGAGATGAGCCCCTGATCGAAAGCCGAACAAGCTACACGCAGCTTTGGCCAATGCTTTCAGCAATTACGGCCGGTGCAATCTGCTTTTGCGGACACCGCAGCGAACTTGCGGTTCTCATGACGTCGGTGGACATCAGATCGTCGATGTCACTTACCTGCAGATGCATGACTTCGGTGCTTGCACAACTCCTGTAGGCAAGGACTCGATCCGCGGGTTGATGTGCTGAGTATGCTTCGTTATTGAGGGTTTACCTGATCGCTACCAAGATTTCCTCTGCCGTGACGTTGCGCCCTGAGCGTGACAACTTGCAATAGCCGACGCAAAGTCAAAACAGCTTAATCAATTGTATGTCTTGAGATGGATGACAAGAAAGGTCAGTGAGGTCCCAGTCAGCAAACATGAAACATGCTTACTCACGCTTTGATGCCCCCTGACTTTTGCATTTCTTCGCTACCCCGCATTTTCTGGTGAAACGGCCGACCAGGGTCCCTCTGCAACTTCACAATCAGCACCGGTCACCCAGAGTACTGCTGAATTCGAAGCATGGGCACCGGTAACAAATGAGCATGACGTACGATATTCCTCAAGCTTGAGCCTAGACTCTGTGTTGGTTTGCATTTGTGCATGTAATGCACATGTGCACTGATGTACATCCTATGCAAGCAATGCTTTGTAATATCATAATCAGTTTAGGGTATAGCGACTGCAAAGTGATTGCTCATGATGGTCAATGTCACCGCAGCTCTATTTCTCCACTGTGAAGCTGCGTCTCCATGTGTACACCCACCGACTTGCAATGCGAAGGCTGGGTGAAAGTGGTGTTCAAGCTTGCTGCTCTACACCAATGCATAAAGTGCCTATTTGCAAAAACAAAACAAAATGTACCGCTGCCCGAAGAGTTCGAACCTTCGCGCGTTTCCGGCATACCCCTTAACCACTCGGGCAAAGCAGCTTGACATGGCGGATATGTAAAAATTGTCAAATATATAAATACTGTGACAAAATAAGGCTGGAACCGAAAGACAGTCTGTTTACACTTGAGATTAAGCTCTGCCTATCGTCTGACTTCGTGAGTACCCTGTTCCGCTGACCACAACATCATTGCGGTATCCGTGATCAAGTCCACACCAGCCTTCCACGGTCAGGCACATCAGTCACAACGCCAGATCAGATGACCGGGCGATCCTTGAGCGAGCAATATGCTTCCGCCCAAGAGTATGCGGAGGCTCAGCCTCAGGCTTCCATCAGCAAGCTGAGAGACATTGTGCTTGGAGACCATCCAAACGATGCTGAGTCCATCAAAACAAAAGAGCAGGCCTTGCAGAGTCTAGCCAACTTGTACGCCAAGCAGGGCGACGCAGAGGCCTTGCGCACTCTGCTTACTGAGCTGAGGTCTCTATTTACCCTCATCCCCAAGGCCAAGACCGCTAAGATTGTGAGGACAGTCGTGGACACCATAGCTAAGGTTCCCAACTCCACAGCTGTCCAGGTGAGAGGCAGTTCATGTTTGCTCTGTGATGCAAGTCTGTTCGCAAGGATGTGCTGGTCTGACTTGATGCCATTCCCCTCCAGCTGGAAGTCTGCAAGGAGCAAGTACAATGGGCTCAGACAGAGAAGCGCACTTTTTTGCGACAGCGCATAGAGGTTAGACTGGCGACGCTGTACCTGGAGACCAAGGACTACACATCCTCTATATCGCTCATAGGCAAGCTTCTCACAGAGGTACGGTGGCATGGGCTTGCTGCTGATCTCATTGATGCTGCTGAAGATTTGGACTACCAGATTGGACTACTTGCTCATGCTTGCTCGGGGTGAAATGCAGGTTAAGCGGCTGGATGACAAGCTTCTGTTGGTTGACATCCATCTGTTAGAGAGCAGGGTACACACAGCATTGAGGAATGCACCCAAAGCAAAAGCTGCCTTGACTGCTGCCCGCACTGCAGCAAACTCTATCTACATACCACCTGCAATTCAGGTGAGCATACGACCCATTCCCCTTGACTTGATCACACATTAAAGTGTACTGTGAATAACATGCATTGCAGTTCTTTGGACAAGCTCTATTATGTCACGCACCCCAAGCTGCATGCTACTCTGTCAGAGTGCAACCTTTGAGCCTTGTTTACCTTTTCGCGTGACAGGGCTGCATTCTGCGGAATGATAACACGGCATTCTGCAGAATGTGCTGTGCCATGCACCATATGAACGTGACATGTAGTCTGGACAGCTGCACCAAGCTCACCCGCTCTTGGCTACAGGCAGAGATTGACACACAGTCCGGCACCCTTCATGCCGAGGAAAAAGACTACAAGACTGCCTACTCCTACTTCTTTGAGGCATTCGAGCAGTTCAATGCCCTGGACGATCGCAAAGCCGTCCTGAGCCTGAAGTACATGCTGCTGTGCAAGATCATGCTGTCTTCTGCTGAAGAGGTTCCTGGCATGATCTCCTCTAAAGCAGGACTCAAGTATGCAGGTATACTGTACTGATGTGCTGTCATAAAACAGTGGTGTTCTGTGTTGTGGCCTGCTGCATTATGCTGTTGTTCACTGCATTCACCACTTGTGTTATGCTTCAGCACATGTTGCTGTGGCTTGGTAATATTCGCCAGAACAAGGACTGCAAAACTGGTCATGAAATGCTTGGCACTGCTGCTTATGTGCCCATGCTGCCAGTGATCTTCTTATGCATTGTGCTGTGTCAGAGCTGTTGCTGCTGGCATGCAGGCATAGAAGTGGACGCCATGAGGACTGTAGCTAAGGCTTACCAAGATAGATCTTTGCAGGTACCTCACAGTTCCGCATGTTGTTGCTGACCTGTCACTGTGACTGTTATAGCTGACACCCACACAGCAGTGCCTGCTTAGACTTGTCAGCGTTCAGGTCAGCTCAGCGTATATACACTTATCCACACGTACACACACCTGCTCAATACATGTCATGTGTGTTTGGTGGGTATTGACAAATGTTGTTGCTGATTTGCTGCAAGATGAACATTTGTGGATGCAATTCGTGTCACGCTACATTTTGTCAGAATGACACCAACATGACACTATGGAAAAGCAGACCACAGACATTTGATGCAAAAGGCAAGACCATGTCGAACCCTGTCAAAGGCAGAATCCGCAAGCTGAACACATGTGATGGCTAACTCCGTGCATGGGCAAGTTTGGTGACATATGGCATGCAGGGCTTCCAGGAAGCATTGAAGGTGCATGCAGAGCAGCTAGTGGATGATCCAGTGGTCCACACTCACCTTTCTGCCCTGTATGACACCTTGCTGGAACAGAACCTGATCCGCCTCATAGAGCCTTTCAGCTGTGTGCAGATCAGCCACCTGGCACAACTCATCAAACTGCCGCTTGAGACTGTTCTCAACAAGCTGGCACAGGTGTGCCTTCTTTGATCACTTCTGTTTAGCTTTGTCTTGATTTCTAAGGATGGCATCAAGCATGTGTGTGGTGTTGATGATATGTCAAGACAGCTGTTGGCAGTCATCATCGTTGGTACACACCAAGCACAATCAAGAATGCTGTCCAGATCATGTCTGCCTGCTGTGTTTCTGACGTCTGCCCTGGAGAATCTGTGCAAGATCCTCAGGCTGTGGCAGTACCTTGCTGCTTCATTCTTGTCTGCCCTTGACATTGTGGTCTTCACATGCTTGGCATGCCTGCACTGCTTGTTACAAACCACAGTGCATGTGGCTGCAGATGATCTTGGACAAGAAGTTTGCCGGCACACTGGACCAGGGGGCAGGCTGTCTTGATGTCTTTGAGGAGCCGCCTGCTGATGAGATTTACCCAGCAGCCCTCAAAACTTTCAGCAACATGGGCCATGTGGTTGACACGCTTTTCAATAGATCGCAAAAGATCATGGCGTAGCTGTCATTTCCATGCTGCTAGCCTGTGATGCCCTTTGAAGTATTGTTCCCCCAATTGACACAGTGTCGCTCAGGACCAGTGTATAATACCAGTTTCAAGAGTTCCTTGTACCGACCGGAAGCTGCTGACTGAGTCTGTGCTGTCTGCACATAAATAGGTGTATGGGACTGCATTCATACATATACCTTACGCTTGCCCTGCTGCCTAAGCTTGTTAGCCCAGACAGCATAGGTTGTAGGTGTGTTGGTAAAACAGGTATATTTTGCAGAATCAGCTTACATGAGAGCACATCAGGTCCGCATGCGCGTGCACGAGTTGGTGCCTGGTTTTGCGGGCAAAAGGCCAGAAACACTTCTGTCATGCACTTCCACTGGTTTCTGCATGGATGGCACTTTGACTCGCACAAATGCGACAGGTGATGCGAAGTGTCCAAAATGCAGAGCAGGCACCATCACTGCTGCATGGTACAATGACTGCTGCATTGTAAGGTTTTTGTCTGACCCAGACTTGCAGGCATTCCGACCACTGACTGACTGTACATGATCAGCATTTGAGGCGGAAATGCAAGCATCCACATCTACAATCACAATGCTTGCTTATGCTGCTGTGTGGATCTGAGAGTTACTGAAACTGATCACCATGACTGTATGTGCCGACCAAGCACTCCAGAAACAGCTGTGGGGTCATTGGACAAGTGAGAGGTCGCTGGTACCTTAGAATGCACAGTGTAATGCAACCTGAGAACTCTTTTTGACAGAATCCGCATTTGGTGATGATGGGCAACTTGAATGCACAGATATGCATATCTGTGCATGACGCTAAGAGCAAACGCCCAGTATTTAGCATGCTGACGGCACAAAGTTGACATGGCTTTGCATCATCCTGGCACATACAGCTGACATACTCACCCAAAATTTGGATAGGATATTTAATATCCTATCACCTGCATCATACGCGCCATGCTGCTTGAGAAGCATGAAAACACATTGCCTCCCACAGCCCAATCTGCGCTTAACTGCAGTCAAGTTGTAGCAGTGAGGTGGAAGGTGATTCATTACAGTTGCAGAAGTTCAGAACATCAATTACATATGGCTGATCAGACAAGTGTTGCTCTGCTGGCCTGACAGTAGTCAAACTTGACACAGCATGCATGGCACATGTTGTTTTTTGTGCATGGGGAGCAGAACCCAGGATGTAAGGGATATGCAGAGCTTGGACATCTTGCAGTCACACCTTGCACTGGATTCCACATCAGTGCTAGGGCTGCGCCCAGGATGTCACAGTCTGCTGTCAATGCATGCATGCTGCGATGCAGCTCTGAACTTCACAAGTTTGTCATGCCAATTGACAACATTGTTGTACCTCAAGAGTAGCCTAGTAAAAACAGTGCTGTTGGTATTGCAGGGAACTGCTGTTTGAGAATCTGTCTTGTTAACTATGATGTCCCTTCCTGAGTCGAGGCATAATGTGCTAGGTAGGTGAAGACGCAGTATGCAATGCAAATACAGCTCATGTAAGAAACATGTGGTTCTGATCACTGTGACAGGAGCGAGGTTGCTGTGTGTCACCTTTATCAGATGAGGCTTCAGGTTTGGCTCTGCAGGTCTGAAGTGCAGCAAAATTGAGATGGCAGCTGCGCACTGCCTTGACAGCAGTCAGACAGGTAGGTACGTCTGCACTCGCATCACCTGTCCTACTGCTGCTGATTGTCCAGTCATAGCCATGCAACACAACAATCATGGCCATGCAACACAACAACCATGGCCGTGCAACACAACAGCATAACTCAGCAGGTGTTTTGGTGCACAGCAGAAAATGGGCCAGACAGGCGTAGCACTGCTGCTGTGATAGGTAGATTCTGCTGCTGCAGCTGCTGCCGCTGACATGGTTTTGTTCACATAACTGAATCACCGATCAAAGGCGCAACTTCACTGTGAGTTCCCCTGCACTTTACCTTTACAGACATGTGTCGGCAGGTTGCGTGACCAAACACCCAAGCTCACCTGACTTCATCAATCAGCAGGCAATTTTTGCAGCCAAGTCATCCTCTGTTACACCAGACGCTATTGTATTTGCAACATAACAAAGACAGAATCAGTCCTGACAGCATAGTCATTGCAGCAGGTGTCAGTAGCATATTGAGCACGCGTCAGCCATGCCAATTCAGCTTGAGCTAGCAACATGATGACCGTCATGCAGCAGCATACAGCCAAAGAAAGGAGGCATACATACCCCATGGTGATCCAGCTTCCAGCACAGAGGCTGCTGCTTGTGAACTTTGCGTTTCCTAATGTTGGGCTGTGCAAAATCCTGGAGGAGGTTAAACAGGTTGGCAGTGAGGGCCTAGTCCTCCAGATTGACAAGAGGCTTGGGTGATTCCGCCCACACCGCTTACGCAGCAACTCCTCTTCTTGTCTGCACTGCACTGAAGGCTGCAAGCTGAGCTGCACTTTGTCAGGAGAAATGTGATGCTGTAGACAAGGTGCATCAAAGCTTGCAAGGTGCGCTTGTTACAGTTGTTACACTTGATCAATGATCAACACCTGACAACACCGCCAAGGAAAGTCTTTGCAATCAGCATTGTCGATAAACCTGGAGGTCTGGCAAGTAACATGCACGTGTATACACCCACGGTGAATTTTGGCTATACAGCATTGTACATGCTGCATGGACCGACCCTCCATCACAACACGCTATTCCTGCAAGTTGCCCACACAGCACATATTCAGCGAGCTTGCCTTCCATGGTCACAACAAGTCACTGTTGAGCTGCAGACTTGCAGCATATGTGCAAAATACATCAACACCACTCTACTGAAGTGAACCTAAGTTTGATCCATCAGACAGGCAGGTGAATGATACACAGCACACACAATGTTTTATTATACACTGCACATTACTCAGCAACGGCAGTGTTTGCAAGTCACACCAGAGTTGAGCCACTTGTGCGCATTGATGCAAGGCTCTTTGTAGCAAGTATGCAAGCTGATTTGCAGAATTAGATCAGCAAATGACTGGTTGCAGATTAGAGCTTGCTAGCATACATATATGTATATACGTATATACCATCGAGCACACTGCTTGGTATCACCCAAGACAAGCTGAAAATGCTGATCAGGGCTGCAATGCTATGTGACCATGAAGCCTGACCTGCAAGTGGTGATCTGCAGTCATGACACACAGATTTTCACATAATTATAAGTGCAGCCCTCCAGGTATGCACATCCAAGGTATGCACATGCAGCATCACACTGTGATGATTGCCATACAGGCACACAATGCTTATGCTTGCTGCAGACATGCAGTGCTGCACAGCTCATGCTTGTTTGCATGCTAGTTTCGTAGTATACGTCAGCGTGACAGCACGACTGCAATGCCACATTGCAAGCTGTGGTGCATTTTACAACAGTTACAGCTGTCAAATGCCTGATGCTGTGAGTGGCTTGGTTGCTGCTGCTGCTGTGCAGTTCACTGGCAAACAATGCAAGTGACATTCACAGACGAGAAAGTTACTACAACTGTCATTCAGGTCACTGTCCTCCCAAGCCCTACAGTGATAAACACACCTCTTGACACCTGTTCAATACCATGTAAGCTTTGCGATAATGGTGCGTCATTCGGCTGTGTGACGTGCAGCAATCATGGAAGTCAGAGGGTATTTACACTGGACTCACTGGAGAAATTGCTCTGTGGGTTGATTACCCGCCAATTTTACTACCAGTATCCAGGGGAGTCAGTAATATTCCCGGGATGATTCGGGGGACGATCTGGGGTCAGCACAAGTAAACCTTGCGATGCTGTTCAGGCAGCGACCTCATCAAACAAGGTCTTTTGGCTCTGATCCTGGTGGAGTTGTGTCACAACCGTTGGGGAAGGCATTGGCAAGACTTGAGACTTAGCGTGAGCCCGTCGACTGGAAACTAGCAAGCTTGCTTAAGCAGCTGCTTGTTGCGTCGACTTGGTGCTGCCGCTCTAGGTGTACATTTTATGGTGCAACAGTAGTACGCTGTAAAGTGCCTCCTTGCGAGGGCCCAGCTGCGCCGGGTTCTGAGAGGAGTTTGATACTTTGATTACTTTGATCACGATGCATATGCCTTGCGTTCAAGCTTAAGTATAACGTGGTACGTGATAACGTGGCACTTGTTGCAGGTCCATATCTCCGGCATGGGCTCCGTCGGTGTCACCAGTCGAGCTTGCTTGGTGCATTCCATCCTCTTGTTGGGTCTGCTGCCGCTCCATGGAGTTTTAGGTCAGCACTCACTGCTCAGCTTGCAATCGGCGACGCCAAGTGCACGAGATATGCTGCACAAACCATTATTCTGTCGTGCGCTTTTCTTCACGAGTATGATACAAGGTTTCGAGTGCTTCAAACGCTCTATCAAGCTCTTACGCAGACGTGGTCAAACTATAGTCAAACACGCTTCGGTTGAAGCGTAAAACAATCTTGCTCGCCGTTGTTGAGCAGGTACTCATCCGAATGTGCATGTGCGATTGGGCGTGAGCATCCTGTGTCTGTTCCGGCAGCGGCCTTAAGTGCTGTTTGTTGAGGGCGATTCGCAAGTCTCGACAGTCATGACAGTCTTGGCTTGATGTCCAGCCTCAGATCAGATGTCACGCCATCAGTCTCGCAAACTGTTGACGGGACCATTTTTAGACTTTGTTGAAAGGTTTATCCGACTTGACTGAGCACTGCCTTCCTTCCTGGGCATGCAGGCATCCAGACTTTCGCCTATTGGGGTCAAGGCGATAATGTCGACACCACAGGTCCGAGAGCAGAGCTGCCCCTGGCGCAAGCTTGCACACACTGTAAGTCTGCCATTGGAGTGTTAGTTTGTGTAGCGCTTTGATCACATCTCCTGATCATTGCAACCTCTTGTCCTGACATCCTTGCTGGACTGTATACTACGTAGTGAGGCAGTACCTTGGCACCATTCACAAAGCAATACCAGTGCAGCAACAGTCACATCCTTGTCTGCAACACTGTCACTTTACTGCAGATGACGTCATCATGCTGGGATTCCTGGACATCTTTGGGCTGTGACAAGACTTGACTCAAACGCAGAACTTTGTCAATATTGCTTTTCATTCACTGTCAGAGACTCAGGCTGGAATTGCCTCCTGTCAAGCAGCAGGGAAGCCAGTGATCTTGTCAATTGGAGGAGCTGCAGGCAACTATGGCTTCACAAGGTGCGTATGGGGACCGGCCGAAGGACCCTCCAAGTTTGCGCTCACTGCATTTGTGTCGAGCAGTGTTGCTTCAGTTAGCCGTGTAGCATATTGCATGTATACAATAGAGTACAAGCACATTTCATCTCTTCTTAATGCTCAAGCTTTGCTGGTGCTCCTGGGAACCAAAAGTTTTGATTGATGTCAAGCGCTGTTGATGTTACTGAATAATAGACGGCTTTGGCAAAGCCTGGCAGTTGTTTGTGACAAAGGGTACGGCGTTATGATGGCATATGCATGAGGCAAAGATTGTCACTTGTTTGCATGCACTTGTTTTTTCAAAAGCTGGAGCTGAGGCATATTATTATGCAGCTCACACATGATCTATATGTGTCGTGCTTGTTGTTGCAAACACCCTATCACAATGCCCTAGCACAAGGCATGCACATTATGCAAGAGTTGCAATCCACACATTTTATGACTTCAGCCTCACATAATGTTGTCTGCAGCACTGCAAATGCCCAAGATGCTGCCACCCAAATTCGGAGCATCTACCTGGGAGGCACAAGCAGCACTCGCCCTTTTGGAACCTCTGTCCTAGATGGCGTGGATCTTGACATTGAAGCGTCCACCGGCAGTCAGTACTATGCTGCCTTTGTTGACCAGCTGCAATCGCTTTGGGGTGGTGCTAGCAAGAAGTACTATTTGACTGCTGTCCCACAGTGTAAGCTCTGCTGAATTTGCCTTTGTTGGCTGCCAGTGCCGGCTTTTAAGGCTCACCACGTCTAAGGCCCATGAAGGAATGTCGTGCTGTACTGTGAAGCCAACAATGGCAAGTGCATGACCAAAGTACAATGCAAATGCGCAGCCATGCCAACCACTCCTCTAAGCACCATGTTGCAGACTGCTTCCTGCAACTAGAATACATCAGCTTGTTGCAGCCTGCCTGTTAGTGACAGCTGCAGCAACTTGCAGTCTGCAGTTGCTTCAGTTGGACAGCTTTTCAAAGGCAGATGCACCTTGGCCTTGCAAGAACCATGTCATGCTGTTTGTCCTCCTTGCAATTCTAGCATGCAGTTGGTGTTCTGTCCAGTTGTTGCGTCACTCAGGGAAGTGAGAAATTGTGCATGCATATGCAGGCCCATATCCTGATGCCAGTCTGGGAGCAGTGCTGTCAAGCCGTACAAATGCCTTTGACTATGTCCTCATCCAGTTTTACAACAACAACTATTGTGAATACGGCAGCAATGACAATGCTGTTGTCAGCTCGTTCCAGCAATGGGCAGGTAAACTTGCAGCTGCAATGTCCCTTGTTATGTTGCTGGAGTTGCCCATGTACATCTGTCTTGTGTTGAACCCTGCTCGTCTGCTGTTGAGCACGCGTATGCAGGAATTTTTAGATATGTAATAGTATGTACCCTGTGCAATGGACGCATCCACCATACTAGTACAGAGTATGCTTTCACGGCCACCTTCCAGGGCATATTCAGTGCAAAGTCTGCACACCTGCCGTCATGGTCATGGACTCTGCAGCACAAGCTCGATGTCAGTTGTACAAGGACTAGTGCCGATCAGGCCTTAAAGGCCTGATGGACGGATGAGATATTCTTTGCGTAGGCCTGATCCCTGCAGCAAAATTGGCGCCAGCATTCCCTGCTTCCACAGCTGCAGCCGGGAGCGGCTACATAGCACCCAGTGCCACTGCTCAGACATTGCGTGACACCACCACCACAAACTTTGGCCTGTTCTCGGTTGGTCTTTTAGCTGCAACTCTTCTGCGTGGCTGCCCTTGTCGAGCATTGACATTGCTGACAACTGCGTGTATTGCAAAATGGATTGTGTACACAGTTGGGAGGCGGCCTTGACAGTGCAGGCATACATTAGCAACCTTGAAAGATACATTTGTCTGCACTGTGTTGGTGCTACACCCAGTGGCTAGTACTACAAGTATTTTTGTGTAGCTTCAAACAACAGCTGCGAGCCACGTTGATGTTTGGCACAGGCTGTGTCTGCTGCACATTGTTGTGTACCTGCAAGTGAATGCATGATTGACAAGTATGAAAATCAGCAAGTCGCTGAAACAAGTGACGCTGATTTGCAGGTTGGATATGACCAAAACAATGCTGCTACGCCGGGAACCTCGCCCTTTTGGAGTGAGCAGGTAATTGCCACCCACATCACGAGCTGCCCCTGACAGTTTTTAGCAATCCACATGACCAGTACCATTTTTCAATGCAGCTTCAGTAACATCCTTTGGAAAACAAAATGACAACAGCATACAGACACGCCCTTGTACCTTGCAGCTGAACACAGCAGCTGTGTAGGACTGCACTCCAAAACAGAACTTCTTCAGAAGCACGATTCGGAATAGGGGCTTCTGCTAACAGGGTGGGCGCAATAAAGAGCATCCAATTTTGCACACAATTGCGTTGAGCAATCACAGGCCTGAGAAGCTAGATTGTTACTTGCAGGTTCGTGCATTGTTGGGCTCTGCACCTGCCACCGCCGGCTCACCACCGCCACCGCCGCCAGCAACTGGCACACCAAGTTCACCATCTGTGACTCCTGCTTCAGCCTCTAACTGCCCTACAGGTAAACATGGTCGCAGTTTGTGACAGAACTTGCATGAACCAGGCACTCTTGGCATCTTGATCCCTCAACATCAGACTGTTTCCAAGGCAGAGTGATAACAATTGTCTAATATGGGATTGTGGTCTTGGGTGCGCCTGCCAGATTTGTTACACGGCTTTGATGCAGTGATCAGATGACTGTCATGCTGATCAGTGCCGGAAATGGCAGCTGATGAAGCTGAGCACTTTCTTACATGGGTCAGTTGCAGGTGTCATCATGCAAACAGAAATGCTTGATCCAAATCATTCTTCCAGACGATAATTTCTGGCCAACAGCTATTCCACCATGCTGTTTCTGTGCATGCATTAGGGCTGCCTGTACAGCAGCTTGTGCAGATCTGCTAAGCCATGCGCATGTCAGCAAGATACTCTTTACCTGTGGTGCACATACTGCAGGCACATCAAGCGATACATTCTGCCAAGGCAAGACTGGGCAGTTCTATGCTGACCCTTGCGACTGCACCAAGTTTGTGCAGTGTGCTAATGGCGTCACCTACCTTCAAAGCTGTGCATCTGGGCTGACTTGGAGCGAGTCATCACTGTGGTGTGTTACTGGTTCCTGCACAACTTCTACTCCAGCTTCTCCTCCAGTGGCACCTTCTCCGGTACACACAGCTTCCCCTGCAGTCCCAGCCTCCCCATCACCTTCTTCTGGAAGCACCACAGGAACCTGCCCAACAGGTGATGAGCATTGCGCTCAATCACTGTCAAAAGTCCTTTGCAAATGCTGCCATGCAGCTATACAGGTTTTCAGCAGTTTTGCAGGCATGGTCAAATGCTTGCAATCGCTCTTGAAAGGTTTTACCAAACTTTTGCAACACCACAGTAGGCATTGCTAAGTCCAGACATGGCAATGCATATCCAAAGCCATGTAGCTCTGCTGACTCATTTTCCCAGGCTGTTTGCAAGC
>JAABUO010007260.1_pt1 | contig 12661 bp, 13 predicted proteins | sample 5559291 | NCBI WGS metagenome assembly JAABUO01 (sample SAMN10711878, study PRJNA513372) | rock metagenome | isolation source: Antarctica rocks | place: Antarctica: Victoria Land, Finger Mt sud
CTCGTACCTCGCTCCCTCCCCTGCTAGGGAAGGGCTAGAGAAAGATAAGAGAGAAGACGCGGGCGCTCCTATGACCGGTCTTGCTCTGTATTGCCCTGCTCTTTATTGCCCTGCTCTTTATTGCCCTTCCCTAACAGGGGAGGGAGCGAGGTACGAGCGGGAGGGGTTCTTGAAAGGAAGCACCATGACGTTCGACATTCGCCCGTTTCAAGACAGTGACCGAGAAGCAATCATTGCAGGCCGCAACAAAACGAGGCCCGCGCACCACCAGAGAAGTGTCGCGGAGTGGAAGCAAAACGATGACAGCCGGGCGGCGGGCGAAGTGATCTTGCGTCTTTGTGTCGGCACTCCCGCGAATGCTTACATATTTGCGGAAGACCGCGGCACCACAGCCCGGCGCAAGCCGGGCGTGTGCAGCTTTGACTTGTGGATTGCGCCGGAACACTGGAACCAGGAACTTGCGGACGCGCTGTATGAGAAAGCCGTGGAGTTTGCCCGTTCGCGCAACGCCACGCGGCTCTCAACGTACCTGACGCTCTACGCGCCCGACGATCCGCTCGTGCCGTTCCTGACGCAACGCGGGTTCACCGAAGTAGACCGCATTGTTCCCGTTATGCTGGACCTGACGACATTTGGGCGTGACAAGTTTCCAGAACCCGCGCCTGCCGGCATTCGATTTTTTTCCTATGCCGAGGCGGGCGACACCGACGAAAACCGACGCAGGCTCTACGCGCTCCGCAACACGCTGGACCGGGATGTGCCGACCAATGACGTTCACGCGGAGCCGCCGTCGTTTGAGGAATGGCAGAAGAGGTTTGACCGGCCTGAGCATGACCCCAATGCCCTGATGCTGGCGGCAGATGGCAGCGGCGAGTGGATCGGCATCAGTCAGCTTGGATTTCAGGAAGGGACCGGTATCGGCTGGACGTTCCTCACCGGCGTTCTGCCAGAGTACCGGGGCCAGGGCATCGCGTATGCGCTGAAACTCCGCGCCATTGACACCGCCATCGCACGGGGCTGTCCACTCATTTTGACTGAGAACCACGAGGACAACGCCCCGATGCGGGCCATCAACAAGAAGCTCGGCTTCGTTCCCGATGCTCCCGGCGTCAGCTATAGCAAAGATATTTGAATAACAACTTTTAGGAGACGCGCGATGGCAGACTGCGACATCCGTCCGTTCCGCAATGAAGATCGGGAAGCCGTGCTCGCGTTCCGCAATCAGGGCCGCCCGGCACATCAGCAGGCGACCGCAGCCGAGTGGAAGCGGGACGATGCGCGAAGGCCGGCGGAAGAAGTCAGCCTGCGGCTGTGCGCCGGCGACCCGCCGGTCGCGTACATGAACGCCGTTGACCAAAGCACAACGGCCCGGCGCAAGCCCGGCGTTTGCGATTTCACGCTCTGGGTGGCGCGGGAGCATCGGACGCAGGGGATTGGCAGTGCCTTGTATACTGAGGCGGTCAGGTTTGCTCGTTCGCGCGGTCTGACGCACCTGGAAACCTGGGTCAGCCTCTATGAGCCGAACGAACCGGGTGTGCGGTTTCTGGAGAAGCGCGGTTTCGTGGAAGTGGATCGCCTCGTTCCTGCCCTGCTGGATTTGACGGCGTTTAACCGAGGGAAATTTCCATCGCCCGCGCCTGCCGGCATCACGTTCTTTTCGTATGCCGAGGCCGGCGACACCGCCGAGAACCGGCGCAGGCTTTACACGCTGGCAGTGACCCTGGACCGAGATGTGCCGACCAATGACGCTCACCCTGAGCCGCCGCCGTTTGAGGAGTTTGTGAAGCATTTTGACCGACCGGAATGGCACAACGACGCGCTGATCTTAGCCGCCACTGACGCGGGCGAATGGATTGGCGTCAGCCAATTACGCTTTCAGGAGCACACCAATATCGCCAGGACGTTTCTGACGGTCATTCTGCCGGAATACAGAGGGCGAGGCATTGCGCTGGCGCTGAAACTGCGTACCATTGACGCGGCCATAACGCGAGGCTGCCCGTTGATTACGACAGAGAACCATGAAGGCAATGCCCCAATGCGGGCTATCAATAAGAAGCTGGGCTTTGTTCCCGATGCCCCCAGCGTCAGCTACAGCAAAGATATTTAAGACAGACTTTTAGGAGGCACACATGACTGCGTACACTATTCGTCCGTTTCGAGACGACGACCGAGAAGCGATTACGGAAATCAACAACCGGGACCGGCCGCCGCACCGTAAGAACACCGCCGCCGCGTGGGCGCGGCGCGACAAGCTCCGCAAGCCGGAGCTTGTGGACATCCGGCTCTGCGCCGCCGACCCGGAGACGGGCCGGGCCATTGCGTTTCTGGACGCCTCCGACCTAAACACGACAAACTTCAAGATGACCGATGTCTGCGAGTTCGGGATTACCGTGGACCACGCGCACCGTAATCAGGGCATGGGCACGGCGCTGTATGACCTTGCGGCGTCGTTTGCCCAGGAGCGCGGCGCGAAGCGCATGGTCACGGGCTTCCAGGAGCGGACGCCGGACGAACCCGCGATCGCGTTTCTCCAAAAGCGCGGCTTTACCGAGCAGGAGCGCGAAACGCCGTCTTTCCTGGACCTGACCAAGTGGGACGAGTCGCCCTTCTTAGGCTCGCTCGGCCAGGCGGCGGCTTACGGCGCACGGATATTTTCGTATGATACGGTGGAGGACAGCGAAGAAAACCGGCGGCGGCTGTACGATTTGGATGTCGCGCTGATTTACGACATCCCGCGCCGCGATGAGCAGCCGTTCACGATGGAGCCGTTTGAGGACTACGTCCAGTCCGTAATTGAGCGCCCCGAGTGGCGGCCTGACTTGCAGCTTATTGCCGAGAAAGACGGCGAGTGGATCGGCAAATGCCACGTTGTCCCGAAGCTGGAGTCCCCGGAAGTCGGAATGCAGTGGCTCACCGGCGTAATGAAAGCGCATAGAGGCCACGGCCTTGCCACTGCGCTCAAGGTCCGTACTTACGAACGCGCCCGAGCCGCCGGCGTTACCGTGATGACCACCGAGAACCACGCCGACAACGCCCCGATGCTCGCCATCAACACCAAGTTCGGCTTCATCCCCGAACCCAGCGTCGTCGTCTACAACAAAGTTTTAGGTGAGTAGTGAAGCACGAAAAGGCAAAGAAAGCGCCTTTGACTGACATACAGCGCCTCGCACAAAGGGTAGAGGCTTACCGCCTGCCAAGCGGCCCGTTTAATTACGCCGCGCGGGCGCAGGCACTTAATGACGCGCAGGAATTCTTCTATAAGATCGTGCGGGAAGGAAGGCAATATCACGCCGATCCAAAAGCCGAAGCGGTCATTGAGTCAGCGCGGCGCGTGTACGAAGCGGCGCAGCAAGCGGCTTACCCAGCAGGATTTTGGGAAAGCTATAGGAGGCTTTGCGCCGGCGACGCCACGGGCTTGGAAGCCGCCGTTACGTTTCTTGAAGCCGACCCGTGGTTTCCAAACTCAGGTTACGTCAAGGTCAAACTAGTCCGGCACATCAAGGTGCCGATGCTGACGCCTTCCTACATCATGCGCCTGCAAAGCGTCATTCTGGAAATGGTGGAACGGCGCAGCGGGCAGGAGTTTCGCGCCTACTGCAAGCTGGCGCGTAAAGTAAACGACGTTGGTTTGCGGGAGCAGCTAAGACAACGAGCAGACGAGGGCGATTTTGATGTCCGGCGGCGGGCACGATGGGTTTTGGAGGCACTGGCGCAGAAGGACACTATGGAAGCAATAAAGAGGGCAAACGACAAAGAATAAGAGGACGATGCGTCCGCTTCTTCGTCCACGAAGGTGGACGGTAGGCGTCTGCGCCCATAGCGTAGGAATTCATTCCCACGCTTTTTGTCGCGCCCACTGAGGCAGAGCATCACCATGAGACAGCAGCTTAGCCGAAAATCTACGCCGCAGGTCGTCGGCGGGCGGGTGCAGAAGAAGAACAACTCGGAGTGGACGGCGAACTACTACACCGCGCCCCCGCCGTCGCTTGTGATTGACCGGCAGCGGCCCGGCAAAGGTTACCGGCACCTGCTGTTGCAGCGCGATATTGAGGCGTTCATCCGTCTGCTGCCGGACTGGCCGGAGCTGTCTTGCGGCCTGAACGCCATCGTACTGGCTCCCGGTGAGTACAGCATAGGTGGGTGGCACACGCCGGGCGTAGTGGGTGTTTGTGCCTGGGAAGCCGATCTTTGGATTGATTATGCCGTATCGCATTACGAAGACCACAAAGCCATCTTGGAGCGGCTTGGCGTCCGAAGCCATGAGATCAAAAATGGGGTCATGTGCGAATTCACGGAAGCGCAGGCGCGGGCGTATCAGCTTCTGCATATTTTGCTGCATGAGCTGGGGCATCACCATGACCGGATGACGACGAAATCCAAAGTCCGGGCCAGCCGGGGCGAGCCATATGCCGAACAGTATGCGCTGGCGTATGAGGCGCGGATTTGGGAACAGTATCAGGAGACGTTTGGCGGGTTTTGAACGGACACACGGGGCTGAACCCCCGTGCTTTTGAAAAGCAACTTCCCGCCTCCGCGGGCAGAAGATGAAGTATAAGAAGTTCCGAAATCTTCGCCCACGAAGGTGGGAGATTGCACTGCTAAAGCATGGGGGTTCAACCCCGTGCCCTTTATATTTAGAACTGAACGAGAACAATGGCAGACCAAAAGACGGTGCTGATGTGGTTTCGGCGGGATTTGCGGATGACGGACAACACGGCGCTCTACCATGCCCTGCGCGAGAATGACAAAGTCATTGGCGTGTTTGTGCTGGACGATGCCATTCTCAGGGCGCGGGACATCGGGGCGGCCCGCACCGCGTTCTTGTTTGGGGCGCTGCGGTCGCTGAACGCGGATTTTGAGGCGCACGGCGGGCGGCTGATCCTGCGCTACGGCCACTCGCCGGAGCAGGAGCTAAAAACGCTGGCGGCCGAGACGGGCGCGTCGGCGCTCTACTTCAACCACGATTATACGCCGTACAGCACGGAGCGCGATGAGCGTGTCACAGCGGCGCTCGATGCGGCAGGCGTGGACGTCAAAAGCTATGACGACGCGCTGATCGCGCCGCCCCAAAACATTGTAGACCCACGCAATGGTGAGCCGTTTGTCACGTTCACGCCGTTTAAGCGCGTCTGGGAAACGCGGGTGCGGATCGGTGCACGTCTCGGCATCACACCGCTGCTCGGCAAGCTCAAGATTGGCGCGGAGCCGCTGTCCGCGTCGCAGCCGACTTTGGAAAAGTTTGGACTGCACCTGACGCAGACCATCTTTGAGGCAGGCGAAGGGGCGGCGCAGGCCAGCCTGCGGGCGTTTGTGGGAAAAAGCCTGCACGCCTACGCCGACAACCGGGACAACACCGGCGACACGGAAAGCACGTCGGCGCTGTCGGTGCATCTGAAGTACGGAACACTGTCGGTGCGCGACTGCTGGCGTGAAGCGCAGCGTCTCGGCGGGCGCGGGGCCATCAAATGGCAGGATGAATTAGCATGGCGCGACTTCTTTAACACCCTGCTCTGGCACCACCCCACCATGCTCCAGAAGGCCATTCAGCCCGCCCTGGCCGCCATGCGCTTTGACCAAAACGCCGAATATCTGGCCCGCTGGAAGTCCGGCACGACGGGTTATCCCTATGTGGACGCCGGCATCCGGCAGATGCACGAGATCGGCTGGATGCACAACCGGACCCGCCAAATCGCGGCCTCGTTTCTCTGCAAAGATTTACTCATAGACTGGCGCGTCGGGGCCGAGTATTACATGCAGGAGCTGGTGGACGGCGACTGGGCCTCCAATTACGGCGGCTGGCAGTGGGTCGCGGGCACCGCCCCGGACCCCAACGGCAACTTTCGCGTCTTTAACCCCGTCGCCCAGCAGCGCCGTTACGACCCGAACCTGACCTACTGCCGCCGCTGGATCCCCGAACTGGATACGGCAGCTTACCCGAAACCGATGGTAGACCATGCCCGCGCCAGCGAAGAATTCATCAAGCGCTTTCAGAAAGCGTATTGTCCGCGTCAAGGGCAGCGGCGGTGACCATGCTCTTTTTTGTTCTAATGCCCATAGGCCTGTTGCTTGTCCTGCCGCTGCTGACGCTCTGGCTGGGTATTCATGCAGCCTTATGGGCGAAGCGGCTGGCAGCGCGTTCCCAAGGAAACAGCGCGGCTTATCCGACAGCGGAAGTGCTGGAAGCGATGTTTGAGGCGGAGCCGGAAGGCATTTGGCCGCCTAAGCCGAATATGGAGCAACCGGAGCAGGCTCCCGGCACTGGAAGTGCTGGGCTGTAGAAGAGCAAAATGTCTCTGCGAGACAGAAGATGTCAACATAAGCCAATCTGCGTCCGCGAAGCGGACATTCTGCACTTCAAAAGCCCGGCACTTCCAGTGCCGGGACTGCTTGCCGGAGGAACCTCATGCCCGAAACGCCTGACCCACAAACGCTGAAACTTTTCTATGAACCCAAAGACCGGCTGCGGCTGACCATTGAAGGCGACCGTTCCTACCATACGGTCAAGCCCACATGGGCCGCGCCGCTCTCCCGGCCCGGCCAGTACCTCGCGCTGCTGGACGGCAAAGGCAACGCGATTGTGACCCTGCTTGACCCCAGCGTCCTGCCGCCGGAGTCGCTGGCGGCGGCGAAAGAAGAGCTGCGGCGGCGTTATTTGACAGCCACGGTCCGGGCCATCGCCCATGCCAAGCAGGAATTTGGGGCGACCTATTGGAGCGTGCAGACTGACCGGGGCGACCGCGACTTCGTCACCCAGAACTTGCAGGAAAACGCTATCTGGCTCTCGCCGACCCATCTGCTGCTGCTGGACGTAGACGGCAACCGCTTCGAGATCACGGACACGAAGGCGCTTGATGCGGTGTCACAGCAGTATGTGGCGGCGATTTTGTAGGAACCCCTCCCGCTCGTACCTCGCTCCCTCCCCTGCTAGGGAAGGGCTAGAGAAAGATAAGAGAGAAGACGCGGGCGCTCCTATGACCGGTCTTGCTCTGTATTGCCCTGCTCTGTATTGCCCTGCTCTTTATTGCCCTTCCCTAACAGGGGAGGGAGCGAGGTACGAGCGGGAGGGGTTCCTCTTGACACTTTCCCTACCCCTTCGGGTACACTTGAGACACTTCAACGAGGAACTATTACCATGAGCCATCGTATTTACAACTTCAGCGCCGGGCCGGCCATTCTGCCGGAACCTGTTTTAGAAGAAGCATCCCAGGCCGTGCGCGAGATTGACGGAACAGGCATGTCCCTGCTGGAAGTCAGCCACCGGGGCAAGACCTATGAAGCCATTCATGCCGACGCCGAGTCGCGCCTGTTGAGCGTTTTGGGGCTGGACCCCGCCGAGTACGCGACGCTGTTTTTGCAGGGCGGCGCGAGCCAGCAGTTCGCGATGGTCGCCCAAAACTTCCTGAAGCCGGACCAGACCGCCGACTATATTGTCAGCGGCGACTGGGGCGCAAAGGCGCTGAAAGAAGCCAGGTTCTACGGCGACGCCCGCGAGGCGGCAACGTCCAAAGGCGAAGGCTACTCAGAGATCCCGAAAAGCTTTACCCGGACGCCCGGCGCACGCTACGTTCATATCACAACCAACAACACAATTGAAGGCACCGAGTATTCTGACCTGCCCGACACCGGCGACACGCCGCTGGTTGCCGATACGTCGTCGGACTTCTTGGCACTGCGCCGCGATTACACCAAGTTCTCGCTGCTGTACGGCGGTGCTCAGAAGAACGTCGGTCCGGCAGGCGTTGTGCTGGCCGTGGCGAAGAAGTCGTTTCTGGCGACAGCAAATACCGACATCCCCAAGATCTACTCGTACTCCACGTTTCTGGAAAATAGGTCGCTGTTCAACACGCCGCCGACATTCGCGATTTATGTCGTTGGCCTGGTGCTGAAATGGATCGAGTCCGAAGGCGGCTTAGAAGCGATTGAGACCCGCAACAAGCGCAAGGCCGCCGTGCTGTACAACACTTTAGATGAGCTGACGCCATTCTACCAGCCGACCGTTACGAACAAAGCGGATCGGTCGCTGATGAACGTCACCTGGCGTCTGCGCGACGAAGCACTGGAAAAAGAGCTGCTACTGGAAGCGGATACAGCCGGCATGGACGGCCTCAAAGGCCACCGCAGCGTCGGCGGCTTCCGCGCTTCCATCTACAATGCGTTCCCCGAAAAAGGCGTCCAGGCCCTCGCCGACCTGCTCCGAGACTTCGCCCAGCGCAAAGGATAATCAGAAAAATGATGACGATCACATTGGCACCCGACCTCGAAACTCGGCTTCGGGCCTACGCCGAAGATTTGGACCTCGACCCGGAACAGCTTTGCGCTGACTTGCTTACCCGTGCCTTTGAAGAAGCCGAAGCCGAACTTCAGGACACGATGGACGGGTTGGACCGCAGCGCGGAAGATTTCGCCGCCGGACGGTGGATCACATCCGAGGAGTTGGATCGCCGCCTGGGTGCAAAACTGGACGCAGCCCGCGCCCGGCTCAATGGAGCGCATACGCCCGAACGCAATTTGGAAAACGAGCGTAGCCCGGAACTGGCTCAGGCGCGATGACAGAAGCAGAGGACAGCCTTCCGGTCTATGCTGTCCGTGTCGCCAGTAATTTTGCCGCGCAATCCGACGCGGCGACGGATTGGCTGCTGGAGAATGTCAACCTGAGCAGTGCAGAAGACTGGTTCGCCGGGCTACAAAACGCAAAAGCTGCTCTGGCAACCCTTCCTCAGCGCTGCGCTACTGCCTCCGAAAACAAAGTTTATCAGAAAAAGCACCCCGGCCCGCCGCTGCGAGTATCACTGTACCGGCATGGCCGAAGCACCTGGCGCATTCTGTTTACGATCCACGAAGTGGAAGGCGGCGATCAAGCGTATGTGAAACTGCATCAGCTTCGGAACGCCGCACAAAAGCCGATGACGAAATGGCCGGATGAAAGATAAAAAAGGATAATTTTCGTGACTAATTCTCATTTCTACTCAGCCGCTTCTTTGACTTTGATGCTCTGCCTGGGCACTGCCGGTGTGCGAGCGCAGGCCCCGCCTGCGGTGCTGCCGGCTCCAGGCCAGATTAACAGCACGAAGATCAAAATCACGAAGCTGGCGGATTTGCCGCCGCATACCTACGCGGTCTCGGGTAAAGCCGCAGACTTTGTCAAGAACGGTGCCGCCGTGGCGGCGCTGGCCCGGCAGGTGGAAGCGGACGTGCAGCACGATCTGGCGGCCTACGATATTCAGGACCCGACGACCCTGCGCGGCCTGTACGGAACATTGATTACAACTGCCATGCTGCGCCGGGATTATCCCGTGGCCCTTGCGGACGCCAAGCAGGTACGCGCCTACACTGACAAGCCGCAGGAAAAGCTGACGAGCGGCCTGACGGTGCAGGCGCTGGTGACATCGCTGCAATCCCCGAACGGCGACTTCGCGAAAACGCTGGAGTCCCATTTGCAGACGGCGCTGGAAGCGCTGCCCTATGACCAGGTGCAGGACAGCCTGAAGTCCAGCAAGGGAACGTATGAGATCATCACCGAGCCGCTGCTGCTCGGCAGCCTGTCGGCAGGCATTGACCCGGTGATGCAAACCGGCACCATCAGCCAGGGCGTCGCGGGCGGCCTGCTGGGCGCGGCGTTTGCCGAGCGGTATATTTTGCCTAATAAAGCAGCCTTGCTGTCGGCGTACACGACCGTCGTGAACGAACATAAAACAGCAGTCAAGCCCAACATCTGGCCGGACCGGGACATCGCCCTTGCGCCGTTTTCCAGCCCGCTGGTGCCGCTGCATCCGGTACTGGTCGGCATCTGGGACAGCGGCGTAGATTTAAGCCTGTACCCGTCGCATTCCTGGACCGGCACGAACGGGACGCACGGCATCGCGTTCACCCTGCACTCGGACCCCTCGCCCCAATTGCTGTACCCCCTGCCAGCGGAAGACCAGCAGTACCGAAACTACTTGAAGGGTTTTGAGGACTTGCAGGCAAGCGTAGACAGTCCTGATGCGGCTGCCGTTCGGGCAAAGCTTGCGACGCTGTCTCAGAGTCAAGTGAAGCCGTTTTTGGAAGGTTTAGGTCAGTACGGCAACTACGCCCACGGCACCCACGTCACGGGGATTGCCCTGCGCGGCAACCCGGCGGCGCATGTCGTGGTCAGCCGCATCACATTTGACTACCATCTCGTTCCCGAAAACCCGACCGTGGCCCAGGCCAAGAAAGACGCCGACGCGACCGTCACAGCTGTCAACTACTTCAAATCGCACGGCGTTCGGGTCGTCAACATGAGTTGGGGCGGCGACCTCGCCTCCATTGACACCGCTTTAGAGCAGAACCGCTTTGCGGGAACGCCGGAGCAGCGCCGCATTCTTGCCAAGCAGCTTTACAACATCGGCTACTCGGAGCTGTATTCTGCCATGAAAGCTGACCCGACCACGCTGTACTGCATCGCTGCCGGCAACAGCGACAACGATGTCGAGTTCAGCGATGTGTTCCCGTCGTCATTCAAGCTGCCGAACGTGCTTGTTGTCGGGGCCGTGGACCAGGCCGGCGACCAGACTTCGTTTACATCGTTCGGCAACGTGGACGTGTACAGCGACGGCTTTGAGGTAGACAGCTACATCCCCGGCGGCAACCATGCCCGGCTCAGCGGCACCAGCATGGCCGCCCCGCAGGTGACAAACCTCGCCGCCAAGCTGTTCGCCATCAAGCCTTCACTCACGGTCGCGCAGGCCAAAGCCATCATCATCAGCACGGCAGACCCGCGCCAGGTCGGCGGGAAAACCGTGCGCCTCATCAATCCGAAGAAGGCCGTGCTGGCGGCAGAGCGGAAGTAGGAAAAGACCCCCCGGCCCCCAATAATGGGGGAGCCAGAAAAGAGCCACGAGAGGCTGTCCTATCCCCTCTGGCTCCCCCATTATTGGGGGCCGGGGGGAATCTGTATTTTCTTAACTCGATGAAAAGGATAACCATTCAATGCCGAAGGTACTAGTCAGCGATCCGATTGCCGAGGAAGGCATCGAGATCTTAAAGCAGGCCGCCGAAGTCGACGTCAAAATCGGGCTGTCCAAAGACGAACTCGCCGCGATTGTTGGCAACTATGACGCGCTTGCGGTGCGCTCGGAAACCAAAGTCACGGGCGACATTATTGCCAAAGCCGAAAAGCTGAAGATTATCGGACGCGCCGGGGTCGGCGTGGACAACATTGATGTCGAAGCGGCGACAAACCGGGGCATCCTGGTCGTTAACAGCCCGGAAGGCAACACGCTGGCGGCGGCGGAGCTGACGGTCGCGATGCTGCTGGCGCTGGCCCGCAACATCCCGCAGGCGGACGCCACGATGCGGGCGGGACGCTGGGACCGCAAAAAGTTTATGGGGTCGGAAATCTACGGCAAGACGCTCGGCGTGATCGGCCTGGGAAAGATCGGGCGCGAGGTAGTCAGCCGCTTGCAGTCGTTTGGGATGAGCGTATTAGGCTACGACCCTTACTTAAAACCCGAACAGGCCGACGCGCTGGGGATTAAGCTGGTGGATTTGGACACGCTGTACAAAGAGTCCGACTATATCTCGGTGCACACGCCCAAGACCAAAGAAACGACAGGCATGATCAATGCCGAAAAGCTGGCTCTGATGAAGCCGACCGTGCGGCTGATTAACTGCGCCCGCGGCGGCATCATTGACGAAGCGGCGCTGGCGGAAGCCGCGAAGGCAGGCAAGATCGGCGGCGCGGCGATTGACGCGTATACGACCGAGCCGGTGCCTGCCGACAATCCGCTGCTGGGTATTGCCAACATCATCACAACGCCCCACTTAGGAGCCAGCACCGAAGAAGCCCAGGTCAATGTCGCGATTGACATTGCCGAGCAGATTGTCGAAGTGCTAGCCGGTCACCCCGCCCGCGCCGCCGTCAACATGCCGTCGGTCTCCGCCGACATGCTGGGCCGCTTGCAGCCCTATTTGACATTGGCGGAGAAGATCGGCAGCCTCCATGCCCAGCTCACATCCAGCCCCATCAGCGAGGTGGAAGTCATCTACGCAGGGGATTTTGAGAGCCTGCCGACCGTGCATCTGACCCGCGCCGTTCTCAAGGGCCTTTTGGAGCCGGTCGTCGCCGAGAGCGTCAACTACGTCAACGCCCCGGCCATCGCCGCCGGACGCGGCATCAAGATCACCGAAAGCCGCACCCCGTCGTCCGGCGACACCACCGGCGCAGTGCTGACCGTCAAAAAGCGCGGCGGGCCGGGCGGGACGGAGCGCGAGATCAGCGGCGTGGTTTTGGGTAAAGACCTGCGTATCCTCACGATTGACGGCTACCGGGTGGACGTGCGGCCCACCGGCCCGATGCTGGTCACGCAGCACACCGACCGCCCCGGCGTCATCGGTAAAGTCGGCACGCTGCTCGGCGACAACGCCATCAACATCGCCGGAATGCACGTCGGGCGCGAAAGCGAAGGTACCCGCGCGGTCATGGTACTGAAGCTGGACGCGCCGACGCCCGATGCCATCTTGACCCAAATCCGGCAGATTGACGGCATGGAAACCGCCCGTCTTGTCCAGTTATAAAGGAAATTGCCCCCCACCCCCGGCAGTTCCTGCCGACCCCTCCCCCACTTCGCGAGAGAGGGGTGAAGATTAGGACAAGGAGGCCGCGGAATGCTTTCCGAACTTCTTACCCCTCTCCCGGAAC
>JAABUO010007261.1_pt1 | contig 12661 bp, 12 predicted proteins | sample 5559291 | NCBI WGS metagenome assembly JAABUO01 (sample SAMN10711878, study PRJNA513372) | rock metagenome | isolation source: Antarctica rocks | place: Antarctica: Victoria Land, Finger Mt sud
GGGTGGAAGCTGACGTCGATCTGTTGGAAGCCTTTGTTGCGCTGCGCTTTAGCGGCGGAGGTGTAGGCACGCTCGTCCCCGCCGGTCAGCTGCACGTTGTCGGTGAACGGGGTCAGCAGCGCCCGGGGGTAGAGCCGCCTGCTGCGGACTACGTTGACCTCGGCGCACAACACCACGATGACCGCCTCCAGATAGAGCCAGGCGATCAGACCCAGGACCAGGGCGAACACCCCGTTGGTGGCGCTGGCGTTCTTGACGACATGCCCGACGTAGGCGGTGCCGAACGACTGCAGCAGCTGCCAGCCCAGGCCTGCCAGCAGCGCACCCGGTGCGATCTCACCGAAACTGACGTCACGGGCCGTCGCCACCCGAAACGCCAGCAGGAAGATCCCCGCGTTGACCAGCACCGCGACGGCGGTCAGCACCACCTTGAAGCCCACGCCGAAGCTGGCGCCGAAAGCGCCGGCGCTGCTTCCCAGCCCTGACAGGATCGTGGTGGCCAGCACGCCCAGGCCGACGGTGGCCAGCAGCAGCAGGCTGCGCAGCCGGACCTTGATTGGGTTGGGACGGTTGTTGCGCGGCACGTGCCACGCGGTATTCATCGCGTTCTGCCCCGCCTGGGCGACACCCAGCCCGCCGTACACCGCGCCAAGCAGGCCGATCACCAGCCCGGCGCCGCTGCCCCGCAGCCCTTTCGGGTCACCGAGCTGGCTGCCGATCACCGGGAACTGGCTCAGCGTGGAGTTCAGCACCCGCTGCTGCAGATGGGCATCGCCGCCCAGGACGAACCCGAGCACGCTGGTCAACAGCAGCAGCAGCGGGAACAGCGACAGAAAGCCGTAGTAGGTGATCAGCGCAGCCAGGTAGCTGCCCTGGTCGTCGACGAACTTGTACAGCACCGCCAGCAGGAACCCCAACACAGGATGCCGCCGCTGCATGCGGTCCAGCCGCTCGGTCACCGACATCTGCTCACCCCAGAACTCGCCACCCGACAGCCTGCCCGCCTCCGCTGCAGCTCAGCGTCGTCCCGCTGCTGCCAGCCGTCGCGCACCGACCCGTCCCTGGCGGCCAACCCTTTCAGCCTGCCGCGGGCCCTGGCTCACCCCCCGGCCCGGTCCCGGTTGGGGTAGACGACTTCGACTGAGAACGAGCTGCACGGCCGCGGCGGCGGGCACGGCGACGACTGCGCCGACGATCCCGAGCAGCGCCCCGCCGAGGACGACAGCGCTGATCGTGACCAGCGGTGACACGTCCCACCGTTCTTCGCAGCACCCGCGGGTTGAGCAGGTAATCCTCGAACAGCCGGTAGAAGACGTGAAAGACCACCGTGACCAGCGGCGCCGTCGGCGAGACCGTGGCCAGGGCGACCAGGGCGACGACAACAGCGGCGATCAAGGACCCGACCAGGGGAATGAGGTCCAGCACGCCGGTCAGCACCGAGAGCACCAGTGCGTAGGGCACTCGGAGGACCAGCAGCAGTGAGGTAGGAGGTAACGATCGCGATCGAGGTGCGACGTTGCCCAGCACGTAGCCACCCACCCTGGAGATCACCTCATCGGCCAGCAGCGAACCGGGGGGCGGTGCCGCGGGGCGACAAGCCGGTAGAGCAGGCGCAACCGGCCGGGGGATGCCCGCACAGGAATTGCGCCCCGGTGCAAGGTCGGCGGATCCGGCACGAGACCCACCTGTGCGGCGGCACGATCAGGATCGTGGGTGACACCGCGTGGAACCGCTCAAGCTTGTGGGTGTGCCACCTGTGCGGCTACCACGACGCTCGGCGAGCGCTGTTTGAACCGGCCCGTTGCTTGCAACACCTGGTCGGCGCAGGGCAGGACCTGTGGATCGGTGGATCAGGTGCTGGTCCGGGACGCCTGTAGCCAGACGGTCTTGCCGCCGGCGTGCCGGTCGATGCCCCACTGCAGCCCGGTGCCGTCGACAATCGCCAGGCCGCGGCCCGACGTCGCGTCCACCGGTGCCAGGCAGGGCTGCGGCACCCGGCTGTTGCCGTCGCTGACCTCGATTCGCACCAGCGTCAGTTCCAGGACGACTCGCACAGTGAACTCGGTTCGGGCGTGCAGGACTGCGTTGGTGGCGAGCTCGTTGGCCGCGGTCAACAAGGTGTCAGCGAGTTCGCTGCCGCCCCCGTCGGCGGACATGCCCTGCAGCGTCTGGCGCAGAAACCGCCGAGCACTCGACACCGACGGGGCGTCCGGTTCGAACTCGCAGGCGACGTCGGCGACAAGCACAAAGGACAGATACCCGTAAGGGCCTGCGGGCACGCTGGGCGGGCACCACTGCCCGTACCGTGCAGCCGATGACCGGATCGCAGCCAGAGGACGGCACGCCGGCAGGCGCCGGTGAGCCGCTGAACTCCGCGGAGCGGGCCGTCGACGAGCTGCTGGACGCTGCGCACCTGCTCGCCGCCCACCAGCTGCCGGAGCTGCTGGCCGCTCACGGGCGCCGCCTCGGCGTCGAGGGTGCGACTCTCTACCTGGCCGACCTGCAACAAGACGTGCTGGTGCCCTTCGTCGGGCCGGCCGGCCCGGGACTGGGCCAGAGCCTTGGACCGGTGGCGGTCGAGGCGACGTTGGCCGGCCGGGCCTACCAGCAGGTGCAGGTCCTCACCCAGGACCTGCCCGGTGGGCAAGTGCGGGTGTGGCTGCCGCTGCTCGACGGCAGCGAACGCCTCGGCGTGCTGAGCGTCGTCGCCGGCAAGGAGGCGATGGCGCACCCGCAGCTGCTCGCCCGGCTGCGCCGTTTCGCGGCGCTGGCCGCCGAGCTGGTGATGACCAAGACGATGTACGGCGACACGCTCGTGCAACTGCGGCGCAGCCGGCAGATGGGTCTGGCCGCGGAGCTGCAGTGGTCGCCGCTGACCTTCGCCTGCGACCGGCTCACCATCGCCGCCGCCCTCGAACCGGCCTACGAGGTCGCCGGCGACACTGTCGACTACGCCGTCGACGCCGGCCGCGCCCGCCTTGCGGTGTTCGACGGGATGGGCCACGGGCTGCACAGCGCCCAGCTCGCCGCCCTGACAGTCGCCGCCTACCGCAACGCCCGCCGCAGCGGCCGCAGCCTGGCCGAGACCGCCCGCACCCTCGACGAGGCGCTGCTCGCCGGGTTCGGCGGGGAGGCGTTCACCACCGCCGTGCTGGCCGAGCTCGACACCGACACCGGCCGGCTGGAGTGGGTCAGCGCCGGTCACACCGAGCCGCTGCTGCTGCGTGGCGGCCGGCTGGTCAAGACGCTGCACGTCGACCCGGCGCCTCCGCTCGGCCTGGGTCACAGCGCGGACCCCGCCGGCCCGGCCGATCTGGTCGCGGTCGGCAGCGAGCAGCTCGAACCCGGCGACCGGGTGCTGGCGCACCGGTGGTGATGATCGGGCCGTGCCGGGCCAGGCCGGCCAGGACACGGGCGGCGACGGCGTCGAGTTGGCGCACGTGCCCGAAGCGGAACGCACGCAGGAACGTGCCCAGCGTCGAGGGCGCCCGCACCCCGTCGAGCAGCCGACCCATCCCGCCATGACGCAGCAGCTCCGTATCGGCGATCGAGTCCGCACCGGCAACCATGCCCGTGACCAGCGCGGACACCTTCGCCCCGACCGCAGCACCGGCGCCACCAGGAGCCGACAGATGCCCATCGGCGAGCGCGTTCAGCCCCGCCCGTTGCGCCAGCGCCAGTGCTGGCACCAGCCCGGCGCACGACACGAGACTCGGATCATCGAAACGCGCCGAGCGCACCGGATCGGCATGGGAAAGTTGCATCTACGAGATACCCCTCGTGACCAGCAGAATCGTGCCCTAGAGAAGTTCGATTCTCCTGCCAAGTAGGGGCATTCTCGCTCTACGACCCACTGACCCACCGGTCACCTTGTCATTCAAGACTCGGCCCTGACGCTTAGATGCAAAGCCTGCTGCACGCTTCCTCGCGGGCCTTTTTGCGTACCTCGTCGTGCGGTTTCTCGCGAGCGTGTTCGTGGCTCTACGACGTAGAACGTGGTTTGCGTCCTCGGGATCCGTGTTGTGGGGGCATCGTGCCGGGTGATGCCGCAGTGCAGCAGTAGGCGTAGCCGGTAGTTGGCGAAGTTGCGGAACCCGAAGCCGTTACGCGCTTGATTCTCTTGATCAGCAGGTTTACTGCTTCGGTGGGTCCGTTGGACGCGCCGCCGGTGGTGAAGTAGGCGAGCAATTCGTCTTGCCAGGCTGAGCTGGTGCGGGCGACGCGGGTCAGCTCTTGGACCTCGGCGGTGGCGCACCGCCAGTAGAAGCGGTGCAGCCGGTTGCGAGCTTGGTCGATCGAGCACGCGCCGTAGACGTGGCGCAGGTCCTGTAGCGCGATTCACACTTTGGCGACCTGGCCGCGGCAGTCGCCGGCGTCCAGGCCGGCCAGCAGCCGAGACCTTTCCGGTCCGGCCGTGGTGCGCTCGCCCAGGTGCCGGTAGATCGTCGGGCGAGACACCTCGAACGTGTCGGCGATCTGCTGCACGGTGTGCTGCCCGGCGTCGTACTTCGACCGGGCCTGAGCGATCCTGGTCGGGGTCATCTTGGACTCGGGCCGCCGGCCCCGGCCCCGGGGCCGGGCCGCGGCGAGCCCGTCGACAGTGCGTTCGAGGATCAGGTCGTGCTCGAACTCGGCGATCGCGGCGAGCATGTGGAAAAACGGCCGGCCGCCCGGGGTGGTGGTGTCGATGCCTTGGGACAGGGCCCGCAGCCCCACCTGCCGGGCCTGCAGCTCATCAGCGAGCGCTTTGAGGTTGCCGACCGACCGGCCAAGCCGGTCCAGCTTGGTGATCACCAGGGTGTCGCCGGCCCGCAGGTAGCCCAGTGCCTGCTCCAGCGCGCTGCGCTTGGCCAGCGTCCCCGACGCGTGGTCGACGAAGACCTTCTCGCACCCCGCTGCGGACAGGGCGTCGGTCTGCACCGGGTGGCGGTGCGGCATGGCTACGGGCCGGGGCCAGTGACGTGGGTGGTGGGACGGTGCCCTTTCAGTGGCCGCGGGTGCGGTCTGCGGATTGTTCCGGGGGGCTGCCGCTCGCCTCCTACGAGTTGTTCAGCTCCGCCGGACGGCTCGGGCGGTTGGCGATGGAGCAGATGCTCCCCGGGCTGTCGACCCGCCGATACCGGTCGGACTCGAGCCGGGCGGCGACAAGGTGTCTGAGCGGGCCGCCAGCAGCAGCATGTCAGCGGTGTCCCGGCGGTCCGTTCCGCACACCGAGAGGCGCTGGCGGAGCTGGCCGCAGACCTGCCGGGGCTGGATCTGGTGGCGTTCATGGTCGACGGGGTGCACTGCGCCGAGGATCAGTACCCGCTACCGGCTTCGACGTGGGCGATGACGGTGAATGCGCCTTCGGGCGTCCTCCTGGCTGACCAGGTGTACGAAGGGCTCGCCCGTCATGGCCACCCAAGGCACCAGGACGTCGAAGTCGAGGTCGCGGATCAGCCGGAGGCTGTCGAGGGAGGCGGCGCGGTCGCTGCTGCTCAGCACGACGGCCTTCCCGTCGCCGTGCTTGACCCAGAGTGAGTCGCCGGTGAACAGGAAGCGGTGGGCGCCGCTGTCCCAGAGGTTGGAGCTCGCGCCGGGTGTGTGGCCGGGGGCCGGGATGACTTCGCGGCCGCCGTCGATCATCTGCCGACGGGTGAAGGTGCCCGAGACCGGAGGCCGCTGGCGGTCTCTGCTCGGTCGCGCTCGTGCACGAACACCGGCACGTCTAGCTGCGGGGGGGCCGTACATCGCCTCGTGGCAGTGGTTGATCACCAGTTGCGTCGGCTCGCCGAGGGCCCGGATCTCCTTCACGGCATCGCCAGCACGGCGAGCCCCCGACTGTGACTGCAGCTTGTGAAGTGACCGTAGCACCGTTGATTGCACATCATGCAGTCGCTATGCTTCGGGCGTATGCCGCGTTGGGAACCGGACGGGGTCGAGCGCCTGCAGGCCGCCGCCCTCGAGCTCTTCGCCGAGCAGGGGTTCGAGCGCACGACCGTCGCCGAGATCGCCCTACGCGCGGGGCTCACTCAGCGGACGTTCTTCAACCACTTCGCCGACAAGCGGGAGGTGCTCTTCGGCCTGAGCTTGGAGTTCCAGCAGGAGATCCTCCGCGAGATCGCGGCCTGCCCCGACGCTTTGCCGCCGCTCGACGCTGTCGTGCACGCCCTGCAGGCCGCTGCCGAGGCGATGTTCGAGGAACGCCGCGCCGCGGTGATACGCCGCCACGAGGTCATCGACGCCAACCCCGAGCTGCAGGAGCGCGAACTCAGCAAACGGGCCGCGCTCACCGACGCCATCGCCGCCGCGCTGCACGCCCGAGGTGTCGACCCCGAGACCGCGCTCCTCACCGCCAGCGCCGGCCTGCTCGTGCAGCAGACCGCGATCCGGCGTTGGACGCGGCCAGCCGAGAGCCGGCCCCTGCGGGAGCTGCTGGCCGACGCGCTGCGCTCGCTGCGCACCACCGTCAGCCAGAGGCCAGGTCGCCGCGTCGCCTCGCAGTAGCCGTTGGCTGCTCCCTGCTTGCTGGAGGTCAGCGGCCGGTGCGGCCGTCGATGAGTTCGCGCAGGATGTCGGCGTGGCCGGCGTGGCGCCCGGTCTCCTCGATCATGTGCGTCAGCGCCCACCGCAACGACGGTGACGACGATCGAGCGTTCGGACGCCAGGCGGTCCCGGCGAGGTCGGCCTCGGCGGCAATGACCTCGTTAGCCCGCTCGACCGCCTCGCGGTAGTCGGCCACTACCTCGGTGACGCTCTGGTCGTCGTCGGCGTGGAAGGTGGCTGGCCAGCGAGCCACGTGCGCGCCGAGAAAGACCGACCGCTCGACGTGGGCGAGGTGATTGACCAGGCCCAGCAGGTTGGTGCCGGAGTCGACTCCGGGAGTCCGGACGTCGGGCTCCGGTGCGTCCTCGACCTTGCTCGCGACCGAGGTGCGCAGATACTCGAGGAAGCCGAGTAACACGTCCTTCTCGCTCGGTCCGGTGCTGGGCGGCGGCTGGTCCTTGCGGCGGCGGGCCGGGTGGCGGGTCTTCGTGGTCATGGCTCCACGTTGCCGGGGCGCCCGCAGCGCACGCACGCCTTCGTGCAGATCCTGCAACAACGGTGGGTGATCCGGCCCGGCGTGCGGCAGGGTGAGCGGGATCAGCGCGCCGTCGGGCGCGGGCCTACCACGAGGAGGGACACCATGGCCAACCCGCCAGCAGCCACGACGCGCGACGACCTGGGCCACCTGGACCACGACTGGGACTACGACCTGGTCGTGGTGGGTGGTGGCGCGGCCGGGCTCAGCGCCGCGAAGATAGCCGCCCGCTCGCGCCGGTCGGTGCTGGTCGTCGACGCGGGGCAGCCCCGCAACGCCCCGGCCGCCGGGGTCCACAACTACCTCTACGCCGAGGGCGCAGCACCGGCCGACCTGCGGGCCACCGGCCGGGCCGAGGCTAGGAACTACGGCGTCGCCATCCACGACGGTGCGGCTCTCGCGGCACGGGTGCTCGATGACCCGCGGCCCCACGCGGCCCGGTTCGCCGTCACCCTCGCCGGACCGGTCTCCTCGCGCGGCGAGCGTGCGGTGCGGGCGCGGCGCCTGTTGCTGGCCACTGGTCTGGTCGACGGACTGCCGGATCTGCCGGGCCTGGCGCAGGGCTGGGGCCGCGACGTGCTCCACTGTCCGTTCTGCCACGGCTGGGAGGTCCGTGACCAGGCGATCGGGGTGATCGCCACCGGGCCGACCGCGGTGCACCAGGCCGGCCTGTTCCGGGCCTTGTCCGAGGATGTGGTGGTGTTCTGGCACGACGCACCGGGACCGAGCGACGGCGAACGCGAGCGGTTGGCGGCCGCGGGAATAGGCCTCGACGAGACACGGGTCGACGCCCTGGAGCGCGTGGACGGCGAGCTCACCGGCGTGCGGCTCGCCGACGGCCGGGTCGTTGCCCGGCAGGCCGTCAGCGTCACCCCCGTCCTGCATGCCCGCGCGGACCTGCTCGACGACCTCGGGCTGGGCCTGACCGACCTGGTCGCCGGCGGCGCGGTCGTCGGCACCTACGTTGCGACCGGCGCAGCCGGCGCGACCGCGGTTCCGCGCGTGTGGGCGGCGGGCAACCTCGCCGACCCCATGGCCCAGGTGATCACCGCGGCCTCCGCGGGCGCCGCGGCCGGCGCGGCAGCCCACGTCGACCTGCTCGCCGAGGACACCGAGCTCGCCCTCGCACGCTTCCGCGAGAGGCGGCTGACCACCGCGGAGGGCTTCTGGGAGTCCCACCACCGGGGCCGGCCACCCGGCCGCGGTGGCCCGAACCCGGCCCTGGTCGACGTCGTCTCGGCGTTGCCGCCGGCCTCGGCCCTCGATCTAGGGTGCGGCGACGGCGGTGACGCCATCTGGCTGGCCGGGCGCGGCTGGCAGGTCACCGCGGTCGACATCTCCGCGGCCGCGGTCGACCGGCTGGCGCGACGGGCGCACGAGGCCGCAGTGTCCGGCCGGGTCCGCGCCGAGCGGCATGACCTCGCCACGTCCTGCCCCGAGGGCAGCTTCGAGCTGGTCTCGGCCCAGTACCTGCAGAGCCCGGTCGCCCTGCCCCGCGCCGACGTCCTGCGCCGGGCCGCCGAGAAGGTCCGCCCCGGCGCGGACTGCTCCTCGTCGTCGACCACGCCTCGGTCCCACCCTGGTCATGGGCCGACCCGGACACAGTCTTCCCCTCCCCGGCCCAGACCCGCGACGAGCTCGGGCTGGACGCCGACGGCTGGACCGTCGTCCGGCTCGAGGCCGCCGGGCGCGAGGCGGTCGGCCCCGACGGGCAGCGGGCCACGGTGACCGACAACATCCTCGCGCTGCGTCGCCAGGACGCCCCGGCATGAAAGGTGACAACGACAGCGACGGTGAACTCGCCGTTCTGGCCGGGGTCGGCACCCGGCTCCGGGAGGTGCGCCGGGCGCGGCGGATGACCTTGGCCGACCTCGCCGCCAAGACCGGCCTCAGCGCGAGCACGCTGTCCCGACTGGAAAACGGACGCATGCGTCCCACCCTGGAGCAGCTGCTGCCCCTGGCCCGCGTGCATGGCGTCCCACTCGACGACCTCGTCGACGCCCCCGCCACCGGCGACCCCCGGGTCCACCTCAAGCCCGTCCGTCGACACGGCCTCACGTTCGTGCCGCTCACCCGGCGCCCCGGCGGGATCCAGGCCTTCAAGGTGATCTACCCCGCGGCCGGCCGGCCGGGCCAGCCGCCAGACGCTCCAGACCCATGAGGGTCACGAGTGGTTCTACGTGCTCGACGGTCACGTGCGCTTCGTGCTCGGCGACCAGGACCTCACCCTCGGCCCAGGTGAAGCCGCGGAGTGCGACGCCCGCGTACCCCACTGGCTGTGGAGCGCCGCCGACCGCCCCGCCGAACTGCTCATCCTCGTCGACGTCCACGGCGAGCGCGCCCACGTCGCCGCCGCGAAGCCCGCCACCCTGAAGAGCCGCCTGCCGTCCGAGGACCAGCCGGCGCACTGAGCTGGGCACCGAAAAGCCCAAGCCGAAGCTGCGCGAAGCGCGGGCAGCCTGGCCTCGGCGACAGTGGCGACCGGGTAGTAGGCCTTTCACATCGAAGCACCCGAGGCCAGTGTCACCAGGAGCGGGTCCGGCTCGGCCTGGAAGGTAGCGGCACGCTCTGCCCAAGGACGGGTGATCTCATCCCCTGCTGGCCGGCCCGGGCATCACCGGGCATGCCCCAGGGCATGACTATCGGTGCCACCGGTTGAGCAACGACCTGCGGTGACTCGCGAGCTTCGCGAGCGGCCCGTCTCGGGTAACCGCCCCGTCACCGGTTGGTGATCGTCCACCAGGCGCCGTCACAGCGGGAGCTCGAACGGTGGCGCGAGCTGTGCCTCAGCACCGGCCACCCCGGTGGCGCCTCCTGACCCTCACGGTCGGGTGAGGACTCCGCTGCGCAGGGCGTCGAACAGCCGCTCGAGGCGCGCGCGGTGGTCGTCCACCACGGCGCTGCCCGGCTCTCCGGCGGTGCGGCGACGCGCGGTCTCCACCAGGACGGTGCCGTAACCGGCGATGAAGAAGGCGGCGAGCAATGCCGGGTCGCCCTCAAAGGTCGGGTCGCGCTCGAGCTCCTCGGCGAGGGTCCGCTGGAGGTCGGCGGCGATCTGTCTCGCGCGCGCGATCAGCGCGGGCGACGCCGCGACGGTCCGGAAGAAGGGGATGGATCGGTCGTTGACGCCGGAGAGCGGGTGGCGGGCGCCGACGAGACGTAGGGTCGCCTCGCGCAGGGACGCCAGAACGTCGACGCCCGGAGCGCGGTCGCGCACCGCCGAGCGCAGGAGTTCGTCGGCGTCGACCGCGCGGTCCAGGTAGAGGTCCTCCTTGCGCGGGAAGTGCTTGAAGACCGTGACGCTGGACACGCCGGCCTCCCGCGCGACCTCGGCGACGGTGACGGTGTCGAACCCGCGCTCGAGGAACAGCCGTGCGGCGGCCTGCGCGATCCTCGCACGCGTCTGCGGGCCGCCTCGCTCTCCGGTCCTGGACATCCGTCCCGTCCTCTTGTGTGACTCACCTTAGTGACCTAACCTAACGGCATGTCCTATGCAGAGCGCACTGCCAGTGTCCTCGGGGCGGCCCCCGCCGGGCTGCTCGCCGCCGCGGCGCCGATCCGGGCCCGCGTCCGGGTCGAGGTGGTGCACCGGCTCGAGCAGCCGGATCGCATCGCGCTGCAGGGGGCTCTCGGTGCATGAGCCGGCTGCAGACCGGTCTGCGCGCTCGCCCCGGTCGTTGCGGGAGGCATGGGTGGCCTTGGCGGGACTGTCCGCGGTGTTCCTGTTCGAGATGCTGGACAACTCGATCCTGAACGTCGCGCTGCCCACGATCGGGCGCGACCTGCACGCCTCGACGGCCGCGCTGCAGTGGGTGACCGGCGCGTACGCGGTCGTGTTCGGCGGGCTGATGCTGGCATGCGGGGCGCTCGCCGACCGCGTCGGACGGCGACGGGTCATGCTCGCCGGGCTGGTCCTGCTTGGGACCGCGAGCCTGGCAACCGCCTTGGTGACCACGGCGGAGCAGCTCATCGCCGTCCGGGCGGCGATGGGGGTCGCGGCCGCGATGACGACCCCGGGTTCGTTGGCGCTGGCCTTTCGGCTGTTCGCCGACGACGGCCTACGCGTCCGGGCCATCACCCTCATCTCGACCGTCGGCCTGGTCGGGCTCGCGATCGGCCCGACAGCGGGTGGCTTCGTGCTCGCGATCGCCCCATGGCAGGTCCTGCTGCTGGTCAACGTGCCCATCGCTGTCCTCGCGATCGTCGGCATACGAACAGGCATCGCCCCGGATAAGGCAGCTGAGCTGCACCGCGACCCGGTCGACGCCCCAGGCGCGGTGCTGGGCACGGCGACGGTCGTGCTCGCCCTCGTCGCACCAACCCTGTTCCTCGACGACGGCGCCGGCGCCTGGGCGCCGTGGACAGCCACCGCGGCGGCCGTCGGGGCAGCGATCTGCTTTCTCCTGCGCGAGCGGTCAGCGCGCTACCCGCTGCTCGACCTGACGCTCGTCGCTCGGCCTCTGGTGTCAAGCGGCCTGGCGTACAAAGCGGCATCCGGTCTGGCCCTGGCCGGCCTCGGCTACCTGGTGACGCTGCAGCTGCAGCTCGACTGGCGCTGGACGCCCGCCCACGCCGCGATCGGGATGCTGCCGCAGGTCGTCATCCTGGTCGCAGCCGGGCCGTTCGTCTCCCGCATCGTGGACCGGGTCGGCTTGGACCGGGCCGCGTGGCTCAGCGCCGCAACGGTCGTCCTCGGGCTCGCCGTCTACGGTCCGCTGAGCAGGTACGGGTACGCGTGGATCGCGGTCGCGCTGGTGCTCGTCGCCGCCGGGATCCGCGTGAACGGCGTCGTCGCCGGGACCAACGTGCTCCGCGGCCTGCCGCAAAACCGGACCTCGATCGGCGCGGCCCTGGTCGACACCGCCTCCGAAGTCGCCACCGCGATCGGTATCGCCGTCACCGGCACCGTCCTCGCGGCGCTGTTCACCGGCGACATCGCCACATCGGGCTGGAGCACGCAGCAGAGCGCGCAGTTCCGCGAGGCCGTCACGATCGCGGGCCTCGCGCTCACAGTCCTGGCAGCAGCGCTCGTCGGCTGGGGCATCGTCCGGGCGCGGCACGTCGAGAACAACCAGGCAACTACATCCACCGACCAAGCGATCCCTGCGCCGGCCTGACACCCCCACCGCAACCGCGGCGCGGCGCGGCGCAACAGGCTGCGTTGCCTCGACGCGCCGGTCTGTGCTGCACACGCCGGCGCGTCCGGCCGCCCAGCACCTGCATCACGCGCCCGCTCGGTCTGCTCGCGTAGACGGACCGGGCGTGCGTCACGGCTGTTCCACTTCAGCGCCGGGTATCGCACCGGCCGCTTTACCGGTGACGCGCCCGCCGGTGCCCGAGACCCGGGCCGATCGTGCGGCGGCGGACCGCCGTGGGGCCAGCCGGTCCGCCGCCGCCGTGTACTTCAGCAACAACCGGACCAGCTCGAGCCGTTCGACGCGGGGCCAGTCCGCTGTGATGAGCTCGAAGGCCTCCCGCTGCTGGGCCCGGAACCGGTCACGGGCGGCCGCTCCCTCGGAGGTGAGCTGCAACACCGTGCGGCGCCCGTCGTGTTGCGCCGCCGCACGCACGAGGTAGCCCGCGGCGATGCCGTCCGACACC
>JAABUO010007262.1_pt1 | contig 12660 bp, 18 predicted proteins | sample 5559291 | NCBI WGS metagenome assembly JAABUO01 (sample SAMN10711878, study PRJNA513372) | rock metagenome | isolation source: Antarctica rocks | place: Antarctica: Victoria Land, Finger Mt sud
CAAATATATGTGATGCCATGGCAAGCAACGGCAGCATCTGCCAAGGCTTTGTGTACAACAGCTTCACTGGCACAGCTTTCTTCAAGGGGAATGCCACAGACACGCAGATAGACACATCACAGCTGTGCCTCAGCCCTAACAGCACTGCATGGCTGCTCAGCTCAGGTAAGCAGGCATGGACACTCAAACAGCATGTCCAAATGCCGTGCTGAAGGCAGAACATGCCCCAAATGTGCTAAACACCAGGAGCTGAAAGCTCTAGGGTTGACATATATACATAGCTCTGAGGTTGCCCATCTGATGAGGTCATGACATGCACACGCCTGTATGACGCACTGCATGCCGCTGTATGATCATACTGGGCTGACACACACCTGCACCTGGTGGCTGCCAATCTGTTGGGACACTGATAAGCTTGTGTTTGGCTTGCTCCTTTGCAAGTTGTAGACATGCAGGTGTCATATTATCCAACACAAATGTGATTGTGTTTGCAGCGCTTCAGGGGTTGCCAGACACTAGGCAAGTTGCCAGCGTCACAGTACCACCCGCTAGGCCTGCATGTCAGTACAACCCGCAGCCAACTGCTCAGGTAAAGGTAAAGAAGACAAGTTTGATCATACATGATTGCACGTACCCATGCATTGGGGCGTGTTGCGCAATCTACTGCAAGCTGGCATTCTGCTCTACACTGACACCACTATGCCGTGGGCCCACAGTGGGCACCTCACTGTTGTGAATTCTCGTCCCTGGTGTGTAGTGCTGTATGCAAGCACAAGAACTTCATTCATGGTCAAACTGAGTGGACATAACTATTCACAGCTGCAGCGCCTTGTCTTCGCATGGTATGCAGGATCTTCATAGCTCAGCACAGGCCAACCAGCTAACTCAGCAGGAGCTGCAATGTGACTGGAAACACATCTGATCCATCATCAGCATATACTGTGTACACAAACGCTGACTTGCAAAATTATCTTGATTTGGAGCCGCCAGCTGGCACAAGCTGCTGCATGTTGGGCGCTGCAAATGCCTCAGCTGTGGAGAGATGTGCTATGTCCAAGAAGGGCCTTTGCTGCGTCTTCTACTCAGATCTGACATCCACCGTGGTGAGACACAGCTGTGATGCATTATCTGATGCATACGTGCATTTGGTGAGCAGCCAAGCTAGCCATGCTCGGCAGGTTAGCATGGGTGCATTTACAGATTTGCAGTTTACACAGCTCAGCATGATTGGTTAAAAGACAGTGCAACTTGCGACCCATCCTATGAAGGCAAGTTGGCTGTCAAACAGCCAACACACTTGTGCAAAAGCTGAACAGTTTCACAGCTTGGGCCCTGGATTTTCTGCATTACATTGTATACATACACAGCTGACAATTGGTTCCTTTGAATTGCAGGACAACACAGTGGCTCAGACTCTGGCCAATGTATGTAACACGGTCCAGTTTGGCAACACTGTCTGCCAGGGCTTTGTGTATGACAGGCATCAAAATGTTGCCTTCTTCAAGGGTCAGGCCAGTGGGCAGCTGGTCGACACCAGCAGGCTGTGCACCAGTCCAAACACCACTGCATGGCTGAGCAACATAGGCAAGTGACTGCATTGCCAACACTGATGATTAGATGGATAGCCAATATGCATTCCCAAGCACACAAACCATCATCTAAATCACTGGCAGTGGCTTTCGATCAGTGATTTGCTCATGCACAATTGCCTACTGCGTGGCACAAGCAAGAGCTTGTTCCCACAAAACCCCGCATGCATGTGCTGTCAGCTAACTGTGAATTGATCATGATGAGCAGCAGTGACAGGCTGCTGGCCTGTGTACTCATCTGGATGCTGTGTGTTCAGCCACTAGTAGCGGCACTGTGGCAATACAGTCAGCACCAACCTCACCATCATCTTCTGCGGCACCCCCACCGCCACCGCCGCCCAGCACAGGTCAGCATGCATTCTCTCGGTGTTACTGATATGATCCATGTATGTTTGTCTGCATGTATGTGTGCTCTGAGCAAACTTGTGTATTAGCTGTTGCAGCTCAGCGCCATTGCCAGGATGCATATAGACTCCCGAATGTCGTTCTCAGTCAGGTTGAGGATTTCAGGTATCGTTTCCAGACAATGATTGCAGGCTCACCTCCAGACAATGATTGCCATACCAAATCCCTGGTGGTTGCCATATTGTGTATGATGACTCGAGTCCTGAGCTCATTCTTGAAGTCTTTTCAGGCTACTGTTGAAATCAGTCTCATGACATTTTCATAGAATCTGCAATCAGACCAAAACTCCAGTTATGAAGCTGCGATGCAGGTGCAAAAGCAAAAACTGCCTATGGTGTCATCGCTGGTGTATTAGCAGCCTGTGTGCCTGCCTTCACCTGGCTGGCAATCACATACTCCTACAGAATGCACAAGCAAATGGTTGTCACAGAAGTGGTCAAGAATGTCAGACCAGCTGACATTGGTTCAAGGAGTCCACTACAGCCGGTAGACAGTGCATTGGTGAGACCAGTCCGGGTACCACAAGGTGACAGCAACCTGCCCATGAGTGCTATGCAAGCAGGGCGAAGCAGAAGCATGCAGAGAATCAACTCAGCGCCGAGCAGCGCGAGACGGAGCAACCAATCTGTTGGTGGTTTCGCCCCAAGCAGGCAGCTGTCGACGGTATCAGATCAAGCATCATTGCAGCCTGTACAGTCAGACATGGTGCACAACCCACTGCTGGCTCCTGGCACTATGCATATAGCGCCAGGTCACATGGCATCAGACAGAGGTGGCATGCATGATGCAAGGCTGGATCCCACCAGCGAGATGAAGTCAGTTGCAAGGCAGATCACTGTGAGGTGCTTGCGGCGGTGGGATGGTCTACTGGGCATCAGGGCTGGTTCTGACGGCTTGGGCCGGCGATCTGGCATATGGAGGGATAAGTTTGATGGTGTGCGGTATGGGGTGCTGCTGCTGGCCATGCACAAACTGAATGCAGACCTGCTGAGCAGCTCCACTCAGCCAAGTGAGTATTCAGGACTGTCCTCAGCAATCTTGGCTTGCTCCCAGAGTTGTAGAGCTGATCTGTGCACATGCTGGGGCTGTGACAGGCTTGAAGTCAAGTGCTGACAATTTTTTTGATGCATGCAGCTTCCATACAGGCATCTTGGCAGCAGGCTGATCGGAAGCAGAGAGTAGCCTTGCTGAACCAGCTTGTGAGAAAGCTCCAAAACATATCAGAGGAGGAGGCACAGGCTATTCCAGACAAGGATCCTGAAAGACCTGGATTCTACGACAAGATGTGCAGCATGCTGTATTGCTGTGGCAGCTGAAGCCGTTGTGGGGTTCTTCAAGGCCATATTAGCCTTCATAAATCTGTACAGATGTGCTTGTGCTGTTGTGCCCCTTTGTGTTCCAGTGTCGACTTTGGCCAGGTACATTGCCATTGGGATGATGACTTGGTCCAGATGCAGACCGATTGCTCGTGCTTTGGTCCCCAATCATTCAGTTGAAAATATCAAGTAGCCAATGTGACAGTGATGTAAGCAGACTGCAACCTCATGGAGTGATTTGCCACACCATGCACGTTGAATTAAGCGCAGCAAGCGTGTTACTCAGCATGCGATAGTGATGGAGCAATCGTGTTTTTCCCAATGAGTGATTAGGTGCCATGCTGCTAGATGAGTGCAGCCTGAGATTTAAGAACATGCTGCTCCGAGACCACTCCTGGAGCCCTTGAACTGTCCGACTCCCTTCTGTCCGACGTGCATTAGTTGCCGCGCGTACTGGAAGATACCCGGAGACAACTAGTCAGGAATGCCGTTGAGAGATCAAACGCTGCACATGTCGAGTCGCGCCTCTGCAGCGTAGCAGCCACGAACTGTTTTTGATCACGCGCGTGCGGTGTTGCACTACCGACTGACGCACCTGTCGCACCAGGGCCCAGGGCTTGATCTGCAGCAAACAAGCAAGCAAGAACGCACGTGTTGCGAAGACGTGCCTCAGGCACCCTCATGCAAGCTGCTTTACAGCCTGCAGTGCGTAGCGGCAACAGCAGTCGGACAATAACTCTTGGTGGCAGACCTGCTCCTGCAAAGCTACCTCAGAGACGCTGTCAAAGAGTTCTCAGACTTTGCAATCACACCGCAACCAGAGTCCCCTGCACGCATCAGCTGCGCAGGTCAGGCAGACTCAGAAGGCTTCCTTTTGCTGGCAGCAAAGGACTAAAGGTTTTGTGAATTTACCTGGCTGCAGGCACGCATCCAGGCCAATCACAGTTGCAGCAGCCTTTGCAGATGGTCAAGACCCAAACCTTGACAACAGCAGAAAAGCCAGGCTTCAGCGACAAGGGTAGGTCTTGCCTTGTGTTTTGCGACCCATTTTCAGATTGAAATGACGATATTCTCATGATATACAGGCAGGCCAGTCTTCACTTTGTTCGGCAGGCCTGGAAACTGCTCAAAGGCCATGTATGGCCAATAATTCTCATATTCATCCTATGTGATGCTGCAGCATTTGCCACTAATCGCATCAGCCACCGCCTGACAAATGAAGGTCAGCATAGCCACTGTCATGCACTGGTGCTGTTGCATGTGTCTCCCACATCAAAGCTGAGCTGTCCCAGTCACATGCGTACCACAAATGCTGCTCTATTTGCAAGGGGCTGCAAACAGTCTCATGAGCCTCCATGCATGACAGTGACAGGATTGCTGGAACATTACAGTGGCAATGAGAGCCTTGAGGCTACATGCTGAAGACATCGGCCCACTTTGGTGGCTGAGCACCAATCCAGCTGTTACAAGCTCCGGTTACCGATGGATCATAGCAGTACTTTTTCTGGCGGCGTTCCCTCTCACAATCTTAGCAAGGACCATTGCCACCAGCGCCATTGCCCTTCTATGCTGCAAGCACCCAAGCACCCCAGGTGGAAGTCCTCCTCACCAACTCTGCATCATGCAAGGCCATACTAGTCACCGTTTGAAGATTCACCAGGAGCTCGTCACTTACGAGCGTCTGATACTGTGCCTGGCTTGACATCTTTGACATCATCCACAATGACAATGCCTGTAAAAACCCCACAAGGCCACTGGACACAGCTGGTGTTGCTTGACCTGCAGGAACCTCTTCAAGCGCCACTACAGCGTCTGCAGTGTCCTCAGCCACTGCTTCAGCTGACGTTAGTCCTGCAGCTGAAGCAGGCGTGAAGTCAGGAGTGCCAGAAGGCCCAGACGCAGCAGCAGCTGATGCGACTGGCGTCCAGAACAGCCAGGGTATCAGAGCTACAATGGGTCACATGCTGTCCACTGTGCGCCTGCTTCAGCCCGGTGTAGCTGCTGTCTGGAAACGGGTTTTTGTTGTGGACTTGCTTGTCACTGTACAGGTGCGGCTGACCGCTAAAGTAATGCGTTTGAATAGCACTCAGATGTAGATGTATGCAAGCATCCCCCTGCACTCAAATGCATGTTCTTGCTGCCGATGCCTCACTGGACTGTTGTTGTGACTGTGTGCACATCATTGTTGCATGCTGCTGTGCCTGCAAGCCTCCTCTTGCAGTAGATATTCATCCTACAGCAGACTCACTCGGATGAGCACTTATGGCCATACTTTGCTCCAGAAGCTGCATGCCCCCAGGCAGAAACAAGTAAGGTGCAAAAGCCTGCACAACAGTCTCAGGACGAGTCAAGGCGCAGTTTCCCAACATGAAAGGTCTGCCTGTGCAGGTGCTTCCGCTGCAACTAGCATCATTGCTACTGCTGACACTGCCGTGGACGCTGCCTCGTCTACTGGATCTGCAAGCAGCCAATCCTGTGGCAGTCCTGGAGGGTAAGCAAGGCCATGTGCTGAGCATTAAATATCTAAACAACGATGCTGCATTGGCACACTCCCACGGTAGACACGGTAAAACACTGTGTCATTGTGAAAAAGGGCTACAGCAAACCTTAGCAAACACTATGCAGGACCCAGCCACATCCATGGCAATCATGACCTGCTGCATAAACATTGGATATAGAACATTTGTAGTCCAGAGGCCAGCTCCCTAGTTTCAGTTGGGTCCACAGAGTGATGTTGTCATGCAGGCCGGGAAGGATGGCAGGCCATTGCCAGATCTAAAGAAGTGATACAGCCTTTGAGGGCAGCTGTGGCTCTGCCCTTCTTAGGGCTCATTGTCATAAGCCGGATCTTGGAGCCTCTGAAAGGGCAAGTGCTGGCAGCGCTGCCCATGCGATACTACAGAGAGCTGCCTGAGATCCCCATTGCTCTTTACATTGGCTTTTCAGTTGCATCAGTCATCATCAACAGGTGCGCACACTACAGTGTAGCTAGCTGTGTTTGTCATGATTGGCTGCATCTAATGGCAGGTTCTCTTCAGTACATGTCGCAGTGCATTTGTGCTGGACCTGCCTCCAGAGCTGCTGTGACATTTGAGGGTTTGCATTGTTGCTGTCATCATAAGCATATATCGTACGGTTGTTAACCAAAGCATATGTTGTGCTATGTCAGATAATCAGGGCCGCCGTTTGCATATGTACAGCACTGTAGGTCCAAGAAAACATATGACCAAGCATGGCGCTACTGCAGGATGCATGACCTCCTTCCTGTGGTCGTTTACCAGCAAGGACAGCATCATGACCCCCAACCAACACAAAGTCCTAGTTAGACAAAGTGTTATAGACGTCCACATCGTTGCGGCTGCCTTGACAGCAAAAAGACAGAAACTGCTCCCGTTCGTCTGGTAGCGCCTGTTGCTACATCAGGTATTGCCTATGCCAGGTCAATGGATTGAAGACCTTGAAGACAACAGCATTAACCGCCTGCAGTGAGTGTGCGTGTTGGCTGCACAATTACCCTGTCAAGTAATAGATATGCACGCCCTGCTCCAAATTAGGCAAAATTTTCAGGAGCAGTGTAGAGTGACCGGACGGAGAAGTGAACATCGCAACATGTTTGACCGTGCTGGTCCGTGTGTGTTGTGTTGGTGTTGGTGAACAATGTTGCTCAGAAGCTCCGAAACCACATATGCGGCCAAGAAAGTGAAGGATTGAGGCAAGGAGGGCAGCTAGATGCGGCTGCGTAGTTCTCAAATAGACACGCCAAAAGCCTGCGTGTCTTTGTGACTGCAGCACACCTTGGTTGACAGACTGTGTCCTCCGTATGACGGTCCGGGCACGGGTGTGATCAGGGTCACTCTCAGGCACTGCTAGTCACTTTCAGGGACTAGTGGCAACATGTCCGACCAAACTGTTGGCCAGACCAATGTTTATTCGCAAAAAGGTGATGACCATTCTGAGCCTGAAGTGGCGGTGCCTAGGATGGCAGAACTTGGGAACTTACACAAACAGGCTGCACTGTTGTCAAAGTTGCCGGTTGTGTCTAAGTTGTTAGCATCTCCGGACACTTTGGACAGGCTTACAGCTCAGTCTCCTCAGCTGGCACAGATGCTGGCTGCAAACCCGTTCATGAAAGACATGCTGCAGCCACAAGCTGTATCACAGTTGCTCCAGGCAGCGCAAGACCCGCAATCATTACAGAACCTGCTAGGTGAGCATCTGCATATGGAATTTGCATACAGCTTCCTAGGCGCAGCCTGTCATCAACAGCACTTGAATTCCTTGCTGTAGCTCAGCAGCAGGGCATGAGAGGCGGTCTGGAAAGGTTAGGTGCCAACAAAGATGCTTTGGCTCAGATGCAGGCCCTAGCAGAGAATCTGAAGCAGCACAAATTTGCACAATCTGCATCTGCCAACAACCATGATCAAAGCCAGCCAATGTCTGTGGACACCGCTACAAAGGGTCCACGTCTACCACTCAGGCCCAGATCACAACAAAAGCAGCGACCTGCGCTGGGCAATGTCAATCAAGCTGGCCAGCTACCAATTGATCCCTTCAAGCGTCAAGAAGGACTACCAATGCCCAAATCTGGCCTTTCAAGCTCTGCACCTCCAGGCCAAGAAAACAGCCTCCGTGCCTGGCAAAACTCTCACTCCATGCCAGCTGCTGCTATTGGTTCTGCACCTCAGGCAGCACAAGCTAGCAGCATGCACAACTGGCAGCCCCTGCAAGAGTCAGCTGCCTTGCTTCAGCAGCAGTCAGAGGCTGCAGACCGTGCTGATTCTGCGCCCTTGATACCTCGTGAACAATATAACGCATTGGCCCATCCTGGGCAGCTTCTGGCAAACATGCAGCAGTCCCTGATGGGCCAGCAGCGCACTGCGTCTGATGCTGTTGAGAATGAAATGCAGCTGCCCTTGTCCTATACAAGCTCACCCGGTCCTGCTCAGCTGGGTGAGTCACCTCTGCAGTCCACGGCCCACTACTGGATTGGCCTGTTCAATTGATTGAGCTCTGTGATGCACAGCATGGCGTGGACTTCAACGCCTGTGCTGTTCCGCTGGTCTTTTGCTATGTGGCGCAATCAATGTCAGCAAAACTACATGTTGCAAGCTTTGCTCCCAAGCTTATCAAGCGCACCTTGTGCACAATTTGTGGGTGGCAATCTGCCACTTGAGACACATGGGTTGCCTGCTCAAAATGTTGCATCGACCCAAGCAGCATGGAAGTAGCAGTATGTTTCAGTACGTTGTGCTGTATGCTCAGTCTAGCAATCATGTTGGTGCAGACCCAAAACATTATTATGAGGATGTTGTTCCCAGTGATTGGAAACCAGAGACGCCAGAAACCTGCACAGAGCTACACCGCAGAGCCTACTGTGGCCATGCTGACGCTGTTTTTCCAATCCTCTTTGTGGCGCTTGTGGGGGCTGCCTGTGCCTTTCACCTGCTGTCCCCAGGGCTGCTGCTTGTAGCCCTGCCATTTGTGTTTGTGCTAGGCCTGCAGGTGTTGGTTGTCTCAGGTCAGCCTGTGCTCCATGTCAATTGCTGCAAATCTCCTGCATATTGTCACCGCTGCAGTTTACAGGCAGCATACACTTATGGCTTGGAGACATATTCAGTGATCATTTCATCTACAGTGCTTTCTTGAGAAGTTGCTTGAGCCACTACCATGACTTCCAGTGCCAGGCGTTGAGCCTAAACTTGTTGAACTCCAGCCAGTACTAGCTCAAACTCGCAAAAGTCGTCTGTGTAGCATCCCCAGTCATCTTGGAGTCAGTTTGTTGAGCAGTCTAGAGCAAACAAAGCCTGATGATGTGTGCATTCCGTTCGGGCTATTTGTTACTTGTTATTTGTTACCATGCACGTGCACATGCTGAATCTGGTGAATGCAGGGGCAGGCATTGCTGTTCAGCAGCTACCGGGCTCCAGGCTGGTGAGTAGTCTTGTGGCTGTCCTGGAGGTGGCAACCCTAGCAGCATTTGTGTATGGCATCACGCCACTCATTCCGGACAAGATGCCAGAGAGCTGCGTCTTAGTGGCCTGCATGCTTGCTGCTCCTCTCCTGCAGCTCAGGTCAGACTGCGTGTCAATGTGCATGCCTCACTGCCAAGGCATACATACAGCAGACTGAGCTTCTTGACAGCCGTGTAGCAAGGTTAGGCGACAACATTGCATGACACCGCTGTAGACTTTGCCAAGCTGGAAGGCAGATGAATGCAACAATGTAGAAGAAATGATTATTGTGAAGTCTTGGCGTCATGCGTCTTCAAGACAGTCCTGCGTGAGTCTAAGGTGCAGCAATTGTAGAAGGTATTGACATGATGCTGTGCATGAGCAGCAGTGCTGTATGCATGCATGCTATGTCAGCAGCAGGACAGAGGCCACCTGCCACCTGCCACCTGCCTCAAGAGATCACTGCCGCGCAACATGCCTGAACCATCAAGCCCTCTGGCAGGCACTTTGATCATGCAGACAGTGATGCTGCTGATGAAGTTCCACAAAGATTTTGTCATGGTGACTATGTACAGCGACGTGCACAGGCATACATTTTCCCTGGTGTGCAGGGCAGCAAGAGCCGATCCTGGTTTTCTGAAGAAAGGCCGTCATCAATCTGGAGGTGATGCATTTGCCACGGCTGTGCAAGAGGATGATGAGACCATGCAGAGCCTGCTGTATAGCCAAGGCAGCTGCTACACATGTCACCTGCAGCGCCCACTGCGCTCCAAGCACTGCGTCACCTGTGACAGGTACACTCATGCCTAAGCATGCGGCGTTACTGACAGCCTTTACCTTCCGCTGCTTGCTCAGCACATTGTGTCTCAGTGCTCAGGAGCCTGACAGTGGCAACAGTGGTCAATGCATAAGCTGCTCCCGACAGAGACTCCCAACAGGGACTCATGAAGAGTAACACTTGGCTTGAGCCAGCTCTTCCTGCAGCATGTGCTTGAGTAGCTGGGTGTTGTGCAGGTGCGTTGACAGGTTTGATCACCACTGCCCAGCCATCTGCAACTGTGTGGGCAAGGGCAATCAGCGCACATACACAGCCTGGCTGACTGTGCTCCTTCTGGCCCAGATCCTGTTCCTGCACCTGTCTTGCCTCTTCTGTGCGCGTGTGGCGAGACACCATTGGAACACAGCAGGCCAGCATGACCGGGGAGGTTTCACAGACTTGTGGCCTGGCTTGTGCCTGGTCTACAGGTTGCACCCTGGGAAGGTGCTGCTGATCGTCATTGAGGTAAGCAACATGTACTGGTTGGGGGCATTCAGTCAGTCCTTGTCTTTTTGTTTTGTGGGTTTCGTTGTGCAGTGTGTTGTGTCTGGAAGGGATCTATATGTTTGACTGTGTGGGTAATGTCACCTTTGTTGTACTATCTGTGATCATTACACACTTGACTTTGTCGAAATATTGCACTGCGCTGTCTGCTGACACTGCAAGCAGCTTCAGCAGCCTTGTAAATGGTCATGAAGAGATATGCATGATTAACAACAAACCAGCATTACTTTTGCATGCAGGCTTGACACAGGTGTCAGCAGTTTGCAACACACACAAGCAAAGCAAAAAAAATCATACATGTGCCAAAGTCTAGCGCTCATTGTGACATTGCCAGCAGCTGATCATCAGCATGAGCCAAAACGACTGACTTGTCTTGCACACAGCTCCTGTTGATAAAGACGTTGACTGCTGTGTTCTGGACTGTGGGCATCACATACTGCATCAAGTGCAGTCATGTGGCTGTTTTTGCAGATCCCTCTGGTTATGGTCGTGGCATTTTTGGTGGGTCGTCAAGCTATATGCATTGCTGGCAATCTGACCATCAACGAGTTGCTAAACTCTCACAGATATGACTACATGAGGCGTGATGACACCACCTTTTACAACAGGTTTGACCGGGGCCCTGCACCCAACTGCTTGCAGTTCTGGACATCCAAGCAAGTTGCCTGGGATGAAATGTATCATCAAGAGAGACTGGTAAGCTGAGACAGCTCTACTGAATGGCATGATGCATGAGCCTTCACGTTGGAGTATCATGTTTCTGTGTTATGCTGTTCAAGCATCAAGATACGTCAACTTGATCTCCTGTTCCTATGTACAGCAAGATGCAACATGTTGCATGATTGGTATTGGACGTGTACTTTGCAAAGCGTACAGAAGACATGTATGCAGCATGCATATGAGCAGCAGTCTGCCAGTTGATTTGCAGCTCTGCAGGACATTGTAGCTGACGGTGGGTTACTGTCCCAACAAGCTGTCGGTTTGCTGCTGCAAAATGTTATTTGGCTTGCCATGCAGGCTGTGGCCAGCAACAGCAGATCCCTGGTCCCTGCCATTTCCTTGAATGGTCTCATCAGGTACAGAGATGACTTCAAACAGCGTATGGATGACTTGCGAATATACAGGCAGCTGAGACGAGAAGAAGATCTACTGCAGAAGTATGGAACGGTGCCTCAGCAACATGCTGCTTGTTGTCAGAGTCACTCAGTCCAAGAACCGCATGACATTATATGAGAGACATCATAGGCAAATTGCATCGAGTCCCTCGGCAAAGTTGCTGATACACTGTAGATGTCTGTCAACATTATATGCATCTGCACATGCACATATACAAATGGGGATGATTGTGGGGGTTGTTGTTGCATTTTGATAGCAGCTTGTTTGCGCGTGCATGTGTACGTGTGCTATCTCTGTCAACTGAGTAAAATTCACGTCGAAAATGCATGGCCACCATGTACAATGTTGACGCTACTGTAAACGAGTTGATGCTTTTCACACTTTGTATTAACACGCACACACTGCATGGGGTTCCATATGTTCATGAACAGCGTCACAAGGAGTGTGAAAATGTGGCTATGCACACCAAGGACACCCATGAGGCAACATTTACGGTGACAATGCAGCATCACAGACATGTCTTTGCTGCTGAACTCATCATTATATCTACTTTGGCTGTATTGCAGGTGAAGCTTACACACGTCATGACTCTGTCGGTCAAGTTGGTCTTGTGTGTTGTATATGTGCTAGATACAAGCAAGAGCTATCTTACAGTAGTCATTGTGACCTGGAAATTAAGTATCATACACAACAGTATTGCAAAATTGGTCGAAGGCTACTTGGGAAGAAAGTTTTCCTCTCAGCAGCTGAATGAAAGAATAGCAGCACTTAGATGCGGCCACGGGGGCCAATGACAGCTCCCTTCTTGGGGCCGTTCTGAATTGGCAGCTTTGCCCACTTTGAGCCATTTGCTCCCCATAGAAGAATGCCAGCTGACCAGCCTGAGATCAATACACAATAGACTGGGTACATGGGCACAGGACTGCAGACCTTACACAAACAGACAAAAAGCCGCTGACATC